>Ga0268266_10000443_pt1 | contig 61947 bp, 41 predicted proteins | sample KBSS13metaG_FD_190356 | JGI IMG/M metagenome (GOLD analysis project Ga0268266, IMG submission 190356) | Switchgrass rhizosphere microbial communities from Kellogg Biological Station, Michigan, USA - KBS S1-3 metaG (SPAdes) (version 2) | ecosystem: Host-associated > Plants > Roots > Rhizosphere...
TACTCCGTTCCGTGCGTTTTCGCTTCGCCCCGGTCGGTCCCGCGGACTCCAACTGTTGCCTAAGTCATAACTTCATCGCTTCGATTCCGCTAGAATGAACCGGTGTCTCGAAGACGCCCAAGAATCTTCGCCGCGCGGCGAATCAACTTCGGGCCCGTCGCACGACTTGTTTCCATCGATCGGGAGAACCCAACACCGTGTGGGCCCGAAACGTTCTCTTTCTGGCGGTGTGCGCAGGCGGGACAGCCATGCTGTTCCTGGGCCTTGCTCCCCAGCCCAACCGTCCGCCGAAGCAGGACGTCGTCGAGCTTACCGCGGAAATTCATGGCGACGACTTCCTCGCCAGCGTTGCGCACATCAATACTGCTTTCCGCCGGCAGTGGTCTTCCGCAGGCATTCAACCGGCCGAGCGCGCGCCTGCTGCCGCAATCGCTCGTCGCATATCGCTAGCGCTCGCAGGAACTATCCCATCGCTCGAAGAGCTGCGCCGTTTTGAAGCTGAGGATAGTTCGCTGCCGAGTTGGCTGAGCGGAATCCTTGTGGATCGCCGCGCGAGCGATTATTTGGCCGAGCGGCTCGCCCGCGCCACGGTGGGCGTGCAGGATGGCCCATTTTTGATTTATCGCCGCCGCCGGTTCGTCTCCTGGCTGGCCGACGAACTGCAGGCCAACCGACCATTCGACCAGATCGTGCGCAGTTTGATTGCCGAAGAAGGGCTGTGGACCGATCACCCGTCGACGAACTTCATCACGGTCACGATCAATCCGGAAGATAATGCGGGGCCCAACGAAAACGCACTGGCGGCCCGCGTCTCGCGCGCGTTTCTGGGCGTGCGGCTCGACTGCGCCGAATGCCACGACCATCCGTTTCGGCCGTGGAAGCAGGCTGACTTTCAATCTCTGGCGGCGTTCTTCGGCCAGACGCAGCAGACGTTCACTGGCATTCGCGATCGCGAGGGCGAATTCGAAGTCGAGGACGCCACGACCGGAAACGCTCATGTCGTGGCGCCGCGCGTGCCGTTTGCGGCGGAGTTGTTGCTTGAGGATGGAGATCGGCGCGCGCGGCTGGCCAATTGGATCACTCACCCCGCCAATGACGCGTTTGCTCGCGTGACGGTCAATCGCGCCTGGGCGATCTTGTTTGGTCGCCCGCTGGTGGAACCAGTCGATGATATTCCGCGCGATGACGAGTTGCCCGAGATGTTGCGGCTGTTGGCCGATGATTTTGTCGCGCACGATCTTGATTTTCGCCGGTTGTTGGCCGTGATTGCGTCGACCGAAGTGTTTGCGCTCGATAGCCGCCACCCATTGGCCGACGCCGAGGATCTTGCAGCGTGGCAAAAGGTCGACGCGGCCTGGGGCGCCTTCCCCATCACGCGGCTTCGCCCGGAACAGGTCGTGGGAAGTCTGTTGCAGGCGGCGTCGCTGCGGACAATCAATCGCGACTCGCACATTCTGGTTCGCTTTGCCCGCGCGGTGGGGCAGAACGAGTTCATCGAGCGTTATGGCGACTCGGGCGAGGAGGAGTTTCAGCCGCAAGGAGGCGCCATACCGCAACGACTACTGCTGATGAACGGCAAGCTGGTCGAAGAAAAAACGAAAGACAGTTTGCTGGCCAACGCGGCGTCTCGCATTGCCTCTCTAGCGCCCGACGACGAGACCGCGGTTGAGGTCGCGTATCTGAGTTGCCTCTCCCGGCGGCCCTCGCCGGAGGAAACAGCACATTTTCAGCAATGCCTGTCCGCGACCACTGGGGGCGAACGGCGCGAGCGCTTAGGCGATCTCTACTGGTCGTTGATCAACTCGACGGAGTTCTCATGGAACCATTGACATGTTCCGAGCGCGCACTTGCTTCACATGCGCCGTCGTTTGCGCGCGGTTTCACTCGTCGGCAGATCTTGCAGACATCGGCGGTGGCCGCCGGCGGTTGGCTCGGGCCGGTTGCGAACGTACTGGCACAACGCGCAGAAAAGACCGTTGGCAGCGAGCCTGCGCAATCGGTGATTCTGCTCTGGCTCGCGGGCGGTCCCAGTCAGTTGGAAACGTTCGATCCGCACGGTGGAGCCAGAATCTCCGGCGACACGCGCGCAATTTCCACCGCCGCGCCTGGCATCGAGTTAGCCGCCGGCTTCGCGCGTCTGGCCGAGCAGATGCAGCACGTCTCGCTCGTCCGCTCGCTGGTCAGCAAAGAGGGAGATCACGAGCGCGGAACGTATCTGGCCAAGACCGGCTACCGGCCCGATCCCACGCTCGTGCACCCGTCGATTGGCGCCATTTGTTGTCATCAATTGCCTGTTGGGCCCACGGAAATTCCGCGGCATGTTTCGATCTTGCCGAATCAGTGGCCGGCTCGCGGTGGATTTCTCGGCAATCAGTTTGACGCGTTCAAGACGTTCGACCCGGCGAGCCCGGTGCCGGATGTTCGTTCGCATGTCAGCAGCGAGCGGCAAGCGCAACGCCTCGCGGATCAGCAGGTGATCGAACGCTCGTTCGCCGTCGGGCGTCGCCAGCCAACCGAAGCGACGCGGCATAGCGCCATGATCGGCGAGGCTCGCGCCATGATGACGTCGCCGCAACTCAAAGCGTTTGAAGTCGGTGACGAGCCGGCCGCCTTGCGCGCGAGCTACGGTGATACGCCGTTCGGTCGCGGTTGCCTGGCCGCGCGGCGGTTGATCGAGCAGGGCGTCCGCTGCGTCGAAGTCACGCTGGCCGGCTGGGATAGTCACGTGAACAACCACGAGACGCACCGCCGGCTGATCGAAGCACTCGACCCCGCGCTCGCTGCGCTGATTGCCGACCTGCAAGCTCGCGAACTGCTCGACCGAACCGTGGTGCTGTGCGGCGGAGAGTTCGGGCGGACGCCGGCGATCAACCGGCTCGATGGCCGCGACCACTGGCCGCACGGATTCAGCATGGCGCTGGCCGGCGGCGGCCTGCGCGGTGGGCAAGTGATTGGCGCGACCGACCCCGCCGGAGGCCGCAAAGTCGAAGACCCACGCAGCGTGGCAGACATCCACGCAACGGTGCTCACCGCGCTCGGCATCGACCCACAACACAAAGAAACAGCCCCAGCCGGAAGGCCGATTCAGCTCAGCGAGGGAACACCAATTCAAGGGTTACTTAAGACCAAAACCCTTCTCCCGCCGGGAGAAGGTGGTGAGCGTCAGCTCACCGGATGAGGGCAGAGAAGTGCAAATGGATGTGATTTTTTAAAAGGCGATTGGTGTGAAAACCCTAACAGCTACTCTGCCCTCACCCCGGCCCTCTCCCGAAGGGAGAGGGAGTGATGGAATCCTTCTCCCGCCGGGAGAAGGTGGTTCGCGTTAGCTCACCGGATGAGGGCAGAGAAGTGCGAGTTGGATGTGATTTTTAAAAGGCGATAGGTGTGAAAACCCTAACAGCTACTCTGCCCTCACCCCAACCCTCTCCCGGAGGGAGAGGGGGAAGTGCGCGAGATCCTGCCATTGCCTCTCAACGGATCCTCACTACTCGGCGACTTCTCCGCACTATCAGCTCGGCTGCCGAGTGGCTTTTCGGCGTCGTTACCTTGATCGTCGCCCTGGCCATCTTGGCCACGCTACCCGTCGTGCAGTTCCTAAGCCTTGGCTATCTGCTCGAAGTGGGTGGTCGTGTCGTTCGCGAGCGGAGTGTCTCGAGCGGGTTCGTCGGCGTTCGCAAGGCGGCGCGCGTGGGCGGAATTGTGCTCGGCGTGTGGCTCGTGTTGGCGCCGCTGCGGTTTATCTCAATGATGGTCGACTCGGCGCGGCTGATTGAGCCGGGCAGCCCGGCCGATCGTGGCTGGACCATGGCGCTGTTGCTCCTCGCGCCGCTGGCCGCGCTCCACATTATTGGCGCGCTATTGCGTGGCGGCCGGTTGCGAAGTTTTCTCTGGCCGCGGCCGATTCGACTCATCAAGCAGCTCATGGCGCCGGGATCGTACGCAACGGCGCGCGACGCGGTGTGGGACTACGTCGTCGGGCTGCGGCTGCCGTATTACTTCTGGCTCGGCCTGCGAGGGTTTGCCGGCGGGCTGGCGTGGCTCGTGCTGCCGGTCACACTGTTGGCGGCCGGTCAACGGGCGCCGGCGTTGGGCTTTGTGGGCGGACTGTTGCTCGTCGGCGTCGTGATGTACTTGCCGTTCGCGCAAGTGCAGCTTGCGGCGCAGAATCGCTTTCGCGCGGCGTTTGCAGTGCGAACGCTGCGTGAGCATTTCCGGCACGCGCCGTGGGCCTTTGTGTTGGCGATTCTCTGTGCGCTAGCATTCGCGCTGCCGCTCTATTTGTTGAAGATCGAAATCCTTCCGCGCGAAGCGGCCTGGCTGCCGAGCTTGCTGTTCGTCGCCTTTGCGTTCCCGGCGAGACTGCTGGCCGGCTGGGCTTACGCGCGCGGCGATCGCCGTATGGCAACAGGAGGTCTCCGCCCGCGCCACTGGTTCTTCCGGCACTCAGCCCGCCTGGCAATGCTGCCTATCGGAGCCCTCTATGTGCTGATCGTCTTCTTCACGCAGTTCACCTCCTGGCACGGCGTGGCCAGCCTGTACGAACAACATGCCTTTTTGTTGCCGGTCCCGTTCGTGGGGTTGTGACGCGATACAATCCAATGGGGTTGATCCGCAGGTTTCGCAGATTGCCGCAGATTGAAGACTGTCTTTCACCAAACTGCGTCTACGTCGATTGTCCTCCGCGCCTCTGCGTCTCGGCGGTTCGTCCCTTCGTCTTTCGAGAGATGAAGAGGTTGAACCGCCGAGGCGCCGAGACGCAGAGAGTAGCAGGAAGTCTTTGCTCGAATCGCGTCCGGGGTCTTCCCGAGCCCCGTCGCACTCCGCTTGATGCCGCTCGTGCCCCAGAAGCGGGCAGTTTCTGCCGTATTGGCAGGAAAATTGCTGGCAGATTTTTTCGCCGCTCTGCCAGAATCCCTATTTTATCTTGTGGCGTGTCCTAGTCTTGCGGTATTAACATCAAGTTAGGACTAGGTTTAGGCGTCATAAGGTTATTTGCCAGAGGCGGTCCAAACAGGGCCTCGGGCGTCTCTGGCATCCGAGTTGCTTTGCTTAGCTAACGACCGAGATGCGCTGTCGCGCTTGGCGGTCGAAATCGACGAGAGACTACGTGCGATCGTGAACAGCAACATCCCATCCCTGCTCATCACCGATGATGATTTCGGCTTCCGTGAGACGCTGCGCGGGGTGTTGGAGCCACTGGGATTTCGCACGTTGACGGCCGGCGATGGCGAAGAGGCGCTCGAGATCGTCCGACACGAAGAAGTGCATCTGCTCCTATTGGACATGCACATGCCCAAGCTCACGGGCCTCGAAACGCTACGGCAGGTCAAGCAGTTCAAGGCCTTGCTGCCATGCATCATCCTCTCGGCCGCGGCCGATGAGGAGATGATTGAGCAAGCCCGACGGGCCCAGGCCTTTTCGGTCCTTTCGAAGCCGGTCAACCGGCTTAACCTGACCAACCTGATCCGCATGGCGCTCCGCCGGACGTACAATTGGTCTGTCTGAGCTGAATCGGCCGGGCTGACCCAAAATGTGGGCCGGGTTCCACACTAACCCGCAGCGCCAGCAAGGGTTCCCCCCGTCCGAATTTTGTGAACGTCAACCGCTGCGGACCCTCGCTTGCGCTTCGGGTTAGTGGGAGGGCGCCAAGTTTCTGAGACGGCGGCCCGGTTCCCTGCGGACGCCCGGTCGGTTAGCCTGAATCTTCGCCTAACAATCTCACTCCAACGCACGCGGCGCCCCCATGTTTGTCGATCGGGTCAAAATCCAAATCAACGCCGGCAAAGGTGGGGACGGCTGCCTGAGTTTTCGCCGTGAGAAGTTCATCCCGCACGGCGGGCCCGACGGCGGCGATGGCGGCGACGGTGGCAGCATCATCATTGAAGCCGAGCGAGGCGTGAACAATCTCGCCGCGCTGACGCATCGTTACCACTGGAAGGCCGAGAGCGGCACGGCCGGCAGCGGCGCCAATCGACATGGTCGCACCGCAGAAGACCTGGTCCTGCTCGTCCCGCCGGGAACGGTGATCATCGACGCCGTGGCCGGGCACGTCATTCGAGACCTGGTCCGCCCGGGCGAGCGCGTGGTGGCCGCCATCGGTGGTCGCGGTGGCAAGGGGAACCTGCACTACAAGTCGTCGACGAATCGTGCGCCGCGTCAATTCACCAAAGGCGCTGAGGGGGAAGTCCGCGAGATCATCCTCGAACTCAAGGTCATTGCCGACGTTGGCTTGATCGGCAAACCGAACGCGGGCAAGAGCACGCTGCTGAGCCGGCTGTCGCACGCGCGTCCGCAGATTGCGGCGTATCCATTCACGACACGCTATCCGAATCTTGGGATGGTGCAGATCGATTCGGAGCGACAGTTCGTCCTGGCTGACCTGCCGGGACTGATCGAAGGCGCACACACCGGCGCCGGCCTGGGGCATGAGTTCTTGCGACACATCGAACGCGCCGGGATTCTGGTTCACCTGGTCGAGCCGACGCCGATGGATGACAGTGATCCGCTGGCCAACTACGAGGCGATCCGCAACGAGTTGAAGTTGTACGATCCGCGTCTTGCCGCGCGGCCGGAGATTGTTGTCGTCTCGAAGGCCGAGCTACCGGGCGCCGAAGAATTTCGCGCCCGCCTGGCCGAGGCGATTGGCCGCGAGCCTCTGTTGCTTTCAGCCGTCACCGGGCAGGGGCTCGATACGCTACTGCAAGCGATCGACGATCAACTTGCAGCCGAGCGCTCGCCGGAATCGGTCCCATGAGCGCGCAGCGGCGTGGTCCATTCGTAGCTGTCGACGTGGGAAATACGCGCGTCAAGCTCGGCCTGTTCGAGAGCGCAGTGGGCGACCCGCTGCCAGCGCCGAGCAAGAAGCTCGATCTCTTTCCCAAAGACGACGCGTTCGAACAGATCAACGCCTGGCTGGCGCCGCACACGATTGGCGACGTTTCGTGGTGGGTTGGCACCGTCGAGCGGGCTGTGGCCGGACGCTTAATCGGCTGGTTGCGCGAGCGCGGCGCCAACCGATTGACGATGATTGCCTCGGGCGATTTGCCGCTGGTTGTTTCGCTGCCGCGCCCTGACCGTGTGGGAATTGATCGACTATTGAGTGCGCTGGCGGCGAATCAGTTGCGCGAGGCCGGGCATCCGGCGATTGTCGTCAACCTGGGCACCGCGATCGTGGTCGATCTGATTTCGGCCGAGGGCGCTTTTTGCGGTGGGGCGATTATGCCGGGCATTACGACCAGTGCCCGCGCGATGCACGAATTCACTGACTTGCTGCCACTGGTCGAGATGTGGAATTTATCCGAGCCGCCACCACCGGTGGGCGCCGCGACGGACGAAGCGATGCGGGCCGGACTGTTCTGGGGGGCGGTCGGCGGCGCGCGCGAGTTGATCGCCCGGCAGGCCGCGGAACTGGACACGCCGCCGCGGATTTTTCTGACCGGCGGCGCGGCGCCAACTGTGGCGCGCTTACTTTCCGATTCCGCAGAACACGTGCCGCACCTCACGCTGGCGGGCATTGCTCTGGCGGCCGCGCACGTTAGCGCGAACTCATGAACGCGCCGCTGCGGGTATGCGTGCTCACGCCTGCGGGACGCGGCGCCGTCGCGACGATCGCGCTAGTTGGCGCAGACGCGCCCTCGTTGATCGCTCACTCTTTGCACAGCGCGCAGCGGCAGGGCGGAAATGCTGCGCCGCAGAGCGCAATCGCCACGGCGCCCGTTGGGCAGATCCGACTGGCCGCTTGGGGAAACGCCGACGGCGAGCAGGTCGTGGTCTGTCGGCAGTCGACCGAACGCTTTGAAATTCATTGCCACGGTGGCGTGGCGGCAATCGAAGCCATTGTGGGCGATCTTGTCGCGGCCGGCGCCCAGCGAGTGGCCTGGGCTGATTTTGTCGCGAGTGAAACGCCCGGCCGAATTGCGGCCGCGGCCCTCGTCGCGCTAGCGAGCGCGCGGACCGAACGGACCGCGGCCATCTTGCTCGATCAGTATCGCGGCGCGCTCCTTCAAGCGTTGAAGAAAGCGCGCGACTTGCTGGCCGGTGGGGATCTGCCCGCGGCCGTCACTACCTTGCAGGAGCTATCAGCCCGCGGCCGCGTCGGCCTGCATCTGGTCGAACCGTTTCGTGTGACGTTGGCCGGACCGCCCAATGTCGGAAAGAGTAGCCTGATCAATGCGCTGGTCGGCTATCAGCGAGCGATCGTTCATAACGAGCCTGGCACGACTCGCGACGTGTTGACTGCGCAAACAGCCATCGCTGGCTGGCCTGTCGAACTGTCCGACACGGCCGGTGTGCGAACTTCGGACGACGAGTTGGAGCAAGCCGGCGTAGCGCGAGCCCGCACGGCGGCGCGCGAGAGCGATCTGGTGCTGCTCGTGCGAGACGCTACAGCGACCGAAACCACGGCAGACGAGGCGCTACGCGCAGAACTGCCCGTCGCCCTGCTGGTGCGCAATAAGTGTGATCTGCTAGCGAGTAACGCGACCGGCGCGGATGGCGAAGTATCGACCAGTGCGCGAACCGGCGCCGGCATGGATCAGCTATTGGCGGAGATCGCCCGCCGGTTGTGTCCTATCGAACTACCAGAGGGCACGGCCGTCCCCTTCACGGCTGAACAGATGACGGCGATCGAACTCACAATAAACGCCGCGCGATCCGGCGACGCCATGCTAGCAACGGCGCTGTTATCGGAATGGATCGATTGACGCCGGCGCAATCGTCATTGGCCATTGCCAGCACCGCCAGCGTCACGATCTTCTTCCCTCAAGCCCCACGCCCCGAGCCCCACTCCGATTCCTCGCGACCGATCTGGACTCTGGCAGGCGCCTCGCTATACTCACGCGGCTTTTTGCCGCAAATCGTTCGCGCCTGCGCGCGACGAGATTACGCCGATGCGCGCCACGGATGGCGCCGCGTCTCGGCCGATCGCGATTGTGTTCTTCGAGGAGCAACGGAATGTACTCCGCTTTCATTCGCGCGACTGTGTCTCTGCTGATCACCGGCACGGCGCTTGCGCTAACTGGGGAACGGCCGGCACAAGCAGACGACGCGCCCGAACAATCGCAAGAAATCCAGCTCCTGGACCTTACGCCAGACGTTGGCCCGGCCAAGCTCAATCCGGAGAGCGTCGCCGACAACGATCCCAGCGTGCCGGCCGCCGATGACTCGGCCGCCAAAGAGAAACCGACCGACAAGCCAGCTCCATCGACCAAGGTCAGCCAAGCGCTGCCGGCCAAAGTGAAGCCGGTCGATCCGGTCGCAGCAGCCAAGGCCGAAGCCAAGTCAAAGGCGCCGCCGCAATCGAATGTGAAGTTGCTCGATCTATTGAAGAAGGCCAGCCAGGCCGAGCAGCCTGCCGAGCCGTCCGAGTTCCAAGGCGTGCGGCCAGGCCATTCGACTTCGGACGATGTTCGCGCAGCCTGGGGGCCACCGACGGATACGCAACGCCAGAACAAAGTCGTCCGGCAGTCGTTCAAAGTGCCCGGTTATAATCGTGTCGAGGTTCACTTTCGACTCGATAAAGTCGTGATGCTCTCGCTTGATCTGGACCGACCCACGGCGCTCTCGGCGCTATCGGGGTTGGCGAAAGAGCTCAAGCTCGAAGAAGAACAAGCGTTTGGCGTGAAGGACGAATTCGGCGAAACGCTCGGCGTTTCTTTCCCCGAGCGCGGCGTGGCGCTGGCGTTCGAGGCCGGACGACGCGACCGACGCGTAGTGCAGGTGATCATCGAACCGATCACGGCTCAGCCCTTTTTGCTGCGGGCGGAAGAACGGATGTCGGGTGATTACGTCGGCGCATTACAAGACCTGGAAGTTGCGCTAGCGCTTGACCCCAATCTCGCGCGTGGGCATTGGCTGCGTGGCCGGCTCTATCGCACGCTGGGACAGGTGGAAGCGGCCACCGAAGAAATCATGCTGGCCGAGCGGCTCGATCAGAGGAACGCACAATATCGTCTGACCAACGCCACGCTGATGCAGGAGCGCGGCGAGCAGGAATATGCAATCGCCGCGACGAAGGAAGCCATTGCGCTGGCCGGCGCACGGCCTGAGTTGAAGGCGCTCGCGCTCAATCAGTTGGGTGACCTGATGGCGACCGCGTCGCAGAAGAACTTCAAGCAGTCGCTAGCTTTGTATCTCGAATCGATCAAGCTGGCGGAGCCGCTGGCGAAGAGCAAGCAAGTCGCTACGCGCCGGATGGCGCATCAGGCGCTGCTGGGCGCGTACCTATCGAGTGCGCGGGCGATCTCTTGGGGCCATTTTCAACAGAAATCGAAGGTCGTGCCGCAGTGGCTCGCCCAGGCGGATACGCTGGCTGATCAAATGGCGGCGCTCGAAGCCAATTCGGATCAAGGCCTGCGGGTGTGTCGCGAGGCGCTGTCGGCGTCGGTCGGCGTCGATGGCAAGCTCGATCCCAATCACTACGCGAAGCGCGCTTTGAGTATTGGCGAAGCGACGATTGCCACGAGCGAAGACCCATTCCGTCGGCAGTATTTGCATTGGGAATTGGGAACGGCGCTGTATGACGCGTTGCAAGCCTGCCACGCGCGCGGCGACAAAGAACACGCCGTGGAGTACGGAAAACTGGCCGCGACGCATCTGGAAGCAGCGACGGCTGACCGGCAGTTGGAGCCGATGGAGACCTACTTGCTGGGGCGGCTCTATTTTCGCTTAGGCGCGGTGTGCGCGAGCGACGCCAAGACGCCCGAAGAGGCGCTGCGCTGGTACGAGCGAGCGATGCCCATGTTGGAAAAGCCGTTGCCGCAAGCGGCGCACGCCGACGCCGGCCGGCATGGTGAAGCGTTTGTCACGATGGCGGTTGCTTACTGGGCCGCCGGCAGTCAGCAAGAGTCGCTCCGCCTGACGCGAGAAGGTTTGCGACTGATGGAGGCGGCCGTCGAAGAAGGCCATCTCGAAGGCGAAGCCCTGAAGACGCCGTACAACAACCTGGCGACGATGCACCGCCACATGGGCGACGACGAACAAGCCGACGCCTTCGAAGAAATGGCGAGCAACGCCCGCACGACGATCAAACGCTAGTGTACGTCATGTAGGGTACGCGCTCCGTGCGTACCAATCCTCGACCGGCGCGGTGGTACGCACGGAGTGCGTGCCCTACGTAGAAATGCAAACTCCTACCGCGAGATGCGCGGCTTGCTTTCATCGCGCGGGTGGCTTTGGGCGCCCAGGAGCCAGGCCAGAATTCCCTTTTGCGCGTGTAGCCGATTAGCGGCTTGCTGCACGACGACGCTGTGCGGACCGTCGATCACTTCGTCGGTCACTTCTTCGCCGCGGTGGGCTGGCAGGCAGTGCATGAAGACGGCGTCTGGCTGTGCCTGCGACATCAGCTTCTTGTTGACCTGAAAATTGGCGAACGCTTTGCGGCGAATGTCCGTTTCCTTCTCCTGGCCCATACTAGTCCAGACGTCGGTATAGACGGCCGTGGCGTCCTTCACTGCCTTGGCAGGATCATCAGTCATCAACAGGTCGAGATTCGGGACTTCGCGCTTGAGCACGTCCAGGTAGGCCTGGTCGAACTCATATCCCTTGGGCGCAGCAAGCGCGAAGCGCATGCCGGTTTTGCCGCAGCCCATCGCCAGGCTGCGGGCCACGTTGTTGCCATCGCCGACAAAGGCCAGCGTCTGGCCGTCGAGCGGGCCGACCAGTTCGCGCAATGTGTACAGATCCGCCAGCGCCTGGCAGGGATGGTCGTAATCGGTGAGACCGTTGATCACCGAGCATTTGCAGAACTTGGCGAGGTCGGTCACTTTGTCGTGGCTGTTGGTCCGCACGACGATGACGTCGACGTACTCGCTCAGCACACGGCCGAAGTCGGCCATGCTCTCGCGCGAGCCGAATCCGACGTCGTCTCCCAGGAAGAGACTTTGCCCGCCGAGGTTGATGATGCCGGCCTCGAAGCTGACGCGCGTCCGTAGTGACGGCTTGTCGAACAACAGCGCCATCACGCGCCCCGGAAGTAGCGGCTCGCGCAGCCCTTGCTGGTATTTGGCCTTCAGGTCTTCAGTAATGGCAAAGATGCGGTCGAGTTCTGCGCTTGTCAGGTCGGCCAGCGTGATCAGATGTCTCATGCGTAAATTGATGTCCTCAAGGCTGCGTAGCGCCACCAGGGCGCCGCGCCTTACTTGGCTTGTTCCTTGATCACCTCGGCCAGGATGTCACAGCCCGTCTCGGCCTGCTCTGGCGTCAGGTTCATTGCCGGCAGCAACCGCAGCACGGTGTTGTGCGTGCAATTGACCAGTAGTTTTCGATTCATGCATTCGCGAACGATTCCCGCGCCTTCGATGGCCAGCTCGACGCCGATCATCACGCCCAACACGCGGACGTCGCGGATCAGGTCGCACTCGTCGCGGAGCGCTTCGAGTCGGGTCTTGAAAATCTGGCCGATCCGCTTGGTGTTTTCGAGCAACTTCTCGTCGTCGATCATTTCGATCGCGGCGATGCCAGCCCGCGCGGCGATGGGGTTGCCGCCAAACGTGGCTGCGTGCATACCGGGGCGCAGGCTCGGGGCGATCTCTGGCGTGGTCAGCATAGCGCCACCGGCGATGCCGCCGCAGATCGCCTTGGCCAGGGTCATGATGTCTGGCGTGACGCCAAAATGTTGATAGGCAAACCAGTCGCCGGTGCGGCCGCAACCGGTTTGCACTTCGTCGAAGATCAACAGCAGGCCGTTATCGTCGGCCAGTTTGCGGAGTCCTTCCAGGAAACCGGGGGGCGGCAGGTTAACGCCTCCTTCGCCTTGCACCGGTTCGACCATGATGGCCGCAGTTTCGCTGTCGATCTTGCGCTTCACAAAATCGAGATCACCAAACGGAGCGTACACAAACCCAGCCATCAGCGGGCCGAGTCCTTCGTGGTACTTCGGCTGGGCCGTGGCGCTGGTGGAGCCCAACGTGCGGCCGTGAAAGCCCCCTTCGAACGTGATGATTTTGTAGCGTTCTTTGGGCGTGTGGAGTCGCGCGAGTTTGATCGCCGCTTCGTTGGCCTCGGTGCCTGAATTGCAAAAGAAGGCCTGCCCACCAAAGCTGCGCTCGGACAGTGCCTTGGCCCACAAGCCTTGCGCTTCGGTGTACCAGGTGTTGGGCACGTGGATCAGCGTGGCAACCTGTTCTTGCACGGCCTTGACGACCGGCTCAGGACAATGCCCCAGCAGGTTGCAGCCCCAGCCGGGGAAAAAATCGAGATAGCGGTTTCCTTCGGCGTCCCAGACGTAGCTCCCTTCACCGCGGACCAGGCAGACGGGGTAGCGCCCGTAGTTCGGCACGACGTACTGCTTGAATAGGTCGACGATCTCGGCCGAACTGGCGGTGCTTGCGGTGGCCACGTTATGAGTCTCCTCGAAATATTTTATGCGCGGCGTTCGGAATCCGTTTTATCCCTGATTTCTTCCACCCAGAATAAACAGTGGGTGGCCGAAACCATTTGGGTACTGACCGCTGGCCTGACTACGAGGTTCACGCCATCCCAGTGCATTGTTCCAATGAATTGTCGCTGTTACCAATAGTGGCGCCACTGGCTCCGCCAGTGCTTTGTTTCGCCTCATTCTCGAGAATGGCACTGGCAAAGCCAGTGGCACACGATCGAATAAACCAGCAGTGAGCGGACGTCCGCCTTAGCGGGAGTGGGTGATCTCAGTTCCCACGCCGCGGCTGGTGTAAACCTCCATCAGCAACGAATGGCGGAGCCGTCCGTCGATGATGTGAATCTTGCGCACGCCCCGGTCCAAGGTTTCCAGGCAGGCCTGCACCTTGGGGATCATGCCACTTTCGATCGCTCCGCTGGCGATCAATTCTCGCGCTTCGTTGGCCGAGAGTGAGTGGATCAACGAATCAGGGTCTTCTTTCTTGCGACGGACTCCGTTCACATCGCTCAAGAAGACCAGCTTCTCGGCGCCGAGCGCTTGGGCGACTGCGGTGGCGGCCGTGTCGGCGTTGACGTTCAGCTTCTCGCCATTTTCATCAATGCACATCGACGGAATGATCGGCACAATTCCGGCGTAGCACAGGTTCGAGATCGTGGCGTGGTCGACGCGGCTGACGTCGCCGACAAAGCCCAGGTCGATCGATTCACCGTTGGGACCATCAAGTTGAATCTGGTGGCCGAACAAAACGTTGGTGGTGCGGAAGTTCAGCGGCGCGGCGCGGCCGCCCAACTCCTCGACGCGGTTGACCAGCTCTTCGTTGGCTTCGTAGGCCAGCACGCGCTCGACAATGTCTCGAGCGGCGGCGTCGGTGTAGCGTCGGCCTTGAATGAAGTGGGGCTTCAGTCCGGCGGCTTCCATCGCGCGGCTGATCGCGGCGCCGCCGCCGTGGACTACGACGGGGCGCATGCCCACGGTCGACATGAAGACGATGTCGAGCAGCAAATGCCGCAGCGCGTTGGGATCTTCCATCACGCTGCCGCCGAGCTTAATGACGGTGACCTTGTCGCGGAACTTGCGGATCCACTCGAGGGCCTCGATCAGGACGTCGGCTTTCTCGATCGCCTTCTTTTCAATCGACTTCGGCAGCGGTTTATTCACAGCGGTCCGTCTGGCAGGTGGGGTGGAAGCAGTCTTGGTGTTTACGGTCGTGGTACTCACCGAAAACATTCCCCCGATCTTAAGAAAAGCCCTATTGTAGAAGTGCAGGGTGGGGTGTCAACCTGAGAGAACTGTCGCGGCTTGTCCCCTGGAACCAGCGGCTGTTTCATGCCAAGATGGAATCGCGACTTGGAACCGATGTTTTTTGTCCCGTAGTGACCTGCCAAGGCAATCATCCATGAGCCGTAAAGTCGCTGTCGTGCTGGCCGCCGGCAAGGGAACTCGCATGAAGAGCGAGTTGCCCAAGGTGCTGATCGAGATCTGCGGTCGGCCGATGCTCGACTACGTGCTCGACGCGCTCGAAGCGGTCGGCTTCGACCAGGTGGTGGTCGTCGTCGGCTATCGCGCAGACGACGTGAAGCGGGCCATGAGCGGTCGCAAGAACGTCTCCTTCGCCCTGCAAGCAGAACAAAAAGGGACGGGGCACGCCGTGATGATGTGCCGAGAGACTCTCGCCGGGCACAAAGGCGCCGTGGCCGTGGTGACCGGCGACGCGCCGATGATCCAGGCCGAATCAGTCCAGGCCTTGCTGGCCGAGTATGACCGCAGCCAGCCGGCCTGCGTGATGGGGACGATCCATAAGGAATCGCCCGGCGGACTGGGGCGGATTGTTCGTGACGCGGCGGGTGATTTTCAGGCAATCGTCGAAGAAAAAGACGCCACCGAGGCGCAGCGCAAAATCACCGAAGTCAACATGAGCTGCTATGTTTTCGATAGCCAGGCTCTACTCGCCGCGCTCGACGAATTGCGCCCAGACAACGCCCAAGGCGAGTATTACATTACGGACTGCCCGGGGCTGATGCGTCGCGAAGGGAAGAAAGTACTGGCCTTGCCGGTCCTTAAGCCCATCGAAGCGCTCGGCGTCAATACGATGGACGAGCTGCGGCAGGCCGAAGAAGTTGTCCGCGCCGGGCAGCACATTGTTTAGTTTGTCGAAGTTCGGGCACAGTTAGTCGAAGATCGGATCCCACGAATGAACGGTTTGAAGATCTTCAGCGGTCGCGCCAATCCCCCGTTGGCCCGGCGAATCTGCGAATACCTCGGCCTGCCGATGGGGGCGATCTCGATGGGGAACTTCCCCGACGGCGAGATCTCTTGCAAGGTCGACGAAGACGTCCGGGGCCGCGACGTGTTTCTCGTGCAGCCCACCTGCCCTCCGGTCAACGACAGCCTGATGGAGCTGTTGATTATGATCGAGAGCTGCAAGCGGGCGAGCGCGGAGCGCGTGACCGCGGTGCTGCCGTATTACGGTTACGCTCGGCAGGACCGCAAGGACGAAGGTCGCGTGCCGATCACTGCCAAGTTAGTGGCCAATATCATTACTCGCGCCGGGGCTGATCGCGTGTTGACGATGGACCTGCACGCCGCCCAAATTCAGGGCTTTTTCGACGTGCCGGTCGATCACTTGTACGCCGCGCCCGTATTGAATGACTACTTCCTACAGATGGGCATCAACGAAGACGAGATGGTCGTTGTCAGTCCCGACGAAGGGAGCATCAAGCGAGCCTTGGGCCACGCCAAACGCTTGGGCGGACGCCTGGCAATCGTCGATAAGCGCCGCAGCAGCGCCGAAAAGACGAAGCAGGAAAACATCATCGGCGGCCCGGTCGCCGGCAAAGTCTGCCTGATGTTCGACGACATGATCAGCACGGCGGGCAGCATTACCGGCGCGGCGAAAAAGCTGCACGACGCTGGCGCCAAAAAGATCTTTGTCGCGGCCACTCACGGCGTGCTCTGTGGCAACGCGATCGAAAACCTGCAAGCGGCCCCCATCGAAAGCGTCGTGATTACCGACACGATCCCGCTCACGCCCGAAAAGGCCGAGCTGGGCAAGGTGACGGTCCTGACCGTGGCGCCACTGCTGGGCGAGGCCATCAAGCGGATCCACCGGAACGAATCGGTCAGCCGGTTGTTTGTGTGAGTCAGGAGCGATTTGGACTTCTGCCAGCACTGGTGCGGTTTGGCTGAATTTGACTGTTTGGCTGAATTCGGGTGCCACTGGCTCCGCCAGTGCGTTTTTTGCCTCAGAACACTGGCGAAGCCAGTGCCACCCAGGACGTAGATTAGGCCCCTGTTCCGCCTATCGGCCGCCCCAGATCAGGGCCCCGGTTTCTTCCCTCGCGCGGGCTTGCATTTCGCCTGTTTTCCGCCACAATGGCGATTCTCGCGCCTGCCGGGCTTTGGCTGGCCGCTGAGATTGAGGGCTGGCGGCCCACGCCGCAACGCTCTCTGAGACGGGCTGTGCCACGGGCTCCGCAAAGGGCCGGCGCCACGAGTTTGCCCGTTCCCCGCGGATCTTGCGTCGGCAGTCACAAGATCGATCACAATACATTGGCGTCCCCAGCATTACGCCCAGTAGCCATTGCCGAGCGTTAAGCTCAGTGGCAGTTGCCGCTATTGGCGTTGCGGTCAGGAGTTTGAAGAGACATGTCGGAAGCATTGAAAGTCGAAAAGCGGCAGACCAGTGGCAAGCGCGCGTCGAAGCAACTGCGCTACCAGGGCATCGTGCCGGTCGTGCTGTACGGTCACAAAGAAGAGACGCTCAGCCTGACGGTATCGGCTGACCAGTTGCGGGCTGCGTTGCGACACGGCGCCCGCGTCGTCGACCTGACCGGCGCCGTGAATGAAAAGGCCTTCATTCGCGAGATGCAATGGGATCCGTTCGGCGCCCACATCCTGCATGTCGATTTCACCCGCGTCTCGCTCGATGAGCGTTTGCAGGTCGAAGTTCCGGTCACCCTGCGTGGCGAAAGCCCGGGCGTGAAGGAAGGCGGCCACATCGAGATTCTGCTGCACTCGGTCGAGATCGACTGCCTGGCGGTCGCGATTCCCGAGAAGGTGGAATTGAAGATCGGCGAACTGGGTCTCGATCAGTCGCTGCACGCCAGCAATATCGAATTGCCGGCCGGCGTGACGCTGGTCACGGATCCGGAAGAGGTCGTCGTCCACTGTGCGTTGCCAGTCGTCGAGGCGGAAGAAGAGGGTGGCGACGGCGCCGAGCCCGAGATCATTGGCCGCAAGGCTGGCGAAGAGGAAGCCGAGGAAGAGTCGTAAGCTCGCCGCATTCAACGGATCGTTGGCCGCATGAAACTGATCGTTGGATTGGGCAATCCCGGCAGCAAGTACGAGGGGACGCGGCATAACGTCGGTTGGCAGGTGCTGGCCGAATTGGTCGAGCGGGGTGGAAAACCTCGCTCGAAAAAAGCGTTTCAGGGAGAAGTGGCCGAGGTCATCGTCCAAGGAGAGCGGACGCTGCTGCTTTGGCCGCACACCTTCATGAACCGCAGCGGCGCTAGCGTGCTGGAAGCTCGAGACTTTTACAAAATAGAAACCCCGCAGATTTTGATCGTTTGCGATGACTTCAACCTGCCGCTGGCCAAGCTTCGCTTTCGGGCGACGGGCTCTTCGGGCGGACAAAAGGGAATCGCCGACATCATTCGCGTGCTGGGAACAGAAGACGTGCCACGGATGCGGGTAGGAATTGGCGCCGTCCCGGCCAACTGGGAAGGCGCCGACTACGTGCTAGGCCGGTTCACTCGGCAGGAAGCCCCGGTAGTCGCAGACGCCATCACCAGGGCGGCCGAAGCGGCAGAGGCGTGGGTCACGCGCGGCATACAGCACTGCATGAACCAATACAATTAAGTCGATCGCAAACAAAACAACAGCGTCTATTTTTTCAGGAGACTGAGCTTTGGCCGAGAACGCGTACGAAGGGCTGTTTATTTTCGATTCGAATCGTTACGCCCGTGAACCGGCCAACGTGTCGGGTCAGATTGCCGCGATGGTGCAAAAGCACGGCGGCAAGGTGCTGGCGAGCCGGTTGTGGGAAGAACGCCGCCTGGCTTACCCGATCAACGGTCAGCGCAAGGGGACCTACTGGCTGGCGTACTTCCAGATCGACAGCAGCCAGATCGAGCCGATGCGCCGCGAGTGCCAGATCAACGAGAACATTCTGCGCGAGCTTATGCTGAAGATTGATCCACGGATCGTCGAAGCGCTGGTCGCTCACGCCCTGGCCAGCGGAACCGAAACGGCCAAGCCGAAGCCGCCAGTCCGCACTCCGGTCCCGGCCGCCGTGATTGGCCCGGATGAAGAACCGCCGGCGGATTTGAACTAGCAGTTGCTTTCCCGATGTGCTGCGTTTTGGGTGGGAATGCTGGCTAGTCCAGCAGTGTTTTCCACACAAGCTCGCACTGCTGGGCAAGCCAGCAGTGGCGCCCCGAGAATTGCGATGAGCAGGTCCGCATGCTGGCGCTTGCCAAGGGCTGCTGGTAGCGGTAGCATCTATCGGTACAGATGTTCAGGTGCTCGGCGATTCGTTTGACGAGTTAATTCGAGGCGAGCGTTCGCAATTTCGGGCGTTCGAGAATCAGGAGTCTCGCGATCATGGCCAGTTTCAATCGTGTGATCCTCGTCGGCAATCTGACTCGCGATCCCGAACTGAAGTACACCGCCAGCAACATGGCCGTTTCCGAGATCGGACTGGCCGTTAACGATCGTCGCAAAAGCGCGTCGGGCGAGTGGATCGAGGAGACGACGTTCGTCGACGTCACGCTGTGGGGTCGCACGGCCGAAGTGGCCAGCGAGTACCTGAGCAAAGGCTCGTCGGTATTGGTCGAAGGACGCCTCAAGCTCGATTCCTGGGAATCGAAAGAGGGCCAGAAGCGCTCCAAGCTCCGCGTTGTCGGCGAGAAGATGCAGATGCTCAGCGGCAAAGGGGGCGGCGGTGGTGGTGGAGGCGGTGGAGGCGGCTCTCGGGCGCCAGCCTCGCGTGGCCGCAGCGGCGGAGGTGGTGGTGGCGGCGGATCGAACTACGACGACGGTGATTTTGGGCCGCCGGCAGACGTCTACAGTGGCTCGGACGAGCCAAGCCGTGGCGCCCCGCCAGACGACGACATTCCGTTCTAAACAGCCCCCTGATTCGCGCGTAAAAACGCCGGTTCTTCCCCTGGTCCAAGTGTCGCCCCTGGGGTACTATGAGGGGCCATTCCGGCCGAATTCGACTCGACGGACGGCGTTCTTTCAATCATTCGTGTTTGTGAAATCAAGAGACTTTCGATGGCCAAGAAAACCAAGACCGCCGCTCCTGCCAAGCCTGCCGCTCGTCGTCAACCACGTGGTTGCCTTCCCAAGGGCCCGCACGGCGGTATTGAGCTGCTGTTGATCCAGGCTGTGGATCATGTCGGCAAGCAAGGTGACGTCGTCGAGGTTCGCCCCGGCTTCGCCAAGAATTATCTGCTGCCGCAAGGTCTGGCGACGATCGCCACGGACCATCACAAGCGAATGGTCGAAAAGCACCGCGCGAAGCTGCAAGAGATCCAAAACGCTCGCCTGGCCGGCTTGCGAAACGTGGCCGAAGAGCTCGGCCGCCAGAGCATCACGATCGAAGCCAACGCCAACGACGAAGGTCACCTGTACGGTTCGGTCGGCGCCGTCGAGATCGTCAGCGCCCTGAAGAAGAACGACTTCACGATCACCACCGATCAGGTCCGCCTGAAGGGCCCGCTGAAGGAGCTCGGTCTCTACACCGTGCAAATCCACATCGGTCACGAGATCGAAGCGGAGCTCAAGGTGTGGGTCGTGCCGACGGTGACCGACGAAGACGCTACGCCGCAAGCAGCCGCCGCGCCAAAGCAGGGCTAGTCGTCGAGAGTGGCACAGGCTCGCAGGGAGGGCGAAGCTCCCGCTGAGCCGCGCAGTGAGTTCGCCATAAACGTAGGGTACGCACTCCGTGCGTACCAATTTGTCGCGCCGCCGCTCGTTTGATGGTCAGTCCTCCAAGATATCGGCACGAAGTCAGGCGCGCGAGTGTCGCGCCGAAAGCGGCGCCCGGCTCAGCGGGAGCTTCGCCCTCCCGGAGACTCTACCTCGCGCTCCTTGCATTCATGACGCTCGCCATTCGCTGCAGCAATCTGACGAAGCGTTACGACGGTCGCCCACCGGTCGACGCCGTCCGTGGGCTCGATCTGGCCGTTGAAGATGGCGAATGTTTTGGTCTGCTCGGACCGAACGGCGCTGGCAAGACTACCACGATCGAAATCCTGGAAGGGCTGCTCCAGGCCACCAGCGGCGAGGTCGAACTACTGGGCATGCGCTGGGGCCGCGACGACTACAACATCCGGCAACGGATCGGCATCTCGCTGCAAGAAACCAAGCTGGCCGAAAAGCTGCAGGTTCGCGAAACACTGTCGCTGTTTCGCAGCTTTTACGACCAGGGGCTCGAACCGGCCGAGGCAATGGAGAAGGTCTCGCTCGGCGAAAAGGCCCGCACCTGGGTCGGCAAGCTTTCTGGCGGACAGCGCCAGCGCCTGGCGGTCGCCTGTGCTCTGGTCGGTGATCCCGATCTGCTGTTTCTCGATGAACCAACGACCGGGCTCGATCCCGGTTCGCGCCGCGAGTTGTGGGAGATCATTCGCGACTTCGGCCGGCGCGGGCGCACCGTGCTGCTGACCACGCACTACATGGACGAAGCCGAAAGGCTCTGCGACCGCGTGGCGATCGTCGACCAGGGACGCGTGATCGCGCTGGGCACGCCGCGCGAATTGATCGCCAGCCTCGGCGGGGAACACGTGATCGAGTTCACCGTCGCCGCGGACCCTGATACCAGATTGCAATGCTCGGAGCTGGAGTCGCTGCCGAGCGTCGAGACGGCGCGGCGCGAAGCCGATCACCTCAGTCTCTCGGTCGGTCACCCGCATTTGGCGCTGCCGGCGCTACTGGCGCACCTGGAATCGCGACAGTTAGAACTGGCCAGCCTCAATACGCGCCACGCCAGCTTGGAAGACGTCTTTGTGCGCCTCGCCGGACGTTCGCTCGACGCCGAGGCGACGCCCGCATGAAACAGTCAGCCAACACACCGCGCCGCGGCTGGGGGCAGGGCCCCCTGGTGCAGATCATGCTCTCGCGGCTGCGCGAGTTTTATCGCGAGCCGGAAGCGGTCTTTTGGGCGTATGGCTTTCCGTTGATCATGACCGTGGCGCTGGGCGTTGCCTTTCGAAATCAGACCGATCAACCGATCGCTGTCGACGTCGACAGTAGCGTGGCCAGCGCTGCGCAGTCTGTCGAGGAGACGCTTACCAAGACGCCGCGCTTTCAGGTGCGCCTCAACGCGCTGGAAGAATGCCGCGTGCGGTTACGGATGGGGCGCACTGATCTGGTAGTGATCCCGCGCGCAGATTCTGCTGGCGGTTACGACTACTGGTTCGATCCGGCCCGGCCCGAAAGTCGCCTGGCCCGCAGCGCCATCGACGACGCGCTGCAGCGCGCCGCCGGTCGGCAAGATCCGCTGGCTACGGCGGACCGAGAAATGGTCGAACCGGGTGGCCGCTACATTGATTTCTTGGTTCCTGGCCTGGTGGCAATCGGCCTGATGGCCGGCGGGCTGTGGGGGATCGGCTTCGTCACGGTCGACATGCGGATTCGCAAACTGCTCAAGCGCCTGCTGGCGACGCCGATGCGCAAGAGCAACTTTTTGCTCGGCATCATGCTCAGCCGGTTGGTGTTCATGATCCCGGAAGTGATTTTTCTGCTGGTGTTTGCCCGGCTGGCGTTTGGCGTGATCATTCAGGGGAGCGTGCTGGCCGTGGCGTTTTTGGTGGTGCTCGGCGCGTTCGCGTTTGCCGGGATCGGCCTGCTGGTCGCCAGCCGCGCCAAAACCGTCGAAGCCGTCAGCGGTTTGATGAATCTGGTCATGCTGCCGATGTGGATCCTGTCGGGCACGTTCTTCTCGTCGGATCGCTTTCCAGACGCCGCCCAGCCGTTCATTCGCGCGCTGCCACTGACGCAACTGCTGACGGCCATGCGCGCCGTGATGCTGGAAGGGGCGCCGCTATTGTCACAGTGGCCAAACATCGCAGCGCTCGCCGCCTGGGGCGGAATTTCGTTCCTGCTCGCGCTCCGCCTCTTCCGCTGGCAGTGAATTTCGCACGAGCTGTTGTGAGAACGTTCCGCGTGGGCGAGGCTCCTGCCGAGCCGCGCAGCGCGCTGGTCGCTCCGTCTTGGAACGTGTCCGAGAACTCACGCTGAAATATTTTGTGCTGCGCCCTGCCGCCGCTACGATGGTCCTGGCTGCAAGCCTCGATTGGGGGCAGGCTCTGTGCACTCGAGAAACTCAGGCTCGTCAGAGGTAACAACGATGGATGCCGGCGATGTGTCCAGCAAGAAGGCCATCTCGAGCATGGTGCTCGGGATCATGTCGATCATTTGCCTCTGCAATTTGTTCACTGGCATTCCGGCAATCATCTTTGGGTTGATTGCGCTATCGGACATTTCCAGCAATCCGGGGACCCTAACCGGCCGCGGGATGGCGATTACCGGCATCGTGCTGGGAGCGTTCGGCAGCTCGATTTGGGCCTTGGTGACGATCGGCTTTCTGGTTGGTCTAACCTTGCCGGCCATGCAGGTGGCTCGCCATGCGGCGCGCCGCGCTCAGAGCATGAACAATCTGAAGCAGTTGGGGCTAGCGCTAAATACCATCGCGGATCAGAACGCCACGTTCCCGGCGCAGTTCACTTTGGACGCGGCCGGAAAGCCAGGTTCGAGCTGGCGCGTGCAGTTGCTCCCGAACATGGACGCCGCCGCAGCCTTTCAGCTCTATCACTTGGATGAACCATGGAATAGCCCGGGCAATTTGCATGCAACTGCGACAATTCCGCCGCAGTTCGTAAACCCGTTGGATCCCGATGGTCCGGATGTCGCCGAAGCCGGCGGCGAAGCAGGAACGGCTACTGTCGGCTATGTGGCGGTTGCTGGCCCCGGCTTTGTGTTCGACGGCGACAAGCCTTGCACGCTACGGAGTATTTCCGATGGGCTGTCGAATACGATCATGGTGATTGACGTCACGCAGTCAGGCATTGCGTTGGCAGAGCCGCGCGACCTGACGTGGGATGAGTTCCTAACCAGGTACCAGTCCCGAAATCTCAGCGGCGACCGGCAGGGATTCATTGCCCTGTTTGCGGATGGCTCCGTGCAGCGGATCCCGTATGATCTCGATCCCCAGACCTTACGCGCCTATTTCACGATCGACGGGGGCGAAAAGGTCGCTCCACCGGCGCTCAACGATCCGTAGCCCCTGGCGGCGGCGCCTTGCTATCGCTGCTGGCAAATCGTCAGCAACGCATCGCAGGTCCCTGATGTTTCGCAAGAGTTTGCCCACGCGAGCGAAGCACTCTTCAAGGGGCAGGGGCAAGTGTCGCCGCGCGCTGCAGGAGGGCGTAGCGCAGGTCCGCTGAGCGAAGTTGGGCACGCACTCCGTGCGTACCGAGAACGCGCATCACGACGCACAAACTTGGCACGCACGGGGTGCGTGCCCTACGGCCGAGAGAGGGCGCAGCGCAGGGCGGCGATGAACTGAGTGTAAGGCGATAACCGGTTATGCAGTAAGCGATTCGGGCGAGCGACGCCGCATTGGCGCGCTGTTCGCCATAGAACAACCGTTCTTGACCCCTCGTAGGAATAGCTATAAACTACTTGGCTGGAAAAGCTTGCGCAATCCAAACCATGATTTTTCGGCCCTGCCGGAGGCCTAACTCAGAGAGTGCCGCAATGGATGGCGGTTTGGGTCAGGTTCTGAATGAAACAGCCGGAGGGCAAGGCTTAGTAAACCATTGGGTTCGGACGGCGCCTGTTTGCGCGTCGTAGGGAGGACGCCCGAAGCCCGGCCCTTGGAGTGGCAACCTCTGTGGCGAACCGGCTATTTTGCCTTCCCGAGTTGCATTGCAGGGCGTGTCTGCAGCCCTGATAGGTGTCCAAAAGGGCTACGGGTGTCTGAGACCTGCGGTCGCTGGAAAGCTGCTGACGCCTGGCTGAACAATTTACCGTTTGCTTCTGCTCCATTCTTCTCATCGCGGCCAAATGGGCCGTGGAAAACTGGTTATGCAAGTCCTGGAACGAATTTGGGAATTGATCGGGCTGTTCTTCAGCGGGCTGACTCGCACGTTCGAACGGTCTTTGACTTCGTGGTTCGGATCTTCCAACGCCCGCTACATCAAGCGGTTGCAGCCGAAGGTCGACGCCATCAATGCGCTCGAGCCGACCTATCAGGCGATGAGCGATGAAGAACTGCGCAACCAGACGACCGAATTCCGCAAGCGCCTGGCCGCCGGCGAGACGCTGGATGACTTGTTGGTCGAGGCCTTTGCCGTCTGCCGCGAGGCAGGCCGGCGCTGGCTCAATATGCGCCATTATGACGTGCAGATGATTGGCGGCATGGTGCTGCATTCGGGCGCGATTGCCGAAATGGTCACCGGCGAAGGCAAAACGCTCGTCGCCACGCTGCCGGCGTATCTCAATGCGCTGACCGGTAAGGGTGTGCATGTCGTCACGGTCAATAACTACCTGGCCCGCCGCGATATGGAATGGATGGGCCCGATTTATATCAACCTGGGGCTGACGGTCGGCGCCATCTACGCCGGCATCGAGGCCGAGGACAAGCAAAACGCCTACGCTTGCGACATCACGTACGGCACGAACAACGAGTTCGGCTTTGACTACCTGCGCGACAATATGAAGCCGGCCGCCTGGGGTGATGAGCGCTACCCCAAGAGTCAGCAGCAATGCCAGCGCAAGTTGCATTACGCGGTAATCGACGAAGTCGACAACATCCTGATCGACGAAGCTCGCACGCCGCTGATTATCTCCGGCCCCGCGCATGACGACGTCGCTCGCTACAGTCGTGCGGACAAGATCGCTCGTCAGTTGAAAAAAGACCTGCACTTCGAGGTCAAAGAAAAAGAGCACGCCGCGTACCTGACCGATGACGGCGTCCGCGAAGCGGAAAAGCTGGCCGGTGTTGAAAGCTTTTATACGGCCGGCAACATGGACTGGCCGCACTTGATCGATAACTCGCTGAAGGCCCACTACCTCTACAAGCGTGACGTGAATTACGTCGTGCAGGGGGACGAGGTCATCATCGTCGACGAGTTCACGGGCCGCTTGATGCCGGGTCGCCAATGGAGCGATGGGCTGCACCAGGCGGTCGAGGCCAAGGAAGGCGTGCGCGTCAAAGAAGAGACGCAAACCTACGCCACGATCACGCTGCAAAACTTCTTCAAGCTCTACGACAAGATCAGCGGCATGACCGGCACGGCCATGACCGAGGCCGCCGAATTCTGGAAGATCTACAAACTCGACGTGATTGCGATCCCCACGAATCGTGGAATGTCGCGCGCCAACTATCCGGACGTCATTTACATGACGGAACAGGAGAAGTACGACGCGATCGTCGAAGAGATCGAGCAGATGCACAAGTGGGACACTCTGGAGCTGAAAAAAGGCGAGCAATTGGTCGGCACGATCATCAAAGAGCATGACGGCCAGATCGAGTTCGAGCCCAAGGACAAGCGCGAGCGCAAAACAGTCAAGGCAGACGAGATCGTCATGACGCATCGTCGCGGCCGGCCGATCCTGGTCGGCACCGTGTCGATCGAGAAGAGCGAGCGGCTCAGCGGCATGCTCAATCGCCGCGGCATCAAGCACGAAGTTCTCAACGCCAAGCATCACGAGCGCGAAGCCGACATCGTGGCGCAGGCCGGCCGCAAGAACGCCGTGACCATCGCCACGAACATGGCCGGCCGCGGCACCGACATTATCCTCGGCGGCAACGCCGAGACCATGGCCTGGGCCCAGTTGCAGCACAAATACGAATCGCGTTTGGATGTTCCGCACGACGAGTGGAGCAAGCTCGTTGACGAAATCCAGAAGCGCGAAAACATGAAGGCCGAAGGGCAAGAGGTCAAGCACCTGGGCGGACTGCATATCGTGGGCAGCGAGCGCCACGAAGCCCGCCGCATTGACCTGCAATTGCGCGGCCGTTGCGGTCGCCAGGGCGATCCCGGCAGCAGTCGCTTTTTCCTCTCGCTCGAAGACGATCTGATGCGGATCTTCGCCGGCGAATGGGTCAAAGGCATGCTCACTCGCCTGGGCATGCAAAAGGGCGAAGCGATCGAAAGCAAAATGGTCAGCCGCCGCATTGAAGGCGCGCAGCGGAAGGTCGAAGAACGCAACTTCGACGTTCGTAAAAACCTGCTCGAGTATGACGAGGTGATGGACGAGCAGCGCAAACGCGTCTACGGCTTCCGGCAGGAAATCCTCGACGGCGTGAACTGCAAAATCAAGATTCTGGAGATGATCGACCAGCAGGTCCACGACCACCTGTCAGAATTTCTGGCCAAGGATTACGGCGCCGCGACGTTTGCCAAAGCCGTCGGCAGCGAGCTGACCTGCGAGCTCGATCCGCGCGATTTCCGCGGCATGGACTTCGCCACTGGCGAGGCGCAAGCCAAAGACACCGCAGAGCGAATGGCCGAGAGCCAGATCTTCGACGCGCTCGAAGAAAATCTGCCAGAGGACGGCGACCAGGAAGAATGGAACTGGGAGGCGTTGGCCAAATTTGCCAACACGCGTTGGAACCTCAACCTGCGTGACCGCGATCTGAAGAAGGTCGGTCGCGAAGGTATCGCCGAGATGCTGCAGGAGAAAGCCCGCGAGGCGATCCAGCAGACGGACCTATCGAGCCACTCGCGCTTGCTCGATGACGACTACGGCGTCCGCACGGCCTGTGCCTGGGTGCAATACAAGTTCGGCCTGCAGTTCGATCCGGAGCAAGTCAAGAATCTGGAGCCGGCGGCGTTCGAAAAGCAGGTTAAAGAGCGTGCTCGCGAGGCCTACGAGCATAAAGAGGCCGAGTATCCGGTCATGGCCGCGCTGTCGCACTTCACGGCGCGAGACGCATCTGGGAACAAGCGTTACGACCGAGATCAGCTCGTCGCCTGGGCTCGCGCCCGGTTCAAAATTGATCTCGATGTGGACGACCTGCGCAACATGCAGCGCGAAGAAATCCAGAAGATGCTGGTCGAGTACAGCCGCGGCCTGCAGAAGCAAGCCAACCAGACCCTGGTCGAAGCGCATCAGCAGGTCGTCAAGATCTTCGGCGAATCACCGGGCGAGCAGTTGACGGTGCGAGCAGCGACGGGCGGCAACGGCGCGCTCAGCTCGCTGGCCGGCTGGCTCCGCGAGCGACTCGACGCCGAGATGTCTGAAGAATTGCTGGCCGAAATGGACCGCATGGCGCTGGAACAAAAGCTCAATGGCGCCGTCGAAGATCGTTTCCGCCCGGAGATCCGCCGCATGGAGCGGGCCCTGGTGCTGCAATTGCTCGACACCGCCTGGAAAGATCACTTGCTGGCGATGGACCATCTCAAGTCGAGCGTCGGCTTGCGCGGTTATGCCCAGGTCGATCCCAAGGTCGAATACAAGCGCGAAGGGATGCGGACGTTCGATGCGATGTGGGTCTCTGTCGGCGAGCGCGTGACCGACTTGATTTTCCGCATGGAACAACTCGACGAGAACTTCGTCGGGTCGACCTGGACCGAAAGCCAGGCCACGCACGACTCAGCGCCCAGCACAGGCATGATCACCAGCGATCAGCAAACGGCCGTCGAGAACTCCGACTCGCAAGCCAAGCCTGAACCTATCCGCAACCGCGGACAGAATGTCGGGCGGAATGATCCCTGCCCCTGCGGCAGTGGCAAGAAGTACAAGCAGTGCCACGGGAAGAGATCGTAGGAGGAAGGCTTGAGGCTCGGGGCTTGAGGCTCGGGGACGAAGATGGATCTTCGCGTTCCTGCCCGAGGAGTGCTGTGTAGAATTTTGTGGGCGTAGACTGAAGCAACAGGGAAAAGGAAGTCCCGTGGCTTATCTGACGAATCTAGTCTATTGCTGCGTGTTGCTGTTGGCCTCGCCGTGGCTGATCTATCAGGCCGTGCGGACCGGCAAATATCGCGCGGGCTTTTCCGAAAAGTTCTTCGGACGCGTCCCTCTTCGCACAGGCGACCGGACCTGTCTGTGGCTGCACGCCGTCAGCGTGGGCGAAGTGAACTTGATTGCACCCCTGGTCGCGGCTATTCGTCGCGAGCACCCGGACTGGGAATGTGTAATCTCCGCCACCAGTCTCACGGGGCTGACCCAAGCGCGGAAAAAATACCCTGACCTGACGGTCTTTTATTGCCCGCTCGATTTCAGTTGGGCGGTGCGAACGGCCATGCGTCGTGTGCGGCCAACCTGCCTGGTGCTGGCGGAGTTGGAACTGTGGCCCAACCTGATTCGCGCCGCGGGCGAAGTCGGCGCAAGTGTGGCGATCGTCAACGGTCGCCTCAGCGAGCGCAGCTTTCGTGGTTACAAACGCCTGGGCCCGCTGGTCCGCTGGGCGCTGGCGCGCGTGGAGTTGATCGCCGCGCAAAATTCGGAATACGCCGATCGTTTTCGCGCGCTCGGGGCCAAACCGCACGACGTGCAAATCACCGGTTCGCTGAAGTTCGACGGCGCGGTGACGGATCGCGCCAACCCAACGACCGTCGGGCTTCGCCGCGCGTCAGGGATTGCCGCCGACGATATTGTTTTTCTGGCCGGCAGCACTCAACAGCCTGAAGAGATGCTCGCGCTCGCTGCGTTTACCAAATTGCGAGAGATGTTTCCGCGGTTACGGTTGATCCTCGTGCCCAGGCATCCCGAGCGCTTCGACGAAGTCGCCACGCAACTGGGCGCCGCCGGTGTCTGTTGGCAACGTCGCAGTCGACTTGATCGTGAAGGCGTTCAGCCAGAGGCCCGCGTGTTGCTGGTCGACGCGATGGGAGAGCTCGGCGGTTGGTGGGGCGCGGCGGACATTGCCTTTGTCGGCGGCAGCATTCACAAGCGCGGCGGACAGAATATGATCGAACCCGCGGCTTACGGCGCAGCAGTTTCCTTTGGACCCAACACGCGCAACTTTCGTGACATTGTCAGTCAGTTGTTAACCGCGAACGCCGCCGTGGTTGTGCATGATGGAGATGAGCTGACGGCGTTCGTCGCGCGCTGCCTGGCGGATCGCGACTACGCAGCAGCGCTCGGCGCTCGCGCGCAAAAGTTTGTTTCGACACAACTCGGCGCTACGCAGCGGACGCTGCAATTGCTCGAGTCTGTGATCGGGCCGGGGCACGCGGATGTGCTTCCCTTCAAAGACCGCACTGCCGCGTAAATGTGCCTTTTTCTGGGCATTTGCTCAATATTTTTGGGCTCGTAAGTCCTGCGATACTCCCAACATCGGCCCTGGGGTGGAATGCCCTCCCCCCATTAGAGCCTTGTGTGTGAAGACTCGTCGACTATCCTCACTACACAACTTCATGGAACGGTTTGTTTCCTGTTGTTGTCGTGCATTGCATGACAGAAACGAAAGCAAACAGTTCTTCCTTTTATGGGCTGTTGATTGATTCAACAGGTCACGTCATCCAACGGATGGGATGGCAAAAACGGCGCTGGAATTCGTCGTTTTGCGTGCGGCGAAAAGCTGAGCTTTTCGCCTAGCAAGGTTGCAAGTGCGCCACGAAGGCTGCGCTTCGACAGTTAGCTAAGTGGCCCCACAGCGTTCACTCCGTGACACTGCGGCCGCTCCACGGTTTTCCCAAACTCGATAACGCCGAGATACCCTAGCCTCGTGTTTTGCAGCTAGCACTCTCGAAACGAATACGAAAAGTCATCGCTCTCCCCGGAGAAACGTTTGTTGTGATCCAGGCGATCCCCTGCGTACAGGCGCCTGGCAAGTCTTCGTTGTTCCACACCTTTTGAGGAGGATTGAAATGTACGGATACATGGCAGCGGTTGCACTATTGTTGCATCCAGCGGACCCAGCGGTTGCGAATCTGAAATCAGCTTCGCAAGGATTGAACCGCTTCGAACATCAAGTCATCGAGCGCACCAATGCCCAGCGCAGGCAGTTTGGTTTGCGACCGTTGCAAGTGGATCTGCGACTCGTTCATTCGGCCCGACGTCATACAGCTTGGATGTCGCGCAGTCGCAATTTGCAGCACACCACGGCGCCAGTTGGCGAGAATATCGCCATGGGCCAGCGCAGCAGCAGCGAGGTCGTGACCTCTTGGATGAATTCGCCGGGACATCGGCAGAATATTCTGAACACCGGCTATAGCAAGATTGGCGTGGCGGCCTATACGGCCTCAGACGGTAGCGTCTATTGGTGCCAGCAATTCTTGCGCTAACTCGCCCGTTCTTGCAGGAGCGCGCCCGTACTTGCGGAAGCGCAGTCGGCGCGTTCATCGGCGGCGCGTCGCGCGCGAAACGATGAGTGGCGCAGGCCTGTGGGCCGTGACCGTTCTCGTTTCGCGCGCCGACATTGCGCCGCACGGAGCCAGGTCGATTTATTGGACGAGCTTCAACGGCCGATTATCGATAATCTTTCGGAAGACGTCTTCCAGTTGTTGCTGGACCTGGCCGACGGATTGCCCGCCCGCAATGCTGAACGTTACACCGCCGGTGATGGACGAGACGTTGTTCAACAGCGCGTTATCGGCTCCGGCGCCCAGGCCAATGCAGACGACTTTGATTTTCGCCGCGGCGCACAAGTTGGCTTCGTTGATGACCTGATTCTTCGCGTTTGACGCACTACCGGGCAGATTGGCCACGCCGTCGGTCATCAGAATCATCATCTTGAAAGCGTTAACGCGACCGCGGTTCTGCAATTCCAATCGCGCCTTGGTCATACCGGCCGAGATGTTGGTATTGCCAATGTAATGTCCGGCTTGTCGATGCTGCACGGTGTTCGACACCGAGGCAAAATCCGCCGTCAGTGGATTTTCGAGCAGTGCCGTCTGGTCCGTGTAGGTGTAGATCGACATGCCTATACGATCGTCCGAAGGACTGGCTTGCAGGTAGCCGATAAACGTCGACACCGAGTCCTTCAGCACCTTGGCTGGCTGCTCGCTGGTTTTCCATAGGTCGGGCGTTTGCGAGTACGATTGCCGGTTGGCCTGCAGGTAGTTGATCCAAGTCAGGTAGCCATACATTTTGGTGTAGCCGGCGTTGTCGACGTCTGAGTCAGTCTTCACGTAGCTAAAGTAGTTGTCCCAGCTAGCGCCAGGGTACGGATAGGGAACATTCGTCAGGCCAAGCGCCATTTTAAGCGACGTGGCGTCGTCGGCAAAACGTTCGCCTTGGCCGGCCGGGCTGCCGCTGTCATTGGTGCCGGATTTCACCCAGGCAGTGCTGACTTGCTTGCTGGAGTTGCCGCCGGTCCCTTTGAAAGTGCCCGAGGTTCCGCTGGCGCCGAGGGTTTGCGTTGTGCCGTCCGCAAATTGCAACCTGACCTGGGTGATGTTCTTGGTCGACGTGACATAAATGGCGCTGTCTTTGAACTGCGTGGTGATCTGCGCCATGTTGCCGTTGGTGGGCGTCATGCCGGTGAACGTGACATACCGCGGTGTGAAGGTCAGGTTGCCGTAAACCGGCGCGCCGAGCTCGTTGTACATCGTCTGCAGATTGTTTTCGATGTAGCTACGGCCGAGCGTGTTGATGGCGCCCAATTGGCTGTCGTCGCACATCGATCCTGAGAAGTCGAGCGCCATGACGATGTCGCGCGGCTGATGCATGGCGATCGTCTTAGCGCTGAAGTCCATCGTCCCTTTATTGAGGACGCGGCCGAAGAAGAGCGCTTCGTTCGGGTCGTTCAACGTCACGCGGACCGCCGACGGAGTCTGGGTATTGGCAGTGAATGAGAATGTGTTGGGATTCCAGATTCCCAGATCGATAATGATGTTATCCGCGCTCAGCGCTTTGCCGGCCACGGGGTTCAGCGCGATGTACTGCTGGACCGCGGCGATGGCGTTGGAGTTACCATCAGTGAGGGCCTTGGCGCCGGCCAGGGCGCCCGCGTCACACGCTCGCTGCAATTCTGCATTCACCTTGGCCACGTAGCCGATGTCGACTGTGAACGCCACCATGGCGAGCATGGCCACCAGGAAAATCGCCGCCAGCACAGCAATGGCGCCGCGGCGGCCGAGCCGTTGCGCGCGAACGCGCTGAAAGCCACGGATTGTGGCATGCATGAGACACCTACCTTCCGACAATAGTTGCGATTGCGTGCCCGTGATTGGGCCAATGCTTGGAAATGCGTTTGTAGAGGTGTGTTCCATCGAAACCGTAGCTTATAAATATCGCTCGCGTGGGAAGAAAATTATGCGACCGGCATTTTCGGCCTTCCCGCGCTAGTAGTTCTCACCAGGCGCAGCCGGATGACAGGCGAAAAACCTCTGCTGATTCTGGGCGTCAGCGCCCGCGCCGCGGCGTTTTCAGCCCTGACGGCAGGGCTCTCGCCAATCTGCGGAGACGCCTTTGCCGACGCCGACCTCGGCCGTGTCTGCCCGGCGACTGCTACCGACCGCTATCCGGCCGGGCTGGCCGAGATCGCCCGCGCCGCGCCCGCTGCGCCGTGGATCTATACCGGGGCGCTCGAAAATCATCCGGGCCTGATTGAGACGATCAGCCAATCAAGAATACTGCTGGGGAATGGCCCGCGCGTGCTCGCCGGTGTGCGCGATCCCTTTGCTGTGGCTGCCGCGTTAGCCGCGGCCGGACTGTCGGCGCCGGCGCTCGCGCAAATGTCGGACGGATTGCCGCGAGATGGGACGTGGTTGCGCAAACCACTTCATTCGAGCGGGGGATTTGGGATTATCCCGTGGACGCGCACTACAGAAAGTGACCCCGCGGAACAGCGACATCAGCGCAAGCCTCGCTATTATTTTCAGCAGCGGATTGCCGGGCTATCCCGCGCGGCAATCTTTGTGGCGGCCGGCGGCAAATCGCAGTATCTAGGCGCTACGGAACAATTGCTAATGGCGTCCGATCCCGCTGCCACCGAGGCATCGTTTCGGTACGCGGGATCGGTCGGGCCGCTGCCCTTATCAAGCGGCGCGGTCGATCGCCTCAGGCAGATTGGCGATGCGCTGACAAAGGCGTTCGGGCTCGTTGGGCTGTTCGGTGTCGACTACATCGACGATGGGCAAGACATTTGGCCAGTCGAGGTGAATCCGCGCTATACGGCCAGCGTCGAAATCCTGGAACGCGCGCTCTCCTTTTCGGCGGTTGGGCGCCATGTACGCGCGTGCGTTGATGGCCACTTACCGTGCGCCGCAAGCGAAGCTGCCGCCACTCGCCCCGCGCAGGCATGGCACGCCAAGCGAGTTGTCTACGCCAGCCGAGCGGGCGTTGTCGAGGCGAAAACCGCCGAATTGTTGCTATCCATGGCGACAGCCGAAGGCGCGGGTATTCCAAGCATCGCGGACATTCCCATCGCCGGCGCAAAACTCTTACCGGGTAACCCAGTCCTGACGGTTTTTGGCCAAGGGGCTTCGCGCGCGGCAGCGCTTGCCGAGATCGACCGCGCGAGCGCGTCTTTGGCCGATATCTTGCCGATTTAACTCAGCGCAGCGAGCCTCAAAGGAAGTTCGTCCGACAATGCAATCGGAGCACTGGCGAAGCCAGTGGCACACGGAGTGTCACCTGCTGCAAATCTCCGTCGAGCTTCCTCAAGCCACAAGCCTCAAGCCCCAGGCCTTCTGCTACGGCAGCTCTTTCAGTTCTACGTCCTTGAACGTGATCCGCATCTTTGGGCCGACGTGCAACTGTAGGGCGATGACACCTTCTTTGGCGCCTACTTCGCTCTTTTCCGTGTAGTCGACCGTGGTGAATCCGTTCAGCGTCTGCGTAATCTTTGGACCATCGGCGGTGATGACGTATTCGTTCCAGTCGTCTGCCTTGACGTGCTTGGCGACTTCATCCGCTTTAACGTTTACCAGAATGCCGCGGCCCCCTTCTTCGTAGAGGATGCCCATGAACATGTTCTCGGCGATATCGGCCTGGTAGCCCTTCACGACGTTCTCAGGAAACGACTTGCTGCGGAACTGAATTCCGGAGTTGCCGTTGCGGAGCTTGAACTTGGCCTTCAGCGTGAAGTTTTTGTAGGTCTTCTTGGTCGACAGGAACGTGTTCTTCTTGATCGAGTCGACGTCGTCGGTCGTGCCGACAATTGTGCCGTCCGCGACGCTCCACAGTTTGTCGTTACCTTCCCAACCGGCAAGCGATTTGCCGTCGAAGAGGGGCTTGAAGCCGTCTTCCGCGCGCAGCAGATTGGGCGTAGCGGCGAGGAGCAACAGAGCGAAGGTGGCAAGCACGGAGCGGCGCATGATGAAGTCTCTCCAGAAGAAACGAGTGTGGGCGTGAAGCGTTGGTGGGCAGTACCTAGAATTCGCCTATCGTACTACGCCCACGGCGGCGGGTGAACTAGCCAGGTCGCAATCGGCCGACTATTGGGCGGTTTCAAGCTCTTGGGCGGTCCGCCAGCGGCGCCCGGCAAGTTCCGGCTGGTAGTCCATCGCGCCGGCCAGGTGGGCCATGGCAACCATGAACCGCCGCGTGACCTCTTCCAGGACTTCCTTCTCGTTATCCCGGCCGTAGAACTCCGATATATCGAGTGGCTTGCCGATGCGAATATGCGCATTGGCCGGCGTGAAGAACGCGCCGAACGATGTCCCATCGTTCGGCGCGCCGGTCAGATAGCAGGGGACCACCGGAACGCGAGCCTTGAGGGCTACGAGCGCCGCGCCCGGCCGGCCCGGTAGCAGCACGGCCGACGTCTCATTGATCCGGCCTTCCGGAAACATGCCGACCAGTCCGCCGGCCGAGGCGTAGCGGATGGCCAGCTTAGTGGCCGCGGTGTCGATGCCGCGCCGATTGACGGGGATCGCTCGCATGATCCGAAAGAACCAGCCCATCGCCGGGTGGACGCAGTATTCCTTGGCCACCATCCAGTGGATGACCCGGTCTGTCGTCAGGGCGATGAACGACGGATCGATCGGCCCGATGTGATTGCAAACGACTACGGCGCCCTGGTTGTCGGGGATCGTAAACTCGCCGGTGACCTTGGCTCGCCACAGCACGCGGGCCAGCACCAGGTTGAACGGATAGAACCAGGGGAATTGCGACCAGGTGTAGCTCGTGCGGCGAAAACGCGCGATGACCCAGACGACGATCGCAATCGCCAGCCCGATCAGGATCGCTGCGGCGAGATAATTCTGTTGAGTGTCAGACAACACGGACTAACCTATGGAAGGAACTCGGGCCACGATTGCAGTAAGGCTATAACGACGGGCTGGTTGCCAGGCGGATCGCTTGTCGGCAGGCGGCGCCAGATTCTCAAGTCGACCTGGCAGCCAGATAACTATAACTTGTGGCAGGCCCTGTGGGTAATTGAGGCTTTTTACCGGCTACAGACGAGCAGAACCCTGGCCGGCGCGAGGAAGAAGCAATGCTGTTAGGCGTGGTGAGCGATACGCACGGTCAGATCTCGTACACCCGCGAAGCGGTGCGAATGCTGGCCGAATTCAAGCCGGCGGCGGTGATCCATTGCGGCGATATTGGCTCGCTTGACGTAGTGCGGCAGTTCACCAAATGGCCGACGCATTTCGTGCTCGGCAATGTCGATGACAACGCCGCCGAGTTGGAAGCGGCCATTCGCAAAGCCAGGCAGCAATACCACGGCCGGTTCGGCTCTTTGGAACTCGACGGCCGAAAGATCGCGTTCTTGCATGGCGACGACAGCCGGCGGCTGAAAGAAGAAATCGCCAGCGGCGCCTGGGACCTGGTCTGCTCGGGCCACACCCATCAGCGAGACGAACGCCGCGAGGGGAAGACGCTGGTCCTTAATCCCGGCGCGCTGTACAGAGCACATCCCCACAGCTTTGCGATCGTTGACTTGGCGACGATGGAAGTCACGAGTGTGACGATCTGAATGGCGCTAACGCCTACCGGGAGGGCGAGGCTCCTGCCGAGCCGCGCAGCTCAATCGGCTGGGCGACAAAGAAGATCGCACGCGGAGTCGCGGAGCCGCTGAGGAAAGAAGATTAGGGACACGCGTTCCGGGAGGGCGAGGCTCCTGCCGAGCCGCGCAGCGCAATCGGCTGGGCGACAAAGAAGATCTCACGCGGAGTCGCGGAGGAACAAAGGGATTGGCGTTTGCGTTGTTTTCTTGCGCGACGATTCCTTACGCGGGCAGCGCGCTTACCGGCGCGCGGCTCAGCGGGAGCTTCGCCCTCCCGGCGCGCGGACTTGCAGTTCAACCACACGCTCCTACGCCGCGCGCCTGCTTTATCCAGCGCGGCGCGTGATTTGATTGAACGGCAACACGGCCGGCGCGTCGCTCATGCGGTAGCGATACTGCATGACGTAAGCGTCTTCGGGCGTGTCTTCGTAATAGCCTCGCAGGACCGAGACCGCTCGGAAGCCGATCGCGCGGAAGAACAATTGCGCGGCCAGGTTCGTCTCGCGAACTTCGAGCAGCAGCCGGCTGCGGCGCTGTTGCGAGAGCTTGCTGGTCAACTTCGACATCATCTGCCGACCAATGCCGCGGCGGCGGAAATCAGACGCCACGGCAAAATTCAACAGATGGAGCCGCGTCTTGTGCAGCTCGTAAATCATGAAGCCGGCGACGCGATCATCGCAGTCGGCCACCATGCCGATGCAGTTGCGTTGCCGCAGGCAGCGGAGGAAGTCATCCTCCGACCAGGGGAACTCGAATCCCTCGCTCTCGGTGGCCAATACTTCGGCCATATCGCGACGAATCATCCAGCGGATGTGCGCTTTGACGTCTTGCTTCGGACCTACGCTCATTCACGGCCTCCTTCCATGTCGGCCTGGCGCCATTCGTGCGGGCGGCGCTCGGCCAGCGGCGGATTGAACCGCGACAGCTAGCGTAAAACGAGCCTTCCGGCAGAGATTGGCATCGGGTGGCGAATTGCGGGGCGTACGGTAACAAATGCCACGGACTCTGCCAAGACGAGGTCTGCGCTCCGGAAGTGCTAGCTGCAGAATCTCGGGAGAATGCGAAGATTCCGCCTAACCGCGCGATGTCGAAGCGTCTGTGGAGCGCGCGCGAAACGACCGCAGCGTGGGCCAGGCCCAGACGCCAATCGTCGCCACGGCCAGCGCCACGCCAAACCAGACTGGCGTGATCCAGATCGAGGCCGCCAGCGCCACAGCCAGCGCCGCCAAGGTGCGTCCGTTTATTGCCAATGGCAGCTGGTTCTCGCGCGCCGCGAAGGGGCCACGTCCCAAGCCAACCGCTGCGCCCACAGTTGCCAAAGCGACGGCGCATAGCCAGCGTTCGAGCGCTGCTAGCGGGCGATCTTCTCGATATCGCACGTGGATGGACGGCGCCGCGCCGGCGATCTCCCAGCGGTCGTTTCGACCCTGCCCGAATTGGGCTACCGCGGGAGCTGTAGAAGCCGCGGTGTCGGCGGGCAAAAGCTGCACGTCCGAGCCGGCCAATTCACCTGCGCCAGCGGCGTGTGGCGCAAACACGGTCCACGTCGTGCGCTCGGTTTTGGGGCCCACCAGCCATGGCGCTGTTAACTCGACTTCGCCGGTCAAAGTTTGCTTGACTTGCGAACCACTGAATACGACCTCGACGGTCTGCGTGGCCGCGCTGCCATCGAGCGGCACGCGCCAACCTTCGGCGGCCGGGAGCGCTGTGACCACCAGCCCTGCCACGCGCAGTTCCAAAACCTTGGCGTCAGCGGGCAGTCGCAACGCGCATTCGGTCTGGCCGACAGGTTCGACTTCGAACCGGGCGACGCCACGCAATAGCGCGTTGTCGCTCCAAGCTACCTGCACGTCGCTATGCACAATCCGTGTTTCTCCGCCCGTCGCGCCGCGACGCAGCAGACGGGCCGAGGCCGTCGGTTCGAGCAGGCGATAATTCTCGTGCGCTTGCACTAGCGCCGAAGGAGCGACGTCGTCCGGCATTCGCTCTGGGCGCAGTCCGAGCACCTGCCACGCCACGTGCTGGTTGCGCACGTTGACTGGTAGCAGCACGAAGGCCGCCGATTCTTCTTGAGGGCCGGTGATTAATGTCGGAAACGTAAATCGTTCGCTGAACGACGAGCGCAGCGGGCCGCGCGCCGTGAATCGGTATTCCCCTTCGATCGCGGCCTTCGGTCGGACGATCAATCGCCGCTCGTCGTCCTGCGTTTCCATCGTCGCGATTCCGGCGCCGGCGCTCATTTCGAACGGACCGGTCCATTCTGCCGGTAGCTTCAGGCGAATCGTGTCGAGGCTGCCATCTGTAACGACGCAGCGATACTCGATGCGTCCTTGCCAGCTGGCGCTCTCTTGTGAGACGGAGCTAATCACCGTCGAGTGAACGCGCGGGCGATTCTGGCTAATGACCAGCGTGGCGCCGTAGTCGTCGGTCTGCGCGGTGAACGCAGCCACTGGACGTCCGGCGATCGACGCCTCGGACACGCCCAGGGGGAGCGGAGCAGGGGGCAGCGGCGCCGCCGTGAGGGAATGCAATTCGTCGAGCGTCACATGCACCGCCGGTTGACGGTAGATCACAATCGTGGTTTCGCGCCGCTCGGCCGAAAGCAACTCGATCCGCGGCAGTCGCATACGACCAAGTTGCTTGATCGGCAGCCAGGCATTAAGTGTAAGATGTTGCGATCCCACAACGGGGCTGGCCAGAAATACGGTTAGCTCACCCGAACTCTCTCGACTGAAGCGGCTGACGCGTTCGATGCCATCTTGCAACAGTGAGACGCTCTCGACGTGCAATTCCGGCGGAACGCGCAGGCGATGCCGACAGGTGAAGCCAGCGGCGGTCGAACGCTCGTCTGCGGCGCTCAATTGCGCCTCGAAGCGAAGTTGCGCCTGACTCTCATCGGCGCTGATCGATAATGTCTGCCGGGCCACTTCTCGAGACTGACGCGGGCGCGTGTTGATCGTCCAGAGTTGATCGGCGGCCAGTCGTGAGACCAACTGCGGCAGGGTTGGCGATTCGCCCCAATGGCTAAGGAATTCCGGAATTGCCACGGCCGATTCGGCGTCGACTTTGGCCGTTTCATACTCCAGCGCCGGATCGACCGACACGGCGAGGACTCGCTGCGAAAATTTGCCACCGGCCGGCGCCAACTGGGGCAATTGCAACTGCCCAACGCCCGAGCTGCCAGTCACCAGGAATGACAACCGAAGTGTGGTGGGCTCAGTGATTGCGCGAGATAACTCAACGCGGACCGTGCGCGGATCCATCGGAAGTGGTTCGACCGTGGCGATCAATCCGGGCGCGCCGCCGATGGGCAACGGCCGCAACCGTGGATCGACCGAGAGACGCAACTCTCGCAGCGGCGATGTCCGCGGTGGCTTGACGTCGAGATGGGCTTGCAAAATTACGGAGCCTGGTTGAATCTGCATCCACAGCCAGGCGTCGACGTCGGTCGTGGGGGCGCCTTGCGCCGCGCGGGGTTTGTTCCAAACCACGGTCAATCGCTCGGCCGGTCCCAACTCGGCGGAGACTTTGCGCCCCTCGGACGCCACCTTCACGGCTCCGAGAGCCGTTGGGACGTCGATCGCTGGCGGATCTGTTGGTAATTGCACTTCGAGCATCGAGCGAGCGACTCGCGGAATGGCAAGGTCGAGCGCGCCCACGCCCAGTTCGCCCCGCGCCGGGCGCAGCAGAAACTCCAGTTGGTAGGTTCCCGCCTGATCGAAATGGCAAACCATGCCATCGGCGTCCAGCTCCCAGGCGAAGTCGATCACCTGATCATCGCGTCGCGCAACCGGTCCAGGGCGCACGCCAACGAGCGGGAGCCGGATCGGAATTTCGGGCCGCAGGACTTGCACTTCGTATTGCGCCAAGACGTCGCCGGCCACGAGCGCGCCGGTGGCTGCGTCTCGATTCAACGCGACCTGGTAGCGCGCAGTTTCGATTGCATAACTCTGTGTTGAGCCGGCCAGATCGCCCGCCCGGCGCCGCAATTCATCGTGCAGCTCTTGCGGCACCTGGTACTTGTCTTTGGTTGGGCGCTCGTCGGCGTCGACCGGGATGAAGACCCGATGGATTTGGTTCTCATCGTCGAGCTTGGGCGCCGGCTTGGGCTGCGCCAGCGCCAGTGGATCAGCGAATGAGAACCAACCCGCGGCCAGCAGGACTGGCAGAGCGTGCCGCGACATCGACGATACCCGCGCTCCGCTCACCGATCCACTGGTCGATGGCGATTCGCGTCGGGGCGGCGCTTTCAGCAAGTTGCGGGCAAATTCCCACACGATCGATAGCAGAATGCCCCACAGTGCTCCGGTTGCCAGCATCGCAAACGAAGCGGGCAGAACCAGCGCCAGGGCCGCAATGACAAATAGCAACGTCATCGCAAATCGACGACCGTAGTTGACCAAAAATAGTCCCGCGGCCAGCGAGCAAGCGAAAATCGCGATGCCAAACGAGGCCAAGGACGAACGTCGCGCCAAATGGGCGACCGCCGCCCTCCCATCGACGCGAATCAGGTACGGCTTCACGCCTCCTGCGTCGCGAACGGTCGAGACCGCAGCCTTCTGCGGCCAGAGATCTGCGGCCGATTTTGCTGTCGCGTCGGAGGCTTGCGGGTTATCGCTCTCTTCTGATAATCCACCGAGCGACCGTGGATCGAGCGACAGTGGATCGAGCGGTGGCGTCTGTGTTGCTCTGCCCAGTGGTCCAAACAGGCGTTGGCTCCAGGTCAGCTCCGACGGCGCCTGGTCGCAAGAGCCGCCGTCGATGTCCAATAATTCGTAACCGGGCGGAAGTCGCAGCGCCCATTCCGTTTGTAAGACTGGGGCATCGATTCCGATGTCCGGTGTCTCAATGTCCATCAGCACGCGCGCCACCTTGACGGCCGAGTGGAATTCGACCACGACGGTCACAAACTCCCGGTCGGCTGGGAGGGGGACCGTGACATTTTCTTCGTCCGATGCCTGGATGGTCAGTGCGGCGCCATCACACCAGATTCGATCCAGCTTGGCGGTGTAGCCAGGCGAGATCACCATGTCACGGCGGCCGGAATTTTGAATGTAAAACGTCGCCACATGCACGCCGTGGCCGGAGGCGTCTTCCCAGGATTGAATCTCGCGCCGCCAAACTAGTGCATCCGCGGTCGCCAGGCCACCTGTGGCGCGGGCAACGGTCACAACGCCTGCGCCGCTGCCGGCCCCATACTCGAAACAAGCCCGCACGCGGCTGTTAGCGGTCGTGGCGCCTTCTTCGTCCGGCGTGTCGGGCGCCTCGACCGGCTTGAGCCCTTGGTTCGAGATAGCGATAGCCTCGTCGGCGGCCCCCTTGATCGTTAGCCGACCCTGGCCGGTGGTCGCGTATGGCAACGTGATCAGGCCCAGCGGCGTTGGGCCAGCAATCGATGATTGCCGCGAGGCGACCAGCTCAAACGGACCGCTCCGCGGCGTGTTGAGCGTTAGTTCCCACGCTTCCGGCGCGAGCGGCGCGTCGCCGCGAATTCGCTCGGCGTCCGAGAGTCGCCTCGCTACAATCGCCGTCGGACCTTCGGTCGTCAGTCGCCAGTGGAGCGGCTCCTTGCGGGCCTGGCTGAACTGCACCAGTAGCTTCGAAACGCGACTGCCGTCTGGGGTGACAAGCAACTTGTACGATTCGAAAAGTGAATCTCCCTCGACGACGGCTTCTGATTGAACCTCGGCGCCGTAACGTGGTCGTTGGGGTTGAGCAAATGCGGCAAAATGGCTGCGGCGCGGGTCGTATCGATACGCGGCCGTAGGCGCGGGCTCGACGAACAGCGCTGCCTGCGTTTCTGTGAGCTTCGCGAAATCGACCCGCGGCAGATTCTGCGTGTCGATCAATCGGGCGTCATATCCCTCCTGCGGACGAACGGTCAGCAGCGACTCGCGAAGTTGCGCGTCGCGGAACCGGAGCGGGACGAGTTCCTCAGCCTGAAATTGCGTTTGCTCGCCGGAACGTGAAACCTCGCGCGAGCGGCGGTGAGCACGGACAAAAAACGTGGGCGTCGCGGGCGCTTCTTTGGCGCGCGAGAAACGAAGAGAGAGTTCTTCTCCGGCTGCTGTGGTGTTCATTCGCCAGTCGGCCAGGGCGTCAGCCGGGCGAGACTCGACCCCGTCGATGGTCCAGCCCGGCAGGACGTCTGCGACGAGCGACGACGGCGCGGGGCCGGTCGCCTCGATGGCAACGCCCAGCACGGCCCGGGCTTCGTGCGGAGCGACCTCGATCGTTGTCCCGCTGACCAGCGACGGCGTTTGCTGCTTTCGCGCGAGCGTCAAACGGACATCGGCCGAGGGCGAAAACAGTTGCAGCTCAAACGCCTCGCCACGATTCGGATCGGGGAGCAGCGAGTACTTGGTCTGCCGACAGTCTGTGGGCTGCAGCGTGGTGACTTCAAGCGGCTCGCGCACCAGCAGCGTGTAGGTACCTTCCTGCCAGAACGCGTCGGCGGCGCGCATGCGTGGCAAGCCGCATTGGGCGCCTAACTCCAGCGGGCCGATGGCCGCCAGGCGTAGCGAGCGATCCGCGCCGGAGAGTGGTTCCGGCAGTGTTAGAAACAGCGTCGTTGGTTCGCCGTCGGCGCGAGGTCCGGCGGACCAGGGGACGTCGGTCTCGCCCAGGCGGGCACTGACCAATTGCAAGCCGGGATCGAGGGTCACGCGTAATTGCTTGAGCGGCGCTCCCTGCACGTCGAGCTTCCAGGTAGCGGTGACGTCGACTCCGCGTGGCGAAACGTCGTAGACCACGGTCTCGCGCAGCACGGCGTGCGGTTGTGCGTCGGCAGTGGCTCCTTGCGGCGATAGGCGCAAGACGGCGGACTGCTTGCCACCCAGCAAGATTCGTACTGTTTCGCGCGGGAGGACATTGGTGCGTTGCGGCACGATTGGCAGGGGGCCAGCCGGTCGCGTGGGCTCGGCGGTGGTTGGCACGATCAGTCCTTCACTGACTGTCGCCAGCAAGCCACGCGGCGCGGAGAGCGTCATTTCCGACGCGGCACACCGCGGAAACTGTAGCGCAAAGCTAAGCCGGCCGTCGGCGTCGCGCTCGCCGCGCAGACTCCATTCGAATTCGAGGACGCCGTTTTCGTCGACTGGTAGCGCGAGCTTGCCATCTGGGCCAACGCCCAATTGGACCGGCTTGCGGGTGTTGGGCTCGGTTTCCGATCGCCACCAGGCTCGCCGCAATGCAAAGCCAAATGGCGCCAGCGGCAAAACTGTCCGAGAACGTGTCGTATGGCGAATCTCGCAACGGGCGCTGCCAGTGAGCGTGTCGACGCCGTCAAATTCAGCGCTGTATTCTGCCCGGATCAGCGCCGCGGCCAAAACTCCGCCCACGCCGCCGGGCTGGTCTTGCGCGGCCTTGATCAGTCGCTCAAATTCTTCTCCATCGACTGGCACATAGCGAACTCGCCCACGCGGCCAATCCTGTACGCGATCTGCCGGCGCGAAAATGCGGCGATAGCGCAGCGGCTTAACTGCGTCATCCTCGGCGGACTCGTCCGCGGTTTTGTTCGTGGTCTTAACCGCCGACTTGTCTGCGGTGGTTTTATCTGCAGTGTTTTGATCTGTTTCGCCGGTCGTCGTGACGGTCGTCGTGGGATCGTCAGCGATCGCGCGCGACGCGATGACAATCGCCAGCGCAGCAGCGATGAGAGCGCCGCAAGAGAGTTGCCAACGCGCCATCACGGCTCCCCTTCGGAAGCCGACATCTCGACCGCGACCGGCTCGGCGGAGCCTGCGCTCTGACCGCTGCGCAAGTGGGTGCGCGTCGATCCGGGATCGATAATCGCGCTCGGGCCAGCTCGCACGACGAACGACTGCGATTGCCGGCGATGCATCGTGCGGTGGAGCACCACGGCCAACAGCACCAGCAAAGCGCCGAGGATTGCGGCCTGCGCAACCAGTAGCGCCGGTTCCGGGCAAAGCATTGCGGCGACGGCCAGCGCCAGCCCGCCGACCCATAACAGGGCCGGTTGTCGCAGCTTGGGGAGATACAATAGCGCTAGTCCTACGCCGAGCACGGCGCCGCTGCCGAGCAGCACTAGCAACGTTCGATTGGCGGTGTAGACGTCGAGCGCGTGGATGGGCCCCACGGCGCTGAAGACGTAGCGGTTCGTTTCGGCCGGCGCGTCTGGCAAGGTGGACGCCTCGGACCAGCTTTCCAGGTCGTGCTGTTCGACGGTCGACTCGCGCACCAAACCGAGGCCGCGCAATCGCCAGGCGAACTCGCCCGAGAGGTCGCTGGGCCAAAAGACCAAATGCTCATCGCGCGGCAGCACAAGTTGCCAATAAGTCTGGCGAATCCACAAGTTCGCGCCCAACAGCGGCGGGGCGAGCGAGATATGACCACGTTGGGCATCGTGCGAGGTCAGTCGGTAGCTGACGTCGAGCACATGACGACGGGTGGCGGCCGCCAGCGGTAGTTGCAGTCCTTCTCGTTCGGCGTCCGGAGGGACAGCGACATTGGCGCCGTCGAGCACCACGCGGCATTGGGCCAGATCGGCTCCGCTGGGCAGTCGCAGCGGCAGCCGGTTTTCGCCACTGGTGAACTGGAACACAGCCCGCTCCCAGCGTTCTCCGCCAGCCAGGCGGGTTTGGAACCACGCCATTTGCACGGCCGTGGGCTCATGCGACTTGCGCTCTTCCAAGTGCGCGGAGAGCACGACCTCGGCCGTCGGCACGCTCGATTTTAGTTTTACGCTCGCGTGTCCCGGCAAGGCCGCGGCCTGCGGTTCTACCGTCCAGCGATCATCACGTGATTGCGCTTTAACGCCTGGACCGGTCACGACTTCAAACTCATTGTCCGAGAGCTCCGCGTCAACCGGCATCACCAGCGGCACATTCAGCGGCACGCCAACGCCAGGCGCAAATGGTTCCACGTCGAGCGGGTACTTCAGCGTCAACTGGCAGGGGCCAAGCAGCGGCGCGGGGAGCGACAGGCGTAGCCGCTGCGTTGTTTCGAGTGTGCCATCGTCCGCGAGTGGCGCGTCATCGAGCGGCACCGCGGGAATCGCGACGCCGTCGACCTTGATTTCCAGGCGGCCGGCCTCCATGAGCTCGGCTACCGGGCGCGGCGCGTCGAGCAGCAATTGATCGACCGGCTCATTCGTGATCTGGAAGTTGATCGTCTCTTCGACACTCGCGCGTTCCGCTTCGAGATGCAATCGGCTGTGCACGCTGGCCCACAACACCCGCGATTGCACACGCAGGTCAGCGGCAAACCGCTGCTCGCTACCGTCACCGCGAAACAAGAAGGGGTGTTTGCCCTTCGTCGCCGGTTTCGCCCCGCCGCCATTGGCCGTTGCTGTTGGGCGCTCGCGCGATAGCCCTTGCAGGCTCGCTTCGCCCATGGTTAACACAACGTTGTCCGCCGGCGTAACTGCCAGGTGAACCGGCGCCACGGTGTCGGCCTGCGGACGAGGTAAATCGAACTCAACCCGCTTGGCGTCGGCTGCCAGCTCACGATGGGCCCGCAATACCAGTGTGATTTCGCCCGTGGTTGGCTGCTGGAGCGGAATCACCAGAGGTTTGTCATCTTCCACGGTCACACGGTCAGCGTCGAAGACGTTACGCGGCTCGACGTCGTCGAGAACCCAGCCGGGCAGCGCGACTTCGACGGCGAATGCCTTGGCTCCACGAACGTGATACGTGAGCCGGGCTTCCAGCCTTGCTTGCCGCGGAGTGACTTCGACGGAGTAGCGCGGGTCGACTGTGATGTGCGTTTCGCGCGTCAACAACCGCCCTTCAATCAGGAACGGCTGGCCGAAATACTCGAAACCGGCAACGGTTCCGTCGTGATCCAGCTCTGTGGGCAGCTCGTCGACGCGGCGGGCCTGACGCAAATCGTTCCAGGCGATTTGCCAGTCATCGTCCACTCGCACCGCAACATGGCCTGCCTGCCGGGCAGCGCCCAACAGTTCCACGCCGGCGATTTGAAAGCCGGGTTGAGCGCCACGGTCGTTGATCGGCCAATCGAGCGCAAAGCGAATTACTGCCGGGGCAGCCGCGGCTTCGCGCAGGCGGACTTCGTAAAGCTTTCCTTCGCCGGCCGCGGGCCGATCCTTTTTCTCCTTGTCCTTGTCGGCCGCGAGCTCTTCGATCGAGTAGCCGGGCTGTTCGTCTTTGGTGAGCGATGCGCCGACCGGCAATCGCATGCGGAACGTGTCAAAGCGGGCCTTGAATCCACGGACGGTCAGTTGCACGTCAGAGTGAACGCCGCGGGCGCCGATGCGGACGTCGTTAGCGCCGGTGGCCTCGAACTGCGGTGGCGCCACGGCCGCGACGTCGGCGCCTTCTTTGCGCCAGGCGATCGCAAACCCACGTTCGGCGCCCAGCACTTTGAATTCGGTTTCTTTTGCCGTGTGCGTGGCGGCGTCGAGCAGGGCGCCGTCGTTGACGGTTGCCGTGGCCTTGGGGTCAGGCACGGTGAGCGTGACTTGCGAGAGGGCGGCGCGCGGCAAGTCGAGCTTGAGTTCGGTTTGCCCGGCGACCCGCTCTAGCGGCACGGCGACGTCGAACGTGAGTTGGTGCGGCTCTTCGCCCGCGCCGCGGAGCCAGAGGATGTGGTCCCCAGTGGCGGCGTCGATCTCGAGGATGTGTTCGCCGGGACCTTTGTATTTTGGCTTCGACCGCAGGACGGCCTCGCGCATCCGCAACGGAATTCTGGCCCAACCGCGGTCGTTGGCGATGATGTCGAGCACGATGCTGAACGTGGCGTGCGACTCGCCGGCGACGCCTTGGCAGGCGATCTTTTGCAGTTGGAACTTCGGTGGTTGCTGGCCCAGGCCAAGCTGAGCGCGCTGCGTCATGAACCGCTCGAAATCTTCGAGCGTGAACCCCAGCACCGCCTGCAACAGGCCTTCCTTGCCGCGCAAGTAGAGGACCGGCGGCTGGACCTCGCGGACCGACCCGTCGTCCGCGCCAGCCTGAGCTGGCTCGGTAGAGCGGCGCAGTTCGGGCTCGGCGGTGATAGCGGTACCGGCCCAACTCAGGATTGCCACCAGGCAAATCCAGAGCGGAGTTGTCCGCCAGGACAGCGTTTCCAAGCTTCTCATTCCTACAGCAGAGCATTCGGCAGAAAGCCGGTAACCTGCCCATTACCGCCGAACGCGACCAGATGTGACCAAGTGCTGAGGCGTCTTTCAGTGTTTCAGTCTAGCCGCTGGCTCGGACAACTTGAAGCAGAATCTGCCGGAAGTTCCGTTACTTTCCGGCTGGAATTCAGGCCGGACGCTCTGTTTTCTGGCGTCTACTGCGACGCCAAAACCGCGGGACGAAGCTCACGACGCCGCGGCGTTGATTTTGGAAGCTGCTAGCCCGGAACGCGGGCCAGCGTGCGGCAGAGATCTGCGTGTAACTCGGGCGTGCTGGCCGCCACGAAGCTGGCCACGTCGAGATCGAACTCGCCGCCGCCGGGTCCGGTAAAGACACCACCTGCCTCTTGCACTAGAAGCGCGCCCGCGGCTACGTCCCACGGCTTGGTGGAATAGCTCCAATACGCGTCGATCTGACCGACGGCAATTTGGGCGAGGTTGATCGCGGTCGACCCGCTGCGGCGCGTGGCGCGGCAGTTGGCTAGCACCTCGAGAAAGCGGGCCACCTCGGCCGACTTCGGATCGACCTTGGGCGGAAAGCTGGTAGCCACCACGGCTTTTCCTAGCTCGGTTGCACTGGTGACCTGGATCTTTTTGCCATTGAGCGTGGCGCCGGCGCCCAACGCGGCCAGGTAGCAATTGCCGTTGGCCGGCTCAAAGACGACGCCCACGAGCGGTTTGTTTCCCTGCACCAGCGCGATCGAAACGGCGTAATGCGGGATGCCGTGGACATAGTTGGTTGTGCCATCGAGCGGATCGACAACCCAGCGGAGATTGTCCTCGCGGCTGGGGATCGATTCATTTTCTTCGGCCAGAAATCCATGATTTGGGAAGGCGCCAAGAATCACTTCCTTGACCGCGCGCTGCGAGGTGACGTCGGCCTCGGTTACCAGGTCCGAGGGGTTCTTTTCGCGAGCTTCGACCTTTCCCCAGAAGCGTAATAGCACCTCGCCTCCGGCACGGGCCGCCTGTTCACAAACCTTTGCGTATTGAGCAATTACGGACATACGGCCGGCGCCTCCTGTGGGGTAAATTCTGGGCGTCCGCGATTATAGATGGCTGGGTCCTTCTGGGGAAACGCGGGCGACCCTCACAGAAGCGCGACGTTTCACTTTGCCTAATCCGCTCAAGGCTTCCGTCTCTGAGGCGCCGAAATGACCCGACCGAGGCAGTGCTGTCCGGGCCAAAAGTGGCATTCACTTAGGGGCCGAATAAATTTTGAACAAAAGTGTGGACAAGTGATTTCCACTTGGTAATATCAGGGCGGCTGAGGTGAGTGGGCGCAGTACGGAGGCGCGAGCGATATCACGGCCAACACATTTCATTGAGTGACGGACTTCATATTTTAGTTTGAGTTAGCTCTGCCTCTTCTCTGTTCCGGCCCCGCCGTTCCGCCTCGCAGCGAGCGGCGGGGTTTTTTTGTTTTTACGCGACCTCTGCGCTACATTGCCGTGTGCATTCCAAGTGCGCTGGCTGCATGATGAACGCGTGAAACTCGAACCTCTGATCGCGTCGCTGGCTTGCCCGACGCCTTTCTACTTTGACACCATCCGTCACCTGGCGCCTCGATTCTGATTCGGCCACGATCACGCACGGAGCGTTAACCGCGACGGTGCGCACGGGTCGACCACAACATGGCCTGCATGATGTGCGCATTAACGGCCGCGCGATCGCCGGCGCAGAGTTACTGGCGCCTCGCTACTTGAATTCGGAATCGTGGCCCGCGCCGATGGACTGCTTTGTGCGCGGCGGCGATCTGGTCGTGACGTATCCCTTCACCCATGCCCGCAGTGTGCGCGTGCAAGTTTATTGGCGCGCGGTTCCGCTCGAGACGACAACTTCGGCCAATTGCCTGGCGGCGATCGACGTGCAGATCTCAGTGCAGACGCCGCTACTCGATAGTCGGCCTGGGATGTTGCTTTGCAGCCGATTTACGGAGCCATCGATCGCGCGGGTCTCGGTTGACGCGGCCAAAGAAGAGGCGTCGCCGTGGGTCTTTGGTCTGGCGGCTGGCGTTTCCTACGCCGAGATGATTCATCCAAGCGACGTGGAAACCGAGGCCTACTCCGAAGTGAACGGACACGCGCAGTTGACGCGGGGCCTGTTCGACGGCGCGCTTGAAAAAGGAGTTATTTTGCGCGCTCGCGCTCGTGGCGTGTTTTTGACTACGGAGCAAGCAACCCCGGACAACATCGCCGCGCTCTACGAGCAATTCGTAAATTCACCGCTGCCGCTGACGACGTAGCTGGAATAGGCCTGGGGCTTGAGGCGTGAGGCTTGAGGGAGAAGGCGACAGGGAGGGCGAGGCTCCCGCCGAGCCGAGAAGTGCGATCGACGTCGCATCGAAAAAAGATCTCACGCGGAGGCGCGGAGAAAACAGAGGTCGTTTCGCTAGAATAGTCCGACCTCCATTTCATTTAGTCGTGACGCATACTCTCAATCGATCCGTTGCTGGAGATTATCTGCACCATGAGCGAATCGTTCATTGCCACCCGCGTTGAGGGTCCGCTGCTGTATGTCACGATCAATCGTCCGCAGAAGCGAAACGCGCTGACGCCGCAGATGATGGAGGATCTGGCCCAGGCGGTCCGCAGCGCCGACGATCACCCGGCGGTGCGCGTGGTGATCGTCCACGGCGAAGGCAATATTTTTTCGGCCGGGATTGATCTGATGTCCTTGGGCGAATCACGCGGCGAATCGACGCTGAACCTGGGACGTTGGACCCGCCGGTTTGCCGAGAAGCTGCAGCAGACATTGAATGTGATCGAAGCCACCGAGGCGCCGGTAATCGGCGCGCTACAAGGCAAAGTGATGGGCATGGGGCTCGAACTGGCCCTGGCGTTCGACCTGCGCGTGGCTACGGACGATCTGCTACTGAGCATGCCCGAAGCGCGGCTGGGCCTGGTGGCCGACGTTGGGGGCACGACACGGCTATCCCGGACAATTGGCCCCTCGCGTACGAAGGATCTGCTGCTGACGGCGCGCGAGATGGACGCGGCCGAGGCGCTACAGTGGGGCCTGGTGAATCGAGTTGTGCCGCCCGCGGAGTTGATGACGGCCACGGTCGCGCTTGCCAACCAGATCGCCGCCAACGCGCCCCAAGCGCTCGGCATGGCCAAAAGGATCGTCGACCAGGGGGACGGTCTCGACAAGCACTCGCAAATGGCGCTCGAACGTTGGGCACAAAGCCAGTTGCTGGCGACCAACGACGTGCAAGAAGCCGTGGCGGCCTTTATGCAGAAGCGTACGCCGAAATTTACTGGCGAGTAACGGTCGGTCTGGGGCGACTGAACGACTTCATTCTGTGTGCCACTGGCTCCGTCAGTGCTTCGATGGAACGATCGCGGTGGCTGGCACTGGCAGAGCCAGTGGCACACAACTACGGCGAGTCACGGCTCAATAATTAAAGGCGATTCTCCCCTGTCCAACATCCGCCGCTACACCGTGCCGCATGACGGCCCATTGATGGCTTTTCTGCTCGAAGCGCTCGGGCAGAATCGTCGGGCGGTCAAGAACCTGCTCAAATTCGGCGCGGTGACGGTGGCTGGCGTTGTCGTGCGGCAGTTCGATCATCCGCTTGTCGTGGGGGACGAAGTGCAAGTCAGCGGCGCGGGCGCCGCGATCGCCACCGACAAGCTGAAGCACGCCGGGATCACGGTTGTCTATGAAGACGAGTCGCTGATTGTCGTCGACAAACCGGGTGGCCTGCTGACCGTAGCGACCGACAACGTCAAGACCGACACGCTCTTTGTTCGGCTCGATCGCTATCTGCAAGGGGCCAGTCGCGGCAAGAAAAGCAGCAACGGCAGGCGGGCGCATGTTGTCCACCGGCTCGACAAGGAAACGTCGGGCCTGGTTCTGTTTGCCAAGACCGAAGCAGCCCGCCGCGCGCTGCAGAACGGCTGGTCCGAGATCGAAAAGATTTATCTGGCGGCGGTGATCGGCGTGCCCGAACCAACGGCCGGCAAGATCACGACGTTCTTAACCGAGAGCAAGGCGCTCAAAGTTTATAGCGCCAACAGCGCCACCGACGAAGGCCGACTGGCGACAACGCATTATCGACTGCTGCAATCGCGCGGGGCGTTTTCGCTGGTCGAAGTCCGTTTGGAGACGGGCCGCAAACATCAGATCCGCGTTCACTTGGCCGAACTCGGCAGCCCAGTGGCCGGCGACACTCGCTACGACGCAACGCTCGATCCGTGCGATCGGCTGGCGCTGCACGCCGCGCGGTTGGCGTTTACGCACCCAGTGACGGGTGAAATGGTGCGCTGCGAATCGACCCTGCCGCCGGCGATCGCCAGGTTGTTCCCGAAATGGCAGGCGGAGACGGCACTGCTGGACTAGCCAGCAGTGGCACACATGCGCCGGTCTCGCGCAACGAAGAGCATCACGGGGACCGTGATGACTACGCCGCTTACATCTCCAGCAACATCCGCGCTGGCTCTTCGATATTTTCTTTGACCTTTTTCAGGAACGTCACGGCCCCGCGACCATCGACCAGGCGGTGATCATATGTCAGCGCCACGTACATCATCGGCCGGATCACGACCTGTTTGTTGATGGCGATGGGGCGGTCCTGGATCGCGTGCAGGCCCAGGATGCCGCTCTGTGGCGGATTGACGATCGGCGTCGACAGGAGTGATCCGTAGGTGCCGCCGTTGCTGATCGTGAACGTGCCGCCTTGTAACTCTTCGACCTTGAGTTGGTTCTTTTGGGCCCGGTTGGCGACGTCGGCAATGGCGTGTTCGATTTCGGCGAAGCTCATTCGCTGGGCGTTGCGGAGCACCGGCACGACCAGGCCCTTGCCGCCGCCGACGGCGACGCCGATGTCGCAGTGATTACGGTAGACGATGTTATTGCCGCGAATCTCGGCGTTGATCACCGGCACGGCCTTCAGGGCCTGCACCACGGCTTTGACGAAGAACGACATGAAGCCGAGCTTCTCGCCGAAGACTTCGTGGAACTGTTCTTTGAACTCGCCGCGGAGCTCCATCACGGCGGTCATGTCGATTTCGTTGAACGTGGTCAGTAGCGCCTGCGTTTGTTGCGCTTGCACAAGTCGCTCGGCGGTCTTGATACGCAGCAGGCTCATCGGCACGACTTCTTCGTCCGCGCTGTTGGCCTGCGCGAGATCGTGCGCGCTCGGCGCCGCGGCGTCGGCCGCGATGTCGGATCGAAGTGGGCGCGTCGACGGATGGGCGAGCCGACCGGAGTGTTCGCTTTGAGGCGCCGGTGGAGCTACCGGAGCCGGGGCAGCCGGCGGAGCGGGCGGCGGTTCGACGGGTTTGGATTCCTGAACTGGCGCCGGAGCGGGCTGCGCCGGTGCTGGGGGCGCGGGAGCTGGCGCTGGCGGCGCGGGCGCTGGCTTAGCGACCGCCGCGGGTGGCGCCGCTGGGGCCGGCTGCGAGACCGGCGCGGCAGCAGCGGGCTCCGGGGCGCTGGGGGCGGCAGCCGGGGCGCTGGGAGCGGCCGCTGGCGCGGGCGCGGCGCCGGCTGCGCCTTGCTGGTCCATGTACGCGATGACTTCGCCGACCTGAGCGATCTCGCCGCGTTGCTTCAGCACTTTGGTCAACACGCCATCGGCCGGCGCTGGCAACTCGGCCGTGGCCTTGTCGCTTTCGATCTCGACAAGCGAGTCGTCTTTACGCACGGTGTCGCCGACGCGCTTCAACCAGGCGCCGATTTGCACCTCGGTAATCGACTCGCCAATCGGGGGCACTTTCAATTCCAACGCCATCGGTCGCCTCGAGTTCTATTGGACATCGATTGCTCCCTCTCCCCTTGGGAGAGGGTTGGGGGTGAGGGCTACGGCGCCGTTCAAACGGCATGCTACTTCCGTTTGCCAAGCACAATAAGCCGCGCAGCCCTCATCCGGTTCGCGGGCACCAACGCAACGCGTTGGTCGGCGAACCACCTTCTCCCCAGGGGAGAAGGGTTTGCGTTCCACTCGTCACTTCGAAATATACGTCTCACTACGCGTCACATTCCGCCGAACGCTGACGCGATCAATTCGTCCTGTTCCAGCCGGTGGCTGCTGGCCGAGCCGGTGGCGGGGCTCGCGCCGGCGCGGCGGAAAATGCCTGAGAAGGGCAGGCGGCTGAACATCGTCTCGCCGAACTGCATTCGCAGGAACCACCAGGCGCCCATGTTCTCGGGTTCTTCTTGCACCCACACGACCGGCGTCCCGTCGCGATAACCGGCCAGCGCCGCCCGCAATTGCTGGTAGGGACAAGGATAGTATTGCTCAAGCCGAACGATCGCCACGTCGTTACGTCCCAACTCGCGGCGTCGCGCGTCGAGTTCGTAGTAGACCTTGCCTGAGCAGAGCAGCACGCGGCGGACCTCGGCGCTCGTGTCCCGTCCGGCGTCCGGCAGCACGCGTTTGTAGGTCCCCTCTGCCAGCTCTTCGAGCGTCGACACGGCGGCCGCGTGGCGGAGCAGGCTCTTGGGCGTCATCACCACCAGCGGCTTGCGCCAGCGGCGGAGCGCCTGCCGACGGAGCAAGTGGAAATACTGCGCCGGCGTCGACGGCTGCGCGATCTGAATGTTGTCTTCGGCCGCCAGCGTGAGGAAACGTTCGAGCCGGGCACTGGAATGCTCGGGCCCCGATCCTTCCAGGCCGTGCGGTAACAGCAGCACCAGGCCGCTCAGCCGGCGCCACTTTTCTTCGGCGCTGACAATGAACTGGTCAATGATTACTGCGGCGACGTTGACGAAGTCACCGTACTGCGCTTCCCACATCACCAGCCCATTCGGCTGGTCAAGGCTGTAGCCATACTCGAAGCCGAGGACGGCCACCTCGGAAAGAGGGCTGTTGTAGATTTCGACCTTGGCCTGCTTTTCGTCCAGGTTGCCCAGCGCCATGTGGCAGTCGCCGTTTTCGATATCGTGCAAAACCGCGTGCCGCTGGCTGAACGTGCCGCGCTCGCAATCCTGACCGCTGAGCCGGACGCGAATGCCATCGGTGGCCACACTGGCCAGGGCCAGCGCCTCGGCCGCGGACCAGTCGAGCGGCTTTTCGCCGAGCGACATCGCGTGACGCTGCGCGAGGAAGCGTTCGATCTTGGGATGCGGATGAAACCCTTCGGGGAGTTGCGTGAGGGCGACGAGCAGTTTGCTCAGTCGCTCGCGCGAGCAGCCACTGGGGACCTCGTCGACGTTGGCTTCTTTGCCGCCGATATATCCTTCCCAGACGCCGGTCAGTGACACAGGCGGCGAAGTTTGCCCATGAGCGCGAGCCCGCGAGAAGGCGTCTTCGAGGCGTAGCCGGCGAGCTTCCGCAATCTCGTCGGCTTCGGCCACGGTCACGCCGCCCAACAGTAGCAGGCGTTCCAGATAGCTTTCACGAACGGTCAATCGCTCTTCGATCTGGCGATAGAGCAGTGGCTGCGTGAAGGCCGGCTCGTCTCCTTCGTTGTGCCCGCGGCGACGATAGCAATACATGTCGATCACCACGTCGCGGCCGAACTCGCGCTGGAAATCGAGCGCCAGGTTGACCACCTGCGCCACGCTTTCCGGATCCTCGCCATTGACGTGAAAAATCGGAATCTGGAGCATCTTGGCCACGTCGGTGGCGTACATGCTGCTGCGGGCCTGGTCGGGCTGTGTGGTGAAGCCGAGTTGATTGTTGACCACCACGTGCAGCGCGCCGCCGGTCGTGTAGGCGGGCAACTGGCTGAGGTTGAGGGTCTCTTGGATCACGCCTTCGCCGGCGAACGAGGCGTCACCGTGGATCATTAGCACCAGGCCGTGCAGGCGATCGGCGTCGCCGTCGCGGTCTTGCTTGGCCCGCATCCGGCCCATCGCCACGGGATTCACAAATTCCAGATGGCTGGGATTGAAACAGAGCGAAAGATGCAGCGAATGGCCGGCCGCCGTGAGGTAATCGGAACTGTAGCCCAGGTGGTATTTCACGTCGCCGCGACCGCGGTGCGCCGCTGGCTCGACGTCTTCGAACTCGTGAAAAATATCTTGCGGGCTTTTGCCCAGGATGTTCGACAGCACATTCAAGCGGCCACGGTGGGCCATGGCGATCGTGATTTCCGAGACTTGCTGCTCGCCGGCCTTTTCGATCGCCATGTCCAATAGCGGGATCAGGCTCTCGGAGCCTTCGAGCGAAAAGCTTTTGGCGCCCAGGTACCGCTTCTGGATGAACTCTTCGAACATCACCGCGTCTGTCAGGCGGGTGAGAATTCTTAATTGGTCGTCGCGGCTGATCTGCACGCGGTTTTCGGAATTCTCCATCCGCTCTTGCAGCCACATCCGCACGGTCAGATCGTCAATGTGCATGAACTGCACGCCGATGAACCGGCAGTATGTGCTGCGCAAGCGACTGATGATGCGGCGTAGCGTGGCTTCGTCTTCGCCGCCGAGCGAACGAGTCGAAAACGTCCGGTCCATATCGGCCGGACCGAGACCATAAAACGCCGGATCGAGTTCTGGGAGCAAGGGGCGCTGCTCGCCGAGCGGATCGAGATGGGCAATGCGGTGCCCGCGGACGCGGTACGCGCGCACCAATTGATCGACGCGCTCTTGCAGCACCGCCGGATCGCTGGTCGGCCGCGCCGGGGCGTTGCCGGTCATCGATAACGAAGTTGCCGGGGCTGACTTGGCCGGCGCCGCGCAGTTCGACCTCACGGCGCCGTTGGTTGCCGAGCCGTTTGTCGCTGGTTCAGTAGTCGCCGACCCGTTGCTCGTCGACCCGTTGGTCGCCGACCCATTGGTCGCAGTCGATCCCGCAGGCGTGGCTACTTTTGCCGGAGCGGGCGCCGCTCCAGTCGCAGCGGCTGGCGGCGAGGTTGCAGTCGCGGCAGCGGCCGGCGGCGTCTTCGTCCCGTTCGCAGGGCGCCCAACATCGAACATGCTGGTCGGTCGAAACGACGGTCCAAACCGTGGCTCACGGCGGAACGGCGCGTCGTTCACCGCCAGCGTGGCGAAGTATCTGCGCCAGTCTTCATCTACCGAAGATGGGTCGCGCAAATAGTCTTGGTATAGTCCTTCGACAAACGCCAGGCTGTGGCTGTCGAAAGGGATCTCTGCGGATGGCATCGATGATTCCAGTTTCAACGATTGGCGGACCGGTCGCCGGGACTCAGTAGTATACTTTGTTCCTCGCCGAGCACTTCCCGGGTAAGCGGCTCATTTTGGCGAGAATTTGCGGCGCGTATAGCGGGCTACCAAGACGCCTGAAAAGGCGTTGATTCGAGCTGAAACCGGGCACTCGACCGCCGGATTGCTCGCACCGGGATTAACTGGCCTTATAAAGACCAGTGAGTAGTTGCGCTACGGGGCGTTTGCCCTACCTCAGCGGGGCGACCAGACGCTAGCCTGAGATCGCCAGCAGGCTATCTGGCCGAGGCGCCGGGAATGTCTCGCGACGCTTTGTACTTCCAGGCCTCGTCGAAGAAGCCTGCGTCGGCCACCCGGCCCGCAGTGTGTGCGTCTGGTGGAGTCGCCAGGTCGAGCACAGCCCAGTCGGGCAGCTTGGGGTTCTGCAGCGAGTTTGTCCGGTCGTCGGCCTCGCGGAATGTCAGCCCGCTGTTGATGACGACGTATCGTGCCGGGCCGGTTGCCAGCGGATTGGGATAGATCATCGCCAAGGCGTGCGATTCGGCCGGCCAGGAGTGGTCGCCTGCGCGAATGGTCTGTGCGTCCCACGCCAGCGGCAACTTGTCGGCGATGCGGGCCAGCAGCTTGTTCGACGATGGGTCGCCCCAGACGAGCACGTTGTACTTCGCGAGTTGGTCGTCTGTCACATCGACGTCGTCGACTTCGCGGATCTCACCACGGAACAGCAGCCGCCAGCGCTCGCGGAAGCGAGCCATTTCACTCTGCACCCATTTGTCGACCGCCGCGTGAGCGGACTTGCCCGTTGGGCGGACGATCAGAAACGGCTCGACAAAGGCGTCGTCGATTGGCCCTTGCAGCCCGTGCGTCTTGGCAATGTTTTTTGCAGGCTCAACGGAAGCAGGGCCGAGCCGCCAGGTTGGTCCTGCTTTCTCGAAGACGATGCCGCCGCCGAATTGCTCGGGGTCTGCCTTTACGGTTTGCCCATCGATCACGATCGTCATTACGGCGTTGGGCGGCTTCGGCCAGGGCCGATGCATGCGCAGTTGCGTCACATTGCGTGTCGTTATCTCGACGCGATCGGTTCCTTTTCGCACGGCGTCGATCCGAGAATCTCGCCAATGTTCTTCCAGCCCGAGCGCTTCGATCCAGAAGCAGCGGTTGTAACGCAGCGTGCGCGTTTGCAGATGCACGGCCTCTGGGTGATGATCCAGTCCACGCTGCTCGAGGACTTTCAGCCGCGCCATCAGGTCCGCGAGCGCTTTGGGTTCGTACTTATGCGCGACGCCGGGGCCGATGATGTGCGTCATCGTCAGCCCTTCGGCTTTGAGCGCCGCTTCCATGATGTCGGCCGCTTGTTTTTGCTTGTCGAGCTCGCCGCTGTAGGCGACCAGCGGGACGTTCAACAAATTGCGGGCGTACTCCGGCACGTCGTAAACATTCCAGAGCGTTTGCTCATACCAGGCGGGCAACTTGTCCTCTGAAAGATTCTGATAGCGCCGCACGTCGACAAAGCCCGCGCCGGGGCTCATGGCCGCCCAGAGGTCTGGATAGTGCGCTCCGATGTGCCACACGCCGGCGCCCCCCATCGAGAAACCGATCAGCACGATGCGATCGCGATCGATCTTGTACTGCCGCGCGGTGGCGTCGATCGCCTCGAAGACGTCGACTTCGCCAGCCGACTTAAAGCCGTTGCAGTAACGCCCGAAGGGATGCAGGACGATCGCGCCGGCGGGGCGGATCTGGCCGGCGCTGGTCAAGCGCTGCTGGATGAATTGCAGGTCGACTGCTTTGTCGCCCCGACCGTGCAGCCAGACGTAAAGCGGCGCCGGTTTCGAGAGATCGAGATCATCTGGGATCACCAGTCCATATGGCTGCACGGAACGATCCAGCCTGGAACGAAACCCACGCACGACGAGGCCGTGTGCCGTGGTCCACGGATGTTTGTTCGCGGCGAGCGCATCGATTCGCTCGGCCGCCAGCTTGAGCTGCGCGTCGGCCCAGGCGATCTCGCGCTTATCGTAGAATGAGTCCTCACGCAGGGCATAGTCGACGCTCTTGAGCAGAATCTCGACGTCTGGGAGCAGCGCCGTGATCTCGTCCGGGGATTGTTCGCTCCTCAGTTCCCTGAGTTTGCCTGCAAGTATCTTCAGCTCGGTCCGTAAACGGTCGGCGTCGTCTTTGGGAATTTCTATGCCCGGCGGCGGCAGGGTTCGTTGTTCGTCGGCGGCTTGGGCGATTCTCTCCGCGCAGACCAACGCGGCAGCACAACACGCGACGCACGCGATGCGGGCTACGAACCGTGGCGTTTTCGATGGCATGAATGCTCGGTTGGCTTTCAAGGGATGTCTCTGCTCTTCAAGAAATGCAATTCAAAGCACTGGCGAAGCCAGTGGCACACAAAGACGTGCCCGTGAGCGTGTCTAAGATGGGATTCACTCACCGTAGGCCGTTGAGCGGCGGAATTCTTCGATCACTTTGCCTTCTTTGCGTTTCACCACTGGGCTGGCCAGCAGAAACTTGGCCAGGCCTGCGCGTCGTTCTTCGAGCTTGTTCTCGTCATAGCTAGTGACCATTGTGCCGAACTGGCTGGTGTGAGCGGCCGCTGCGCGGGCTTTCTTCTCGGCCACGTCGCTGATGTCGATCGTGTAGTTCGGCTGCGCCGAATAGAAAAAAAAGACGACGGGCGTTTTGTGCTGCTTAAAGCCCTCGCGTTCCAGCTCCGGAAAGTAGAGCCGCCAGGCCGCGGCGCGCATGGCGTCGGCCGTGATCACAGCGCCACTGCGATGGTCGCTCTTGTGCCACTGCTCGTGCGGCGCGCCGGGATCGATCGATAGCACCGCGTCTGGCTTGTGCCGGCGGATTTCGCGGGCGACCTGCTTGGTCAGCTCGCGACGGTCGACGTATTCAAGCATGCCGTCGTCATGGCCCAGCCACGTGATGTGATCTTTCGGAACGCCGAGAATCTCGCAGGCTTCTTCCTCTTCGCGCTTGCGGATCGTCGCCAGCCGCTCCTTGGTCATCGTCGGGTCGTTCGAGCCGGCGTTATCGGTTGTGTAGATCAGCACCTGCACGTTGTTGCCATTGGCGGCCAGCTTGGTCATCAGACCGCCGGCGTTGAACGTGTCGTCGTCCGGGTGAGGCGTGACGATCAGCACCGTCTTGTCTTTCCACTTCTCGATGCGATCGTCACCGGTGTACTCCTTCTCGGCCACGGCAACTTGCGCCAGTGACGCGCCGGCCGAAAGCGCCAGGCTCACGGCGAATAATGCCACGGCGGCGCGGATCAATCCGCGCGTGTAAATTGTCGATGGAAGGAACGCGGATTCGAATTTGCGAGTGCTCATCGGCAAGCTCCTAGCCTAACTGGGGACGGCCTTGGGCGGCGGATTGCCACTATAGTCGAGCCAGCGCGGGCGAACCATCATCGAAGGCGACCTGCAGGCCGATCGACGGGAGGGCGAGGCTCCCGCCGAGCCGCGATGCGCGTTGAGACAAACCATTTTTACCGACGTGACACAACGGCGCGGGATATGCTTTCCTCGATCTCGCTGATCGTCGTGTCGTTGAAGGTCGCGCGAACACCAGCGCGCGGCTCAGCAGGAGCTTCGCCCTCCCGGGACGTTGCCGCTCTCCCGAGACGTTGCCGCCCCCGCGGGCAGGGCCTCGCCGAGTTTCTTCGATCCAATTCATTGATTACCATGGGGCCACGCCGTTCGCGGCCAATCGCCCCTTGGAATTCAATCGCACTCCTCGTACCAGGTTCGCTGATCATGCGTCATGGAATCCCAGCATTGCGTTTCTCTGTTGTGCTACGAATGGCATGCTTTGTGTTTGCAACGGCCTGCGTCGTGACGCAATCTGCAATGGCCGCTGACGCCAAACGCCCCAACATCGTCTTCATTTTCTCAGACGATCACGCCTATCAGGCGATCAGCGCCTATGGCGACTCGCGCAAGTTGCTCGATACGCCGAACCTTGACCGGATTGCTCGTGAAGGGATGAGGTTCGATCGCTGCCTGGTGCCCAACTCGATCTGTGGCCCTAGCCGCGCGACGATCTTGACCGGCCTCTACTCGCACCGCAATGGCTTTTACAACAACTCGAACAGCCGCTTCGATGGGTCGCAAACGACGTTTCCAAAACTCTTGAAGGCCGCCGGCTACCAGACGGCGATCGTCGGCAAGTGGCACTTGATTAGCGAGCCGACTGGTTTCGATCACTGGCAAATCCTGCCGGGGCAGGGGATCTACTACAACCCGCCGATGATTCGCAACGGCGAGAAAATCGTCGAGCAGGGCTATGTCACGGACATTATCACGGAGCGCTCGCTCGATTGGCTCAAAGGGCGCGACAAGAACAAACCGTTCGTGTTGATGGCGCAGCACAAGGCGCCGCACCGCGAATGGTCGCCGGCGCTGCGACACCTGGGGCACAATGGCGATCGAAAATACCCGGAGCCCACCACATTGTTCGATGACTACGCCCATCGCGGTCCGGCCGAGCGCGATCAGGACATGACGATCGCCAAGACGATGAATCGGGTTGATCTTAAACTCAACGGCCCGCCGGACCAGTTGAACGACGAGCAGAAGGCACAATGGAACGCCTACTACGGGCCGCGCAACGAGCAGTTCCGTAAAGACAATCCACAAGGCGCGGACCTCGTGCGCTGGAAGTACCAGCGTTACATACATGACTATCTGGGCTGCGTCAAAGCAGTCGACGAAAGTGTTGGCAAGATGCTCAAATACCTCGACGACGAAGGGCTGGCCGAGAACACGATCGTGGTTTACGCGTCGGACCAGGGCTTTTACCTGGGCGAACATGGCTGGTTCGATAAACGCTGGATCTTCGAAGAATCTCTGCGGACGCCGCTATTGGTTCGCTGGCCGGGCGTGGTGAAGCCGGGAGGCGTCAACGCAGACATCGTCTCGAACGTGGACTTTGCGCAAACATTCTTAGAGGCCGCCGGGGCCCCGGCGCCAGACACCATGCAAGGCCGCAGCCTGGTCCCGTTGCTGGCCGGCAAGACCCCTGACGATTGGCGCAAGAGTTTTTATTACCAGTACTACGAGTATCCCGTGCCGCACCACGTGCGACCGCATCACGGCGTGGTGACCGATCGCTACAAGCTGGTCCAGTTCGATGGCGAAGGCGATGCCTACACCGAATTGTTCGATCTGAAAGAAGATCCCAGCGAATTGCGAAACGTCTCCGACGATCCTGGCCATCAAGCGGCGCGCAAAGAGCTGGAGACAGAAATGGCGCGACTGCGCACCGAGTTAAAGGTCCCCGAGGCAATCCCGCCCGAAGCCTTCGGCGGCCCAGCCAACCGTGCAGGCAAAGGCAAAGCAAAGTAGATGGGTATGAAAGCTCGTTACACCGGTACAACAGGGGTGCTTAACCCAACCCTTGTTTTCCCTGGAGTAACGAGCGATGTCGAAAATAGCAGTTTCGATTGGATTGGATTATCACCCTGGTAGTGTTCAGATCTGTGTGCTGGACGAGCAAGGTGTGGTGTTGGCCAACGGCACACGGGCGAACTCCAGC
>Ga0268266_10000444_pt1 | contig 61604 bp, 47 predicted proteins | sample KBSS13metaG_FD_190356 | JGI IMG/M metagenome (GOLD analysis project Ga0268266, IMG submission 190356) | Switchgrass rhizosphere microbial communities from Kellogg Biological Station, Michigan, USA - KBS S1-3 metaG (SPAdes) (version 2) | ecosystem: Host-associated > Plants > Roots > Rhizosphere...
GATATCGGTGATGGCGAGCCAATATTTGCGATTTCGGCTGGCGGCGCGGCCGGTGTCTCAAAGGCTGCCGCTTCTGGAGGGAGACGATGGACCCCGGAGTCCTCAGACGGAGCTCGCTCCACGGCAGTGATGAAGCGATAGCCGATCTTGGGAATGGTTTCGATGTAGCGAGGTTCCTGGACCGAGTCGCCCAGAACCGCCCGGAGATTCTTCACTGAGCTGTTCAGCCCGTGCTCAAAATCGACGAAGGTGTCGGAGGGCCAAAGCTGCTTCTGAAACTCCTCGCGGGTCACGACCTCGCCGGCGTTCTCCACCAGAATCTGCAGCACTCGGAAAGGCTGGGGGCGAAGTTTTAGGCGGATTCCATTGCGATAGAGTTCACGAGTGCGGGTGCGCAGCTCGAACGCGCCGCCAAACCGAACAACAGAGCCCGGGGCCGTGACATTCTGGGGTGAATTGAGAGCCAATTTTTTTACTTCTTTCTAACAAAAATTAGCACAAAACCAATGAAATGAGTGAGTTGGATTGTCACCTTTGTTCCACCACGAAACTACCCCCCGCGCATTGCCAATGGCTCTAGAAGAGCGCACTCTCGCCCCAATCTTCAGGGGTATTTGAGCCTTTTAAGAGTCAAAGCAGGGGAGTGGGTTGTGTCCCAAGCTCCCTGGTTAGCAAGTTCTAAAACCATCGTGACTGGCTTTTTGCCGCCGGAACCGCACCGGCTCGGAGCCGGGAGGAACCCTAAATGAAGTCGAAGTTTGTGTCCAGCTTTGTGTGTTTCGGAGTGCGTCGTACTCTGGCTCTGACCGCTGTGCTTATTCTGGCGGGAGTTGCGGCCGGGTCAGTAATTCCAAACCTGCTGCCGTTCCTCGATCCGACAGGATTTGTCTCGACATATAACACTGCCGGAAAAATTGATACGAACGCCAAAAAGAATGCGTTTTTTGAAGACCTCGGGACGAACGGCCGCAACTGCGGAACCTGCCACATAGCGGCGAACGCCATGGGATTGAGCACGGACAACATTCAGGAAAGATTTCACCGGACGAAAGGCCGCGATCCGCTGTTTGCCGAATTTGACGGAGCGAATTGCCCAAATTCGCCGCGTCCGGATGACCCGGCGGCGCACAGCCTTTTGTTGAGTGCGGGCCTAATTCGAATTCCGATCACACTTGCTGCAAATCCGCAGTTCCAAATCAAGGCGGCGCACGATCCCTATGGCTGTGCCGTTACGACCGACCCCACAACGGGCGCGACGACGATTTCTATCTATCGCCGGCCATTGCCGACGACGAACTTGCGCTTCCTGAGCACGATCATGTTCGATGGCCGCGAAAGTTCGACATTGCTGCTGAACAACGAAGCGACGTTCATGAATAATCTGATCGCGGACCTGAAGCAGCAGGCTATTGATGCTACGACGGGGCACGCCCAAGCTGTTAATCCGCCAACAGATGCGCAACAAACCGAGATCGTAAATTTCGAGCTGGGGCTTTACAGCAGCCAGGTGGCAGACCATCAGGCGGGTGTGCTTTCCGAACACGGTGCGCAAGGTGGTCCAGAGCGTTTGTTGAATGCGGAATACTATCCGGGGACGAATGATTCGCTCGGAGCTGATCCGTCCGGCGAACCGTTCAGTCCTACGGCCATGACATTGTTCGATGCGTGGACAAACTCGAAAAACGAGGCGCAGCGAAACATTGCAGCGGGCCAAACGATTTTTAATTCGCATCCGTTGACGATTACGAGCGTACGCGGTTTGAATGACAACGCGGCTCTCGGCAAACCCGCATCGATTATGGGCAATTGCACGACCTGCCATGATACGCCAAACGTGGGAAATCATTCGCTGCCACTGCCTTTAGACATCAGCACCGGACACGATTCGGCAAACGAATCCGATCCGCTGATTGCGAGCGGGCTCGCACAGCTCAGCATGCCGGATTTGCCGGTGTTTGAGATTACGGGCTGCCCGAATCCGTTCGCCCCTGCTGGCGCACCGTCCGTGCCTATCTACACTACGGATCCCGGCAAGGGATTGCTGACCGGACTCTGCAGCGACGTGAACCGAATCAAGGGGCCAATCCTCCGCGGTTTGGCGGCGCGCGCGCCATATTTTCACAATGGCGCCGCACAGAACTTGACGGAACTGGTCAACTTCTACAATCAGCGTTTCCAGATGAATCTTTCCGACCAGGAAAAGCAGCAGCTGATCGCGTTCTTAAACTCCCTGTAGTTCGCGTGACAAAGCCGGCCTGGTTTTTCTCAGGCCGGCTTTTTTGTGCGCGGATTCCGCAACCTTATCTATAGCGTTGGCTGATGAGCTGGAGCAGTGGCGAAAGTCACGCCCTTTCCACGCTCCGCGTTGAGCTGTGTTGTCCGCATCAGGTCGACGTCGTTCAACGCGCAGGATTCGTGCGCGCCGCTCGGCAGAATGTAGTCGAGGCGATCTCCGGCGAGCCAATATTCCGAGACGGCCCAGATGCTTTCGTTCCTCAAAGCGATGAGCGTCAACGATGAAGATGACGTGCGCGGATCACTTGCCTGCGTCATCAGCATAGGTGCGGCTGGTTGCGATTGAGCAGTTTCCGCTGCCGGGGGCTCCGGTTGCGCCTGTGACAACTGCCGGAAGACCGGATCAACGGAGGTAACAAAACCGGTGTTGGTCATAATGGGAGCGTTGTTGAAAGGTGTCGTCTGGCGTGGCTGGTATGCGGCCGGCTGGTCGCGCAATTGCGCATGGGGCGGCCGCCAGTCGCGCGAGTTGTACGCCGGAGTAGAACGTGGAATCGTGACATCCTCCATCAAGCGTAGCGTCAGGATTTGCTCGCCCTTCAGAGTCGGACGAGGACCGCGTGCCGGCAGCATGATGAGTTTCCATGGCCACAACGGCGGAATCATCCACTCGATGACATCGCGCCTAGGATGTCCCTTTCCTTTGATGTCGCCCTCCTTGTTCACGGAGTAGTTGCGCGTCCCAATGATTTTGGTGGAGACATTAATGTCGGCGGTGGGAGTGCCGATCCTATCGAACACAATTTTTAGGTAGCCTTTACCCCAAAAGTGGCCGGGATCTCTTGAAGCTTCGAGATGGCCGGTCATGTAAGCGCCGCGAGGAAAGGCATTGTGCCCGAACTGCTGCACTGAGCCGAGGTGACACAATACCGGATCACCCACCTGGGCTGTGGCGGATGAAAAGTTGGGTTCGTTCATCGTGCAGCGAAGCAGGGTACCGGCGGGAACCAGTATGTCCTGCGCGCTGGCTCTCGATGCGGCGAATGGTAAGACCAGACACACAAATAGAGATACACACCAACGACTTCGCATGAGGATCCTCCTGGGAGGCCGGGTTTCGGGGTTTGTTTACAAACCCTGACCTAAGAATCCAGACAGTACGCGGAGGAGCGCAGAGGGAAAGAAGTCCTGCCTGAAGACTTAAAACTGCACGGCCGTCGGAGAAAAACTACGCCGCTGCAGTGAGCCGCGCAAGCAAAAAAAGAGGGGTTTGGAGCGCTTGGCGCCTGGGTGGGCAGGCATCAGCAGGCAAAGCAAAGAACATTGACTTGGGCCGTTCTCTAGGAGATAGTCCCGGTAAACTCCGCTTCTTCAAGAAGGAACCAGCCATGAAACCCTTCTGCTTTTTGGGGATTACTTTTTTCTTGAGCGCGATGGCGCCGAACATTGTGGCGCAAACCACAAGTCCACTTCCCGACGCAAAAAACGCAAAGACAGAAAAGCCGCTTGCAACCGTGGAGGGTCAAGCGATTGCAGAAACGGATTTGGGACCGTATATAGCAGGCCAGTTGCGCCCCCTAAAGGAACAGGAATACGAGATCAAAAAGAAGGCTCTCGATATTTTGATAGGCCAAAGAGTGTTGGAAGCTGAAGCAAAGAAACGTGGCATGACTACCGAGAAGCTGTTGCAGCAAGAGGTGGACGGCAAGGTTCCGGAGGCGACCGAGGCTGAAGTCGGCGCCATTTATGCAGTTCAGAAGGAACAATTCAACAAGCCGCTGGAGGAAGTCAAAGGACAGATCCAGCAGACCTTGAAAAGAGCCCGGGTTCAGGAGGCGCGCCAGGAGTATTCCGCACGGCTGCGCGAAAAATCAAGAGTATCTATTTTCCTGACGCCGCCGCGCACTGAAGTCAGTTTCGATCCGGCGCGAATGCGGGGAAATCCCAAGGCAGAAGTAATCATCGTAGAGTTTTCCGATTTTCAGTGCCCCTATTGCGGCCAGGTGCAAGGCGCTCTGAAGAATGTGTTGGCCAAATACCCTGCAACTGTTGCGCTGGCGTTCCGCGATCTTCCGGTGCCGCAAATTCATCCGATGGCCATGGGAGCAGCGGAGGCCGGACGTTGTGCTGGAGAGCAAGGGAAGTTCTGGGAGCTCCATGACCTGATGTTCGCAGACCAGGGCAATCTCGATCGCGACGGCTTGCTGAAGAAGGCGCAAACGCTACAGCTCAATCAGAAGGAATTCATTGCGTGCATGTCCAGCGAGAGGTACAAAGAACAAATCCAACAGGACAGCCAGGAAGGGATGCGCGCGGGTGTCACGGGTACGCCCGGCTTCTTCATCAACGGCATTTTTGTAAGTGGCGCCTTGCCGGAGGCGGCTTTTGAAAAGGTGATCGAAGAGCAACTGGCGGTTCGTGCAAAACCCGATTAGTCTCGCCGAATCAGTGACATAGGGTAGCGGCACCTCCCGCCATATTCCCATCCAAGAATCTCCTTAGGCCGTGTACCGAACAGACGCCTGTCCTATTTCTGTCCCAACGACCAGTAGAAGTACCGGTACGCCCGACCTAGGCTAGAAGCAGCCTGAGGGGGCGTTATGAAAGTAAGCAACGGGGCCCAAGGCGCGCGGGAAGCTCTTCACCTACCTTTCCGACTTCTGACCGCCATTTTTGTCTCTGCCATAGCCGTGAGCGGAGCCTTTGCGCAGGGCAATTCCTCCGCAAACCCACGAGAGAGCGAGCGAGCCGCGCAAGTGCGCGCTCTGAACAATAGCGTGCTGCAATTGCACGGACAGGCGCAGGAGAACCAATCGGTCACCGGTGCGATTCATAGCCAGGCGGCGACGGCATTGGCCAAACGCGCCGCAGCATTGCAGGTGCTGATGCAGGAGAACCCGGGCGCCGCATTGTCTTTCGCATTCTCGCCGGAATTGCTGGCGGATTTGGCGGCGAAGTTTCCGGAATCCGCGGGATTGCTCGAAAAGCATGGCACGTGGCAAGGACCAGCGGAAGTGACGATCAGCGACGATCTGGTCCGGAAGACCTCGAAAACTTCGATTCGGCTAAAAGCGAATGGCCAGGAGTTTGATGTGCATTTTGCCGGACCGCAACCAGCCGATCTGCAGTGCGGCAAGATCTTGCAGGTTACCGGCGTTGCGCTGACCACGACAATGGCAGCCGTAGGCGGAACGGTGACGGGAACGGAGCTGCCCGCGGCAAGTTGCGGCACAACCGGGGCGCAAAATTCGGCGGTACTGCTGGTGAATTTCCCGGGGACGACGCCTCCCGCAGGCGTGACACAAGGGAGCATGAGCGGGCTGTTTTTTGGAGCAAGCCCATCGCTTGACGGCTATTGGACAGATGCATCCTACGGGCAAACGGGAGCCACCGGCAGCGTTTTTGGCTGGTACACCTTAGGCGGTTCCTATACCTGTGCGAGTGTGCAGCAGTTAATCGCCGATGCAGTGGACGCTGCAGCGAACGGCGGAGTTAATTTTCAGAATTACAGCAGGGTCTTCATTGTATTTCCGGACATGCCCACTTCTTGCGGATGGGCGGGTCTTTCGTCCATCGGCTGCTACACATTGACGACTTCGTCAGGGACCTACACTCTTTCGACGAGCCTCCTGGTTTGGAATCACGTGACGACGGCCGATGAGGGAGTGCCTCTCATTGCGCACGAGGCTGGCCATCAGCTGGGATTGGCGCACGCCAGGCTCCGGCAGTTCGGCTCCGAGCCGTTGGGGCCGTTAGGATCGACAGGGACTCTTTCTGAGTACGGCGATCATTTTTCCGCCATGGGCTATCCGAATTTTGGCCAATACGCATCGCACCACAAGGCGGAGAGGCTGAACTGGGAATCCAGCGGCGCGAATTTCCAAACCGTTCAGAGCAGCGGCACCTACACATTGGCCCCTTTTGAGAGCAATCCCGCGGGCTTGAATGCACTGAAGATTCAGCGCGGAGCCGGAAATGACGCATGGCTCTGGGTGGAGTACCGGCAACCTGTCGGGGGCTACGACTCGAAACTTTCGCCGACACAGTTATTCTCCGGCGCCGTGATTCATTATGAGGACTCGGTTACCGGACCGCAGACTGACCTGCTGGATTTCACCGCAACCGATACCTACGGCGACTATCCGGCGCTCGCGGCGGGGCAAAGTTGGACTGACCCTTACACCAATCTTTCTCTTTCGGTGCAGAGCGCGACCCCAACCGGCTTGACGTTGAACGTAAGCTACGGCGCAGCATCGTGCACGAACTCCGCGCCCGGGCTGGTTGTTTCTCCGCTTGACCCAAGCATTTATCCCGGACAGAGCGCGAACTACTCGGTTTCTGTTACGAATAACGATTCGTCGGGATGTTCGCCGAGCACCATCGCCTTCGGGTCGTCCGAGCCGGCCGGCTGGTCCACCTCGCTCTCATCTTCGGCCGTGACTCTAAATCCAGGACAGTCCGCGTCGATCACGCTGGGTAAAGGTGCCCCTTCAGGAACTCCGGTGGGAACGTATGCGGTGAACCTGACTGCGGCGAACGTCGCTGCAAACAGCTCCGCCACAGCGAACGCCACTGTAATGGCGCCACCTTCGCTAAGTGTGGCCGTTTCCATAGGGGGAACCAGTTTTTCGCGGCCGGGAACAGTTCCATTGAGCGCGATCGTGACGAACGGGGTAACACCAGTCGCGGGCGCGACCGTGACGTTTATTGTGACCACACCAACAGGGAGCACCGCCACGCAGAACGCGACCACAAACTCGAACGGCGTCGCTGCGTGGAGCTACAAGTTGAACCAACGGTCCGCCATTGGACTCTACTCTGTAACAGCTCAGGCAAAAACCGGGTCGTCGTCCCGAAAAGCAGCAGGCACGCTTGCCGCCACCGGCAATACTCTGTCGTTCTCGGTTCAGTAGATTCCAGCGCCCACTTCGTGCTTCCGATCCACTCAATCGCGGCTTGCACCCAGGCCTGTCCGGTTGGGGGTCTTGGTGGTCGCTAGGCTTCCAGACGATGTTGGCGACCATTTCGTGAGGAAGTCTTTCATTTTGCGCGGGTCGTAAACGTGGTCGGTCTCCAGATCGACCGCGTCCTGGGCGCACAGCAAAGTTCCATCGCTTTCCAGAACGTAGAAATAGGGAATTCCGCTGACCTTGGGAAAATCGGAAAGCGCCTTTTCGTTTTTATCCTCGCGGCTGTAGAAAACGGGCACGATGAGGTACTTGGAATCGCGGAGCGATTGAAGATCGGGATGCTCTTCAAACAATTTGTGCAGGCTATGGCACCAGGGGCACCAATCGCCACCGACTTCCAGGATAATTCGCTTGCCGGACAGGCGCGCTTCAGAAATTGCCGCCGCTATATCCGCGGACGCATTTCGCATCGGATCATAATGCGGCGCGGCAGGAGCTGCCGGAGCGGACGGAACGGCCGGATCGGGCTGCTGTGCAAACAAGCCTGAAGTCAGCAGAATGGCAAACGTCGAAATTCGGAGCAGGGTTCTCATTTTGATTTTGTAAGTACCGAATCCTGTTTATTTCGATTCTTCTTTTTTAAAAAGGTGAGGCGGTGAATTTCTTCACCGCCCCGGTTGTCGTTTTCAGCTCAAGCAAGATATCGCCTGAGAACGATTGGCGCGTTGATTAGGGGGCGCAAGTGCCGGCTGGGCACAGCGGGCACGTGGCGCTCACGTCGGTCGCGTCGACTGCATGGCCGGCGCCAAGCGCACCGACGCCAGTGGCGTGGACGGTATCCGAGAAGATGCAGCGTCCATCGTTTCCGTTTGCCGTCGGGCTGCATACGCTGGTGGTGTAGCTTCCAGAGTAAGTTGCGGACTTGCCCGGCGCCAAAACCAGGCTGCCGTTGCTGCCGGAGCAAGCACTGGCGGCTTGGGCACCGCAACTAGTGGTAATGGTGGCCGCGGGCGTGTCGGTGACGGTGATCTGGCTGACCAGTACCGTCGCGTTGTTGGTCACCGTTCCGCTGAAGGATACCGTGATCGAGAGAGGATTGCCGCTGGCAATCGCTGTCGAGCACGATTTCGTAAGCGCTAGTTTTCCAGATGGTGCGGGCGCGCACGAACCGGTTAGAGTGTCGTTGCCGGAGAGCCAGAAGCCGCTCGCGGGTGCGATTGCTGTGCCACCCGGTGTCTTCGCGTTCACCGTTGCTTTGTTCTGGAATGAGGTGGAAAGTGCGTTCATCTGGAAGCTGCCGGTGTAGGGAACGGTTGCGCCTGCAGCTAGTACTCCAGGTGTTGGCTGGCCGCTCAGGTCGGGCCCGACCACAGTCACGTTCGTTACTGAGGCGCCAGCTGGCGGAGTCGGGGTGTCGGTAACGACTACGGTGTTAAGTCCGGCGACTCCGGTATTCTTGACGTTGCCGCCGAAGTTGTAGGTAACCGTCGTTCCGTCGGAAGCGATCGACGCAGTCGTGCACACCTTGGTGATGCTCGCTCCGCAAAGCGGGAAGCTCACTGGCGCGGTCAGGTCGCTCAAGCTGGCGCTAGGTGAAGTCGAGGAACGAGTCTCGGCAAAGAAGGTGCTAAAGCACGGGGTGCCGCCTGGGAAAATGGCCGTCAGGTCGATGCCGACCTCCAGGAATTCGCCCTCCAGATAGGTCGTCTTTTTGGATTTATCCACGAAGCTCCAGTCGCCCGTTGGCACGCCGTCCACGCTGTTCACCGCACCGCAAATGGTGTTCGTGCCGGTCGTGAGGTTACAATTTGCATTTGAGCGCGACGCGTCGAGGTCGACTCCGGATCCGTTCCAAACGTAGACGTTGATGGTGGATACTGCGCCGCCCGTGGAGAAGTCCGATACGAGCAGAAGGTCGCCAACGGTGTGCTTTCCCGCAAACTTTCCGGCAGCAGTGCAGGCAGCATTGGGACCCTGCGAGCCCTGGCCGGCGCCGGTGCAAAGGTCGAAGGTACCGTCCTGTACAAACCAGAAGCCTGCCGTTGCATCGCCGCTTCCATCAAACCGGTCCATTCCCGCATAGATGGCGGTGTGACCATTCGTCAGGGTGTATGCTGCGGCGAAAGCATGGGCGATATCGTCCTTGGCTTGCGCCTTCGAGCCGGTCCAGTTCCACTGGGGAATGTCCTGCGTGTCCTTAGACGATGTTCCCAGGAACGAAGAATCGGTTTGTGCATTTACGGTATCGCCCACAAATGAAACCACCGATGACTTGGCTTTGGGCGTACCGGAATTGATGGCGCTGTGATACACGTTTTGCCAGTCGTCGCCAGGCGCGGCCACAGTTCCGCCAGAGACCGTCGTGTCGTCTACTGCATTGCCATCGAGTTCGAAGATTGCAGTGTCGTCCACGCCGCCGCCCGGTGAACTGGAACTTATCGCAATTGCGATGGCGCCTGTCATCGCAAGCATCAGAGCTATCAACGCGGGGAATAGGCGTTGACGCGTCGTTCCGAGACATCGAATGATTCTAGAAATCCGAGTTCGCATGTTGGTCTTTCTCCTTAGTAGGGCAAATAGGGTCGCACTTCAAGATAGGGGCCTAAGGTCCGAAGGGGCCTGATCTAAAGAATTGAAAGCGGGTTGGACATGGCGAGTGGCAACACAAGCCATGTGTCGAGCGAAGATACACCCTTAGCGCGGACAAACTGCCGGTTTGCCTGCCCGTGCTGGGGTAGAGCAGCAAAACTTCAGTAAGCAAAAAACTAAATTGTTGGGGACTTCTCGGAACGCATCAACGGGTACAGGTAGGACCCCAAGTGCCTTACAGAGAGAAGCCGACCCACACGTTTGATCTATTCTGTGCACGAGAAGAGCCGAATTTTTGCCGCAGAAGGCGCTTTTCTTTCACATAGATAGCAACGCTTCAGCTCCGAGCTGTGGCGGCGACTGGCAGTGTCTGGCCGAAAGTGTGCAAAACGCTGGAGTTACGTTACTGCCATTCCGTATCGGGGTAGTAAGTAGTTGAATAAATACGGCCGGGGTCCCACTTGCGCCGTCTGGAGCCCTGCGTTGGGCTGCCAAACCAGGCTACGAGCGCCTGGGTCCCAGGATAACTTTTTCGAAAAAGTACCATTGACCTGGCTTTCCCATAGGACTATTTTCGAGTTTGCCCCTGCCCCCGGACGAAATCTATCCGCAGAGAGGTCTCCGTGGCAATCACCCCGCACATGCAAAAGAACAGTCTAGAGGATCGTTGGGCGCGCATGCGCTCACACAAGCGCATCATCTCGCGCGTGAAGTTTCTTGTGGAATGGGACGAAGACAAAGAAAAGCAACGAGCCAACGCGGTGACCGTGGACGTCAGCCACTCCGGCTGCATGGCTATCGTTGGCGCCCCCTTACCCCTCCACAAGCAAGTAAGGCTTATCCACCCTGAGACCGGCCGCAGAGCCGAAGCGCTGGTCGTCTGGCGCGACCATGAAGCTTGGGATACGGGCTTCGAGCTGGCCAAGCCCGACGCTTCGTTTTGGGGCGTACCTTTCTAACGGCACCTTAAGACCGTTCGCTTACTTCTCTCCCTTACTGACAGGGGGTGCGCTCTTCAAGTTTGCGCAGGCCCCGTGCGACATCCTCACCGTTTGACGTGATGAGCGTGCCCTCGATACTCTTTTTCTTTGTATTCGAAGACGAAGAGACCACGTGGAACCACCAACGAACGAAGTTCTGCCCGCCAACGAGCTGGCGCGGCATCTGCCGAACATTTGGATCGGCTATCTCCTGTCCGTTGCAACTTTCATTGACGAAGCGATCGTTTTTTCTGGACGCCCGGAACTTGCCACAGGCCAGGTGAAGTTGTTCATCCCGCCGCTCCATTTGTTCCTCCTCGGCTTCGTCAGCTTCGTGTATTGGCTGGTTTGTATTCACAAATTGCATGTCGTTCTGTCATTGGTTCCAGGCTGGCAACATCCGATTTCTCCAGCGCGCGCGGTTTGGTTCCACTTTATCCCCGTCTACAATCTCTATTGGCTCTACAAGTGGCCGCGGGAGTGCGCCAACTTCGTGAATTGGCGGATGCAAGGAGCGGTTTTGCAGCCGCGCAATGCGGGACTTTTCATACTTGGTTCCTATCTGCTTTCCATTCTCCTGGGCAGCCTGATTCTTGTTTTTTTCTCGCTCTCTTTCATATCCACATGGATCCGGCGCGCGCTCACAATGCCATTTCGCCTTCCGCCTTCGAATGACGATTCCGGAAGCTCGCAACCTTCAGTCTGAAAGGGGAAACATGCTCTCCGTCCCGAGCCGTGTGGTATGGCTGTCCCTCGCGTTGTCGCTTCCAATCACAGGCAACGCGCAGCAGATTGGCAAAAATGAACAGCTCGCGCGCGAAATTTTGAAAGAGCTCATCGAGATCAACACCACGGATTCAGCCGGCAGCGTGACAGCCGCGTCCCAAGCGATGGCCACGAGACTGTACGCTGCCGGCTTTGACAAGAAAGATATTCAAATCGCTGGCCCACGCGACAACAAGAAAAATCTCGTTCTTCGTTATCAAGGCTCAGGAAAGCGTAAACCAATCCTTTTCATCGGTCACTTGGACGTGGTGGAAGCGCGTCGCGAAGACTGGACCAGCGACCCCTTCGTATTCCTCGAAAAAGACGGCTATTTTTACGGGCGCGGCACGGAGGACATGAAATCCGGCGACGCTTTGCTGGTCACGACCTTCATTCGGCTGAAAAGAGAAGGATACCTCCCCGATCGTGATCTGATCCTTGCGCTCACCGCCGATGAAGAGGGTGGCACCGCAAACGGCGTGGATTGGCTTTTAAAAAACCATCGTGATTGGATCGATGCGGAGTATGCCATCAATCTTGACGGCGGCGAGTTCGAACGGGACGGCGATAAGCGTCTTTTGGCCGGTCTCCAGGCCGCCGAAAAAGTGTATGTCGACTATCAATTCGAATCCCTGAATCCGGGCGGCCACAGTTCGCTGCCTTCGCCTGACAATGCCATCTATCACCTCTCGGCCGCCCTTAGTCGTCTGCAGAATTTTTCTTTTCAAGTGAATGTAAACGAAATCACCCGCAACTATTTTCAAAAGACCGCACAGTTTTCCAGCGGCCAAACCGCCGAAGACAAGCGCGCCGTTGCCAAGGAGCCGCCCGACTTGTATGCCGCGGCGCGGCTATCCCAGTCTCCGTACTACAACTCCCTGCTCCACACCACTTGCGTTGCCACCATGCTCACGGGAGGGCACGCGCCGAACGCGCTTCCACAGATGGCTCGCGCCAATGTGAATTGCCGCATTTTTCCCGGCGAGGATCCAGAAGACGTGCGCAAGGCGCTGGAAAAAGTCGCTGGCGATCCGAAAGTGAAAGTCACCATAGTTCCTTACAAGGACGACAAGGGAAACCTGATTCCGACAGTTCCCGTTCCACCGTCACCATTGCTTCCTGAAGTCGTGCAAGCGGAAGAGAAAACGGTACAAGGTTACTGGCCGGGCTTACCCGTGGTTTCCACCATGTCGACAGGGGCTACCGACGGCCGCTTTCTCCGTGTGGCCGGTATCCCAACTTACGGAATTGCGTGCATGTTTTTCGAAGTGAGCGACAACCGTGCCCACGGAAAAGACGAACGCGTCGGCGTCAAGGATTTCTACGAGGGCGTCGAAGTCAGCTACCAGCTAGTCAAGACCCTCTCTTCGTCGAACTGAAGCCGTGTTGTTGGAGACGGCGCGCGCAAAAAAGAAAAAGGCCCGAAGGAGTACCTCCCTCGGGCCAATTCACAAAAAGAAGTCTTCAGGGCTTTGCGGCTGGTGGATCGGCAATCGCCGTTCCATCCGGCGCCTGCTGCGCGCTGGCCGCAATCGGCTTAGCGGTGCTGTCCGAATTATACCGCGTCAGATAAGGCATGAACGGCGTTACTTCGAACGGCATCTTTTCGCGCTCGGCGATGGTGCCGACGGGCTTGCTCTTCAGCAATTCCAGTTTGTCGTTCCAAGGATCCATCTTTACGCGACCGCCGATAGGAAGTGCAGCAATCTTCGGTGAAGCGGCCGGCTTTGCATCCGGCGAACCCGCGGACGCGGTTTCGACCGGAGCAGCCACTGGCGTGGAGCCCAGATTCGGCAGGTTTGGCACACGATTACCCAGGTGCGCGCTGATCAGGTTCGGAATTTCCTTCTGCCGGTTCTGCAGCGCCTGGAAGAACATGCCGGCGTTGTTCATCTGCCAGACCTTTGCTACCTGCGGATTTTTTAGCGCCGTGCTCAGCAATTCGGCACCTTTGTGATTGGCTGCGTCTTCTTCTTCCGGTGTCCGCGCAAATCCGAAGTGGCGGAACGAATCCTTGTCTTCAATCAGCAACTGATCAAAGAACGCATATTGCGAATCCATGCGATGGCCGAGCACTACGTGTGCAAGTTCGTGCGCAATGATCGCTGCCAAACTCGCCTCGTCTGGCAAAACGTCGATCAGTCCGCGGCTCAACACGATCGTATGGCCCAGCGTGAAGGACTCCAGCGTAGTGGTCGTCATCACTCGGCAGCGGACGTCCGGCTCGATGTCGAGGTTGTTGGTCACAATGAGGTTGTTCGCCACGGTTTCCAAAACCTTGTCCACATCGCCCTTCGGCGACATCAAGCCAAGCCGCTGCAGCCGGTCGGCAACGTTGTCTTCGGCCTGACGGTCCCACGATCGCTGCGCCTGCAATGGCGTCAGGTCGTTGTTCGTGGAAGTCTCGTCGTTGACGTTACTTTCCACCAGAATCTTGCTCAGTTCCTGTTCCTGCGAAGTGTGACCGAGGTTGTAGCCCCAGATGCGCGTCTGCGCCTTGAAATCCAACTTCTTGGTCATCGCATAGTGAAGATTGTTCTCTTCGCTATACACAAACGTCGGCAGCCATAGACCCGGCTGAACGTTCGAGCGCCAGCTATCAAAATGGAAGTACCAGCTCGAATGTCCCGCGCCGCCATATCCACCGTTAAACCGAACGACATTGAAGTCCTGATCTTCGACCCAGATGCGGCCCAGGAAGCGGCCCTTGCCGCTCTTTGGCAGCGGCGTTACGTCGAATACCAGGCAGCGCACTTCACCCAGAAATTCGCGCTTCACATAATCAAACTTGTAGTGCTGCCGGTCGAAGCCGCTGGTGTCGATGAACACCATCTGCAGGAAACCGTCCGGCAAATATTGCATCGCGAACGAGAAGAAATTTCCGATGCCGACGAAAATCTTTTTGCCCTTGCTGTTCGTATCGGAAATGGAAACTAGGCCCACGCCCTTGCTGAAGTCCGCTTTGCCCAGAAAATATTTGTCGCCGGCCGGTACAGCACCAAGTTCCTTGTCGCCTTTCAGGTTCTGAATGTAGGTTTCCACCAGCGGCGAATAGTCCTTCATCTTGCCGTACAGATGATTCTCGTTGTTGGTCACACGATCGATCACTTGTTCCATCGTGCGGGGCTGCTCGGGCAGCATGGCGATCTTCTTGGACTGATCATCGTCAGCTCCCAGTGCCACGCTCGCGCATGCGACCGCAAAGAAAACACCCATCAAGAACTTGCGCATCTCACTTCTCCTCAGTAGGCCAAACGGAATTCAATGCGAACGCGAGCCGGGTAGTCCACAGGCTGGCCCTCGCGCAAAGCCGGCTTGAACTTGATTTGCTGCGCGGCGCGAGACGCGGATTCATCCAATCCATGCCCCAAGCCGCTGATGACTCGATTTACTTGTACTCGGCCGCTTGCCAGAAAAACGACGTCAAGAGCAATATCACCTTCCAGCCTTAGACTACGCCCTTCCGCTGTGTACTCGGGTTTCGGCTTCTCTAGGATGACAACAGCCGTGTCCGCAGGACCGTCGTTGCTCTTTTTCTTCGGAGCTTCCGCGACTGCGGTGCTCTGATCGGCGAAGCCGCCAGCCTGCACAGTACCGCCCTTCTTACCGCCGCCCTGCGGAGGCACTGCGGTACCACTCCCAAAGCCTGTGCTTGCCACCGTTCCTCGGATTCCTTTATCGCCGCCCGTCCCGTTTCCGTACCCAGGGCCATTCGGCAGCGTGTTCAGTCCCTGCGCATTCACGATCAAGTGCGCGTTCGGATTCCCCTTGCCCGGCAATCCTGTCGGGTCACCGAATCCACCGGTTTGCACTTTTTCCACGGGAGCCTTCACTGTTGCGGGCGTTGCGTTGCCGCTGCTCATCATGCCCACTTTCACGTCCTCGCGCGGACGCTTCGGCTGATTCGGCTGGTTCGTATCCACCATGGCCGGCTGCAGAACCGGCGTCATGTCAGGCGCGCGGTTTTCTATTGTCTGAACTTTCGGCTGCGGTTGGTTCAGCTTTGGCGTAACAAAAATATGTGGCTGCTTGGGATTCAAAACCGGTTCCACCACCGGCTGCGGCGGTGGCGTGTTCACCTTCACGATTTTCGGTGGCGGTGGCGGATGCGCAACCGGAATCATAGTGATCGGCTGTGCAATTTCCGTATACGAATACTGCAACGCGGTCTTCATCTGCTCTGGAAAAACAAGTGGGACGATCAGCACAAATCCGACAATCGCGATTTGCACGATGGCGCTGATCCCTACACGCTTCGCCCGCGATTCTCCTTCCGGCAGCATCGCCAAACGTGCCGGAATCGGCTTGGTTCCAATGTTTTTCTTCCAGGCTGCTTCTTGACCCGCGGGCACGCGTCGGTTCGGATCGAGCCCGACGCCCAACTTCGTCTTGCTAGGTGGTTCTAATATCATTGTGGTCATCCGCTTGCCGCCTCGAAGAGAGTTCGCCTCCGGAGGGAGCAGAGGGCTCTCCAACCTTTTGATTGGGGCGCTCAACTCGCTTGGCTTTCAGAGTCCGCTTCGCGAACCCCGAACCAGAACGTGCGAAACTATCGCTTACCAGTACTACGGTACTGACGAGGCTGGAGTCGTCCGAATAGGACTTTCGTACCAAAGACGCGAAGTCGCTAATGCACTTGCGAGCGCAGTTTCAACACCCCTTTCGCTGATAAACCCGGCGAGGCGCTGATGGTTGCGGGCTAGGGGAACCCCACTTAAGGATACCGCAAACCGACTTTTCGCGAACCTGGTTTTCCCGAACCCATTCCCCACGCGCACCGGAGGGTCTATGCTTAGGATGCACTGTTTTCCGCCAGTGTGGCCTCAGGTGAAGTACTGACTTTGCGCCCTTTCACAGTGCATGGCTAACTCGGCTGCGGCGTTGGGAGCTCAGTCCAAAGTTCATGGATTCGCGGCCTTACAATTCGTCGCCCCACCCTTCACAGGAAGCAAGCCTTCCGGATTCCTGTCTCAACGCCGCTCGTAAATGTTTTGCTGAAGTCGTCGTTGAGCGCTGGCAATTGTCTTTCAAAGCTTTTCAAGGTGCGCTAGCCCGTAGCGCCGCTAAACGATTCGGCGGCAACACGTTCAGTGCTCCACAGTTGGAAATTTACATTTCCAGCTTGCATGTTCGTGACCTCGCTTTAGCTTGTGCCTGCTCACAAGGCTCGGAAGCCGCCTGGGAAGATTTCTTTGCCGAATATCGTGGTTACTTGCGCGCCGCCTCGGCGGCAATCCTTCGATGCACACCGTCCGATCCTTCTGCCGTGGAGCTCGCGGATTCGCTCTTTACCGACCTGTACGGATTATCAGGCCAAAATGCCGCCCGTTCTTCGTTGTTCCGTTACTTTCACGGCCGCAGCTCGCTTAAGACCTGGTTGCGCGCCGTCCTCGCTCAACGCCACATCGACAAGATTCGCGCAGGGAAAAAATTCGAGTCGCTCGGTGAGCAGCCGGCGGATGGCGAAGCTCGCAGCGCGTTTGAACCGGCAACCGTCGAACTTCCCTCTGATCCTCGCCGCGAGCAATATCTACAGCGGTTTCGCGAAGCTCTCGGCAGCGCCCTGGCCTCGCTGGACGCGCGCGATCGGTCCCGTCTGCAGCTCTACTACGTCGAGGATCGCACACTCGCCGAAATCGGCCGCATGATCGGCGAACACGAATCGAGCGTTTCCCGCAATTTGGAACGCGTCCGTAAAGAACTTCGCGCGACGGTGGAAGGACTGCTTCGCGCGGGCGTTGTCCCTTCGAACGGTAATGCGGCTGCCGCGGGGCTTGACGAAGCGCAGATTGCTCTCTGCATTCAATATGCGGCCGAGGATGCCGCTATAGATTTGGACAAGCTGCTTGAGGTCCCGAAAGCGCAAAATTCTCCCGGTCCTGATCGGCCCGACGCTAATCACAGGATGAAACCATGAAGCAAGACCGGGCGTGCAAGATTCGTCGTGCAATGCGTTCTATTCTGAGAGTGGCATATGCCTGAAGACCGCGACCAACTGTTTGAGAAAGCTTTGGCGCGCCATCTCCGTGACGAGAGCGCCGCCGAGTCGTTGTGTCTCGACCCGGAAACTATTGCCGCCTACCATGAGCGCGTGCTTTCGCCCGAGGAATTATCTGTCGCGAAATCTCACATCGTCTCCTGCGCGCGCTGCCAGGAAGTGCTTGCTCAGTTGGAAGCTACAGAGGCCGTCAACGAATTGCAGGACGTGGTCCAAGCAGTTCCCGGCATGCGCGTTGTCAGCGCGGCATCTGTTTCTCGTCAGGCCGTTGAAGAAAACAGTCCTCGCCCCAGCGGCCTCGGTGAAGCGGCTTCTTCGTCGAAGAAAGTTTTTCCGATTCCAGTCAAGAAATATTCCTCGTTCCGTTGGGTGGCGCCCGCCGGTGCGATTGCCGCCGCGCTCTTGATCTGGATTGGCGTCCGCGAATCGGACATGAGGATGGCGCCGCCGGCTCGTCAGAGCGAAGTCGCGGAAAATCGCCAGCAAACTCCGCCAGCAAAGGAGTCAAACGAGGTTGCGAGTGCGAAGGACTTGGAAAAGTTGAAGAGCGACAGTATCTCCGCCGATCAACCAAAAGAAACAACTCGCGACTCGCGCTCCATCGCTCCCGCTCCTTCTTTGCGCGATGAAAAAGACGATCTTGTGACTGACAAGAATTTTCAAGCGGAACGCAAGAAGTCCTCTCCTCGCAACGAATATTCCGCGCGAACTGGAACTGGCATCGGCGGTGGCCTTGGGCCTAATGCTGCGGCCGCCCAAGCTCAGGCGAACAATGCGCTGCAACGTGGCGATCAGGCCGTCATTGCCGGCGCCGCCCCGATGCGCGAAGAGTCCGCGCCTCCACCTCCCGACTTGGATAAAGCCGAACCGCACAAGGCCCAACCGGCGCAAAAGGCGAAGTTGGCGGCTTCCGGAGTAGTAGGCCTGCCTGCGGCTCCGCCGCCTCCTCGTCCAGAGCAGTACCGCGCATCCGGCCGTCTTCGCGGAACGGTAACCGATCCTTCCGGGGCCGCCATTGCCGGTGCGGACGTCGTTTTGAAATCCGCCGACGGCAGCACCGTGGCGTCAACCGCAACAAACAGCAGCGGAATTTATTCCTTCAATGGCGTCGCCGAGGGGAATTATCAACTGGAGTTGCAAAGGGTAGGTTTCAAAACGGATCTATTTACTGGATTGAATGTCGCCGCGGGCGAAAACGTTATGAACGCGAAGCTGGAGCTGGGTACTGCAACGGAGACGGTAGAAGTTGTCGCTCCCGCACTCGTGGTTAGTTCGCAGGAAACCGAAGTCGTCGACGCGAAGGCAATGCCCGTCTTCGGCAGAAACCAGCAAGCGCTGCTCCTCGCCTCTTCAGGATCGCCATCTGTGGCTTCACCCGACGGCAAGGTCATTTGGAAATTCGGCGAAATGGGCCAGATTGCTCACTCGACGAACGCAGGAAAAGATTGGGGCAGTCAAACATCCGGCGTCACCGCCAAGTTGCTGGCGGCGTCCGCGCCCAGCGCGAAAGTATGCTGGATCGCGGGCGCCGCAGGCACGCTTCTGCGAACTACTAACGGCGGCAAACACTGGCAACGAATCACCGTTCCCATCACTGGCGATCTCGGTGGCGTCCACGCTTCCGACGACAAACACGCCTCGATCTGGGATGCCGCAAACCACCTCAGCTATGAAACCTCTGACGGCGGCAAAACCTGGAAGCAATCCGCGAACGAATGAACGCCAGATCGCGTGCAAGAAAAGTCCGCCGCGCCGTTCTAACACCAGAAGGCAAATCGGTACTTAGGAGCGAGGAAAATGGTGCAAAGAGCGAAGTCCGGAAAGCTGTGGCTTGAAAATGTAGCGCTCCCCTTTAGGGGAGCATTTGCGCGAAAAGGCTGGAGTTCTCTGATCGCGGCCGCGCTGCTGGCCGGAACTGCAGCGGTTTACGCCGCGCCGCGCGCTAATCATGTGTCTGGCGGACAGGAAAAAGAAGCTGCACGCAACGTGCAATCCGATCAGGCCACCAGCCTTAGCGATCAGACCGATCTCTCCGTCACCGTCTACAACTCCAACATCGCGCTCATCCGCGACGTCCGCAATCTTTCGCTTCCCGCCGGCAACTTTCGTCTCAAACTCATGGACATCGCCGCTACGGTCAATCCCGCGACCGTGCATTTCCGTTCGCTCAATGAACCCGACAAGCTCGGCATCCTCGAACAAAACTACGAGTACGACCTGCTCGAGCCAGCCAAACTTCTGCACAAGTATGTAGGCAAGGAAGTCACGCTCGTCCGCTCGTACATGGACAATGGCACCACGAAGCGCGAAGAAATCAAAGCCACGCTGCTTTCCGACAACAACGGCCCCGTCTGGAAGATCGGCAACGACATCGTCACCGGCGGCTACGCCGAAAGCTATCGCTTCCCGGAAGTTCCGCCGAACCTGTTCGATCGTCCCACGCTTCTGATGTCGCTCGAAAATTCCGGCTCGCGCAAACAACAAGTCGAAACCTCTTATCTCGCTAACAGTTTGTCTTGGAATTCAGACTACGTGCTCACTGTCGGGCGCGACGACAAGGCCGCCGACCTCGACGGCTGGGTCACCCTCTCCAACAACAGCGGCACTGCATTCCACAACGCCCGCTTGCAGCTTGTCGCAGGCGATCTCAATCGCGTCCAGCCTGCTGCCGTCGGCGGAGTTGCGCGGGATATGGTTATGGCCAAGGCGGAGCGCGCGATTCAATTCGCTCAGGAAAATTTCAGCGAATATCATCTCTACACGCTCGGCCGCAAAACGTCCGTCGAAGACAAGGAGACCAAGCAGATCAGCCTCCTTCAGGGAAGCAATATCCCGGTCGAAAAACATTTCGTCGTCAACGGCCAGAATTTCTATTACCACAACCAGCAAAATCCCGGCACGCCCATCAAAGACAATGTGATGGTCTTCTACAAATTCCGCAACGAAGAAAAGTCCAGTTTGGGCATGCCCATGCCCGCAGGTACCGTCCGCGTCTACCAAAAAGACTCAAAGGGCAACGTTCTCTTCGTGGGTGAAGACCGCATCGACCATACGCCCAAAGACGAAGCGCTCAATATTCACATCGGCAACGCGTTCGATGTCATCAGCGAACGCAAACAGACCGACTACAAGCGCATCGATACCCACGTGTGGGAGATGGAATTCGAAATCACCCTGCGCAATCACAAGGACACGCCGGTCACCATTGAAGTCAACGAACCCATCGGCGGTGACTGGGAAATGATCAATTCCACCTACAAGTACACGAAGACCGCTGCCTGGGCTGCTCAGTTCAACGTGCCTGTCGCTGCCAATGGCACTTCCGTCCTCAAGTACCGCATCCGCGCGCGCTGGTAAGGAGTCATGCGTGCTAGTGCAGGGAATGCTCTTCTTGTCGCGTTTTCGATGTGGTTCAGTTTGTGTAATGTGTCCACACAATTCAAGCGGGCGACAGTAGAAGAGAAGCCTTCGAAGGTTGTTTGTGAAGGGCGCTTTTCCGCACCGTGCGGCGACGAGGAATTTCGCAAAAACGGGAAGCCTCTGATGACGCTTCCACTCAACGGCGTCGCATTCGGAGTATCCGCGTCGCCTACAGATCCTACTGCCGTCTTCGTTTGGATGGATAACCAGACCGATCAGACCCAGGGCTACTTCATGGCCTGCAACGTCACTTTTCTCAGCGCGTTCTTCCTGTACGACTCTGCCGGAAATCTTATGCTCACCCAGGGAGAGCGAAACGCACGCCAACCGCGCAACCCCGGTGATCCTCCTGATTTGGAAGAGTGCTCGTGTTGTATCTTTCTGGCGATCGCACCGCACACTCTCCAGGTAGTAGACCGAGGGGATCTCAAACTGGCGTACTCGCTCGTCGCGGGCACTTACTCCCTCGTGCCTGTAAATCCCCCGGCGAGAAAATCCGAGGCCTTGCGGCCTGAAAATGCCGGCCCGTTATCCTTCGCGGCGCAAAAGAACTCTCTCAGAATCGTGATCCCGCCCGACGCGCGATAAGTTTGATTTGTACCGCGCGATCAGCGAAACCAATCTATTTCTCAATCACCGCGTCCGCTTCGATTTCTACCAGCATCTCCGGCGAAATCAGCGCGCTCACCTGCACCATACTTGTCGCCGGCCGGATCGTCCCAAAAAATTCTCCGTGAGCCCTCCCGACTTTCTCCCACTCCGCAATGTTGATCACATAAATCCGCGTCCGAACAACGTCTGCCAGCGTCGCGCCGGCCTGCTTCAGCGCTGCTTCAATGTTTCGAATCGTCTGTACAGTCTGTGCGTACGCATCTCCAACGCCGACAATCGAGCCGTCCGGCCCAGTCGCCGTAGTTCCCGAAACGCTGATTACATTTCCCATGCGCACGGCACGCGAATATCCAACAATCGGTTCCCACTTCACCCCGCTTGAAATATTTTTGCGCTCCACGCTAATCGCTCCTGAGTTAAGTCTGTTCGCCGCTCGCATCTTGTACTTTACACTTTGTACCTTGGACCGGTTCTCCAGAAATCCGCGTGTTAAACTGACTGTCGTACATGCGCTGCAACAACATTCTCGAAGCCATCGGCCGCACGCCACTGGTGCGCCTCAACCGCATCGCCCAGGGCCTTAAGCCGCAAATCTACGTTAAGGCCGACTACATCAATCCGGGCGGCTCTGTGAAAGACCGCATCGGCGTCACCATGATTGATGACGCCGAAAAACGCGGCCTGCTTAAACCCGGCGGCACGATTATCGAAGGCACTTCCGGCAACACCGGCATGGGACTTGCTCTCGTCGCGGCTGTGCGCGGCTACAAGATGGTTTTCACCATCACCGACAAGCAATCCAAGGAAAAAGTCGATCTCCTCAAGGCGCTCGGTGCCGAAGTCATCGTTTGCCCCACAGCGGTTGAGCCCGACGACCCGCGTAGTTACTACTCCGTGGCCAAGAAACTTGCTCGCGAAATCCCGAATTCATTTTATCCGAATCAGTACGACAACCCGATGAATCCCGAGGCTCACTACAAAACGACCGGGCCAGAAATCTGGGAAGACTCCGAAGGCAAAATCACTCACTTTGTATGTGGCATGGGCACGGGCGGCACCATCAGCGGCGTCGGCAAATATCTCAAGGAAAAAAATCCCGACATCAAGATTATCGGCGTCGATCCTGAAGGCTCGCTCTACTACGACTTCCACAAAACCGGGCAGGTCCCCAAAGCGCGCACCTACGTCGTCGAAGGCATCGGCGAGGATTTCTTTCCCACCACCATGGATCTGAAGATTCTCGACGACGTTCTGCAGGTCAATGACGAAGAGTGTTTCGTCGTCGCCCGCCGCCTCGTTAAGCAGGAAGGCCTCTTCACCGGCGGCAGCGGCGGCGGTTGCATCTCGGCGGCTCTCAAACTCGCGAAATCGCTCGCCGAAAAAGATTTCGTCGTCGCGTTTCTGCCCGACACCGGCATGCGCTACCTCAGCAAGGTTTACAACGACGAATGGATGCGCGAACGCGGCTACGTTGACTCCGCCGTCGCCATCACGGCTGCCGAAGTCGTCTACGCTAAGCATCGCGCCGGCAAAGTTCGCGAACTCGTCGTCGCCCGCCCCTACCAGACCGTCTTCCACGCGCTCAAAACCATGCAGGAACAAGACATTTCGCAAATCCCCATTTTCGAAGATTCCACTCCCATCGGTACCGTCTACGAAGACCAAATCCTCACGCTCGCCCTGCAAGGCAAAGATCTCCGCAAGCTCGTCGTCCGCGAAGTCATGAGCGCGCCGCTTCCCAAAATTCCCAAGACCGCTCCCGTCGAGCGCGTTACCCGCATCCTCAGCCACGAAAACCCAGCCGTTTTTGTCGAAATGGACGAAACTCGCTTCGAGATCCTAACCAAATACGACCTGATGAGCACTGTCGCTTCTTTGATGGAACAAAAACGCTAAGCTATGGGCGGATACTTTCCAGGTCCGCTCGGCCTCGCCGCCGCTGCAGGAGTCAAGTTCGCAGGCTACGCAGCTGCCGCTGTGGCCCTGAAGAAAATTGAGCCGGTTATCTCCGCGTCCGCAATGAAGATTGCCGGCATCCGTACCGGCTTGGGAATCGTTTTAGGGTTCCGTGTTCTTGCTGAGCGCGGTTCATCCGAAGCTCACCGATGTTGAGGGCTATCTCGTCCTCGCAGGCGTCCGCGTCGCGATTTGGGCACTCTTGTTATTTATGCTCGCCCAGCCCGCCACGATAAGTCGTCCGCGACTCTGCTTGCTCGCGACTATCGGTGCAATATGGTCTTGTCTGCTGGATTGGCCCGCGATTCACTTGGCATCGGTAGCGCCTGGCCACATCCCTGTCTGCTGATAGTCGTTTTCCCCCTTCAATGAACTTCGCTGACTACGTGTAAAATAAGAGCAGACCATTTTCGACTCATTTCCCAATGAAAATTCTCGACTTCAACGAACGCCTCAAACACTCCATCCTCATCGCCGATGGCGCTATGGGTTCGCTCCTGCACGAATCCGTCGGGCCGCAGCGCTGCTTCGACGAACTCAACACCACGGAGCCCGAAGCCGTCTTCCGCGTGCACCAGTCCTACATCGAAGCCGGCGCGCACATCATTGAGACCAACACCTTCGGTGCCAACCGCTTCAAACTCGCGCCGCTCGGTCTGGCCGACGAAGTGCAGCGGCTCAACTCGCGCGGTGTGAAAATCGCACGCGAAGCGCGCGAAGCCTGCGCTCGCGAAGTTCTGATCGCCGGCTCCATCGGCCCGCTCGGTCTCGGCGTGCAAGCGCGCCATCCCGAACCGCAGGAAATTCTCGACATCTTCCGCGAACAGGCGCAAGCACTGGAAGAACGCGGCGTCGATCTCTTCATCCTCGAAACCTTCACCTACATCGAAGAGATCCTTCTCGCCGTAGACGCCATCCGTTCTTTCTCAGGCCTGCCGATTGTTGCTTCGCTCACCTATGGTGAAGACGGCAAGGCTTACGGCGACCTGCTGCCGGCCGAAGCTGCTTTGCAGCTCACCGAAAAGAACGTCCAGGTAATCGGCGCGAATTGCACCCTCGGCCCGCAGGCGTTGCTTCCCATTCTTCAGGAGATGTGCGCGATTGACGACCTGCGCATCAGCGGCATGCCCAACGCGGGCTTTCCCAAACGAGAAGGCGATCGCATCGTTTATCCGAAGTCTTCGCCGGAATATTTCGCGCTCTTCGCGCGCGAGGCCGCTGAATCCGGCGTGCGTATCCTCGGCGGCTGCTGCGGCACGACTCCCGCGCATATCAAAGCCATGGCCGACGCGGTCAAATCGCTCCGACCTGTCAAAGGACATGCTACTGGCGCCACCGTGGAAACTGTCGTCAAGCAGGCCCTCGTCGAACGTGCGCCTGAGTCTAAGCTCTGGAAAAACATTCAGGCCGGAAAATTTCAGATCAGCGTCGAAATCGATCCGCCGAAAGGAATCGCCCTCGACCGCGTTTACGAGCAGGTCGAAAAAATCATGGCGTCGCGCAAAGTGGACGCCATCGATATCAACTCCGGCGCGATGGCTCGCGTCGGCATGGATGCCCTTATCGTCGCGGGAGCACTTGAAGCGCGCGGCGTCGAAACCATTCCGCACCTCACCACGCGCGATCAGAACATCATCGGACTGCAAGCTGCGCTGCTTGGCGCGTGGACCGTCGGCGGCGTACGGAACGTTCTCGCCATCACAGGTGACCCGCCTTCCGTCGGCGACTATCCCGAAACCAGCGGCGTCTACGAAGTCGACTCCGTAGGCCTAGTCAAGGTGCTGCATCGGCTCAATCAAGGCACCGACTGGTCCGGCAAAACTCTCGGCGGCGCCACGAATTTCACCATCGGGGTCGCGGTGAATCCCGTTGCAGACGATCTCGACAATGAAATTGAGCGCTTCCACGCCAAAATCGAAGCCGGCGCGCATTTTGCGATGACCCAGCCGCTCTTCGATCCGGATCACTGGCTGGCGTTCGCGAAAAAGCTCGGCGGCAAATCGCCGATTCCGATTCTGATCGGCATCTGGCCGCTCAACAGCTACAAACAGGCACTTCGGCTGAACAACGAAGTTCCCGGCATCATCATTCCGGAGCCTCTGCTCAAGGCGCTCGAGGCCGCCGGGAACTCCGCACGCGACAAGGGTTTCGCCGTTGCCAAGGAAATGCTCACCTGGGCCCGCACCGAACTCGCCGGCGCCTATTTGATTCCACCCTTCAAGCGCACCGAAGAGATCCTGGACATCCTGTAATTCCCAAACAACCGCCTCTTGCTCGCATTGCAGAGTATGAAACTTGCCATGAAGTATTTGGAGGCTGAACGACCCCTCTGAGTATCTGGTGTCAGCCGCTGGCCGTTCTATGTACACTTTCTTGGACAAACTTCTGATGCAGGAGTCGCTTGTTCCTTGCTCAGCCACAGACCTGGGAGAAATCGATGAAGCCGAGTTGTGCCACAACCCTAGCGACAATTAGCCTAGCCGTGCTTACTGCACTCACTGCGGCGCAAGCGAAAGCGCAAACCGCAAAGGATTCGTATCCAAGCATGGCTCCAGTGGAGCAGTACCTGATCGCGGACCGCGATGCGGAAATTGCGCTGGCACGCAGCGCCGCGCCGGAATCGATCTCGCACGACGCGGACGTGATGGTGTTAGGGCGGCACGGGTACGAAACGGCTGCCAAGGGGAAGAACGGCTTCGTGTGTATGGTGCAGCGTTCGTGGACTGCGGGATCTGACGATCCTGACTTCTGGAATCCCAAGCTGCGCGCGCCGATCTGCTTCAACGCCGCTGCCGCGCAAACCTATATGCCGCTGACGATTCGAAAGACCGAATTGATACTGAGTGGACGCTCAAAGGCTGAGATGTTTCATGAGATCGAAGCGGGCCTCGCCAGCAAGAAACTGCCGAGGCCAGAACCCGGCGCCATGTGCTACATGATGTCAAAAACAAGGCTATCTCGGCGATCGCGACAAAACCTGGCATCCGCATCTGATGTTTTTCACGCCGCTTGCCGAACCGGCCACATGGGGTGCGGGCTTGCCTGGCTCGCCGGTTCTCGCGTTTAAGGACACCGATGATCAACTGACCGTTTTCCTAATTCCGGTCAGCCATTGGTCAGACGGCACTCCCGATACCAACGAACTACAGCGCGAGCATTGATGCGTGAATTGCGCCTGTACGGCCAGTCTTGTTGAAGCCTGCCACAAAAAAAGCGCCCGGCCAAAACCGGGCGCTCTTAGCTTCAGTTGAAAACTTGAATTTAGGCGATCTTTTTGCGACGAAGGCTCGCGAGCGCCAGTCCGCCAACGCCGAGCAACGCGAGCGTTGCCGGCTCAGGCGTGCCCACCGGGCCCGGGATGACCGTGGCGGTCAGAGTGGTGGCCTTACCCGAGAGACTGAATAGCGTCCACTGGCCGCCATTCAAGGTGATCGTGCCGTCCGGGTTCATGGTGAACAAGCCGGCGATAAAAATGCCCAACTCGGGTCCAGGGTGGCCCGGGCTGCCCATGCTGCCAAAACTCCACACGCCAGGACCGGCATTGCCCAAGTCAATCGTTCCGAAGGTATAACTCCCGCCGAACAGGGTTACACCGGATCCGGTGACATTGAACACGTATGCGATCGATCCGAGCGTAGAGCCGGGTGTCAAAGTCTGCGGCAAAGAGAAAGTAGCGGTGATTCCGCCGCCATTGAGCGAGAAGTCGACGGTATCCGCTTTCGAAGGTACGGCAAAGACGAGGGCGGCGGCTAGTAAGATCCCCGCAAATAGAAAACGCTTCATAGGAGTCCTCAATAAAACCGATGTTCATTGGTCAGCCTGCGGAGGAACTGGCCAATTCCGTACACTTACATCGTGCTGTTCAACAAGGAGCATGCGAGTTGCCAAATGGGCACATTTCATAAGTTATTTAATTTCAACACGTTGTTTGGAAAGGACGGGTACAAAACGGAAACTAGTTTCCTAAGTTACCTGTCCTTTTTCCATGCATTTTGGCTGTTAAGTCCTGCGTTTTCAGTCTCATAACGATACATGCCTACAGACAGTTACGGAGTCTGCTTTTGTGAACTGGTGTGATCATGGATGATCCGCCATCCCACAGGGAACTTATGAAAAACCAGAGAAAATACCCCGCCGGCATCACCCACAGTACGTTTCAGGTGCCAGTGGCCTAGCACCAAGGCGGAATCAGAGCCGAGGGGGTGGATTTCCAGCTGGGAAAACTCGAGTTCGCCCATGTGAACCTTGTCTGGATAGCTTTTTCGGTATCTCTCGAGCAATCCGCCATAGCCGCGCACGATGCCGTCGCTGCCAGCGAAAGTGAGTTCGGGCGAGTTCCAGTAGCCTTCGAGAAAGGCAGGAATATCGCCGCGATTCCAGGCCTGTTGCTGCGCGTTCAATACTGCCCGAATTTCGTTGGATGGATCGCCGGCGGCAGGTTGCGTTTTCGGTGCGGCGGGCGTTGGCTGGGCAGCGAAGTACAGGTAGCTGCAGAACACGAATGTGGCGAACAGTGCCGCGATATAAGCGAGTTTTCCGGTCTTGGAAATGGGCATGAGAAAAGGCTCCTTTGGTCTGGACGAGAATTTGGCCGCCAATTCGCAAAGCGGCCCCCATATGTTGACAATAAGTTAATCCTGAAAGGACTACTCACGCTAGTACCGGTGCGCTATGGCCGGGCGCAGAGGCCGGCGGCAGAATGTGTATGAGAGGCAAGCAATGTTTTCCGCAATGCTGCTGACAATCTCGATCGTCGCGCTGGTGCAGTTCGCCATCTATTACGTACGCTCCGTGGTGGCTGGAGTCGCGGCGCGGCCGATCTCCGAAGAAGTAATGGCCGCCGTCAGCCTCAATGGCGCGCCGCTGAGCGGGCGCGATTTTGGGCTCGTTGCCAAACTGCACGACTTGACGCCGAACCTGCAGAAGAAGTCCTCCGGTATCGGCCTGGCGCGGGCTTACTTTCCGGTGGTTCACGCGATTGGCAAGCTAGCGTCGGGACGCATCCAGTCCATCGCGAACTGGGCCGAGGGCGAGCGCATGCTCTGTGCCCGGTATGCCGCGGTGCAGGTGGATCGCCGGCTGCAGTCGAACATGGCGCTGGCCGCCTCGATTCGCTCCTGCTAGGTCTTTCCCATCTTTCATGTGTCTCGCTGCAAAGACCGACGTTGCACGCTTAGTCTCGCTTCGGCACAATACAGCCGCTAAACCACAGCCATGGCTTCGAGAGAAAGAACCGTCGCGGAAGTCTGGACGATCTACGCAACATTTGTGATCACGTTTTTCCTATTCATTGTTGTGGTTCAGTTGGCGAAGCCTCCGGAAAAGCCGGTGTCGTTGGCCGTGATTGCAGCATTCGCGTTCGTTGCGATCGCTTACGTTCCAATTGGAATAAGCATGCGCAAGAAGTTTCTCGATGGCGCTTCCGAAAAGTTGTCCGCGAATCCCTCTGATTCCAAAGGGTTGGGTTTGTGGCGTGTCGGAAATATCTTTTCATTTTCCGTCGCGGAGAGCGCGATGTTGTTTGGAGTGGTGCTGAAGTTTCTTGGTGTGCGGTGGACGGTTGCGGGACTCTTCTTCGCATTTGGTCTGGTCTTGCTGGTTCTGTGGATGCCAAGACTGGAGCTTTACCCCTCAGCGAATGCGTCCGCACCGCCGATTCCGCCTCCAACCGGCACAGACTGAAGTCTGCGCTACTTTCCCGCGTGAAACTTCGTTGAAGCAATCGCCGTTGCGTGGTGCTAGACTCGGGTTCCCGCCGCAGGTTTCCCTGGAGTTGTGACCCGACTCCCCAAATCTTTTCATCGCAGGGTTGTAAAGACAACCCTGCAACCAGCCCGCCGAATCATGCAAGGTTGCGCTGCAATCTTGTAATTCCTAGCAAGGAGAAAATCCATGGCAGCTGATCTTGAACAAATGAAGCAGAAGTACGCGTCGGTGCTGGACGTAATCAATTCGAGCGGTGTGAAGCTTTCGCATATGCACATCCAGGACAACAAATTGTTTCTGCAAGGAGCGGCGGGATCGGACGCGATCAAGAACCGCGTGTGGGATGAGGTCAAGAAAGTGAATCCGTCGCTGAATGACATTACGGTTGACCTGACAGTGGATCCGGCGGCGGCTCCTCCTCCTGCGACGCAAGCAGCGGCTGCTTCGGCTTCGGGCGGGAGCTCGAAGGGCAGGACGTATACGGTAACGGCGGGCGATTCGCTTTCGAAGATTGCGAAGAATTTTTACGGCAACGCGAACCAGTACATGAAAATTTTCGAGGCGAACAAGGACAAGCTGAGCGATCCGGACAAGATCAAGCCGGGACAGGTGCTGACGATTCCGGAGTAGTGAGTGGTGACTAGTGGCTGGTTGCTGGGGGCGTGTCCATGCCCCGTGTCGGTTGTCTGCTCGCCGACTGACCTTTAGAGCGACGAAAGGCACCCCCTCCCCCTGGGGGTCCTGTACCTATTTTGCTGAAAACAAAGCGCGATGAATCTATGAAAAAGTGAAGAGTATCAAAGCAAAGAAGTTAGAACCGGCATTTTCACAAGAGTGTGAATTCGCGGACTTAGCTAAGTTTTCTATGAACCACGACTCCGTTCCCGACGGAGCGGGTGAACTGCTGTTGTTCGCCGAACCTCACGCAGAAGAATATTACCCGTCGCTTTTATTGTAAATAAAATAAACTGTCAATAGTATACCGTTCGAATCGGCAGCTAAGCCCAAGGCCTTGTCGCACTTAACCGGTGTGGAAATCCGATGGTGCTTTATTTCGGCGGAAGGGCAAAGACTGCGTCCTGCTTGCTTACTACCGAGCTCCATAGCGCTCTCTTCCTCAAGCAGATATCGTCCGTGGCGGTTATTCGATTGGTGCAGAGGCCCGTCCAAACAACCCTGGAGCGAGATAATGGAGGCAGAAGCTCGAGGTGTGTTGTGGCGAGAATGCACGGACTGATTTTGGCGGCGTTTCTGGTTCCAACTGGCGCTTTGGCGCAGCAGGCGGCCACGGCGATCGGGACGAGCCCGGGTTCTGCCGCGCGGATTGGGATACGAGTGGAGCGAGTACCGCCCCCGAAGCCCACGTGCGAGTCGGCCGGGATTGCGGCGACGGCAGAGGCGGGAGCTGAGCTGCCGGACTTCGTCTTTTCGCGCGAAGGATTGCTTTGCGTGCAGCATGGCGATGGGAGAACGGAATTGGTTCGGGATGGGTTGCCGTGGAGCTCAGGTGTAGTTTCGTCGGCGGGCGATATCGCGTATTGGGTTCACGAAAAGAGCGAACTGCATGTGTTCTCGCCGGCGGCAAATGCGGACACGGTGATTGACACTTTGCCCGGCGCGATGATGCGGGAGATAGTGTGGTCCCGCAAAGGGCGGACGCTTGTTTATTTTCCTGCGAAGGCGGAGCCAGCAGGAATTCGCGTGGTGAATCTGGATTCGGGCCAGCGGAATGTGATCGCGGGGCATTTTGTGAGCGTAGTGAAGTCGCCTGATTCGGCGCATGTGACGACGGTGGGATGGGAAGGCGTGCAGCGAGTTCGCGTGGCGGATGGGCAGAGTGAAGAACTCATGAAACTGGAATTCGCTGTGGAGGCGGCATTTTCGCAGGGAGGGCGATGGCTGGGAGTGAAGGCCACGCCACCGGCGGACCCGACGATGACGGCTGCGGATTCGACCAATGCTTCCGAGGATGATGATTCGCCAGATTGTACGGGTGGATCGTTTGCGTTGACGGTGCTTGAGGCGGCCACGAAGCGATTAGTCAAGGTTCCGTTTCCGAAGGGATTCGATACCGTGCTCGATTTTGAGTTTTCGCCGGATGAGCGGGCGGTGGCGGTGACGTTCGGAGTAACGGGATGCGACTATCCGGGAGAAGCGGCGCGGGTGTTTGTTGCCGGTCTCGACGATTTGAAACTGACGCCGATTTCGCCGGAAAATAAATTGAGTGTGGAGGCGCATTGGTCGCCCGACGGAAAGAAGATTGTGTATTTGGACTACACCGGAAGTGATGCGGGATTAGTGGTAGTGGATTTGGCGAGCGGGCGATTGGCTAGGGTGACGAATCCCGGGCAGCTTGGTCCGGATAAGTGGCTGGCGTGGCGGTGAAAAAATGCTGATGAAGCGGCGGGAATTTCTTGGGGCGGTAACGGGAGCGGGAGTTGCGCTTGCCGGTGGGTGGGACAGCGCGGTTGCGCGCGATCCTTTGCGAGTGGGGCTAGAGCTTTACAGCGTGCGGAAGGAACTGGATCGAGATGTTCCGGGCGCGCTGGCGACAGTGCGGAGGATGGGATTTACAGAAGTTGAAGTGGCGATGCTGCATGGCTTGAGCGCGGAAGGTTTTGCGGCGGCGCTGAAGATGGCGGGGTTGAAAGCGACTTCGATGGCGGCGGGATATGAGGACTTGCAAGCGAAGGTGGATTTGGTGAAAGAGCGGGCGGAGGCTTTTTCGGCGAAGTGGGTGATGCTGGCGTGGATTCCCCACAGCGGAGATTTTACGGTGGAAATCGCGAAGCGAGTGGCGCGTGAGATGAACGAGTGGGGCGAGTCCCTGGCGAAAAGCGGAATGCGGCTGGCTTACCATCCTCATGGTTATGAGTTCCGGCCGCAGGCGGAGGGAACCGCGTTTGACATGCTGTTGAAAGAGACGAATCCGAAGACAGTCTTTTTTGAGGTGGATACGTTCTGGGCGGAAGTGGCGGGACAGAATTGCGCGGAGTTAATTGCGCGGCTGGGGAGCCGCGTGCGGGTGTTGCACCTGAAGGATTTGCGCAAGGGAGCAAAGACGGGAGTTTTTACCGGCGCCGCAGCGGATGAGGACAGCGTGGCGCTAGGCGACGGCATGATTGATTGGCGAGCCGTATTGTCGGCGGCGCGGAAGGCGGGAGTGGAGCAATATTTCATTGAGGATGAGAGTCCTGCGTGGGAGAAACAGGTTCCGCGCAGTTTGGAATTTTTGGCGAAGTTGTGAGTTGGCCGGGCCGGCGCGCGATGCGGCCGCGCTGAAGACCGCGGCGCTACCAAGAAAATCAATAGGCCCAGCGGAGGAGGACGGAGCCGGTGGTGTAGCCTGCGCCTACGGCCATTAAGAGGACGAGGTCGCCTTTTTTGAGTTTGCCTTGCCCGACTGCGTCGCAAAGGCCGAGCGGAATGGTGCCGGCGGTGGTGTTGGCGTAACGGTCGATATTGACCATGATTTTTTCGTCGGGGAGGCCGAGGCGTTCCTGCATGGCGCGAATGATGCGGAGATTCGCCTGGTGAGGGACGACCAGTGCGATGTCTTCGCCCTTGAGGCCGTTGCGTTCGACGATGTGTGCGGCGAGTTCGGCCATTCGGCGGACGGCATACTTGAAAACCTGTGAGCCCTCCTGGTGCACGTAATGCATTTTCTTGCTGACGGTGTCGGCAGTGGGCGGATTGAGCGAGCCGCCTCCCGGCATGTAGAGGAACTGGCCGCCGGAGCCGTCGACATCGTGTTCGAAATCGAGGATGCCTTCGTTGTCGTCGTTGGCGGGTTCGAGGAGAACTGCGCCGGCTCCATCACCGAACAGGACACAGGTGGCGCGATCTTCGTAGTTGAGAATCGAGGTCATCTTATCGGCGCCGATGGCGAGAACTTTTTTGTGCGCGCCGGAGCCGACGAATTGTGCGCCGACGGTAAGTGCGTAAGCGAATCCTGAACAGGCGGCGGAGAGGTCGAAGCCCCAGGCGTTTTTTGCGCCGATGCGGTCCTGTACGAGGCAGGCAGTGGCGGGGAAAAGCATGTCGGGCGTGACGCTGGCGAGGACGATGAGATCAATTTCGGCGGGATCGGTGTTGGTTTTGGCGAGGACAGCCTTGGCGGCTTCGGTGGCGAGATGGGATGAGGCGACGCCGGGGTCGGCGACGTGGCGTTCGCGAATGCCGGTGCGGGAAAGAATCCATTCGTCGCTGGTTTCCACGATTTTGGCGAGGTCATTGTTGGTCATGACGCGCGGCGGGAGATAACCGGCGACGCCTGTAATTTTCGCTTTGATGCGATGGGACATGAGGCTCCTAACAAAAGGGAAGAAAGAGTTTATGCGAGGCGGAGCGGCGGGCACAAGTTAGAGAACTGGTTTGCCTTTTTTGGTTTTCCGTTCTCGTCGCGGAAGACAAATCCGCAAGAGTTGACGACAAAGGAACAGAGAAGGGCTGAAAAAACGGCGCCTGCGGCGCAGATCCCTTCGTGGCTCGGTCAACTGAAGCCTGTGCTAGCGAAGAGCAAAGCGGCAGCAGGGCAGCCGCACTCCAAAGCGGAGCCAAGTGCAGACCGCAGGAAAATAGCGAGCGGTACGATCGTTATCCTAACTAGTCCGTGGGTAGAAGAATCTCGTAGCTCCAGGTCAGCTCTGCGGTTTTTTTGAGTGTGGCGGAAACCGAGCAGTATTTTTCCTCGCTGAGTTGAATAGCCTGTTTGACGCCGGATTCTTCGAGCTGGCCGCGGAGTCGGTAGAGAAGGTTGAGTTTGGTCCAGACCTGCGGAGGATCGGGAGCGCGTTCGCCAGAGCAGATGACTTCGAGGGACTGAAGCTTTTGCCGTTTTTTCTCGAGGATGATGACGATGTCCGTGGCCGTGCAGGCGCCAAGTGCAAGAAGCAGAAATTCCATGGGACCAGGCGCGGTGTTGGAGTCGCGATCGGAGTCAAGCGCGACGGCGTGGCCGGACGGTCCAACAGCGACGAACTGTTGTTTGCCGATCCATTGAACGCGGGCGGTTTTGGTGTGGTCTGTTGACATGAATGTCTCCCCTTTTTCGTTCAAGGATAGCAATCAACAAACGGCTTCGCACGGCGAGGGGAATCTTGGCAAGCGGACTGCAAGAAGGATTCGGCGATGAAGGTGAGCAGCCACTGTTGAGGTTGAGCAGACAGAGAGTTGATGCCGCGTTGCACGGCGAGCGCGTTGCAGAGCGGGAATACTTTGCCAATCTGGAACGGTCCGGTGTTCGGTGCAAAACGCGATAACAATTTCGGGAAGAGACTCGTGAAGATACTTATCGTGGATGACGATCGGTTAAGCCGATTGTTGTTATGCCGCGCGCTGGAAAAGGCCGGTTATTGAAGGCGTTCTCGGAAACTTGCCGCGACAAAAACGTATCCCGGATACAGCAAAATGGGGCGCAACTGGCTCGAGAATTGAGGATTCTGCAGGGAGCGCTGGAAGTGATGAGGCATGAGCAGGCGCGCTCCAAATTCAGTTCCCAGGCCCGGAATTACTCTCTGCCGCTGGCGCGCGGAGTGACCTGGAAGCAATTCGCGCACAAAAGCGCTGTCGCGGTTTCCAAGTGGACCAAAACCATATTGAACGCTCGAGACTCGAAGAGAAGAGCGGCCGCGGCTTCTATGCGTTTCTTTCCTGGGACAGAGAAGCGACTTCGATGATGGGATTGGCCTGCTGGCGCATTACGCGCACAAAAATTTCGACGATGCGCGCATCAAATTGTGCGTTGGCGCAACGCTCGAGTTCGGCGAGCGCATCCGCGGCGCTGCGGCCCTTTTTATAGGTGCGATCACTGGTGATCGTGTCGTAGGAATCAGCAACGGCGATAATGCGCGCACCAAGCGGGATTTCTTCACCTTTCAAGCCATGCGGATAGCCTGAGCCGTCGAAGTATTCGTGGTGGTGGTGGACCATTTCGCGAATGCGAGCGAGCGGCGTCAGCGGCTCCAGGATTTTGGCTCCGAAGTCCACGTGGGACTTCATTGTTTCCCATTCTGCGGGATTTAGCGGGCCGGATTTGTTGAGAATTTGCTCGGGGATCCCGACCTTGCCGATATCGTGCAAGACTGCGCCCAGGCGAATTTCTTCGATTTCAGCGTCGCGCATGTCCATCGCTTCGGCAATCAACGCGGCGTACGCGGAAACTTTTTGCGAGTGGCCCTGCGTGTAGTGATCCTTGGCGTCAATGGCGAAGGCCAGCGATGTGACTGTGTCAAGGACGGCCTGTGGCAAGGCCTGCGGTCCGCCGGAATCCGGCACGGGCTGGGCGACCGTCACACCGTTGCCCGCCTCGGTGGCGGCCAGTGATTCGGTGAACTGTTTGAGGCGTTGATAGATTTCTTCGAAAGCTTCCGGCCCTGTAGAGAAGAGACGTTTGAGCGTCACGCCCAGATAAGCTTCGAGGACATCCTTCTTCCATTTTTTTGCTTCACTCGGGTCGAAATGGTCGGCCGTCGAAACTGCGTTGCCGCCTTGATGCTTGGAAAGGTACATCGAAGCGTCCGCAACCTGGATGAGTTCCTGCGGCGATGAGCCGTGCAGGGGATAGCACGCGATGCCGAAGCTCGCGGAAACGTTCTTTTCGCGGAGAAGATTGTCCGCGCACACCCAGCTGCGAAGCTTGGACGCCAGCTGGCGGGCCTGCTCCATCGAAGTTTCCGGCATGAGAATGACAAACTCATCGCCACCGTAACGCGCGACGACATCGGAGCGGCGGCAGTTGGCTTCGAGGATGTGACCAACGCGCTGCAGAACCAAGTCACCTTCCAGGTGTCCGTAAAAGTCATTCACGAATTTGAAGCGGTCGAGGTCCATCAAGACGAGAGCAAAGGCGCGGCCAGCGCGGGTAGAACGCTTCCATTCGGCTGAGAGAGCCTCCATGAAGAAGCGGTGCGTTTTGACGCCGGTGAGGCCGTCGGTGATCGCCTGCTCCTGCGCTTTCTGGAACGTCAAGGCATTGTGGAGGGCGCCTGCGATCAAGTCGGCGAGCGTGCCGAGCAACAGAATTTCTTCCTCGGTGAATTCGTGATTCGTCGAGGATTCCACATAGAGGACGCCGTGCAACTGCTCGGCGAAAAAGATGGGAAGACCAACAGCAGCCGAGCTGTCAGCTAGCATCGGGCGCGCCACGGAGTCGGCCACAATGCTAGACCGGAACGTAACGAGGTTGCCTGCCCGGGCGACGTTGCCGATTAAACCCGATCCAAGAGGTACGCGCTGTCCCAGAGCGCCACGACGGCTGCCGCCTTCGGCCTGGACGACGAGCTCGCGCGTCGAGTAGTCCAACACAGCGATGCCGATGTGATCGTAGACAAGACCCGTCTCCAGCTCCTCGGTCATCTTGGAAAGCATTTCATCGGGATTAAGCGTGCCGATGGCGTGGCGCGAAATGGTATTGAGCAGGGCAAGATGCCGCGCCTTCGTGCGTTCATCCTGAAACAGCCGCGCATTTTCAATTGCAATGCTGGCTTCGCTGGCCAGCACGCGCAACAACTCCAGGTGGCCTTCATCAAAAGTTTTGTCCTGATCGGAAAACACGGCCATCGCACCGATGGCGCGGTCGTACGCAACTAGAGGTACCCCGCAGAAACATCCTTGCGCGCGGATCGGATCCACGTTGAGTTTGCGAACTTCGTCGAGAAAATTCTCACGAATCAAAACAGGCTGGCGGGTACGGATCACATATTCCGTCAGGAAGTTTCCCGCCGGACGGCTGCGCGTCGGCATTCGCGCGCCGTCGATGATTTCGAGTTCGAACTGCATTTCATCGCGCGTCGGATCGAGCGCCGCGATATAGAAGTTCTGCACATCGAATAGCCGGCGCAATTCTTCCCAGACCTTGCGTAGCAGATCTTCCTTGTTGAGGGTCGAGCTCAAGGCGCGGCCGATTTCATTGAGAACGTGAAGCTCCTCGGAGCGCCGCGAGGTCTGCTGGATCAGCAGACTGTTTTCGACTGCCATTCCGATCTGGTGGCCCAAGGCCAGCAGGAGGCGCAATTCGGCGGGAGTGAAGCGGCGGGAATCCGGTGAACCAAGCAGGAGTACGCCAAAGGCCTGTTCCTTGGCCTGCAGGCTGATGGCGACCACGCTGCGCAGGCGTTGCTCCAGTGCCAGCTCCCGGAACCGCCGGATGCGCTCATCCTTTTTTTCCAAGGCCATCAAGTCGTCGTCGCGCAGATCGCGAAATCCCATCAGGCCGCCGAGATTGGAAACGAGCGTCACCAGATAGTCGTCCAGGCCTTCTTCCTGTGCGACACGACAAAATTTGTCGTTCAGCCCTACAGCCACCACCGAAGTCGGGCCTTGTGGATCGCCATGGTGCAGGAACAACGCGCCAGCAGGAAGGCGCACAACGCCGAGGACGCGGTCCAGCGCCTGCGACAACATGCGGTGAATTTCGCCTCCGGCAAAACCCGATGCAGCCAGGTTCAAATTCGACAGCGCCAGCATGTTGCGCTCGATGCGGCGCTTTTCTTCTTCATAAAGAGCCATGACCAGCAGCATGGCAGTAAAAGTGGCCGGCAAGGCCGAAAGCGATCCCAGGCTGATATTCCAGCCGCTAAGTGGCCGCTGGAAGAAGAGAAAGGTCAGGCTGATTGCTCCCCATGCGAAAAAAACGATGGCAAGAAGCCAATCCGCCAAGGTCTCCTGACGCCGGCTTTCTATCCAAAATTCGAATCCCGTGGCTCCATAAATAACTGCCCCTGGCAGAATTACGGCTACCGGCACGATTCCAAGCGCGTTGGCCGCGCACCAAACAAGGACTACAACGCTGGCGCCGAGGACCAGCGGAAGAAAGTTCCTGCGTTGCGCATACAGCCGGGTGCCGACAAAAAACAGGATGCCTGCGCCGGCAAAGAGTGCCTCGGAGACGGCGCGCTGTCCCAGGGATCCACCAAGGCCGACGCTCAGGCCGTTGCCAAGGTGATGCAGGGCTAACACGCACCACGCCGCTGTCCAGCAGAGCAGATAGGTTTGCCGCTTCAGGTTGTAGACGTACGCGAAGAAGCCCGCGACCAACGCGGTCGCGATCAGGAGTGCCAGCGAAATCAGACTTGAATTGATCAACGAACTATCGCTTCTCCGTCACTTGAACAGACGGCGACGCGGACCCCTGCCAAAAGCACGCGTTTGTTCAGGCGGCGGCAACTGCGCCACTCGCGCGAGGACTCGCGGGGTCGCAAAACCGGCCACAATTGCACAAAACAAAGTACTTGCGATTATGAGTCAGGAAAATTTGGCTGCGCAAGCGTACGCGAGTACTGGTTGCGTAAATGATAGTAGGCCGTCCGCAAGCATGGATCACCTGCACCAAAAGGGTTGAGCGGTTGTGCCCCCGTTGGACGCTCCTACAAGCTTCCTTTACACTGTACTTTACACACCTCAACCTAAGGGTCAGAAGGGTTCATGTCCGATCATTCAGGCAGTGCGCAGTCCGGTGTTCGCGTCCGTTTTGCGCCCTCTCCGACCGGCTATCTTCACGTAGGCGGAGCTCGCACGGCGCTGTTCAACTGGCTGTTTGCGCGGCGCGAGAGCGGCACGATGGTCCTTCGCATTGAGGACACCGACGCCGAGCGGAACAAGCCTGAACTGGTCACGGGAATCATAGAAGGACTGAAGTGGCTGGGAGTGGATTGGGATGAAGGCCCGTTCTACCAATCGCAGCGCACGGCGATGTATCAGGAGGCGGGGAAAAAGTGTCTGGCGAGCGGCGCCGCGTTCCTCTGCTATTGTCCCGCAGAAAAATACGTAGGCGGCGATCATGCGGTGGAAGGCGCGGAGACGGGTCAAGTGCGCCGGGTGACGCGCTGTTCGTGTCGTGACGGGAAACCTTCAACTGAACGCGTGAGACCGGCCATTCGATTCAAAGTGCCTGTCGGCGGAACAACGAAATTCTTGGACGCAGTTTTTGGGGAGCGCGAATTCTCCAACGATGAAATTGAGGATTTTGTCTTGGTACGTTCCGGCAAGGGCGACGATGAATTTGGGCAGGCGATGTACCAGTTGAGCGCCGTAGTCGACGATATCGACATGCGCATCACGCACGTGATTCGCGGCGCCGACCACATCTCCAACACGCCCAAGCAAGTTTTGCTCTACCGCGCGCTCGGAGCGCAGGTGCCGATCTTTGCGCATTTGCCGCTGATTCTTGGCGCGGACAAATCGCGGCTCTCCAAGCGTCACGGCGCAACCGACGTAAACATGTATCGCAGCGAAGGGTTTTTGCCGGAAGCGTTTCGCAATTTTCTGGCTCTGCTGGGATGGTCTCCGGGCGGTGATGAAGAGTTCTTGCGCACCAGCCAGCTCTTGGAAAAGTTTTCTCTAGAAGGTGTCAGCCGCACAAATGCGGTCTTCGATCGTCCCAAGCTCGAGTGGTTCAACACGCAGTATCTGCAAAAACTCCCGATCGAAGAACTGCTCCCGCAGGTCGAGGAGCAACTCAAGAGCAGCGGCCTCTGGAAAGAAGAATGGTCGTCGGGAGCCGGCCAGGAATGGTTTACGAAAACTGTGGATCTTTTGCGTCCGCGCATTCGTTTGCTGCCGGATTTCGCTTCCTGGTCGCGCGCGTTTTTTAGCGATGATTTCGTGCGCGATCCCGCCGCCAAGGAAAAGTTCTGGAAAGAGCCCGCGAAAATCAAAGAGCTGCTAAGCAAGACCGCGGATGCACTTTCAACCGTGTCAGACTGGAGCCACGATCCGTGCGACCATGCGACGCGAGCTGTCGCTGAAGCGGCCGGCGTGAAGGCCGGCTTGCTGATTAACGCAATTCGCGTTGCGATCGTCGGTCAGGCCGTAGCGCCGCCTTTGTTCGACACCATGGTGGTTCTGGGCGAGGAACGGGTTGTCCGCCGACTGCGTGAAGGGGCCGCGGAACTCAGCTAGAATCTCCCGCAACCAACCGGCGAGGTGCGCATGTCCGTTACCCGGCGCAGATTTCTATCCACTCTCGGGGCAGCGCCTCTAATTGCAAATCCTTTCGCCTCGCGGCTGCTGAATGCCTTTGCTCCAATTGACGATCGTGACTTGCGCCGGCGCCTCGCGGCGGACCCGCTGCGTCCGCAGTGCCGTTTGCTTCCCGCCAAGAACTGGATGAACGATCCCAACGGCCCGATCTATTGGAAGGGCCAATACCACATGTTCTTCCAGTACAACCCGAACGCCGCAGTTTGGGGAGATATGCACTGGGCTCATGCGGTGAGTCCCGACATGATTCACTGGCGGCATTTGCCGATCGCGCTTGCGCCGACGCCTGGCTGGGACGACGCGGATGGATGCTTTACGGGAAGCGCAGTGGATGACAACGGGACCCCCGCAATCCTGTACACCGGCGTAAAGAGTGTCGTGCCAGAACTTGCTACTCTCCGCGACGGCCAGCACAACTTTCGCGAAGTGCAATGCCTAGCCACTTCGACCGACCCCCAGTTGCGCACGTGGACCAAATGGAAGACGCCGGTCATCGAACCTCCGAACGATCCGGAGCTTACGGGTTTCCGAGATCCATTTTTGTGGCGGGAACGCGACGAGTGGCTTCTTGGCGTAGGCTCCGGCGTCCGCAAAAAAGGCGGCCGCGTTTTGTTGTATCGCTCAAAGAATTTGCGCGATTGGGAATATCTGCATCCGCTTGCAAGCGGACAATGGACCGGGCGAGAAAACGTAAATCTCGTGGATTCAGGTGAGATGTGGGAATGCCCAGACTTTTTTCCTCTCGGATCAAAGCACGTGTTGCTTTACTCGACAGCGGGAAAGGTGGTGTGGGAAGCCGGCGAACTCGATCGGAACGAGCTTATGTTTCACCCGCTGCGAAGCGGAGTGTTGGACCACGGCGCGTACTACGCGCAAAAAACTCAACTCGATGCCAAGGCGAACCGCATTTTGTGGGGCTGGATTCCGGAAAGGCGGCCGGAAGCCGAACATAGCGCAGCAGGCTGGGCCGGTTGCATGGCGTTGCCGCGCGTACTTTCCCTGAACGCTCAAAGCGATCTTGAAATGCGCATCGCGCCGCAGACTGAGCTCTTGCGCGCGAAGGCGTTCCCTTGGTTGACTTCGAATGCGTCCGTTGAAGCTCGAAGAAAGGCAGTAGCCTCCATCGAAATAAAGGAAGTGGCTGGTGAGCTTGCCTGGCAAGCTTTGAGCGGCGCGTTCTCCATGGCGATTACGGACGGCGCTGGTCCGTGGTGGTGGTTGAATCTGCAGGTTTCGGGTTCCGCGATGGTTCTGCAGGTCTGCGGCAAGAAAATCGACTTACCCTTACAAGCCTCGCCGGAAACGAAGTTTCACCTCGTACTCGATGCCTCCGTCGCGGAATTTTTCTGCAACTCACTTCATGTCGTGACGTCGCGTATTTACCGCAAACCGGCGGGGCCGCTTCGAGTGCAAATCTCCGAGGACGGCCTGGGTCGCCTGCAGTCTCTGCAAACGTGGCAGTTGCGGCCGATATCAAAAGATAGGCTCACAACATAGGGCGAATTGTGAAAATGCGCGGCTACTACGGCGTGGCAGGTTTTCCCATCTGTTTCTCAAACTTTTTGTGAAACACCGACACGCCAAATACCGGAGCATCTTGCGTTCCGGTAATCGTGATAGGTAACTCGGTCCCCGCGCCGTTCTTTGAGAAAAACGGATCAATCGCTTTTAAGAAAAATGATTTCGCGCCGGTCACGGTATGCGAAAGTTTGGCCTGCATGCGCAAGTGTCCCTGCATATCAATCTTTTGGCTATGAATATCGTACGTACCCGCAAGCTGCACTCCAGCGCCCGGCACGGAAAACGTCAGCTTGGAAAACGTGATCACGCTGTTTTTCAGGGCGAAGCGGCCCTTCAAATCGGTGACCGCGCTGCCCGCATCTTCGTCTTCCGGTTTGCCTTCCGCGCGGCGGCTGAAGCTTTCCAGCTTTTCCCGCATTTCCGAGCTTGCCCAATGGCCGTTGGTGATCGCGAAGGTTCCGTCAAGGCTCATCTTGTCGATCACCTTTTGCTTCCCCGGGGGTAGGGAGAGTTTGGCCACTATGCTGATGGGGCCTCGCAAAAACGGTTTGTCGGAATTGATCGCCAGTTGCAGGATGTCCTCGATGCGGGCTTTCGGTGTGGTCACATCCAACGTAATTTGATGCCCCTGGTTCGGAACGTTGATCACGCTCCCTGACGCCACAATTTCCGATTGCCCAAGAATGGAATGGACCGGATGCAAACGCGTGTCCCCGTTCGTTCCGTCAACGGTTGCTGAATAGTCGGTATGCAGCGAAATCGGTTTGCCGACATTGTCGAGCGAAAAATCAGGAGTATCCGTTTGACCGTTCACTTCCAGTTCGTCCAGTTCGCCCGCGTACTTGCCCGTTGAAGAAAGAATGCCCGCGATGCCGGGGAACGGTCCGAGGTCTGCGTCGTCAAAAGCGTAAACGCCAGAGACCGGCGTCGAGCCTGGATCGTCGTCGTTCCAGGGACCAAATTCTCCGGACGTTGCAATCTCGCCCTTAGGCTTCGCATTCGTCAGCGTTCCTTCGAACGTGAACGGCTTGTCGGACCCTACCTCGTGCAACTTCAGATCGTGAATTTCCCAATCGAGCGGTTCCGCGCCCGGCTTTTTTGACAGTGTCAGCAGTTCCATATCTTCAATTTCGATGGTGCCCACCACACCTTCCGCGGCACTTAGTTTTTTTGCCTCGCGTGGCGCCGCCGCTTCTCTTTGTTCGCGCGGAGGAATCGTGATGACCATCCGCTTCAGCTTGACCCGCTCGATGCGATGGGGAGCTCGAAAAATGCCGAGCAGCCCTAGGTTAAAGGAGAATTTCTCGATGCGAATCAGCGGCGGCGCCTCAGGAGTCGCCCAATAGTGGAGAGAAAGTCCTTCGCCTGAAACCGTCATTTCAGGAAAAACACGGACGTGAAAATCCGCCAACTCGACGTTGCTCTGGAATTTTTGTTCGAGCAACTGCACGATCCAATCGCGCGTGCGCAGCTCGGCGGACCGCTTCTTAGAAAGCGCCACGGCAAAAAGCAAAATGAAGGCGGCCAGAAAAGAAGCACCAACGATTAGAAGAATTTTACGAGCACCTTTGAGGGCCATCCCCGAAGTGTCGCAAACGTATGGAGCTTGCGCTACGGTTTTACGAACAATTCGGGACGGCTAGGGCGAGATTCTCCGGAAGATACGTGAATCACTGCATCCACCGACAGCGTGACTGGGGGCAAGCAGACTTCATTGTTGCAAGCCTGGTAGCGGAGTTTCAGCGGAATGTGTTGTTCACCAAGTGGCGCGTTAGCTTCGATGGTGAGCGGCACAAACAGCGTTACAGTGTCGGCGTAAACGTTGAGCGACTGATCCTTGGCAAAATTGAATTTGTGAAGAGTACCTTTCGGATATTTCACGGCGCCTACCTTGAGGCCTGTCGGCGCTTCCGCTTTTAGATCCGTCGGAATCAAGTAGTCGAAAGTGGTTTCGCGGGCATTCACGTGGAACCCTTCCTTGATCTTCATGACCACCGCAAGTTCCAGCTGCTTGCCGCGCGCAGCCGGATCAAAAGAGGGGACAGCTGCCGGCTTCACTACGTCGCGCGCCGCGGGAATCTGAGCCGCCACTCCAAAAGCAGCGGAAATAACGACCCCAGAAAGGAAAACCAACTTTCGATTCATACGTGCACTTCTTCCCCAAGCTGTTGCGAAACCACACGGCTCAGTACGGCAAAAAGATCTTCGCCGGTTTTATCCAGAACAAATGCGCTTTTGGCTTCGGACCAGCCCAGCTTAAAACTGGTCGAAAGCGCCGAAATCCAAATTTCACGTACTGGCGTATTCGGTGAAATCACGAACTTCGCCGGTTCCGGCTCCTCAAACACCACTTCCAGCTTGCCGCTCTCGCCTTCCACGTCAAAACCATGCTCGTCGCCCGCGTCGAGCAGCCGGCGCTTCAGTTCTTCCAGCGCAGCGTCGCATTTCTTCTGAAAATCGCGCTCTTCCAGCATCGGCATCGAACTACAGCGCTCCCTCAATCATTTTGGTCGTTGCGTCGTAGTCGATCAATCCGGTAGTCCGCTTCAAAACCTTTCCGTCGCGCGAAATCAGAATGCTGGTCGGGTAGCCCAACATGCCGCCGAATTTCTCCGCCACTTTTTCATTGCCAACGACAATGGGGTAGTTCATCGCCAGTTTTTGCCCATTCACCTCATAGCGTTCTTTGGCGACAAACGGCGCGACCACGGATTTCCCTTCTTCGTCCATGGCAATGCCTAGCACCGTGAATCCCTTGGCGCCGTACTTGTTCTGCATTTCAATCATCCACGGAATTTCAACTTTGCAGGGCTCGCACCATGTCGCCCAGAAATTTACCAGCACGACCTTTCCGTTGTAGTCGCCGACCGTGACGTTGCTGTCCTCGAGCGACTTCATCTGCACCGTTTGAAAAGTACTCGCGTTTTGCGACTTCTTGCAGCCGCTGACAGCAACACTGAACGCCGCTGCCGCGATCATAAGTAGCGTGACCCGTTTCATGATTCCTCTCAAAGATTATCCCTCATCGCGAATTTAACGTCTCGATTCTCATTTTCCGGTCAATGCGTGCTCAAGCCACAAGGCAATGCTGTTCAAGAAGCTCAGCTTCCGCACCAGCCACGTCAGCTTGTTTGTAAAAACCAGACCGCCTACAAACAAAAGCAAAATCCCGCTGCCAACCTCGACGGCGTGCAGGTAGCCACGAAACCGCTGGTAAAACTTTAGGAATTGCACGATGCCAAGTGCGGCAAGCAGAAAGGGAATCGCAAGCCCCGCCGAGTAAAACGACAGCAGCAGCACGCCGCGCCCGATCGTTGCGCTGTTTGCGGCCAACGCGAGCACCGTCGTCAGGATCGGCCCGATGCACGGCGTCCAGCCAAACGCAAACGCAAATCCCAACAAGAACCCGCTCAGCATCCCCGGCTGCTTGCCGGTGTTTCGCAAGTGGACATCACGGTTCAGCCATCGCGCCAGCGCCGGTCCCAAAAACCCGATGACTGAAAGCGAGAAGAAATGAACCGCACCAAGCCCAGCGAACAACTCATCGCCGCGAATCAGTGCCGCAATCCCCAGAGCGACGAAGACGACGCCAATGACAATTCCAGGAATCGGTTTCAACTTCGCGAGTGCACCAATCAGGTGCAAACCAAACAAAATGATCAGGGCTCCGGCGATCGGAGCCAGCGTGTAGCGATTCTCCTGTAGAAATGAACCCACAGCGCTGGCCGAAGCGCCAAACGCGATGAAAACCACGGAAAGTCCAACCACGAACGAGAGCGCCGAAAGGAACAGGCTTCGCTTCGGCTGTTGACCCTGCCGCAACTGCTCCATGCCAATTCCGCTGAGCATGGAGATATACCCGGGCACGAGCGGTAACACGCACGGCGACAAAAACGAAACTAATCCCGCGAGGAACGCAGCGGCCAGCGAAACGTCAGGCGTCATTCGTCCAGTAATCTCCGAAAAGTCTTCGATGAAAGTACGGCCGCAAAGGTGTCGTGGATCAATGTAAAAGACGTGTCATCCGGCCAAACTGTATTCTCACACAGAACAGATTTTTTCGAAGGGAGCGGGTGACACCTGCCAGCCGAACTTGGCGGTAAGGCTCAACTCGGCCACTCAACATCTCTCTAACTCATTCTAACTTAAGACGTTAATAGTGTTGGCCTTGGAACGCCGATTGCCTCCGTGACCAGCGGAGGCCTAGCGCGCATGGGCTGGACGCCAAACAAAGTCACTGTTCTCCGCGTGGCTGTCGGCTTTGCCGCTGTCGGCCTGTTCGGGCACGGCACCTGGGCGAACCTCGCCGCCGTAATCTTCACTGTGGTCTCGATAGCCCTCGACGCCCTCGACGGGCACCTCGCACGCAAGAAGCAGATGGCCACGCCGCTCGGCGCACAGCTCGATATCCTCGGCGACCGCATGATAGAAAACATGTTCTTCACGTACTTCGCCGTTGTCGGGATGGTTTCGTTGTGGCTTCCGGTTTTCTTTTTTGCGCGCGGCGCCGCCACCGATTTTCTACGCGGCCTCGCACTCAAGGCCGGATATTCCGGCTGGAGCGGAAACGCCATGTTGCAAACTTGGTGGGGACGATCATTGGTCGCCTCGCGCTGGAGTCGAGGTCTTTACGCCGCGCTCAAATGCGCATGTTTCTGCTACCTGGGCCTTGAGTTGGCGCTCACTCGCGGTCCAGTCGCTCTGCTCGGCACAGTCCCCGGCGAAGCTCACCTGACCATTCGCGCCATCGCGCAAATCCTGACGTGGGCCACCGCGGCATTTTGCCTGTTGCGCGGATTGCCGGTGCTGATCGAAGGCTGGCGCTTCTTCGCGCGAGAAGCCGTCGCGGTTCGCACGCGCAAGTCCGTGGAGGCAGCATGAGCATCGCGTTCTTTGATGTCGACGGCACACTCCTTCCACACCCCTCACTGGAAAGCCGTTTTTTCTGGAACCTCGTTCGCCAGGGAAAAATTCCTGCGACGAATTATCTTCGCTGGATCGCGCAAATGTTCCGGATCGGCGCAACGAATCTCGCCACCGCGGCGCAATCCAACAAGATGTATTTAAGCCGCGTGCCCACCAGCGTCCTATCGCCATTCGAAACACGCCAAGATCGATGGATTCCCGCATTTTTCCCCGCTGCAATTCAGCGCGTTTGGTCCCACGCATTGCACGGCGACGAGATCGTGCTGGTCAGCGGCACTTTGGCCCCTCTTGCGGATATTGTTAAAGCTGCCCTCGAGCGCGAACTTTTGTGCCGGGGCATCGAAACACTTATTGCCGTCCTCGCCACCCGTCTCGTAGCTCACAACGGACGCTGGACAGGCAGCATCGGCGGCGCACCCATGTTCGGCGAAGCAAAAAGGACGGCCGCGAAGGAATTCGCCAGTTCGCGAGGTGTTGCCCTGGCGCAATGCTCCGCGTACGGCGATCACGCTCTGGATCGTTCGCTGCTGGAAACCGTCGGTAATCCGGTCGCTGTCAATCCAACTCCCGGGCTGCGTCGAATCGCTAGTCAAAACGGCTGGCAAGCGGTGTGCTGGAGGCCTTATCCACAGCGAACCGCCGACGCGCGTCACCCTTTGAAATGGAAAGGCGAAGTTGCACGATGAATAGGCACGAACAACACGAGATCCGTGCCGCCGAGAGCATCTTAGCCACGGCCGCTGGGAATCTAAGCAGGCATCAATCGCGCCGCGTGGGCACACTGGTCACCTTGCAGGAATCGAGTTGGCCAACCGCGGTGCGCCGCGAGCTCGCCCGCACATGGTGCGCCGTGAGCACTTTTGAACACGTTGCCCTCGGCTATCTGTGTTTTTCGAGCGCAATGGTCGCGATCTTCTCCCGGAACCTCGCCCATCCCTGGGAACTCATCGCCGTAAATGCCGCTGTTGCATCCATCATCTCTTTGCTGTGCGCCATAGGGGCCCGCTCTGAAGAACGAGCCCAGCGTCACGGCGTCACATTCAATACTCGCTTATGGCACTTCTGGCGCCACTGGTATCCACACCTATTTTTTCTTTTCTGCTTCGAGGAGCTCGCGTACCTCGTACATCTCGTCAATCCCAACTGGCAGGACGCCAAGCTCATCGCCTTTGATCATTGGCTCTTCGGCGTGCATCCCTCCGTCTGGCTCGAACAATTCGCCACTCCGCTGCGCAACGATCTTTTCCAACTCGCCTACCTCACGTATTTCATTTACCTGCTCGTCCTCGGCGGCATCCTTTATTATCGTCGCGAGTGGCATGCCTACTGGTCCGTCATGACTTACTCCGCCGTAGGCTATGCAATCGGCTACGTCATCGCCGCACTGTTTCCGATTCAAAGTCCGTGGTTCGCGATGGCCGGTATGTGGCAAGGAGAACTTCACGGCGGCCCGTTCACCGCCACCATCAACTTCATCGAACACTATGGCCGCGTCCGCGGCGCTGCATTTCCGTCCGAGCATGTTGCCGGTTCCGTCGCCGTGGTTTGGGGATCCTGGCGTCACCGGCGCTGGCTCTTCTGGGTCATGCTGCCGCTCGTTACGGCGATGTGTGTCTCCACCATCTGGGGCCGCTATCACTACGTTGCGGACGTTTTCGCAGGTATCGTCACAGGCACGCTCGGCTATTTCATCGGTGAGTGGTTGATGAATCGGCAGCGCCGTGCGCCGGCAATCTCTGCGGCTGCGAAGTTCTAATCACTCACCAGATCGTCAGGCAGTCAGCGGGATCGGCGGCGTAGCTCGGCCTGAACTGGTTGGCCAGCGCAGCGATGCGTGGCGTGATCGGCAGCACCGCGGTTCGCGACGAGATTTTCTCCACGAAAGCGTCCAGGGTTCCATGGATTTGTAATCGGCCATGCGAAGCCAGCCAACACCAAGCTTGCGGCGACCCGCTAAAAAATCTTTTCCTGCCGTCGCAGGTTCCCAAATGTTCCAATATTCGCGATGGTGAACGCCACGCGGAACTGGTTCTCTGTGCGCACCTGGCCCAGCGCAATGCGCCGGTATTCGAACGAAAGCCCGCAGCAATTTCCGTTGTACGTTACCTGCATGATTTGGTTCTGCAGCGCGGTGTTCTGTATGTCGTAGCTCACGCCACCCGTAAAGTTGAACCCTTTCCGATTGAAAGCTCCGTAGCCCACCAGCGCGCGGATCTGGTTCGAGAGTGGTTGCAGAACCGGATCATCCTGAATGTGGAAGTGTGCCACTGTCGCGAAGAATTCGCTGTACGGCTTCACTTTTACCAGCGTGCCCTCGGCAACGATCTTGTTCAGTTGCGGATCGTACTCGATGATCTGCTCGGCATCATATTTTCCGCCCGGCGTAATCTTTACGTCGCTCACAATGGGCGACCAGTCCCGCGGCCCCGTCGCAAACGCAAATGGCGTGATCGAGTTCAACGCCTGCAGCACGTTTCGTGTACCGTCCACAATCGCTCCGCCGAATGTCGGATCGAAATAGTGCTTCTGCACCACGCTCCACGACAAAAACTCGGCGGGCTGGTCGTCGCCGCTTTTCACGTACAGGCGCTGCGTAAACCCGTATTCCACTTCGTTCGTGTTCGATAGCGTCGCATTCGAATCGAACCGGATGAACCGCTCAAAATCATTGATCCCCGAAACGTAGCGGTACGTTACTTCCGGCTCGATTGTGTGCTTGTACCGCCGTTTTTTCTTCGGCGATCCAAAAATCCGCTCCAGCGTCGGCGGCCGGATTTCCAGCGTAAACTCACCGTCATTTCGCGTGATCGGCTCCGAGCTCAAGTTGCCTGATGTATCAAACGAAGCCCCATATCTCGTCGTCCGCACCGCGCCTGTTGCCGTCACGTTCAGCCACGGCCCAAAATTCACTGGAACTGTCACCTTGGGCGCGAATTCCGTACGCTCGACCAGGTCGCCGGTCGCTCCGTTCACATCATCCCGATGCACCGCTCCAGCAAACGAATCAAAGCTGAAATACAGCGGTAGGTTGCGCCAGGGTGCCTGTTCTACCGAACCGAACCTCGCTTCCGGCGCGTTACGCAGGGTTACGCTCGTCTGTGGATTGATGGTCAAAAAGCTCTTGTCGTTCAATGCCGCAAAATTCAGGCTGAATCCGCTGAAATTGTTCGTTAAAAAGAACGCGCTCCGGACTTCAGAGTTGATTGCATCTCCATACGCGTCCGCGAAAGCCAGCCGGAAAGTCAACGAAGACAGTTGGTTGTAGTCCGCGACAAAACGCCAACCCTTCGGCAGCAGCGACTCAAGTTGCAGCTGCTGTTGGTGCCCGCCCTGCTTCTGCAGGGTTCCCGTCGCATCCGGAATTCCCCGGTCAATCACCCCGTAATACGAGTACTGGAAAGAAGTATTCTCTGCAGGCCGCATGCGCACTTCTGCCCGCTCAGCCGATCCGCGCCTGCTCAAATACTGGGCGCCTAGCGTCGCGTCCGCCCACGTTGTCGGTGCCCAGTAATACGCGTCGCCAAACACATAGCCCTTCGTCGAGCTGTTCCCGACATCCGGCAGCAGAAATCCCGATTGGCGTACCCGCTGCCCCGCCGGCGTCGTCGCATATGGAATCCACACCAGCGGCACCTTGTACAACCGAAAGTTTGCGTTCACCAGCGCCACGGACTTGTTTAGGCGAATCTTTGCCCGCGGCGCGAACATCTGCCACGTCGGTCGCTCCTGATCGCAGATCGTGATCCACGCCTGGTGCATCACAAACATGTCGTCCGGATACCGTTCCACCTCTCGCGCTTCGAAATACAGGGGATTGTCAGATACCAGCACCATTGGGTTCGGCCGCCGCACAATCCTCACCGTTCCCCTTACGTTGGTGAATTTCCCGATGCCGCTCGCAAAGTTGTAGTGTGCCTCGTCACCCTCCAGATGCTGGTTCTCGTAGTCAAACTGTACGTGCCCCCGCGCCAGCGAATCGCGGGTCTTTTCGTTGTATTCCAAGTGATCCGCGCGCAGCCTCATCCCCGCATACTGCAGATCCACATTCTTGTCGGCTATGAAGAGGTCGCCCTGGCGTTTCTGGGGACCTTCGGAAGATAATTCGGCTATTTGTCCCTGACCGGAGGGCAAATGCACTTGCTGCGCCTCGCATCGGGCACCTAAAAACGCCAGCAGCATCGTACAAGCCACGGCCAAGCGCGCCCAAGTCGCTCGACTGCTTACCGTTCGTGAGTCAAAGGAAGTCAGATACGCGTGCAGCATGCCTTCAGATCAAATCTCGCGAAAAGCAGTTGGATAGCTTAGCACGCGCCTCTGGTTGCGTGCCTTGGCTGCACGACTTCACTCCTATGCGGAGGTGAAACCAATCCTTGCCCAACCCGTCTAACGGTCCAACGGTTCGGTGTCGTTGCACAAATCGCGTCTTAGCTTTTTCGCGGCATGAGCCGCTTGCGTTGACCGCCGGCCAAAGGCATCCTTGTACGCCCTCCGCCGGCTGGTTCCTCGCGATTGGGTTTTCGTTTTTTTTTTGTAAACGGCTGCTTCCGCTTGTCTAGGGGACGACGGAGGCATCGCCGTGAAATGTGCCTGCTTTTTTAGAAGGAGAGAGAAGCATGAACGGTAAGCAATTCAGTCTGCGTTCGATCCTGATCTATGGCATGACGCTGACCTTAAGCCTCGGTGGCTTCGCCAAAATCGCGCGCGCGCAATCTCCCGATATCCCGCAAGATCCGCCGCAAACTCTCTCCGACTACGACCAGGACAAAGACCAGGACAAGAAGGACGAAAAGAAAGACGAAAAAAAGGATGAGAAGAAAGCCCTGTCCTTGAAGCCCGACCGCAAGGTCACCTTCACCACCGACGAAGGCACCTGGCTTTCTCTCGATGCTTCTCCCGATGGCAAGACTCTGGCCTTCGAGCTCCTCGGCGACATCTACACCCTTCCCATCGAAGGCGGCAAAGCCAAGCTCATTGACGGCGGCATGTCCTTTGACAGCCAGCCGCGCTTCTCTCCCGACGGCCAGTGGATCGCCTTCATCTCCGATCGCGAAGGCAGCGACAACATCTGGATCATGCGAGCCGATGGCACCGGCGTGAAGCAGGTCTCCAAAGATCCGAACAGCGAAATGGCCTCGCCGAGCTGGGATCCCAGCGGCAAATATATCTACGTTTCCAAGACGCACTTCGGCATCGGCCCGCGCGAAATCTGGATGTACCACGTGGACGGTGGCACTGGCGTCCAAATCACCAAATCCAAACCTTCTCCCGCCACTCCTCGCAGCGAACGTCTGAATGACATGGGCGTGGTGGCCTCCCCCGACGGCAAATACCTCTACTACGCCGAACGCCGCCGCGACTTCTCCTACAATTCGATGTTTCCTCTGTGGCGCATCAAGCGCAAAGACCGCAAAACCGGCGACGAAGACGTCATCATCGAACAGCCGCGCAGCGCCATGCGGCCCCTGCTCTCGCCCGACGGCAAATTTATTCTCTACGTCACGCGCTACGAGACGGAAAGTGGCCTGCGCCTTCGCAACCTGGAAACCGGCGAAGACAAGTGGGTCCGCTATCCCGTCACCCGCGACGATCAGGAAGCGATCTTTTCCCGGGACCTCTTTCCGGGCTACGCGTTTCTCCCTGGCGCAAAAGAAATCGTCTATAACCAGGACGGCAAAATCCGCCGCCTGAATCTTGAAACCGGCACCGAGTCCATCATTCCCTTCAGCGCGGAAGTTTCCCAAGATATCGGCCCCAAACTCGATTTCCCGCAAAAAGTCGCACAGGGCGCAGTCAAAGTCCGTTTGATCCACGATGCAGTTGAATCACCCGATGGGAAGCGGCTCGCGTTCTCCGCGATGACGCACCTCTACACGCTCGATCTGCCATCCGGTAAACCGCAAAAAGTCGACACGGGAAAAGGCACAGCTTTCCAGCCCGGCTGGTCTCCCGATGGGAAGTGGATCGCTTACGTTTCCTGGTCCGGTGATGGCGGCCAGCTCTGGAAGATTCCGAGCTCTGGCGGTACTCCAGTTCAGCTTTCCAAGTCGCTCGCGGTCTATAGCAATCCTTCGTTTTCTCCGGACGGTTCGCGCATCGTTTTGCTGCGCGGCAATGCCTACGATCGCGAAAACAGCGAATTTGACGGCGGTCAGACTGATAACGACGACCTCATCTGGATTTCCGCGGATGGTGGCGAGCCCAACCTGATTCTTCCCGCGCGCGGCGCAGGCGGTCCCCACTTCACCAACGAAAAAGATCGCATTTACGTCTACACGCCGGGCGGGCTCGTTTCGCTGCGCTACGACGGCACTGATCGCCGCACGCACCTACAGGTCAAAGGACAAGGGATCTACTATGCCGAAGAACCTGTTTCCGCTGATGACCTCGTTCCCAGTCCCGATGGCCAATGGGTTTTGGCTCACGTACAAAATCAGCTTTACGTTGTCGCCATGCCCCCGGTAGGCGGCGAAGCGCCAACGATCAACCTCGGTGGTCCGGCAGTTCCGTTGAAGAAAATTACGGACGTCGGCGCGGACTACTTCGGCTGGGCAGATGGCGGCAAGACCGTTACCTGGGCCATTGGCTCCAGCTATTTCCGTCAGCCCCTGAGCTCCATCTCGTTCGAACCGCCTAAGGACGAAAAGAAGGAAGGCGAGAAGAAAGACGAGAAAAAAGACGGCGACAAGAAGGACGACGCCAAGGACGCCGACAAAGACAAGAAAGACTCTGCCGACGCGCAGAAAAAAGACGACAAGAAAGACGAAAAGAAGGAAGAGAAAAAATTCAAGGAGCAGGAAAAAGACGTCCAGGAAATCGCCATTAATCTCGAAGTCCCGCGCAAAACTCCCAAGGGCACCATCGTTCTTCGCGGCGCGACCGTAATCACGATGAAGGGAGATCAGGTCCTGAAAGACGCCGACATCGTCGTGGAAGACAATCGCATCAAGAGCGTCGGCGCGCGCGGCAGCGTTCCTTCAGGTGCAAAAGTGTTCGACGTGAAGGGCAAGACCATTTCGCCCGGCTACATTGACACACATGCGCACTGGACCGAAATCAAGCGCGGCATTCTCGATACGCAGAACTGGGCATTCCTCGCCAATCTTGCTTACGGCGTGACCGCCGGCCTCGACGTGCAGACCGGTTCGAACGACATGTTTGCCTATCAGGATCTTGTGGACACGGGCGACATCCTCGGCCAGCGCGCATTTTCCACCGGCCCCGGCGTTTTCTCCGACAACAACTTCCAGTCCATGGAAGAAGTGAAAGGTGTGCTGACGAAATACCAGAAGTATTACGGCACGCACAACATCAAGAGCTATCTCGTCGGCAATCGCAAGCAGCGCCAGTACATGGTGGAGGCTGCGAAAGAACTTCAGATGATGCCGACCACGGAGGGTGCTCTCGACCTGAAACTCGATCTCACGCACGTGATTGACGGCTTCCACGGCAACGAGCACACGCTGCCCATCACCCCCCTCTACAACGATGTGCTGCAGATGTTCGCGAAGTCGGGCATCGCGGAAACTCCGACGCTTATCGTGAATTACGGCGGGCCCTTCGGTGAAGACTATTGGTATGAGTACAGCGAAGTACACGACAACGCGAAGCTCAATCACTTCATTCCGCACAGAATCATTGACCAGAGGACCAAGCGCCGCCCGGCGTGGTTCCGCAAAGACGAGTTCGAATTCCCGAAGCTGGCTGCGCAGATGGCGAAGCTGGAACGCGCGGGTGGGCTGGTTGGAGTCGGCAGCCACGGCCAGTTGCAGGGGCTTGGCTATCACTGGGAGATGTGGATGCTCGCGAGCGGAGGCATGACTCCGCTGGAAGTGTTGAAGTGCGCGACCGCCAACGGCTCCAAGATTGTCGGTAGGCCGGATGAACTCGGCTCCATCGAACCGGGGAAACTCGCGGACCTGGTTATCTACGACAAGAATCCGCTCGACGATATTCACAACACCAACACCATTCACTGGGTGATGAAGAACGGCGAACTCTTCGAGGGCGACACGCTCAACCAGGTGTGGCCGGAGCAGAAGAAGCTGGAACCGCTGTGGTTCTGGAACAAGTATGACGAGCCGAAAACCGGCGATCCGCTGAGCTACGGCAAGACTGCGGCACCGTAAAAGAACTAAAAATTAAGATACGGAAAGCGCGGAGAGTTAATCCGCGCTTTTTTGTTTGGCTAGGGCTTTGGCTTGCGATTCTTGATACCAGGCAAAAGTGCGGCGGAGGCCTTCGGAAAAATTCACAGTGGGATCGTAGCCAAGGAGTTCGCGGGCAAGCGTGATGTCGGCTTGAGAATCGCGGATGTCGCCTTCGCGCGTGGGTTCGTATTTCGCTTCGAGTTTGTTGCCGCTGATTTCGCGCAGCAGTTCCAGCGTCTGGTTCAGTGAAATGCGTTCGCCGGTGCCGACGTTGAATACTTTTCCGTTGGCGGCCGGTGCTTCGCAGGCAAGCAAATTCGCCTGCACAACGTTGTCTATGTAGGTGAAGTCGCGCGTCTGCTCACCGTCGCCATAGACTCCGGGCTCAGTGCCTTCGAGAAAAGCAGTGCAGAATTTGGAGAGCACGCCGGAGTAGGGGGAACCGGGATCCTGGCGCGGGCCAAATACATTGAAGTAGCGCAAGCTGACGTTCTGCAGGCCGTACACGCGGCCGAACATTTGCGCGTAGAGTTCGCAAACATATTTTGTAACGCCGTAGGGAGAGATTGGTTCCGGCTGCATGGTTTCTACTTTTGGCAGCGTCGGAGTTTCGCCGTAAGCGGAAGAAGATGCGGCGAGGACGACACGTTTTACTTTGGCGTCGCGCGCGGCGAGCAAAACATTGAGCGTACCTTCGATGTTGACGCGATTGGTCTCGAGCGGGTCTTTGACGGAACGGGGAACAGAAGTGCGCGCGGCGAGGTGGATGACGTAATCGGCTTCCTGCATCGAACGGCGGATCGCTTCGATGTCGTTGATGGAACCCTTGATAAACGAAATTTTGTTGCGCGATTCGGCAAGGTTGTCTTCCTTGCCGGCGGAAAGATCGTCGAGGACGACCACGCTTTCGCCGCGGCGGACGAGTTCATCCACAGTGTTGGATCCGATGAAGCCGGCGCCACCGGTAACCACGTATCGCATTCGAGCCATCCTCCAAACTTGCGCCGGGCGACGGCGCGATCTAAGCAGCGTCTAATTAATTCAACCAGCTTTCGCAAGACGCGCTGCTGGGCTTTTGATAACCTGCCTTTGTACGTCTGGTGACGCGGTACGCGCGACACGATATTGTACGACGAAAGCCGCGCGGGCAAGATTTTGCGGAACGGAAAGGGTGCAAGAAAAGCATGAGCCGCCGGGTAGTGGTGGTGCTGGCAATTTTTCTGGCCGTGATCTGCGGCGGAGCCGCTTTTGTTTGGCTGCACGCGGGTGGGCAGAGCAAGACGACGGTGAACTTCACGCCGGAGCCGCCGCTGGCCGCAAATCCGACGGTGCCCACTGCGACGCCGCAGCCAACCGTCCCGACATCGCCGATGGCTGAGAAACAACCGACCGCGGCTGGTGCCGCCCCCGCGGGTTTTGCTCCGCCGATCGGAGAAGCACTGGAATTTTCCGCGAACGTGGCGAAAGTGAACAACGTCGCGACGCTGAAGCTTTCGGTGAACGGACGGAAAGAGATTGCAGGGAAAGATGCGTGGCACCTGCAGGCGACAGCGCACACGCAGAATCCGCTGCGGCTGATGTTTGAGCTGGACGACCAATTCGATTCGTACAGCGCGCCTGGGGATTTCGTAAGCGTGCAGTATGAAATGCGGTTGAGCGAACGCGGCACCAAAATGAATTCGATTCAGCGGATGACGGCGACGGGGCGCGAGCCGGCTCCGGAGGATGCGACGCAGGCGCGCGTGCTGCCCGGGACGCGCGATCCGCTGGGGATGATGCAGTATCTGCGCAGCGTGGACTGGGCGAAGACTCCGGAAGTCAAAGGGCCGGTGTACGACGGGCGGAAGCTGTACGAAGTGAAGGCGCAGAAGATCGGATCGGCGGAAGTACAAGTGCCGGCAGGGCATTTTTCGACGAACACCGTAGAGGTCAAAGTGTTCGACAACGGCGCGGAGATGAAGGACGCGCATTTCAAACTTTACCTAGCGAAAGATGCAGCGAGGACGCCGGTGTTGCTGGAAGCAACGCTGCCGTTTGCGGAAGCCCGTGTGCAGCTGATGAAGAAGAGCGAACGCTAAGGCGTGCGGTCGCTGGTAGGACGGAACGTGGCCAATTTCTCTTAGCTGGCTATAACTAGCCCCCTCCCCATGCCGCACGAAGCACCTTACGAAGAATCCCCATATTTTAGCGTCAGCTCACGACCATCGCGCCGTCAGGATTGGGATTCGCCGGCGTTTTGGAGCCAGCGGCGCAAGAGGGCGCCGCTCTTTAGAGAGACATCCTGGAAGGCGAGGCCCATGCCGAGGCCTTCGAGCGCGTAAATGACGCTGGCGGTGGCTTCAAAGCATTCGGAATCGGCAAAGATCTTGAGAGTGACCTGCGAGTTGACGGGCAGAAGGTTCAGCATGTCGACGTAGCAGCCGTTGAGGCTCAGTTCGGAGACTTGGGAGTTGAGCTGCGCGCCGGAGGCGGCATCGGTAATTTCGGCGACGGCAATGAAGGCGTAGCGGGGAGTGCGGCGCTTTTCGGGGTAGTCCATGGCCACTCCAATATTCAGCAAGCTGGATCCAAGTAGAATCCGGACTTCTATCTTTGCGGGCTCCAAGTAAAGCCCGCACCCGTTGAACTCAGGGTTTCTCTTCGCTCCGCTCAGAGAAGAAGCGGTGCAAGTACAAACCCTGAAACCCGTCCTTTTCAAGAACAATCCTGCAGGGACCCGTTGAGGCGATTGTAAGCGAACTAGGTTTGAGCGAGTCCTGAGATTCGTACGGAAGTGCCGTCTGAGTACGCCCTCTAGGCGAGGACGCGAGGACAACCGACGGACGGAGGAAGACCCAGGTTCAAAAAGCGAACCCTGGGTCGGACTTACCTTGCGAACGATTCTTTCTTTGCCACCTCGATTGTAGTCATTCTTTGACCGGTTCGGGCTTCGGTTTTTCCTGCTGGAATGACGCTAAGTACTCGCGAACCTTAGCTGCATCGGGAGTATTGGGTTCCATATTCACATAACGCTCGAAGTGTTCCGCTGCCCCTGCGTAGTTGCCTTCACTGCGCAAAATGTTGCCTATCATGAGTTCGGCGCGAGGAAAACGATGATCTTTGTCCATCTGGAGGACCTTGCCGATGCTGAGCTTTGCCGCCGGGATTTGTTTCAGCATGAGGTGAGCCACAGCGGCGAAGTAGTACGGCTCCGTGTATCCTTCGCCATTCAGTTCGATGGCCTTGTCGCTCATGGCGATGACTTCAGGCCATCTGCCGTATGTCGCGAGCAAAGCGGCAAGATGAAGGTATGGGGCGACAAACTTCTCGTCGCTGGCGATGGCCGCGCGGAATGACTTTTCGGCTTCTTCATCGGTGCGCCGCGCCCGTTGTACCCGTCCGCGCAGGTCAAGAGCCGAGGCGTATTGCGGATGAAGGCTAACAGCTTTGGCCAGATGTTTTTCGGCACTGTCGTACTTTTTTTTGAAGTAATCGTCGCGAGCTTTCTCGAATTCCTTGCGGGCGGCCGCCGGCGCCTGCAGATCGGTAGCGCTGACGGCGTGCCCACCGCTATCGCCCATGCGGCGAAGCACGATGTTGCCGACCGATACCGGTGTGCTGAAATCCTTGCCGGCGAGAGATACCGATCCGGAGAAATATCCCGGAGTGAGCGCGCGAATCTCGCATCCCCACAGCTGTGTTCTGGTGGTTTGCGAGGAACGGCTGCCGAGTTGCGCTCCCATGGTGGTTACGCCGCCGCCTTCGGAAGCGCCTTGAAAACCGATAGTGCCATTCTCTTCTATGAAAATTGTGAACTTTCCGCTGGCATCGCTAAAGTTCTGCCCATAGACGACGTTGCTGCAAACGCGCTGAATCTGCACAGGCTCGTCTAAAGGCGAACCGTCTTCCAAGACTACGGCGCCACTGATGGAAACCGGACGCCGGGTTTCGGTAGGAAGGTCGCTTGGCCGGTTGGTGGTGGGTTGAGCGGAAATCTGTGCGCAAACATAGCCTGGATAGGTGAACCCGCAGCCAAGGCACGCCGCGACAAAAACACGCGCAAAAGTTCTGTGGAACATTGTATTGCTCCTGGAGACCTGGATTTTCCAGCGGTTGCCCGCGTTGACAGCCCCTTTGGCCGAATTGTCTCGCTTCTGATGTCATTCCACCACCTGAAAAAGCTGCGGGGCGAGGAGGGGATAGAGCGGTTAACAGTCCAGGGTTGGCTGAATCAATGAGGGATTACTAGCTTTGCGAACCCGGCGCGCACAAAACGCGCTCCGGGCCTGAATCCTTGCAATCCATGCAAGAAAAAAAGGCCGCTACGTTCTAAGGGGGATGCCGGAGGAGGTATCTCATGAAGAATCCGATATTGGTGCTGGCGGAGAAGTGGCGCGGATGGAGCAAGGTGCAGCGCGGGCTGGTGGTTGTATTTGCGGTGGGTTTTGGCGTGGCGCTCATCGGAACTCGACCCATGGCAAGGATGGCTCCTACGGACAAGGCGGTGTCGGCGTACCCAGCGGTAAGCTATCCAGCGAGTGATCCGGCGGCGCCGGGGCCGGAGTCGCAGGCGGTGATTGACGAAAACGAACGAAAACAGTTTCAGGCCACCGAACCACTGAAGCTGAAGACAGAGCCAATCGACAAGGATGATCGGATCGACGGCACGAGAGGAACGAGGGTTTCGCTGAGCGATCCGTTGATTGCGCATACGGCGGAGCTGGCGGTGGCGACGAAGGAGTTTTCACGGTCGCGGACGTCGCTGCAAGAAATACTGGAGAAACACCGGGCGTATGCGGCGAAGCTGCGCATGATTGGGCAGAAGAGCGGGAGCGTGCTGAATGCTACGCTGCGAGTGCCTTCGACGGAACTGACTGAGACGGTGAGCGAACTGAAGTCACTGGGCGACGTGGAGCGGGAAGAACAGGCTGCGGATGAGATTACGCAGCAGCGCGCGGACCTGGACGCTCGGCTGGCGAACGCGCAGAAGACGCTGAAGCGCTTGCAGGAACTCTTGCAGAAGCAGACGTATCCAGATGGAAATGTGCGGGAGCTGCAGCGCCAGATTGCGAATGCGAGTGCAGAGGTGACGCGGCTCGAGGCGGAGCGGCAGGCGTCGGAGCATCGCGTGATTTTTGCGAATGTGTTTTTTACGATGCGGGAAGAGGTGGCGAAGCCGTCTGAATCGTTGGGAGCGCAGCTGCGCGCGGCGGCCGCGACGGGATTTGGAGATGCGATGGCCAGCCTGGCCGGACTGTTGGCGTTTCTGATCGGGCGCGGGCCGGTGGTGGTGCTGTGGTGCGCGATTTTGTGGGTGCCCGCGCGGTTTGTGTGGAAGAAGTGGTCGCCCGTGGAGGTGCAGCCGACGGCGGTGACCGGAAATTGAACGTAGTCAGCGCTCGGGCGCAGCATGCTGCGCCCTTACAACTAGTGACGGACAATTTGCTGGAAGCTGAGCGAATCGGAGCCTTCGGTGATTTGGTAGAACTTGTTGGCGGGAATGTTGCGGAAAGATTGCTTGGAACCGCTGGGCCAGGTGACTTCGACGAGATCAATTGTTTCGGATTTGCCGAGACCGAAGTTGGCACGCAGATCGCTTTGGGAAAGGTAGCTGCCGCCGCCGGCAATTTCGCGGATTTGTGAGATGCCGCCGGCCGTAATGCGGATTCGCGCGCCCATCGCGTCGCGATTCGATTTGGAGCCAACTAAGCGAAAGTTTACGAAGTGATTCGAATTGCCGCCTTCGTTGCGGAGGAGCGTAGGCGGGTCGCCGTTGTTGGCGACGACGATGTCCACGAAGCCGTCGTTGTCGAAGTCGGCGAAGGCTGCCCCGCGGGCGGCACGAGGAGCAAGCGCGGCGATGCTGGATGATTCGGTAGCGACGGAAAAGCGTTTCCCGGTTTCGTTGTGGAACAGAGTGTTGATTTGCTTGTAGTGAGTGCCGGGCGTGGCCTGTTCGACTTCTGGGTAGACGTGGCCGTTGGCGATGAAGAGGTCGAGCCAGCCGTCGTTGTCGTAATCGAAAAAGCCGCCGCCAAAACTGAGAATGTCTCGCGTGGGAATGGTGATGCCGAGTTCGTTGCTGACTTCGTCCATGAAGCCTCGGCCGGCGTTGTGCCAGACGTGATCTGAATTCTGCTGGAAATCGGAAATGTAGAGATCGAGGAGGCCATCGTTGTCGTAGTCGCCAAGAGAAATGCACATGGCGGCCATGACTTTGCCCGCGAGTGTGTAGGCCATGCCGGTGACGGTTGCGGTTTCGCGAAATTTGCCTTTGCCATCGTTGCGGTAGAGATAGGCAGGGACGCCGTCGTTAGCGATGAAGAGGTCGGGCCAGCCGTCATTGTCATAGTCAGCGGCGCCGACGGAAAGATTTTTGCCGTTAGGCTGGTAAATGCCCGCCGCTTTGGTGACATTGGTGAAAGTGCCGTCGCCGTTGTTGTGGTAGAGCATGGCGGGGCTTCCGGCGTAGGCACTGGGCGCACAACTGGATTGGATTCCCGCTAAATCGCAATAGCGGCGAGCGGCGGGACCATATGCGACGTACCCGCCGACGTAAAGATCGAGTTTACCGTCGCGATCGTAGTCGAAAAAAGTGGCGCCGGAGTGGAACCATGTGCCGAACTCCATGCCGCCAACGCCGGCTTTGTCCGTGACATCGGTGAACGTGCCGTCTCTGTTGTTGTGGTAGAGGACGTTTTTTCCGTACTGAGTGACGAAGAGATCGGGAAAGCCGTCGTTGTCGTAGTCGCCCCAGACGCAGCCGAGACCGTAGCCAGTGCCGGGAACGCCGGCCTTGTCGGTGACGTCGATGAAGGTGGCGTCGCGGTTATTGCGATAGAGCGCGTTCTGTACTTCGATGCCGCGATCATAGCGGTCA
>Ga0268266_10000445_pt1 | contig 61504 bp, 46 predicted proteins | sample KBSS13metaG_FD_190356 | JGI IMG/M metagenome (GOLD analysis project Ga0268266, IMG submission 190356) | Switchgrass rhizosphere microbial communities from Kellogg Biological Station, Michigan, USA - KBS S1-3 metaG (SPAdes) (version 2) | ecosystem: Host-associated > Plants > Roots > Rhizosphere...
TGGATCTTTTTTCAATTTCCTGCAGAATCGTTCGCAGCCCCTTGACGTCGAACACATCTTGCAAACATTCGCGGTACGACTCCAGCAGGATCGGAAACTGCGAGTAGCGCGAGGCAACCGCGAGCAAGTCAGCGGCTTTGCGACGCTGCAACCACAACGGCGTGCGTTTGCCTGGCTGTCGACGTGGTAGCAAGAGTGCCCTAGCGGCGTTCTCGCGAAACCGCGCAGCAAACAGGGCGGTCGAACCAACTTGCTGGATGATCTCCTCTTCGATTTCAGAGGAGTTGGGCAAAAACAGTTCGACAGCCGGAGGCTCATCCGCCTCGGGCAAGCGAAACACGATGCCGTCATCCGACCACATCATGTCGACCTCGCCGGTCGTTTCGCTGCGCAACCGCGCAGCGACCGCCATCGCCCAGGGGGCGTGCACTCGGCTGCCAAACGGCGACAACACACAGACGCGCCAGTCGCCGACCTCGTCGACGAAGCATTCGATGATGATGGTTCTGTCACTCGGCGGCTCATCGGTAGCCGCCGCCTGCGCATGCAGGTACTCCAGCAGATTGCTCGCGGCGCGCTGGTCGAGCGAATGCTCTGTGGTCAATGTTTGCTGGGCCTGCTCGCGATCCATCTGGACCAATTGTCGCGCCAGCGATCCAATCGCGCGGCCGAACTCCAGCGGTCGGCCCGGTCCATCGCCGCGCCAGAACGGCATCTTGCCCGCTTCGCCAGGGGCTGGGGCGACCAGCACTTGATCCTTGGTGATTTCCAGCACGCGCCAAGACGAGGCGCCCAGTAAGAAGACATCGCCCGGCCGGGTCTCGAAAACCATTTCTTCATCGAGCTCGCCCACGCGGCTATTGTGTCCCTCACTGCCAGCCAGAAACACGCCGTACGTCCCACGATCAGGAATCGTGCCCGCGTTCAGGATCGCCAGCCGTTGAGTTCCTTTGCGAGGGGATGCCATGCCCGCTAGCCGGTCCCAATTCAACCGTGGACGCAGCTCGGCGAATTCATGCGATGGATAACGGCCAGCAAGCAGATCCAGCACGCCTTCGAAACTGGCGCGCGGAAGCTGGGCGTAGGGCGCTCCACGTCGCACGGTGTCGTAGATGGCCTCGATGCTCCGCGGTTCCAACGCAACCATGGCGACGATTTGCTGAGCCAACACGTCGAGAGGATTCCGCGGATAGCGAGTCTCTTCCACTTCACCGCGGATCATCCGTTCCGCGGCGGCGCTGCAAGCCAACAAGTCGCCGCGATACTTCGGGAAGATGACGCCGCTCGATGGCGCGCCAACTTGATGCCCGGCGCGGCCGATGCGCTGAATCCCCGAAGCAATCGAGGGGGGCGCCTCGATCTGAATCACCAGATCAACGGCTCCCATGTCGATGCCGAGTTCGAGCGACGAAGTGGCGACGATCGCCGGCAGTGTTCCGAGCTTGAGTCGATTCTCCGTGGCGAGACGGATATCTTTGGCGATTGAGCCATGGTGGGCCAGTGCAATTTCTTCGCCTGCCAGCTCGTTAATCGCGCCCGCCAGCCGCTCGGCCAGACGGCGGCTGTTCACGAAGACCATCGTGCTGCGATGCTGCCGAATCAGTTCAACCAGGCGAGGATGAATCGACGGCCAGATCGAAGTTCGCACGGGTCCGCCGGCAGCGGAGCCCGAAAAGCGTTCCTGCTCCAATCCTAGCTGCGACATATCCTCGACCGGAACTTCGATCTTGAGTTGGAGTTGCTTACTACGTCCGGCCTCGACGATCTTGACGCTCCGCGGAACGACATCTCGGCGATCGTCGGATATCTCTGCGCCGCCCAAAAATCTCGCGACTTCGTCAAGCGGCCGTTGCGTTGCCGAAAGACCAATCCGCTGGGCCGCCGGGCGCGCCGTGTCGCTACCGCGACGTAAATCTTCCAATCGCTCCAGCGATGTCGCCAGATGCACGCCGCGTTTGCTGCCGACCAACGAGTGAATCTCGTCGATGATAATCGTGTCGACGTTTGCGAGCATGTCGCGCGACCGAGACGTTAGCAGCAAATACAGCGACTCTGGCGTTGTAATCAGAATATCTGGCGGGCGTCGCAAAATTTCACGGCGATCAGCGGCCGGAGTGTCTCCGCTACGCACAGCGACCTTCGGAATGATACATTCCGCGCTGCTGCGTTCGGCGATCGCGCTAATTCCGGCGACCGGAGCGCGTAGGTTCCGCTCGACATCGACCGCCAGCGCTTTCAACGGCGAGATATAGAGCACCCGCACGCTCGGGTCCATTTCCGCGCGCGCCCCTCCGAACATGATTCGGTTGATCGCCACCAGAAACGCGGCCAACGTCTTGCCGGATCCGGTCGGCGCCAGCAGCAGCGTGTGGTTGCCTTGTTCGATTTGCTGCCAAGCGCGAGTCTGCGCATCGGTGGGCTCGGGAAAGTTGTCCAGAAACCATTGTCGCACCAGCGGATGGAACGCAGTAAGTGTTTCTGGCTCGGCAGTACGACGAGGCATGAGATCGATTACCAAAGTGTAGAGTGAAAGAACGGCAAGCCACGCGGTTTGACTTACTCTTCCTCGGCCTTCTTTTTGGGCCATCCCTGCTTCATGTTGAGATAGGCCTCGGGAGCTATCGTGGAATTCTCCTTCGTGCGGCTCGTCCCAGCTTTTTTCCGCCGATTGATGTTGCCGACAAGCGAGTTCTTGGCCGACTTTTTCTTGGGTTTTGCGCCGGCTGCAGTCGTCTTTCGCTTGGCTGACTTTTTCTTGGCCATGGATTTCTCCTCTGCCCGTTAAGAAGTTTTCAAGGTGTGTGGCGGCCAGCTGAAAATCGGCCAGCAGGCCTCACGAAGGTGCAAAGCGTGTGCCGCGTCGCCGGCTCGCAAAATGGCAGACGGATGGTACGTAGCAATGTTCCATTTGCACCAATCCGACGCGGCTGGCCTCGTTGGCGTTGAAGCCGGAACTGCGGACGCAATAATCCCTGGGCGGCAGTCGCGCCAAATAGCACGAGGGCCTTGGGCTGGATTGCCTCGAGTTCAGCCTCTAACCATGGCCGGCAGGCGATCGATGCAGTACTTGGCGGCTCCGTCGCATCCGCGTGCAGAGCGCCTCGTCACGGCTCTCGCCTTCGCCCCGTGGATAACCGCTCTCCACCAGTTGTCTTAACACAGTTCAGTCTCGGCCTGCCCCTTTGGCGCAGGCGACCGTTGACTTTGCAGAAATTCCGCCAACGATTCCCCCCCAGACGTGGCCGGGACTCGCGAGGACACGTTCTCGCAAAATTACCCAATGCTACTTTCCGTTGAACGCCCGCTGCGAATTTGTTAGCGTGAGGGGCCTACCGCCTCACCTTGCCCACCACGGAAACGCGCCGATGTCGCTCGCCAACGCTGGCCTGCCTCAGCATCCGCGGCTCACACGTCGCTCGGCCATACAGGTCGGCGCCGTGGGACTGTTGGGCCTGGGCATGAATCATTTGAACGCGCTCCGCGCCATGGCAGCCACTTCCGGCAAGCCGGCGCCCAGGGCCCGCTCGGTGATTTACATCTTCCTCTCCGGCGGACTCTCGCAGCATGAGAGCTTCGACCCGAAGCCAGACGCCCCTGAGCAAATCCGCGGCGAGTTCAAGCCGATCGCCACCAGCACGCCGGGCATTCAGATCTGCGAGCACTTGCCCGAGTTGGCCAAGCGCAGCCACCTGTGGTCGCTGGTCCGCTCGATGACGCACCGTTCGAATGATCATTCAGCGGGTCATCTGATGATGCTCACTGGACGATCCGAAGTCCCGCCCGGCTTTGATCCCAACAAACCAAAATCGACCGATTGGCCATCGATCGCCGCAATCGCCGGCGCCGCGCTACCGCCCAACAACCTGCCGCCGGCTGTTGTGCTGCCGGAGCGATTGATTCATCGCAGCGGCCGCGTGATACCGGGCCAGTTCGGCGGGCTGATGGGCATGCAGCGCGACCCCTGGTTCGTCGAGGCGTGCCAGTTCAACGCCAAGAACTATGGCGCCTGGCCCGAGTACGGATTTCACTTTGAACGAGGCGACGAAAATCCCGAAGGCTACGTCTTTCAAGCGCCAAACCTAGCGCTACCTGATGGTCTGGCCGGCGCGCGCTTTGCGCATCGGCTGGAATTGCTCAACCAAATAGGCCGGCAACAGGCAACACTCGAACGCGTAGCAACGCACGAACAGTTCGACCGTTACCGGCAGGACGCGGTCTCGCTATTGGCTGACAAAAGCGTCTACAAAGCCTTCGACGTGGTCAACGCGCCGGCGGCTGAGTTGGATCGCTACGGTCGGAACGTGTTCGGTTGGTCGCTGCTGATGGCTCGGCGATTGGTCGAAACCGGCGTCAGTCTGGTGCAGGTCAACCTGGGCAATAACGAAACCTGGGACACGCACCAGTCGATGTTCCCGATCCTCAAGAACAATCTACTGCCGCCAACGGATCGCGCGCTTTCGGCGCTACTCGACGACCTGCAGGCCAGCGGACAACTTGATTCGACACTGATCGTGATGGCGGGCGAATTTGGCCGCACGCCGAAGATTTCGACACTGCCGCAAATGGCCCTGCCGGGACGAGACCACTGGGGCGCGGTGCAAACGGTGTTCTTCGCCGGTGGCGGAACACGCGGTGGAACAGTGATTGGTTCTTCGGACCGCAACGGAGCGCATCCGGCCAGCGCTCCGCAATCGCCCGAAGGAATGGCCGCCACGATCTATCAGGCACTAGGCATACCGCCAACCGCCGCCTGGCATGATCAGCAAAGCCGGCCACATCAGATCTACCACGGCGAGCCGATCCATGGCCTGACGTAGAGCGGACAACTCACTACAGAATTCCGCTCCACAGGATCAGCTGCAAACCAAGATTGGCGAACACGCCGGCCAGGCAATCGTCGGCCATAATTCCCAGTCCGTTGGGAAGTCGTTCCAAGCGCCCAATCGGCGGCGGCTTCGTCACGTCGAATAAGCGGAACAACAAGAAGCCTGCCAAAAATATCGAAAGGAGGGGAGGGTCAAGCGGGATCATAAACAGTGTGATCGCCATCCCGAGAATCTCGTCAAGGACGATCGAACCGGGATCTTTCAGCCCTCCCATCCGGCGCGTCGCCGCGGTGCACACAGGCACTCCGACGGCGAACAGGGCAACTAGTGCAGCCCCTTGCAGCCAGTAGCTTGGAAGAAGCGAAATCCCCCACGCGACTGGCAGGCCGAGCATCGATCCAAACGTGCCAGGCGCCACCGGCGCGAGCCCTACCCAGCCGCCAGTGGCCAACCAAACTGCCGGTCCCAGGCGCACCATGGCGGCCGCGCTGGGCTTTCTTGGGGGCGATGGCGGCGGGGCGGTTTCATCCATCGCGGAATGCTAGTCGCCCGACCGGCGCGGCACAACAGCGACGGTCGGCCATAAATGTCCAGCGCGATCAAGACGTATCTGAACGCCGAAATTTTGGGGTAGGCGTAGTCAGCCCGGCGAATCCCTAGTGACGCCTCCGCGCCCCGGTTGTATCATCGGGGAAGAGGCCTAGAATTACGACAATACTGGTCGCAATGATCGGCATTTTTCCGATTTCAGGTCGAACAGCCGCCGTGGTCCGTTCGTAGGCCTGACTTATTGGATATTGGCACACCGCAGCCGTTTTCCATCGCTACGCCCACCTGGTGGTTTTCATGGCCGAAGAGAAGCTCAGTCCGCTCGAAGGGATCAAGACCGCCAGCAATTACCTGCGCGGCGAAATTGGTAGTGAACTAGTCGATGGCCAGGACCACTTTGGCAAAGACAGCATTCAACTGCTAAAGACGCACGGCACCTACCAGCAAGATGACCGCGACGCCCGGGCTGCCGGCCGCGCTGATCCCGGCGCGCATAGCGACAAAGTCTACAGCTTCATGGTCCGCACCAAGATTCCCGGCGGCAAGCTGACCAGCGCGCAATTGTTGGCCGAGCTCGATTTATGCGACGAGCTGGGTAACTCCACGCTCCGCATCACCACTCGCCAGGGTCTGCAACTGCATGGCGTGCTGAAAGAGAATCTCAAGACAACGATTCGCCGCATCAACGACGTGCAACTCTCGACACTGGCCGCCTGCGGCGACGTCGAGCGCAACGTGATGTGCTGCCCGGCGCCGAATTATTCGGACCCTGTCCATCAAGAGATGCAAGATCTGGCCGATGAATTGGCGCGACATCTTTGCCCTCGCACCACGGCCTATCACGAACTGTGGCTGACTGACAACGAGACTGGTGAAAAGACCCTGGCCGGCGGCGGATCGAACGGCCATGAAGTCGAACCGATCTACGGACCTACCTATCTGCCGCGCAAGTTCAAAACGGCGATCGGCCTGCCGGACGACAACTGCGTTGATATCTACTCAAACGACCTGGGCCTGATGGCGATCGTTCGCGACGGCAAGATCATCGGCTACAACGTCCTGGTCGGCGGCGGCTTTGGCGTGACGCCAAGCGCCAAGAAGACGTTCCCGGCCATCGCCAAGCGCATGGCGTTTATCCAGCCGGAAGAAGCCATCGACGTGGCCACGGCGATCATTAAGGTGCAGCGAGATTTTGGCAATCGGTCCGATCGCAAAGTCGCGCGGATGAAGTACCTGATCGCTGATTGGGGACTCCCCAAATTCAAGGCCAAAGTCGAAGAGTATTACGGTCGCCCGCTGGCCGATCCGCACCCGGATGACGTGACCGGCTTCGACGACCACCTGGGCTGGCACGCGCAAGGAGACGGACGCTGGTTCTACGGTTTGAATGTTGAAAACGGCCGTATCCTGGATCACGAAGGATTCCGGCTCAAGACTGCACTCCGCCTGATTTTGAATCGTTTCTCGCCAGGCATTCGGCTGACGCCGCATCAGAGCATTTTGTTCACGAATCTGAATGAAGCTGATCGTCCGGCAATCGAACAGATCCTGCGCGACCATGGCGTCAAGCTGTCGCACGAGATCTCAAATGCTCGTCGCTGGTCAATGGCCTGTGTCGCCTGGCCGACGTGTGGTTTGTCGATCACCGAAGCCGAGCGAGCACTGCCGGGCATCATAGACCAATTGGAAGTCGAACTGGCCCGGCTGGGGCTTTCGAGCGAGACGTTTACCGTTCGCATGACTGGTTGCCCAAATGGTTGCGCGCGGCCGTACAACTCGGACGTAGGTCTGGTCGGCAAAGCGGCCGGCAAGTACACGGTGTTCCTCGGCGGCCGCTTGCTCGGCAATCGGCTGAACTTCAACTACAAGGACATGGTTCCTGAAGACGAGCTCATCAGCACGATCGCGCCGGTGCTGGCATACTTCAAGCAGGAACGTCAACCGGGTGAAACCTTCGGCGATTTTTGCGATCGCAAAGGCAAAGATGAGTTGCTCCGCTGGACGACGGATTTTGCCGCGCAAGCGATTTAGGGTTTTCGCTTCGCTTTCCGCTCGCGCAATGGCTTCACTGCGCCACGTCCCGCGACTTGATAGGAACATTGCACGCCATGGGACAGGATGCCCAAGCAAGCACGCGATCGCCACTCGATCCTTGGATGACGCGGCTATTGTGGTTTGTCGGCGGCTATAACCTGCTGGCCGGATTCGGCATGTTCCTGTTCTATCACGAAATGCTGCGAATCATCGAGATTCCGAAGCCGGAGTTTCTCCTGCCGATACAGCTCGTCGGCATCATGGTTGCCCTGTTTGGCTTGGGCTATTGGATGGTCGCGCGACATCCGGCCGAAAACCGGAACGTGCTGCTACTGGGTTTCCTCAGCAAGGCGCTTGGAGCATCGCTGGGAGCCTACTATGTCGCGATTGGCAAAGTGCCGCCGTTATTTCTGGGCGCCGTCTTTCTTGGCGACATTATCTACTTGCCACCGTTTTGGGTAATTCTCCGCCGGCTCAAGCGAGCAACATGATTGGGCCGGGCAGTCGGCCTCGCATGCCCCAAACCAATCGAATTACCCCAAATTCCGCGTAGATTTGCGGTAGCGCACCTATGCGACACCGGGTCTCGTGTGAAGCGCGCCGATCCCGATGCAATTGGACAATTGCCAGATATCTCCTGGGACTTTCTGCAGATTGCGGTGCGCGACGTCTTCGCCTGCCACATGACGCACCCGAACCCCTCACGCGCGTTATGCCGGTTGGACAAAATATTCCATTTAACGGATTTTTAACTTTGCATTTAATTTATTCCGGTTAGGTTGTGAAACATTCGAGTGCATGGAATCCGGTTAGTGAGCTGTCGCACTTCGCACAGCTATCTGACGTGCACACCCTAGTGGAGAGACGCTAATGAGTTGGACCACATGTCGCAGCCTCCTTGCCGGGACTGTTGTCGCCGCGCTTCTGCTGTCGGTCGCCACGCAATCTCGTGCCGCAATCGTAAACAGCACCATCAATCTTGGCCCGGTAAACGGCGCCGGCAACCTCGGCACGTTCTCTGCCAATGTTACCCTAGGCGCAGGGTCTCAGTTGCAACTTGGGGCAGGAGCCATTAACGGCCGCTATCAGCAAGGGCTCTTATTTACTCACACGAATATCGACTTTTCGGCGCAGAACACGACTGCGAACCTATCGCTCTCGCCATCATCGATTGGCGTTTCGACTTCTAACAATTCCGGCACGGCGAGCCTCGACTACGATAACCTCACGCCGGGAACCCCGATTGCAATCCAATCATTCAGTAGCGTGCTCAGTGCTGGCGTCGTGACGCCGATGACGATCAACTCGACTGGTATCAGCATGAGTACCAGTGCCGGCACGTACACGCTGACGCCGACCTTTTCCGGATCCATCAAGAACATCTCGTTCAGCTCGACAGGTTCAGACGGCGGCACCGGTCTGGTCCCCGGAAACTACTCTGTAACGCTCAATGGCAGCGTCAGCGGAGTATTGAACGTGATTGGGATCAACATCAGCGTCGGAACGCTCTATACGTTGCCGGCCGACACCGTCGTCACGTTCGCTGGTACGTTACCGGTCGGCGTTGCCCTTTCGGACACGGGAGTGCCCTTTGGTGGTGGAGTAAGCACTGTCGACAAGAACACGATGCTGGCCTCGTTCGGCGCGAACTTGACTGGAATCACACTTCCGTTTGCTTTCGTCGCTCCGCTGACGACTAGTGTCAACAACAGTCTCGGTAACACCGCCACTGGCCTCAAGTCGATCAACATTCAGAACACCACACTGGTTGCCAACATCAACTTGAGTAACATTTCTTACAACGAGACTGGCAAGGTTCCGAATGCGCTAATACCTGAGCCCAGCACGTTGGCTCTCGGTAGCATCGCACTGGTCGGACTGTTCGGCCTGGTGGCACGGCGACGGAAAGTCGTTCGCTGAGCACTTCCTTCGGTGGGTTGTTGAGTCATACTAAAGCGGCCCGGCGCAGAGCGCCGGGCCGCTTTTTGCGCATCCTGGCGCCTGAAAGTCACGGCCACGCACGCATTTCTGACAAGGCGCTCGGTTGACGATAGCAACCGCACAGTGTGGTAAATCTTGTTCCCATGGTTGATCCCGATCTCACATCACCTCCGTCTGCGCAGCGAAAGGCAAAACTCGAACAGAAGCCTTCGCGCGGTTGGCGCCAATGGGCGTGGCCGCTCGGCGTTTATCTGGCGCTCGCAATTTCAGTTGTGTCTATTTATGGCGCCACGTCAAACGCGCCGTTTTTCTTCGACGACGAGCCCTGCATTGAGAACAACTCCTCAATCAGACGGCTTTGGCCGCTGGTAGGGACTAAGGAAGAGCCTGGACCACTCCGGCCCCCCCAGGACTTCACAACTGCCGGGCGCCCGCTGGTAAACCTTTCCTTTGCGATCAACGTAGCGCTCGGCGGAATGGATCCGCAGCCTGAACATGCGCTGATCGTCCCATTGAAACCATTTGGTTTCCATCTGTTCAACATGCTGTTGCACGCGCTGACGGGCACCGTCCTGTGGGCACTCGTGCGGCGGACGCTGACGCTCGACTTTTTTGCCGGCAGGTTTTCGGCCGTCGCCGCGCCGCTAGCGTTTTTGGTTGCGCTGGTTTGGACGCTACACCCGCTCCAGACTGAGGCAGTGCAGTACGTCACGCAGCGGACAGAACTGATGATGGGATTTTGCTATCTCTCCGTCCTATACGGCAGTCTGCGTTACTTTACCGCCGGGGATGACTCTGAACGGACGCGATGGTTAGTGCTGACCACGCTGGTCGGCATGGCCGGTATGGCGTGCAAGGAAGTGATGGTATCCGCGCCAACGATGGTGCTGTTATTCGATCGCACGTTCATCTCGGGCGCGTTCGTTCGCGCGATTCGAAAGCATTGGCCGCTCTACCTGGGCCTGCTGCTGGGATGGGGTGTGCTACTGCCGCTCAATGTCGGCGGACCACGCTCGGCCTCGGCCGGATTTCACCTCAATGTTCCGGCGTACGCCTGGTGGTTCACGCAGTGCAAAGTGCTGTTGCTCTATCTGAAGCTGTGCGTCTGGCCCTGGCCGCTGGTGATTCATTACGAATTTCCGTATCTGCAGACCTTGTCGGCGGCCTGGCCGTGGCTGCTGGCCGTGGGCAGTTTGATTTTGGCGACGCTGCTGTTGGTGTGGCGGAGAACCGCCGCCGGATTCCTGTTTGTCTGGGTGTTCGCAATCCTTTCACCAACGCTTGTCGTGCCGATCATTACCGAGATCGCCGTCGAGCGGCGGATGTACCTGCCGCTGATTGCGCCCGTGGCGATCTTTGTCGTGGGCGGTTACGCACTATTGCAGAAGCTGGCCAAGCCACGCGGCAAAGCGGGTAACGCAGCGGACGAGAAAGCGATCGTGCGCTGGCCGCTGGTGGTCACAACGGCCGTGGTCCTCGTCTGCTCGCTCGGATTTGCCGCCCTCGACCTCCGCCGGCTGGCCATGTATGAAAATCCGCTCCTTCTCTGGCAAGACGCGTACGCGCATCAGCCGGACAATTACTATGTGCATGTGAACTACGGCGTCGAACTGCTCAATCAAAACCACGCGGACGAAGCCCTGGAACAACTCGAACTGGCGCTGGAGATGGACAAGTCCGACGCGGCACACATCTTTGCCGTCATGGGCAAAGCGCACTTATTGGCCAAGCGATCAACAAAAGCTAAAGAATGCTTGGAAGAAGCGCTGAGACTGCGGCCGGATTTCCCTGAGGCGGAAGGAAACCTTGGGATTGTGCTATTGCGTGAATTCCAAGATATCGAAGGCGCGCTTCCCCACTTGGAAAGATCACTCGCAGCGCGTCAGGATTCACTCGAGGTCAGGCACAGCCTGGCCTTGGCGCTGATCAATTCCGGACGTTCGCACGAGGCGATTCATTGGCTCGAGCCTGTCGTGCGCCTCAGTCCCGGCTCGTCGGACGCGCATCGCGATATGGGTCTGGCGCTCGGCAACATCGGCAAGCTTCCCGAAGCTGTCGCCGAATTCGAGGCGGCGCTGAGATTAAGTCCAAAGTCGGCAGAACTGCACCAATACATGGGCATGGCGCACCTGAACATGGGCCGAAACCAGGCGGCCATCAACCAGTTTGAACGGGCCCTGGAGCTCGAGCCCGACCGCGCAGACGCCCACTACTACATGGGCTTCGCCCACTTCAATGCCAGGCGCTTCAGCGACGCCGCTGCAGAGTTCGAGCAAACGCTGCGATTGCGGCCTGACCATCCAGGGGCGAAGTCCGGGCTGGAGCGAGCGAAATCCGGACGATAGTCGCAATGTGCTTGCGCATTCATCGACGGCTCTTCACAGCGCAAAAAAACCGGCCGCCCAGCAGGAAATGCCGAGCAGCCGGTTGGATTCATCCAAATCGAATGTTCTGCGTCTTAGACAACCTGCGTGACGCCCGGCGTCGCAACAATCGGCGTCGGGACCGCGGCGTCCCAGGCGTAGTCTTTGGGCGCCAGGCTGATCTGCGAGTTGAGCGCGTCCTCGAACGTGATCACCTTGCCCGAGTAGGTCGCCAGACGTCCCAAAATCGAGGTCATCGTGCTTAGCGCCCCCGCCTCGGCTTCGTTGATCGGCTTACCGGCGCGAATGCTGGCGAACAGATCGTCATGCTCGACCTGGTACGGGTTTTTCTTTTCGCCGCGATAGCGCCACTTGTCGCCATCTTTGGGGCTGATCGTGGCCGCGCTGATATCGGCTGTGCCCTTCGTGCCGATCGCGTGCTCGGTCACGCTATCCCAACAGTTCGGGATATGGCGGCAATAGCTGAACATCCGCGTGCCATCGGCGTACTCGAACTCGACCGCGTGATGGTCGAAGATCTCGCCGAACTCCGGCGCGATGCGCACCTGACGGCCGCCCATGCCTTGGGCCTTGACCGGATGTGCGTTCTTCAACCAGTTGATCACGTCCAGGTTATGGATGTGCTGCTCGACGATGTGATCGCCGCACAGCCAGTTGAAGTAATACCAGTTGCGCATCTGGTATTCCATGTCGGTCTGATTGCTGGTCCGCGGGTGGACCCACACGCCGGCGCCGTTCCAATAGACGCGCGAAGCGACAATATCACCAATCGCGCCGTCCTGGAGTCGCTTGATCGTCTCGATGTAGGGGTATTCGTGATGTCGCTGCAAGCCAACACCCACGCCCAGCCCCTTGCTCTTGGCGACTTCGGCCGCGGCCAACACCTGCCGCACGCCCGGCCCATCAACGGCCACCGGCTTTTCCATAAAGACGTGCTTGCCGGCGTCGACGGCCGCCTTGAAATGAATCGGACGGAAGCCTGGCGGCGTCGCCAGGATCACCAGGTCGACACCTGACTCGATCACTTTCTTATAGGCGTCGAAGCCGGTGAAGCGGCGATCTTCCGGCACGTCGACGCGCTGGGCGATCTCGCCTTCCTTCGTCAGGTTCTGCAGGCTGGAATTCAAGCGGTCCGGGAAGGCGTCGCCCATCGCAATCAGCTTGACTTTGCCCTCAGTGTGCAGCGCCTGGCTGGCAGCGCCGGTGCCGCGACCACCGCAGCCGATCAGGCCGATCTTGATCGTGTCATCTTCGCCGGCGTGAGCCATCCGCGCGGGACCAAGCGTGGCGGCGAGGCTGCCGCCGACGACCGCCGCGGTCGACGCCTTGATGAATTGGCGACGCGATTCGGACGTCGGTCCGACAGTCGATTCGGGCATAGTCATCGCAAGACTCTCCAGGAAAATGGGCGTTGAATACCGGGAAAGAAATTTGTAGTGATCGCGGAGCGAAAATCAGCAAACAACCGCGACAAAAAGTTGAAGACGTTCGACTATTGTTGCGAGGCGTCCGGGCCGTACTTTACCTTCTCTTCGGTCGAAGGCTCAACCAAGGGGCGGACGACGCGGAAACCTAAAAACTGGGCGTCCGTATAATACCAAATGCTCTGCGGAATTTGCGGGTCTTGATATTTCCATTCCTTGCTCGATCCGCGCCGCGCGGCGCTGCGCAACGCAATCGGGTCATCATCCCACGAGCCACCGCGGACGCTGCGGGGCTCAACCTTGGTAGCGATGGCTAGCGGATTGTCGCTCACCTTGCCCATCGCCTTGGCGTAGAAATCCGGCACGTACTGATCGACGCACCACTCGGCGACGTTGCCGTGCATATCGTGCAGGCCCCAGGGATTGGGCTTCTTCTTGCCCACCGGGTGGTACTTTTCGTCGCTGTTGTCGAAGAACCAGGCGTAGTCGCCGGCCTTTTCCGGATCATCGCCGAACGAGTACGCGGTGGTCGTGCCGGCCCGGCAGGCGTATTCCCACTCGGCTTCAGTCGGCAGCCGGTAGTAGCGGCCGGTCTTGGCGCTGATCCAGTCGCAATATTTCTTGGCGGCCAGTTGCGTCATGCTGATCGCCGGAAAGCCGGACTTGCCCATGCCGAACGTCATATCGACGTATGGTTTAGTGGGGCGGGCAACGGCGTCGGACAGGTTATCGCGCTCGGTCGTCTCGACCTTTTCGACCTTGCGCCGCTGGATGTCGAGGCTGAACATGAAGACTTCGTATTCGTCCCACGTCACTTCGCATTTGCCCATCCAGAATGGCGAGACCTGCACTTCGTGCTGCGGCCCCTCGTCTTCTTTTCGCCCGGCCTCGCCGGCGGGGCTGCCCATGGTGAACTTGCCCCCTTTGATCGGCAGCATATCGAACTGGAGCTTGGTCCCGGTGATCCGGTCGGTGTACTTCTTCATCTCGGCTTCGTCTTTAGCGTCCGAGTCCGCAGCGGGCTCGGGCGGAACCGGCGCGGCTGCCCACGCGGGGGCGCCCGTTGCGCAACAGCTCAAGATCAGCAATCCAAAACAGAGCGCGGTCCGAAATTGCCATTTGCCGACCGCGGATACTTGCCAAAGCAGATTCGTCATTAGGATGATGGAGCTAGGGAGCACTGGTGGGTAGTGAGAAGTCTTAAATATCGAGCCGGCGTCCCATGTTGGGTTGTCGGCGGGTGGGTCGGAAGGAAGTTCTGAATGCAATCGGCTCGAACGACTCGCCTGGACGAGGACTCTTTCCAGTCGCCCGCAATGCGCCTGGCGCGCCTGCTGCTAGTGGGTGGGGTCGTGTCGTTGCTGGCGTTGGCTGCGCTTGCCAAAGCACCAACAGCAACAAACGAGGCGTCGCCCCCAATCGCCTCGGCCGACAATCCAGTCGGCTCGGCGGACAATCCTGTCGCCTCGGCAGACCGTACAGAGCCGCAGCGGCGCCGGTACGAGCAGGTCGAAATGGGGATGCCATTCGAGATCCTATTGTATTCGGCCGATCCTGAGGCCGCAAATCGGGCCGCGGCGGCGGCATTTGCCAGGATTAGCGACCTGAATCGCATCATGAGCGATTACGACTCGACCAGCGAGCTGTCACGCCTCTCCGACACCGCCGGACAGGGCAAAGCCGTCCGAGTGAGCGGCGACTTGTGGCTGGTCCTTTCGCGCGCTCAAAAACTGTCGGCCGAAACCGACGGCGCCTTCGACGTCACCGTGGGGCCGTACATCAAGCTGTGGCGAAGGGCCCGTCGGGCCAAGGAGATGCCGTCGCCTGAGCGACTGGCCGAGGCCCGCGCAGCGGTTGGGTATAAAGCCTTGAAGCTCGACCCACAGGCTCACACAGCCGAACTGCTGAAACCCGGCATGCGGCTCGACCTGGGCGGCATCGCCGCAGGCTACGCGATTGACGAAGCCATGAAGGTTCTGGCCGAGCACAAAATCACCCGCGCCATGATCGACGGCAGCGGCGATATCGTCGTCGGCGATCCCCCGCCTGGCAAGCTCGGCTGGCGAATCGAATTGCCAAAATCCGCAGGAAAAAATTCAGGCCCGAAGTCGACGGCTTCGCGGTATTTGCTTGTCCGCAACTGTTCGGTGACGACCGCAGGAGACGACTTCCAATTCGTCGAACTCGACGGCAGGCGCTACTCGCACATTGTCGATCCCCGCACCGGGCTGGGCATGACCGATCACAGTTCCGTAGTCATCATCGCGCCCGACGGAATGACGGCCGACAGCCTCGACACCGCCGTCAGCGTGCTCGGACCGAAGCCAGGGTTGGCGCTGCTCGAAAAATATCGTGGCGCCGAAGCCCTGATCACGCAGCGACAGGGAGTCCGCGTCGAAACGGTCGAGTCGTCCGGCTTTGCAAAGTACATAGTCAAAGAGAAGCCTTAAGTCTCTGTGCCACTGCTGGCATCTTGGGTGCCATGCTCACGCTTGCGTGAGCATGCCTCTATGCTCGTCGAGCCAGCCTCAGAAGCCCGGACTATTCGCCGCGCCAATGCCAATCGGTTGCGGCGCCACGTCTTCAGCGTCCGGCGGAGCCAGACTAAGCACAATCATCGTGAAATCGCGCAGAGTCTTCGCCTGGTCAGGCATCACCCAGGCGTAGCAAGTCTGACCACACTGGCAGAAGCTCCCCACATAGCAGGCGCACACTGGAATGTCTTTTTTGCAGCGAGAGTAGCGGACCCAGGGCATGGCATAGGGATTCGGAGGCTCGCCGTCAGCAGGCTCATCCACCAGCGCGAGCAGCGATGTAATCTGGTCTTGCGCCTGATCGATCAGTCCTGGGCTGCGCCGTGGCTTGAACAACGAATGCAGCGGCACATAAGCGGCGTCGCAAATCGAACTGGAGACTTTGAGAATTTCTTCCTGGACGAATTCCAGTTCCGACGGACCTGCATAACCGTCGTGGCTGGCCCTCGCTTCTTCGTAATCATCTCCAACGGTGGTTAGTTCCTCCATCCGGTCGTAGAGCTTGTCGAGCGATTGCTGGACCTTGTCGAGATGCGCTTGCTGTTCCGGTGATTTTCGTTCGCGCAGCGCGTGAATCATCTTCATCGTCACGTCACGTGTCAGCGCGATGTGGCAGCTAGTGCTGATCTCGCAAATCTGCTCAAACGCGTCATGGCGAATCGAACCGTCGAAATCATCCGGCTGCACGGCCTTGCGATAGGCAATGTGCAAAAGCGCCAGGTCATTGGCGTCGATCACTGGATCCACGTTCCATTGGTGCAGCACATTGCGCTGCAGCCCAAGATTGGGCGAGTACATCTGTGGGCCACCCAGATTCAGCCCAAAGAACCCCGATCCCTGGTCAGCGACTTGCACCACGCCGCCGTTGATTTTTACATGCCAGGCCATGGCGTCAGGATTGCAGGCGAACATCGCCAGATTATCCAGCACCTGCTGGTACTGGATTTCTGTCAGCGTGCTGGACTGGCTGATCATTCCACGCTGCAAACGTAAGGTTGTGCAACCACTGGAAACGACGGCAATCGCCAATAGCGCCGCGCAGCTTAAGCTGCGCAGCGTGGCCCCGCCCGTCGCTGGAACCCGGTGGTCGAACAAGCGCGTCCTCATCAGCCCGATGCTGGCAGTGCTGGCAAATCGAAACGGTCGTATCGATTACATCGACATTTCCGCCAGTGCGAGATGAGGCAAACGGCGCAAGATTTGACGGCGCATAACCGTCACCGTGTGCCGCTGCTGGCTTGGCCAGCAGTGCGAACAGTCAGAAGACACTGCCAGGCAAGCTAGCAGTGGACCACGAGAGTGAGCCGGCGTATCACGACAGGATCCGCAGGCTCTCAATCGGCAGCACGCTATTGAGGCTGCCGGAGCGAAATCCTTCCAGGTCGAGCGTCACATATTTGAAGCCGAGATGGCGGAATGTGGCGACCAGATCCTGGCGCGTCGCCGCGTCGGCCAGTTTCGCTAGCGCCGCAACCGGGACCTCGATCCGGGCCAGATCTCCCTTGTGGTAGCGAACGCGCAGCTCAATCAGCCCCAGCCCGCGCAGATACCGCTCCGCCTGGTCGACCATTGCCACGCGCTCAGGCGTGACGGCTTCGCCATAGGCAATCCGGCTGCTCAGGCAGGGGCTGGCCGGCTTGTCCCAGACTGGCAGGCCCCAATGAGCCGCGAGCTCGCGAACGTCGGCCTTGGATAGTTCACATTCCAACAGCGGGCTGCGTACGCGATGCTCTGTGGCGGCCGTCATGCCGGGTCGATGGTCGCCCCGGTCGTCAAAGTTCGCTCCGTTCAGGACCACGGCCGCGTCGGTGTTGGCGACGATCGATTCCAGCTGCGTGTACAGCTCTGTCTTGCAGTGGTAGCAGCGGTCCGCGGCATTGGCCAAATACTCTGGATCGGCGAACTCGTCGGTCCGAATGACCTCGTGCCGAATGCCGATCTGCTGGGCGAGTTCCGTAGCAGCTTCCAACTCGCCCGAAGCGAGGCTGTCGCTTGTGCCGGTAATCGCAACGGCCGCGTTGCCCAGCGCCAGTTGCGCGGCCTTAGCGACCACGGCGCTATCGACTCCGCCCGAATACGCCACGGCGCAACTGCCGAAGCTGCGGATCAAGTCGAGCAGCCGGTCTCGCTTCGTCGTCAGGGCTTCTGCGAGCGCAGGCATTTGGAACCGCCCTCAAAAAAACTGGCCGAACCAAAAATTGGCCGGCCAGAAGAAAAAAACTCTCCACCGCAATGCCGTGGCGACGCGGTTTTCGAGAGCCCGCATTCCAACAAGAGGGCGTCCTTGATTCCGGGTTGTGTGATCCGAGCGTTAGGTCCGGACTCTCGTCCGGACGCCGGCTATACACGCGGCCAGAATCTTCAAAATAGGCGCCCAGCGGACTTTCTTATCGGCTCCCCAAATTTGACGCCGACAGCACGAACATGGCAGAGAGACGCACCACAGAAGCGGTGACGAAACAGGCCGAAGCCTGAATAGCGTCCTCACAACCACGGCGATTGAATAGTACTCATCCGCTCCGGCCGCTGCAAGCTCGCCGTTTGGCGAATCAAGTTGCAAGGGGCTGCTATCAGAGAAGTTAGGGTGCGTTCCTGGCCGATTGCAATCAATTCGGAAAACTGGGAAAGAGCGGGCTCAAAATTCCTTAAGCCAACCAGGCTTTGAGTCGACGTCTTCCAAATTGTGCGCCCGACGATAGGCTTGCGCCTCCACGACGCGGATGCGAAACAGGAGGAACTTGACTGAACTCAATCGCTCAGATTCCTCAAAAGATAACCCAGCAGGAAGGGAGGCGGAGTAACGGACGTCGGCGGTCGGATAAGCCTCGTGAATTGCTTGTTCCAAATAGCCCGCAATCTTCGTCGCATTGTCGGATGGCACGGGGCAAATCGCCCCCCCCTTTCCATCTAGAACCTGGTCGAATTGACCAATGTATAGGCTTCCATTAATGACTCCCTTCTCTTCTGCGTCGAGCGATGCAGGGTTTACCAACCAAAGCTTGACGCCATCAGATCCAACGAGACAAACCGCCGTTGAACCCCCATCTAAAAATGATGCGCCATAACCGATTTTGATTGGCGCCGTCAGCACTGGAACGACAACTTCGGCCGGTCTACGAGCAAATGGGTAAAGCGCAAGAAACGCCAATAGACCAGCGACACCTACACTTAGCCCCACAACCCATGGCGGTTTTGAGCGCATGCAATGCCACTAATGTGCTTTCGGCGAACGGTTTGACAGGACCCGTATCGATTTACACCTCATCCAGCTTGCGCAATTCATCCCGAATACGCGCCGCTTCTTCGTAGCGCTCATTACGGACCGCTTCGGCCAGTTCGCGGCGGAGTGTGGCCAGCTTACTGTCTGCGGCCGGGGCCGGCAGCAGTGTGGTTGCTTTGGCCTCGAGTTCTTCGCGCCAGCGCAATAGCTGCACCAGCTCGGCGCATTGGTCGGACTTATCCGACTGGCCATACTCTTCGAGAAACGTGCGGATATCGCGAATGCCGGCCTCGACCGCAGTGACCGCCGTGGGGTAATCCCCCAACTCGACGAACGGCGTGGCGACCGCGCGAGCGTGCATCATCGTCACGTAGGGGCGGAATTGATCGAACCGCATCCGGTCGCGGTCGTCTTTGGCGTGCTCGCGCACAAAGCGAAAAAGTTGCAGATTGCGGCGAGTGTCCCGCGCGCAGAGCTCGTACCGCTCGAGATGCCAAAAGCTGAGGTAGCGGTGGTAATACTGCACCCCTTCGCGCAGTAACCGCTCGCAATCGGCTTCCGACAGTATGTACGCCGCGGCGTCAGGATTTGCCGCGTCGTGCTGGGCTTGCGCGTTGCGATAATATTCGAACCAGGAGTCAAAGCCTTCCGGTCGCTGGCCATCGGGGCGTCCGTCGAGCTCCATCTGCAACACGCCCAGGTCGAGCCGGAGCTGGATCTTATCTCGACCATCATCCCCGGCCACGATCCTGACCGAAATGCGATCTGGATCAAACTCCCAGCCGTCGATGATTTGCGAAATGTCTCGGGACACGTCAATGGTCGTCCAGGGTCGGGCGTAGCGCTGCGCAATCGAGTTTATGGCGCTGGCTGAACAGAAATCGCCGCGCTAACCCATTCTACGCGCCAATGGCGATCGTGGAACCGGCCAGAAAACATATCGCCACCGCCACACTAGCCCGAAGCGCCAGCGAGGGTTCTTGGAAACGAGACGGACACGAAGAACCCTCGCTTGCGCTGCGGGTTGGTGTCAGTCAAGACCGTCCAAAATCAGTCGTTGGCGTCGCGAGAAAGCGGTTCCATCGCCTTTGTATTACGTTCGACGGCCAAGACAATCGTCCGCTGTTCCAGGCCGTTGGCGCTGCTGGCCACGGCCGGAATGACCTGACGACAATTCGGCAGGCTAAAGCGAACGGTGAACGTGCCATCTGGACGCAAACGGACAGGGTCGCCTTGCAGGGTGACGTGGGCGTCTGGCTCGGTGACGCCGTAGACGATCAATTCCGCGTCCAGCTCAAAGCTGAATTCGCGTTTGCGGCCGAGCAGAGCATCGGCCCCGCCGCCAAAGCGGGTCGACATCGGCGAACCCATCGGTCGACGGAGTCGCTCTTCGAAGAGCTGCTGCAGTTCCAGGTTCGGCCCCTCTGGCGAATAGCCGCCGCTGAGGGCATAGATCTTCTCGAAGTTTTCGGCCACATCGGCCCAGTTGCCGTCGAGCGCGTCGCTCGATCCGGGTGGGGGCGTATGGACCACATTGCTGCGACAGAGCACGTAGTACTTGCCACTGGCAGCCAGATAGCCGATGTCGAGCCGATAGCTCTTCGGCGGCTCAACAACGTCGATGTACCAATTGCTGACGCCGCCGTGAATGTCGATCGTGCGAACCAACTGCTCCGAAGTGATCGTAGCGCCGCCGCCGGAGACCTCGAAGACACGCAGGACCGGACGAGCCGAATGCCAATCCTGGCCCATCGCTGCTTCAGCTCGTTCGATGCCGGTGCGGTTCAATTCCCAATTGGCGTGCAGCCAATAGGAATCACGAACCAGTACGACCAGGCGGTCTTTCACCTCGGCGTTCGGCTTGCCATTGGGGGCCTGACACGCCAGATTTTTCCAGCGAGATTGCTTCTCTCGCGCTTCCTGAATTTGCTTAACGACGCGCGGATCCCTTGGTTTTTCGACAACGCGCGGCTTCTCTACACGCGGTTGCGGCTTGCTCAAGCGTGGGCGAGCAGCGCCGTTCGAAGAGCCATTTGAGGACGCAGTGGACGAGCGGCGAGTGGCCGCGATAGGTTGCTGCACTGACTGCTGAACCGAGCGCGGTGGTTGCACTGCGGCCGATGGCGGAGCAGTACGTAAAGATGTTTTGGAAACCACGGCCCGCGAGGGCTGCGGAGCACGCGACGGTTGCGGCGCACGGGCCGGGGCGGCAGCGCGAACCTTCGATTTTCCGTTGACCAGCCGGGCCAGCGCCTTGATCAGCTGATCCTTCCGCATCGAGTGCCAACCGCGGACGCCACGCTTCTTGGCCATCTCGGCCAGATCTTTCGCCGAACGACTATTGAGCGGATTGGGCGTGTTTGCCTTGATCAACGGACTGGTCTCCGGGATGTCGGTCGCCTTGGGCGTGCGCAACCGTTTTGTTTCGGGCCATCCCTGGATCGGAATTACTGCTATCGGCAGTCCGTAGCCGAGCAACGTTTTGCGCGAGGCTCGTTCCGAGTCCCACGCTCAGCACATCGTCGCGTCTTCACGGGAGGCCACCTCTGTAGCCCACGCGCCATGCGACGGCGACGAATCCCTACTCTCATTCCCAACACTGGCGCCGATCACTTTGGCGCCCGCTAGTCAATACCTTGGATGAGATCGAGTTGTTACAGACCGCTCGAAATCGATCTCAATCCCACCGGCAACTACCGATGCGTTTGCAATCCCCTGCGTACGCATCCAAGAAAATCCATGCGTCGTTCATTCGCGTGCGCCGCTGGTTATCGCTACGGCGACCCGACAGCTCGCCCCGGCGTGCGATGAGTCCTGAGTGTAATCAACGCCTGAAAATCCTGCAACTATCGGAGGCCAAACACCCCCTAGATGGGCTGCAATTTTCCGAGTCGCATCTTATTATCCAGACAAGTGTTACAAACAGACCGATACGCGCGTTCACCAAATCCAAGGGTTCTTCCGCGCCATTTGGGCGGGTCGTCGCCAAAGGGCGCCCGCGAAGAGTCCTCCAACCGGCCTGCTTTCCGATCCGTAAGGGAAAAATTCCTGGTGATTTCTCAGATTGCAACCGCATGCAGAATAAAGGGTTATATACTGGAGTGTAGACTTTGTGAAAAAAAACACGAATTCAAGCCTTCACCCAATTGACACCCAGATTTTGGCTGATTAAAGTTCCGTAACTTCGATCGCAGCTTGCGGTTTGGCTCCGCCTAGGGGGGCGGCGATAAAACGGCCGGCAGTGCTTGCTAGCGGTAGTGCTTACTGCCGCTGAAGAGCTTGCTAGCGTTCTCGTTGGCCCAACTCCAGCTCGCAGACGCTGCGTCGCGTGTGGCAGTTGAGTACAGAACCAGAGTGGCCGATTGGTGGCGACGCAGCATTGCGGTTTGGCCAATTCGCGGTTCGGCTCGTCGAGGTCGCATGTGACGCAAAGCCCGAACGACCACAATCCTGATGGTCCGACCCTGATTGCGATCGCCTACGGATGGGCGGCACGCATCATGACGGTCGCCCTGGAAATGGTCGTTCCCGGCTTGATAGGGGTTTGGCTCGACAAACGCCTCGGCACGAAGATTGTCTTCGTGCTGTTGGGTTTTGGCGGAGGATGCACGCTGGCCGTGTGGCACCTGATCCGCATGACGGCCCCGCAGGCTAAGAGCAAACAAGACAATACAATCAGCAAATCATAGTGGCGCCAAAACTGGCAAGTCCGCCATCGGGGCGGATGAAACGTTGGAAGACAAGTGACCGTTAGTCATTCAGCCCTGGCTTCTTCGCGACAGGTTTCCTGGACGCATCACGCCGCGCGTGAGTCACTCGCGATGGCGATCTGCTACGCCGTGGCTTCGCCGTTGGCGTATGGCCTGCAAGGGACGCACGGTTTAGCGGTCGCCGCGGTCGCCGGAGTGATCTGCTTGTTTTCGGCGCTCGGCGCTTCGTCGGTCGCAGGTTTCGCCGCGGCGAACAGTCTCCCCTACGTGCCGGCCATGATCGCCATGCTGATTCGTATGTTTCTCCCGTTGGTCTTCATCGTGGTGGTTGCCGCCGGCAATGGCCCGGCGTTGGCTCGCGAGATCGCCGCATATCTCGTCCCGTTCTACTTGGTGGCCCTGGGGCTTGAGACCTGGTTTGCGCTCTCGCGAGTTCGCGCCGCCTATGGGCAGCTTCCGACGAAGTCCGACGGGCCGCAAGCCGTATCCAGCGTGTCGCCAACTGCGACGAGGGGTTTGTAGTCATGGCCGACAATGTCTTCGATCCAGGGCATCTCTTTGGTCACGTCCAAGACGCGGACCATATTGAAGTGCCTAAAAAGTTCGTCTCGGCCGATGGTGGCAAGATCATCCTGCCACAGCCCCTTTGGACCGAGGGGGACGAGCCGTTGTGGGTCTGCAAGACCGGCTTCGAGCCGATCGACAAGATCATCCAACCGCTGGAATTGAAGTTCACAAAATTCATGCTCATGGAAGTGATCGCGGCGGTAATCGTCGCGTTCCTCTTCATCCGTCTGGCCAACAAGATGGCCGGTGGCGAGCGACCAAAGGGTCGCCTCTGGAACATGCTCGAGGCGATGGTCGTTTACATTCGTGATAACGTCGCCCGCCCGGCGATTGGCGATCACGACGCGGACCGCTTCTTGCCGGTCCTGTGGACGCTGTTTTTCTTCGTGCTGATGTGCAATCTGCTGGGTCTTGTCCCCTGGGCCGGGTCTGCAACGGGCGCACTGGCAACGACCGGGGCCTTAGCGTTTGTAACGTTTGCCACCGTGGTTGGCGCCGGCATGAGCAAGCTCGGCGTGGTCGGCTTTTGGAAAGCTCAGGTGCCGCATATGGACCTGCCGCTGCCGCTGGCCATCGCCCTCGTGCCGATGATCTTCGCGATCGAGTTCCTCGGACTGTTTATCAAGCATTTTGTGTTAGCCGTGCGTCTTTTGGCCAACATGATGGCAGGGCACTTGGTGCTGGCCGTGATCATGGCGTTCATCGCGGCCAGCGCGTCGTCAATGGCGTGGTGGGGCGTGATGCCCGCTAGCGTTTTTGGGGCCATGGCGCTGAGCATGCTGGAGTTGTTCGTGGCCTTTTTGCAGGCCTACATTTTTACGTTCTTGTCCGCGTTGTTCATTGGCATGGCGGTCCATCCACACTAGGTAATTCCAGGCGTTTAAGCCGACGGCGTCTCGCCGACGGTAGTTGCAATATTTGTCGCTAACGGTATCGAAATCCTTCAGTTGTTTTTGCAAAACAGGAGACGTGAATCGTGAACAAGTTGATTTTGGCGTTGGGCATGGCTGTTGCCCTGACCTGCGTGGCTGCCCCCCAGGCAAAGGCTCAAGCTCCATCGGGCGACGAGGCGAAGATCGCGGACCTGGAAACCCAGCTGAAGGTCGAAAAAGAGAGCCAGGCGATTGCCGCCAAGCGTGGTTCGTTTGCGTTCTACTTCGGCGGCGCCTTTGGCGCGGGCCTGGTCATCCTCGGCGCTGGCGCCGGCATCGGCAAGATCGGTTCCTCGGCCGTCGAGAGCATGTCGCGTCAGCCAGAAGCTGCCGGCAACATCCAGACTGCGATGATCATCTCGGCCGCTCTGATCGAAGGCGCCACGTTCTTCGGTTTGATCGTCTGTATGTTGTTCAATAACTAGTTTCGGACGTTCGCAACAAGGGCGGCCAGCCAGCGTGATCTTTCGCGCAAACTGGCGAGCCCGACCGTGCGAACGCATGAGTGTCGCGCGCCGTGGTTTGCGTTGTGCAACCGGCGCCTGTGGACGACTGGCTGGGTCTGACGCCCAAATCATTTGGGTGTGGCTTTGAGGAGTAATGCCATGAGAGCTCGGACGATGGGTTTGCTGCGAGTGGGTCTAGCGCTGTGGATCGCCGCCTTGGCGCTTGCAGCGTTTGCGCCTAGCGCAGCATTGGCCGGCGGCGCCGACGCTGCCCAGGCAGAGGCCGACCACTCGGACGCCGCCCACGGCGGAGGTCACGGCGACGGAGATCATGGCGGCGCGCACGGGCCACCGAGTCCTCTGGCTGTCGACCCTGACCTGGCCATTTGGACGCTGATCGTTTTCGTGCTCTTGCTGGCGGTGCTGTACAAGTTCGCCTGGGGGCCGATCTCGCAGGCGCTCGACCTGCGGGAGAAGAAGATCGCGGACAACATCGCCGCCGCCGAACAGGCCAACTTGGACGCTAAGCGAATGTTGGCGGACTACGAGGCGCAGCTGGCCGGCGCCTACGAAAAGGTGCGCGGCATCATGGAGGAAGCCCGTCGCGACGCCGAGACGACCGCCAAGCAGATCGAAGCCGACGCGCACGCTCGCGCAGCGGCTGACATCGAGCGCGGCAAGCACGAGATTGAAACGGCTACATCGCAGGCCCTCAAGGAGCTGGCCGAGACCAGCGCCAACCTGGCTGTCGACCTGGCCGGACGGATCGTGAACGCCAAGCTCAACCCGGCGGATCACGCCAGCCTGATCACGCAAGCGCTGTCGAAGTTCCCCAAAGGAAGCGCGGGGCATAACTAACGCCATGAGTTCATCACCAGCAACTCCATCCGCTGAAGCTACTGATCGCGTCGATCCTGCGTCGCAGCAGGTCGCCACGATCTACGCCAAGGCCCTATTGGCGGCCACCGCCAATGGGGACAAGGCCGGGGCTGCGCTCGATGAGCTCGCGGCGATCCAGCGAGATGTCTTTCAGGCCCATCCGAAGCTGACGGAAATCCTGGCCTCGGCGTTCGTGGAAACGGACGACAAGCTGGGCATTCTCGACCGCACCTTCGGCGGCCGGGTTTCGCCGCTCGTGATGAACTTCCTCAAGGTTCTGGCCAAGCATGATCGCTTGTCCGTGTTGAAAGACCTGGTCCACATCGCCCGTGATCTTTACATCAAGCAACAAGGCCGAGTGAGCGTAGAGGTAACGACTGCCACGCCTCTGACCGACGCGCAAACGGCTGAGATCCAACAACAACTTCGGGCCCTGTTAGGGGCCGAACCGGTCCTGTCGCCCAAAATCAAGCCCGAGCTGATCGGCGGCGTCGTCCTACGCGTGGGAGACACCGTGTACGACGGCTCCGTAGCCGCACAACTGGCCGAAATGCGTGGCCGGATTATCAACAGGAGTGTCCATGAAATTCAAAGCCGACGAGATCGTTTCCGTAATCCAGCAGGAAATTGAGCACTACGAATCGCAGATTGACGTCCGCGAAGTAGGCCGCGTCCTGGAAGTCGGTGACGGCATTGCGCGCGTCTACGGCCTCTCCGGCGTCATGGCCGGTGAAATGGTCGAGTTCCCGGGCGGGACGATCGGCCTGGCGTTCAACCTCGAAGAGCATTCGGTCGGTGTGATCATCCTCGGTGACTTCCTCGCCATTCAAGAAGGCGACGAGGTCAAGAGCACCGGCAAGCTGCTCAGCGTCCCGGTCGGCGAAGCCGTCATCGGTCGCGTTGTCGACCCGCTGGGCAACCCGCTGGACGGTAAAGGCCCGATTGTCACCACTGAGCGTCGCCCGGTCGAATTCATGGCGCCAGGCGTGGCCGGCCGCCAGCCAGTCCGCGAGCCACTGCAAACCGGCATCAAGGCGATCGACGCCATGACCCCGGTCGGCCGTGGTCAACGCGAATTGATCATCGGTGACCGCAAAACCGGCAAGACGGCGATCGGCATCGACGCCATCATCAATCAGCGCGGTAGCGGCGTGAAATGCTTCTACGTCGCCGTCGGTCAAAAAGACTCGACCGTCGCCGGTGTCATTGAAGCTCTCCGCAAAAACGGCGCGATGGACTACACCACGGTCATCGTCGCCGGCGCCAGCAGCGCCGCTCCACTGCAATACGTGGCGCCCTACTCGGGCACGGCCATGGCCGAGTTCTTCACCTACCGCGGCGAGCATGCTTTGATCGTCTATGACGATCTCTCGAAGCAAGCCGTGGCTTATCGCCAATTGTCACTGCTCATGCGTCGTCCGCCTGGTCGCGAGGCCTACCCGGGTGACGTGTTTTACGCCCATAGCCGCTTGCTTGAGCGGTCTGCCAAGCTCAGCGATGAGTTGGGCGGCGGCTCGTTGACCTCGCTGCCGATTATCGAAACGCTCGAAGGCGAAGTCTCGGCCTACATTCCGACGAACGTGATTTCGATCACCGACGGTCAGATTTACTTGCAACCGGACTTGTTCTTCGCCGGCCAACGCCCCGCTATGAACGCCGGTATTTCGGTGTCTCGCGTCGGTGGCGCCGCTCAGATTCCGGCCATGAAGAAAGTGGCCGGCGGTCTGCGTTTGGACCTGGCCGCCTTCCGCGAGCTCGAAGCATTCGCGCAGTTAGGCACCGACTTGGACGCGGCCACGCAAGCCCGGTTGGATCGCGGTTACCGCATGATCGAGTTGCTCAAGCAAGGTCAGTACCAGCCGCTGGACGTCTACGACGAAGTGCTCAGCATTTACGCTGGCACCCGCGGTCACTTGGACAAGATCCCCCGCACCGAAGTCGCGATCTGGGAAAAGGAATTCCTGGCGTTCATTCGCGATCAGAAGCCGGAGATCCGCAAGAAGCTGGTCGACACCAAGAAGCTCGAAGACGATCTGACCGCCGAGCTGGAAAAGGCCATCGCCGAGTTCCAAGCTCAATACGCTACGAAGAAGAAGTAAATAGCGCCCCCGCGCAACACAACGTTTCCCGAATCGTTTCCTCGTCCACACCCAGTAGTTCGTCATGGCCAAGGCAAGAGCACTCGACAAACGACGCAAGTCGATCAAGAACATCCGCAAGATCACGCGGACGATGGAATTGATCGCCACGGCGCGGTTCAAGAAGGCGATGGACCGCGCGAGCGCCGCCACGGCTTATACCAAGCGAATCACGGCGCTCGTGGCCGAACTGGCCAACGCCGGCCTCTCGGTCAGCCATCCGCTGCTCGAAAGCCGTCCGGAGACGAAGAACGCCACGCTGCTGGTGCTGACCGGCAACCGTGGTTTGTGCGGCGGTTACAACTCGAACGTGCTACGCGCCGCGCTCGCGCGTTGGAGCGAGCTGCAAGCGACCGTGCCAAACGTCAAGCTCGAAGTCTCAGGCAAGCGCGGTATCGGCTCGTTCAAGTACCGCGAGATCCCGCAGACCCGCACGTTCACCCAGTTCGAAGATCGCGTGCGATTCGAAGAGATCGACGCCTTGGCCCAGGGCTATCTGGAAGCGTACATCACCGGCAAGCTTGATCGGCTGGACGTGGCTTATACCCGTTTCGATAGCATCGCCCGTCAGGCGGCCGTGGTCGAAACGCTATTGCCGCTCGGTTCGATTGGTGGAGCAGACGCCGCGGCCGCGCAAAGCAACCGCGTGGGCCCGCAAATCGAATTCCTACCATCGGCCGAAAGCATTTTGGAAGAAGTTGTGCCGACCAGCTTCAAGGTGAAGTTGTTCAAGTGCTTTTTGGACGCGGCCGTCAGCGAGCAGGTCGCGCGAATGGTCGCCATGAAAGCGGCCACCGAGAACGCCGACAAGATTATCAAGCACCTGACCATGACGTACAACCGCGCCCGCCAGTCGCAGATTACCGGCGAAATTATGGAAGTCCTCGGCGGCGTCGAGGCTCTCAAAGGTTAACGCTATTTGAAAGTGAGAGTCTGTGTGCCACTGGCTTTGCCAGTGCCCGGCCTCGAAACAAGATAACGAAGCACTGGCAAAGCCAGTGGCGCCCGAGTCGAAGCCAAAAGAACAAAGATAAACCAACGATCTAAAAACCTTCATTTTTCAAGCTGAATCCTCATGGCAACTGTCACCCAGAAGAACATCGGTCACGTCACGCAAGTCATTGGGTCGACCTTCGACGTTGAATTCGCCGAAGGGCATCTGCCGGCGATCTACAACGCCGTCCGGATTGACTCGGAAATCAAAGGCGTGAAGCTCCATCTCGTCGGCGAGATTCAGCAGCACTTAGGCGGCGGACGCGTCCGCTGCGTCGCGCTCGGTAGCACCGAGGGCATGGTCCGCGGCCAAGAGTGCGTCGACACCGGCAAGCCGGTGAGCGTGCCCGTCGGCAAGGCCACGCTGGGTCGCGTGTTCAACCTGATTGGCGAGCCGATCGACGGTCGAGGCCCGGTCGAGGCCGACGACTATTGGTCGATCCATCGTGACGCCCCGCCGGTCACAGACCTCTCGACCAAGACCGAGCTCTTTGAGACGGGCATCAAAGTTATTGACTTGCTCACGCCGTTCGTCCGCGGTGGTAAAGCCGGACTCTTCGGCGGCGCCGGTCTGGGTAAGACCGTTATTCTCACTGAGCTGATCGCTCGTATCGCCAGTGCTCACGGTGGTTACTCCGTGTTCGCAGGCGTCGGCGAGCGCACGCGTGAAGGAACCGACCTTTGGCTCGAAATGCAGGAAGCCAAGATCGGCGACACTGGCCGTAGCGTTATCGAACAAACCTGCATGGTCTTCGGCCAGATGAATGAGCCACCCGGAGCCCGTCTCCGCGTCGCCCTCTCGGCTTTGACCATGGCCGAATACTTCCGCGACACGACCGGCGCTGACACGCTCCTCTTCGTCGACAACATTTTCCGTTTCTCGCAGGCAGGTAGCGAAGTCTCCGCGCTCCTTGGCCGTATGCCGTCAGCGGTGGGTTACCAGCCCACGCTGGCCACGGAAATGGGCGCCCTGCAAGAGCGAATCGCTTCAACGTCGAAGGGGGCCATCACGTCCGTGCAAGCCGTCTACGTTCCGGCAGACGATCCGACCGACCCGGCGCCGGCCACGGCCTTCGGTCAGTTGGACGCGTTCTTGTACTTGGAACGTTCGATCAGCGAAAAGGGTATTTACCCGGCGGTCGATCCGCTGGCTTCGAGCAGCCGCATTTTGGATCCGCAGTACGTGGGCGAACGGCACTACGCCATCGCCCGTCGCGTGCAACGCACCCTACAGCGTTACCGTGAGTTGCAAGACATCATCGCGATTCTGGGCGTCGACGAATTGAGCGAAGAAGACAAGCTGGTCGTGCACCGTGCCCGCCGCATGGAGCGATTCCTCTCGCAGCCGTTCCTCGTGGCCGAAGTCTTCACCGGCAAGAAGGGCGAAATCACGTCGCTGGCCGACACGATCCGCAGCTTCGAGGAAATCGCCGACGGCAAGTGGGACCACCTGCCCGAAAACGCGTTCATGTACGTCGGCGCCATCGAGCAGGCCGAAGAACAAGCCAAGAAGTTGCAAAAGAAGTAGTGGGCGGCGCGTGGTCCGCGAATCAACGCAGGCCCCGTCAACACTCCACTGCAGTGGCGCCACTGCTGGCTTGGCCAGCAGTGCACGAATGACGATCCTAACGAGCGACAAACGGTAGAAACGAGCGGTCGATGGCGGAGCAACATTCAACTCTCGACGACATGCGCCCCGGCGGCAAGGTGGACTATTCCGTGCGGATACTCACGTTGATTGTCGTTACGCCCGAGGCCACGGTGCGCGAAACGCACGCCGAGTTTGTGGTTTTGCCACTCTACGACGGCGAAATCGGCATTGCGCCGGGCCATAGCGACATGATCGGCCGGCTTGGTTTCGGCGAGATGCGCGTGACCGAAGGCAACAAGACCGACCACTACTACGTCGATGGCGGCTTCGTCCAGGTCTCCGGTAACGTAGTCTCGGTCCTCACCAATCGGGCCGTGCCGGCGTCGCAGGTCGATCCCGAGGTCGCGGCCCAGCAACTCGAGGCTGCCCGACATCGCCCGACGAACACACCGGAGCTCGAAGCGCTCCGCGAGCGGGCCCAGTTGCAGGCGCGAGCCCAATTGCGCGTCGCCAACAAGACGCGCGGTCACAAGACGACCACGGCTTCACACTAGAAATCTGAGTGCCACTGACGCTGTCAGCCCGTGGTCGAAGGGTTTCTAACCAACGCATTCGGCAAGGAGGCGGCCATGTCGAGCGACACGTCCAAGCTTCGTTCCTACAACTCGCAGGGCGAAGAATATCGCGACGCATTTCGCGTCTTTCTGGATCACACCGACCAAAAGACCAACGCCTTGGCCTGGCTCGACCGCACTGTAAAACAGCTGCCGGAGCGTGGCACGTTGATTGACGCGGGCGCCGGCAACGGAGCCCTTTGTGCGCGGCTCTCACCCCATTTCACCCGCACGATTGCCATCGAGCCCAATCGGTCGTTGGCCGAAGATTTTAAGACGGCCTGCCCAAAGACCGAATTGTTGACGCGCGGCATTCTCGACGCCCTGCCAGACGCGTTGGCGGATTTCATCATTTGCTCGCACGTTTTTTATTACATCCCACGCGGGGCCTGGACGGATTACCTGCGGCGGATGGTCGGCTGGCTGCAGCCCCGCGGCGAACTGGCCGTTACGATCCAGAACGCCGACAGCGATTGCATGCGGATGTTCCGCGCGTTCACCGGCGCCCGTTACGACCTGGCCGAGCTCAGCGAACGGTTCCTGGTGGGCGAAGGGGGCAAGTACCAGGCCGTGATCGAAACCGTGCCAGCCGAAATCATCACGAATGACATGGAAACGGCCCTGACAATCGCCGAATTTATGCTCAACCTGACGTCGCTACCCAATCCGCCGCTCCGCACCACGGTCGAGTCGTACATCGTCCGGGAGTTTTTGCAGCCCAACGGCAGTTATCGCATGTCGTGCGATCAGGATTTCTTACGCGTGCGCCGCGCGTAGCCCCTTGTTTGGCAAGGTAAGGTCCCGAGATGTCGGACTTCCGACTTGCCTCGTTGGCTTCTGCCGGCCAAATCCGCCAGTTGACTCGCGCCAATGCGCCCCCTTACGCTAGCAGGCGATTTGCCGCGACGCGCGGCTTGTTCCCTTGAGCTGCCGGGGCACATCGACGTCATGCTCCTCTTCAAAAAGAAGTTTCTCGACGCGATTCGCGCCGGCGAAAAGACGCAAACCGTGCGGCTCTGGAAGCATCGCCGGATGCGGGCCGGGCAGCGCAGTTACATCCCCGGCGCCGGCTACATCGAGGTCGATCAGGTCGACGAAGTCCAGCTCGATGAGCTGACCGATGAAGACGCCCGCCGCGACGGCTTCGCCTCGGCAGCGCTACTGCGAACCGAGTTGGCCGAGTTGTACCGGGAACAATTATCGGCCGGGTACCGCGCGTACCGCGTAATTTTCCGCACGGTGGACCCGCCGGCGGCGGGCGAGGGCGCGGAGAAGTAGGGTCCGCCCGCGACGGCAGAAGGCGCGTCGAGGTCGATCTGAAACGTGCGGACGCGCAGCGCATGATCCCGGCAGGGATCAAAGAAATTAGCCGGGGGTTGAGCGCAGCGACACCCCCGGAACGCATACGCGCAAGATCCATCGTCGACCCCGCCAGGGGTCGCGCATGAAGGCGACAACGCACGATGAATCACGGCGTCCCGAGCGGATCGAGACCGACACGGTCTGCGATCCCTACCGGGGTCGTTTACGACGTTCTATCGTGTCCTCGGTACCGGGGGTATCGCTGACGCTCAACCCCCGCCTACGATCTTCGACCCCTGCCGGGGTCGAACATTGCACTTCGCCCGTTGGCAACGTTCGTCGCGGATTGCATCAATCAAACGCAGCAACGTCCGCCTAAGCTTCTTCCTCTTCCTCCAGCACAGCCTTCTCCATGATGTCCTTCACCGTGTGGGCTGGGACGACGTCGTAGTGGCTGAATTCGATCGCGTAGCTCCCCTGCCCTCCCGTGATGCTCGACAAACTGCGAGCATACGTCGTGACTTCGGACAGCGGCACTTCAGCCGTGACGGTTTGCATGTCGCCACCGGCTGAGTCCATACCCAGCACGCGGCCGCGGCGGCCGGACATGTCGCTGTTGATGTCGCCCAGTTTTTCGCCGGGCACGGTGACATGCAGCTTGACGATTGGCTCGAGCAGCGATGGCCGCGCTTCACGGAAGACATTCCGAAACGCCATCGATCCGGCCGTCTTGAACGCCGCTTCGGAGCTATCGACCGGATGGTGTTTGCCGAAGTAGACCTCGACCGCCACGTTCTGCACTTTGAAACCGGCGATGACGCCGCGGTCGAGTCGCTCTTTCAGTCCCTTTTCGACCGCAGGCAGGAAATTGTTGGGGATCGTCCCGCCAACGATCGAATCGACCCACAAAAAGTTGTGAGTTTGGTCGTAGTGAAACTCGCGCATTGAGGGGAATCGATGCTTAGTGGCAAAATCCTCGATCTTCGTTCCCTCAGGCAGCGGGTACAGCCGGATGTGAACTTCGCCGAATTGGCCGCGGCCGCCCGATTGTTTCTTGTGACGGTAGCTCCCCTCGGCGTTCGACTGAATCGTTTCCCGATAGGGAATCTTCGGCTCTTTCGTCTCGACTTCGACCTTATCGCGCCGCTTGAGCCGCTCCCGCAAGATTTGCAGGTGCAATTCGCTCATGCCGGTCATGACAAGTTCTTTGGTCTGCGGATCGCGATCAAGCCGGAGCGTGCCGTCTTCTTCGACAATCTTATGCAGCGCGCCCGAGAGCTTCCCTTCGTCGCCACGCGTCTTGGGCATGACGGCCAGGCTGGCCATTGGATGCGGCAAGTCCAACGATGGCATCGTCACGTCGCCAAGCGTGCTGCCGGTGTGCAGATCTTCGACCTTGGCCAGCGCTATGATGTCTCCTGCAGTGGCCGCGTCGAGCGCCTCGGTGGCGCCTCCCTGCACGCGCAGCAGTTGATGCAACTTCATCGGCTTGCGGACGTTCGAGACGTGGACTGTCTCGTCTTTCTTGAGCGTGCCTGAGTACAGACGGATGAAGCTGAGCTTCTGCACGAAAGGATCAATGCGGGTCTTGAAGACTTGCGCCACCAGCGGGCCGGCCGGATCGCACTTTACTTCAACGTCCTTGCCGTCCGCCGATTTGGCCACGCGCGGGATTTTGTTTGGTGGTAGCGAGCACTGCACCAGCCCTTCGAGCAGTTCTGGCAGGCCGCCGCCGGTCTTGGCCGAGATGCAATAGATCGGAATCAAATGCCCGGCCGCCACGGCTTCGACCGTCAGTCTGGAGATTTCTTCGTCGGTCGGCTGCTGCCCTTCGAAGTAGCGCTCTGTCACCGCCTCATCGATCTCAATGATTTCTTCGATCACTTTTTCCGTGAACGACGATGGATCCACGAGCGCCCCGGCGGCGTTCGTGGGCTTCAGCGTGCTGACCACGCCGCGGAAATCTGCGCCCGAGCCAAGCGGGATATTCATCGGCAGGCAGGCGGTGCCGAACAACGAGTGGATGTCGTCAAGCAGTCCCGGAAAATCGATATCGTGCGAGTCCATCTTGCTGATCACGATGATTCGCGCGAGGCCCGCCTTGCCGGCCTCTTTGAAAACGCGTCGCGTGTTGACGCCAATGCCAGAGTGGGCATTGATCATGATGACCGCGGTATCGACGGCCCGCAGGGCGCCAATCGTCTGGCCGATAAAGTCCGGATAGCCTGGCGTGTCGAGAATATTGAAGAACTTGCCAGCGTGCGAGAAGTGAACCAGGCTCGATTCGACGGTGTGCTTGTGGTGCTTTTCTTCTTCGTCGAAATCGCAGACGCTCGTGCCGGCGTCCAGACTGGCCGGATGTGTGATTGCCCCGGTCTTGAAGAGCAGCGTATCGGCCAGCGTTGTTTTGCCAGCGGAGCCGTGCCCACAGAACGCAATGTTGCGGATGTCCTCGACTTTGTGCAGAGCCATGAAATCATCCTTTCGGGGGTGCGTGGTGGATGTGCTGTGCGAAGCTCAACGTCGCACGCCCGGAGTCGGTCGAAAGGCCGTCAGCGCAGCAAGCTCTGCGCGACTGGGAGCCCTGCGAACGACGACGAAGCGGAAACGCTCGTGCGACGTGCAATCCTGCGTGATTGGCCGCGGATACCCTCCCTTCAACCTGGTGGAGAAACCGTGTCGCTGGCCGCGGCCAGAGCGGCGCGGAGATCAATCGTTCGTTCGTACAATGCGCGGCCAATAATGCAGCCGGCCACCGCCAACTGCGCAAGCGCGGCTACATCCTTGGCGGTATGCACTCCGCCCGAGGCAACGACCGGTAGCGCGACCGCGTCGCGCATCTCGGCCATCTGCTGGAGATTCGGTCCGCAGAGCATGCCGTCGACAGCGATGTCTGTGTAGACAATCGCCGCGACCGGTTCCGAGTTGAATTGTTGCGCTAGCTCGGTCGCCCGCACACTGCTCGTCTCGAGCCAACCGTCGGTGGCCACGTGGCCATCGCGAGCGTCGATCCCCAGCACCAGTCGCTCTGGAAATTTACGGCACATCGCGCGGAACCAATCCGGTTCGCGCAGCGCCTTGGTGCCGACCACCAGACGTGAAAGCCCAAGATCAAGCAGCTCGGCGATCGTCGCTTCGTCGCGAATGCCCCCGCCAAGTTCACACGGAATGGTTACGGCCGCGAGAATCGCGCAGATTCCGGCCATGTTCGCCGGCTTGCCATCGCGGGCGCCATCGAGATCAACCAGATGCAGAAACTCCGCCCCTTCGTCCACCCAGTGGCGGGCCATGGCGGCCGGATCGTCGCCGAAGACCGTCTCCTGGTCGTAGTCGCCTTGCCGGAGGCGAACGCATTTACCACCACGCAAGTCAATAGCCGGCCAGATCTGCATACGAATTCAATGCGTGTGTTCGCGACGAGGGAAAGAGAAGGGCTCTATCTCGAATATCGCACAGAAAAAATTAGCCTGCAAGTATTTCATCCCCCGCGCGGCGGCGCAGATGGCCGCTGCACGGGAATTTCTGAACTTCGGCAAATTGGGCAGACCGCTATTTTTTGGCAGCCTTGCGCATTTCTGCCGGAATCTCCGCTTTGTCCGATAGCACAAATGGGGCCTGTCCGGTGACGGACCAGAAGAGCCGCGCCGGGCCGCGAGGGTAGGTCTCGCCATCAACCCAGGTGTGGAAAACTTTGCCCCACATCGTCCGGACCGCGGCCAGCGTTTTCTTTTCTTCGTCCCCGGTCTGCGTCAGGCTCTTCAGCAGCCCTTCGTCGACTTCGAACTTGTGATCGTGCCAGAACGATTTCTCTTCAGCCGGCATCAACTGGTAAACGTCGTCCGGGACCAGGTACTCGACGCCGATCAACTTCGCGTCGGGGCCGGTGCCGTCATACAGCACGCACTGATTGCATTTGCCGTTTACCGGTTTGCAAAAGTGATAGGCGACGCGCGATTCGGCCGGGTCGTCTTTCATCAAGTGAACGCCGGCGAATGCGAGTGGGCAGCCGATCAATTCATTCAGTGGCGCCTTGGGACCAGCCGTCTTGGTCGAAGCCAACTTGTCGTCGGTCGCGCAGATTTCATCCGCGCTGCTGGCGGCGTCCCTAGCAGCGCCACTGATTGCGGCGCGGGCCGGGCGATCGCGACCCGTCGCGCGTGGACCAAGGAAAATGAACGAGCCGACCGCAACTGCCAATAATGCCAATGTCGCAAGGCTCCAACCATTTCGCGCCAACATAGCCATAACTCACTGCTCCCGAGTTCTCACTTGATCGAGCGCGCGGCCACGTCGCCGCGCCAACACCGTTTTAAGTGGTTCACCCCCACAGAAATGTTCAGTCGACTGCGCAGGTATAAAGGGCGCCATCCTGCGCATGATTGTTGACATGCGAGAGCATGCGGCGCTGCGGATAGTTACGCCGATCGCTGCGACCGGAAGACGCGCCGAGCTTCGCTCGCCGGGAGGGCGAGGCTCCTGCCGAGCCGAGATGTGAGTTGGACGATGCAACTAAGAATGCGGCGCGCGGAGAAAGAGAAATATAGAGACAAAGTGGAGCGTGCCAAACCGCATTGATTTTCAAGCGGATTCCGGCGCGCGGCTCGGCGGGAGCCTCGCCCTACCGGAACGCGTTTCCCGATTCAGGATCAAATCATGGCGGCGTCCACCTCCGTCGCGATGGTACGCACGGCGTGCGTACGCTACTTTAAGAGCCAGTCTACTGCGGCGGCGGCTTCGGCTTCTTTCGCGCCGGTGTGAAGCGTTACGCCGTCCGGCTTGCCGGCCGCTTTATAGCTAGTGGCGATTACTGCTGGCAGTTCTTGCCCTTCGCCGGCCAGCAGCAGCTTGTGCGGCGCTGCGAGCGAGAGGAAGCCTGGCACGTCACCGTATTTCACCGCGCCGGGCAGGAAGTTCACGTCGTCGATTTCGGTAAGCTTCGCAAATCGAAATCCGCCGGTGTCGATCGCCGCGCGATCGATCGCGTCGCCAGATAGCGCAAGCGCCGCGGCGGCCAGTGGCCCGGTTCCGTCAAGCGCTACCAGGTCGACTCTTTCCGGCCCGTAGTCATGGTTCTTGGCGAACGCAGCCAGCGTCAAGATATCCTGGACGCGGCTGGCGAACAGCGTGTGGTTGTAGCCGTGCGTGTAGCCAGCGAAGTTTCGGTCGCCGACCACGCGGCGAGTCTTCTCCGGCGCCTTGCCATCGGCGTTGAATTCACCCTGGTACAGCAGATCGATCCCGCCGACGGCGACCCCAGCGTCAACCAGCCTGCGGATCTCCGGTTTCGGCGCTCCGTCGCTGCCGTACAGGCCGGCTTTGCCTGCGCCATCGAGCCAGAGCACGACGTTCTTCTTCCAGTCGTGTGGAAAAAAGAAGACGACTGGCAGTTCCGAACCGTGCTGCTTGTTCTTCAGCAGCCCGCTGAATTCCATGAACGTCGCGCGGTCAATTTCGTCCTGCATCACGAACTCGACGTCCTTGGCCGCTGGCAGACCGTGACCGATCATCACCTCGAACGCGCCGCCGACCAGACGCCGATACTCGGCCAACGTCGTCGCGTCGCGCGGGGCGAGCGCCGCCAATTGCGACTTCGCTTCGTCGGCCATGTAACGGGTGAGCTTGCGTTCGTGCTCGTCGCCAGACGGTGGACGTGGATGGCTGTCGTCCCAAACGGTTGTCTCGGCAACCGTCAGCGGTGTGTAATCCTCTTCAACGATCGGCTCTTCCAGGCCCATCTTCAAGTGTTTGTTGAAGAAGCTGTACATCACGGCGCGGCTGACATAGTTGTAGTTGTGGCCGAAGTGATTGAGCGGCTTGGCCATTACATTTTCGGGAGCGCCCAACAGCTCGTACAGCTTTCTCAGCTCGGGCAGCCCCTTCGTGGCGATCTCGACGGTCCAGTCGTTGGCGCCGGTCATGCCCAGCGGCTTGGGAGCAAACAGCGCGGCGAATTCGACGTTACCCGTATCGTTGCGCAATAGCGACGTGTTCTCGCAGGTGCAGCCCCCCTGCATCGCGGTCGAAACCATTACGGCCGGAAACGACGCCGCCGGCCGAGGATCGATTCCGCAAAGAATGAAGGTCTGCGTGCCGCCGCCGCTGCCGCCGGTCATGCCGATTCGCTCGGGGTCAACATCCGGCAGGCTGGTGAACCAGTCGAGCGCGCGGATCGAGTTGTACGTCTGCAAGCCCATGATCGATTGCAGGTTCAAATCAGACTGCGGAGTGAAAAAGCCCCAGCTCTCGGTTCCTTCCAATTGAGGGCGGCGATTCTTGAAACCGTGCGCGATGGCAAACGGGATTTGCGTGCTATCCGCGTACCCGACCATGTCATATTGAAAGACAACGCAGCCCATGCGAGCCAATTGCACGCACATCGACTGTAGCGGACTGCGGCCGCCGACCTCGAACCGCTCACCCCCTTCGACAATTTTCTTACGAACATTCTTGCGGCCATCGTCATGGAAACGCCCGTTGTCCCAATGACCGTACGGGCAAAGAATGCCAGGCCGGCGACCGGTCACGCCTTTCGGCCGATACAAGCTGCCGGTGATAAAGTGGCCGGGGTAGCTTTCCAGGTAAACGCGTTCGACGGTGTATTCCGGCCGATCGACGGCGCCGTGGACCACGGCGTTATCCGGCGTCTTGGCCGGCATGGGCCAAAGCCCCATCGAGACCAAAATCTGCCGACGGACGTGCGCGGCGCGCTGGTCCCACTCGTCTTTGCTGGCCGGCGGCGTGAATGGGAAGTAGCCGTTGAGGTTGTTGAGCGGTTGCAAACGTTTGTCCGCCGACTTTTGCCCTGCGGCGATAACGCGTGGACCAACGGTCGTTGGCTTGTCCGGTTCGTCCGCGGCGCGGACGGCCGTCGAAAGCATGGGGAGAAACAGCAGCGTCGCCATGGTCAACGTCAACGCACGACGTCCGCAGCAACGGAGGGCAAGAATCGCAGGCATGTTCAACTCCCAGGCGAGCGACAACAGGTGGGGTAAAAGCAGTCAGGTAGGCGCATGACTACTGTAAACGAGCGCGGAACGCGTTGCCACGGGGGCCGGGGTTTCACTTCGCCCGCCTGGCGCCGCTGGGCAAGCCAGCAGTGGAACACGATTTCGCTTACTAGCCGGGATGGTCGAACTGCCCTGGCTTGCGTCTTTGCTGTGAGCCGCTGAGAATAGCTATGATCGCGTCACGCTCATCTCACCCCAACTGGACGCTCGCCAGCGCGAGCAGGCGGTATTGATTTTATGGCCAGGCGTTTATTGAGAATCTTCATCGGTATCGTGGCGGTATTTCTACTCGTAGTGATCGGCGCCGCCTGGTGGGTGAATGGGCAGCTAAAAGCGAGCTTGCCGCAGCTCGAAGGCGAGGTACTCGTCGAGGGCGTCTCTGCGCCGGTGACGATCGAGCGCGATCCGCTCGGCATACCGACAATTCGCGGCGCCAACCGGATCGACGTCGCGTTTGCGACCGGCTTCGTCCATGCGCAAGATCGATTGTTTCAGATGGACCTGCTGCGGCGCAACTCGGCTGGCGAACTGGCCGAGCTGTTTGGCGCCCCGGCGGTCGGCAACGACAAGAAGATGCGCGCCTATCGCTTTCGCGATGTCTCGAAAAAGCTGCTCGCCGCTTGTGACGAGAATCAGCTCGCGCTCATGAAGGCCTACTCCGACGGCGTCAACGCCGGACGAGAAGCCATGAAGGCGCCGCCGATGGAGTACCTGCTGATCGGGCTGACGCCGACGCCTTGGAAACCAGAGGACTCGGCGCTTGTGATGTTCTCGATGTATCTCGATCTGCAAGGCGAAGATTTCCACGATGAGCGTTTGCTCGGCATCATGCACGACACGCTGCCGGAGCCGATGTTCAACTTCCTGGCGCCGCTGGGGACAGAGTGGGACGCGCCGATTGACGGCGAAGCATTCAAGGAAAGTCCGATCCCCGCCGCCGATATCTACGACACGCGCAAGACCAGCAAGGCAGATCAAGCCCGGCTGACGCCACCCGCGCAGTTGCCGCTGGAAGGAAGTCCTCATCTGGGGAGCAACAACTGGGCGGTCTCCGGCAAGCGCACCAAAGACGGCCGCGCGATCGTGGCCGACGACATGCACCTGGGCATTCGCGTGCCGCACGTCTGGTACCGCGCCAGCTTGGAATGGAAGTCGGCCGACGGCGCCGACAAGCCGCACAAGATGATCGGCGCGTCACTTCCCGGCACGCCGGCCGTGGTGGTCGGCAGCAACGGGCATGTCGCTTGGGGTTTCACGAACTCCGAAGGAGACTGGGTTGACGTCGTCACCATCGAAGTCGACGAACAAGACAAAGACTCGTACAAAACGCCCGACGGCGTGAAGAAGTTCGAGCACATTGAAGAGACGATCATCGTCAAGGATGGACAGAACGAAACGCTCGACGTCGTCCAGACGATTTGGGGCCCGATTCTCGCGAAGGATTCCAAGAACCAGCCGCAGGCGATTCATTGGGTCGCGCTCGAACCGGGGGGCGCGAATATGGGATTGCTCGACATCGAACTGGCAACCACGCTCGACGAAGCAATGCGCCTGGCCAACCTGAGTGGCTCGCCGGCGCAGAACTTTGTCGTGGCCGACGACCAGGGGCAGATCGCCTGGACGATTCTCGGACGCATTCCGCGCCGCGTTGGCTGGGATGGTCGCCTGCCGAGCTCGTGGGCTGATGGCAAACATCGCTGGGATGGCTGGTTGAATCCGGAAGAATATCCCAAGGTCGTCAATCCTGAGAGCGGGCAGATCTGGACCGCCAACGGACGCGTCGTCAGTGGCGAAATGCTCGCCAAGCTCGGCGACGGCGGCTATGACCTGGGCGCGCGAGCCAAGCAAATTCGCGATGACCTCACCAAGCTGAACGAAGTGACCGAGGCCGATATGCTGGCGATCCAGCTTGACGACAAAGCAATCTTTCTCGAGCGCTGGCAGAAACTGCTCTTAGACGTACTTTCGCCGGAGGCCATCAAAGATGACCATCGCCGTGAAGAGCTGCGCAAGTTTGTCGAAGAGTGGCAAGGCGAGGCCTCGACTGAGTCGGTCGGCTTTCGCGCTGTGCGAACGTTCCGCCGTCATTTGTTGGCGCAACTTGCTGACGCACTGACCGTGCCGTGCAAGAAAGTGGACGACAAGTTCTCGATCGCCCGGCTCGATCGCACGGAGGGGCCGGTTTGGCAATTGGTGTCGCAAAAACCGGAACACTTGATTGACCCGCGCTTTAAGGATTGGAACGCCCTGCTGTTGGCCGCGGCCGACCGCGTATTGGAAGACGCGAACAAAGAAGGCGCCGCCCTTAAGGATTTCACCTGGGGCAACTACAACACAACCAAGATCGTGCATCCAATGAGCCGCTTCCTGCCACAATCGGCCGGCGAGTTCCTCAACATGCCATCGCAGCAGTTACCGGGCGATTCGGAGAACATGCCGCGGATCCAGGCGCCGGCGATGGGCGCCAGCCAGCGGATGGGCGTGTCGCCCGGCCATGAGAGCGAAGCTTACTTCCACATGCCGTGCGGCCAGAGCGGCCACCCGTTGTCGCCCCACTATCGAGACAGCCACGCCGCGTGGGTCGAAGGGGAGCCGACGCCATTCCTGCCAGGGCCGACTCAGCACACATTGGTGCTGAAGCCGTCGACTAAGCCATCAGCGGCGAAGAAATCAGAGGCAGCCGAGAAATCGTCGAGGGCCGCCGGGTAGTGGCTGGATTCGCTACGTGCAGAAAGATCTTCCAGGTCCGCCGCGGGATCCGAGCCCCGACAGGGGCGGCAGTTAATAGCCAGGGACGTGAGTCCCTGGAATAAGATTCTCGCGAGTTCGACGTCCGAGCCCCATCGGGGCGGAAGATGTCTCTGGATTAATGGACGGCCTATCCAGGCGTGACGCCCCGTTGGGGCTTCACGGACGAATAAACGCCCGATACCTGGGGTTTACACCCCAGGCTATTAACTTGCGCCCCTTTGGGGCTGTCTGCTTCGAACCGATCGCGGCGATTGGCTGGACCAGAGCTGCAACCTTCAATGACTATCACGCGCTAAACTCCGGTCGGCGGCGTTCCAACTGGCTTTGCAGTCGCTGCACGATTGAGCTGTGCATCTGGCTGACGCGGCTTTCCGAGAGATCGAGCGTGGCGCCGATCTCTTTCATCGTTAGCTCTTCATAGTAGTAGAGGATGATGATCAGACGCTCGTTGCGGTTCAGACCTTTGGTGACCAGTCGCATCAGATCGTTCTTCTGAATCCGGCGGGTGGGGTCTTCCCCCTTCTTGTCCTCCAGGATGTCGATCTCGCGAACGTCTTTGTAGCTGTCGGTCTCGTACCACTTCTTGTTCAGGCTGATCAGGTTGACCGCGTTGGCGTCGAGAACCATCTTTTCGAGCTCGGCAATGCTGATGCCCATGTGCTCGGAAAGCTCGACTTCGGTCGCCGCACGGCCGTATTTGGCTTCGAGCGTCTTGACCGCTTCGTTCAGCTTGCTGGCCTTCGAGCGAACCAGACGTGGAACCCAGTCCATCGTTCGCAGTTCGTCGAGCATGGCGCCGCGGATACGCGGCACGCAGTAGGTCTCGAACTTGACGCCGCGCGAAAGGTCGAACGCGTCGATAGCGTCCATCAGCCCGAACACGCCGGCCGAAATCAGGTCGTCGAGTTCGACGCCTTCGGGAAGGCGCGACCAGATCCGTTCGCCGTTGTATTTGACGAGCGGCAGATAAATTTCGACCAATCGATTCCGCATGTCCTGATTGTTCGGGTCGGCCTTGAAGGCTTCCCAGAGGATCTGCATCTCTTCCGCGGCGACGGTCGTAACCATTCAATCCTCCGTGATCTTGCCAGCGCTGACTTGCAGTAAACCGCGGCCAGGCTGGTGCGTCTCAGGTGAGACGCGGTGTCCACGTCACGCATCTTGCGTGACGTTAAATTCGATTTGATCGCTACAGTTTGACAGCTCTGCGCGTTCCGATGGGCGCCCCCTTTTATCGGCTCACGCGAAGTTGAAAGTTGAACTTGTTTTGTCGAGACTTAGCTGGCGACGGCGCAACACGTTACGCGTGCGCCTGCTCCAGCACCAACTTGCCGGTTGCCACCCCGCCCGCTGGCGGACCATACCGCTCGGCAATGCGGTTTAGCTCGCATTGTGTCAGGTGATTGAGTGCTGCCACGGCAGTGGCGCAGACGCGCGCCAGGGCATTGTCTGCTGGCGCAGTGCCGGCTTGCGCAAGGTCAGCGCCCAGAAAGCGCCGGCATGCCTGCCGCAGCCGCTCGTGCACTTCCGCGGCCTCGGCCTCGTCGTTTGACTGATTCACCAGACTGGCGACCGGCGTCTTGCCGGCGCCGGCCCAAAAGGTCTTTACCGCGGCGTAGGCGTCTAGCACCGCCACAGGATCCGGCGTGGTTACCAGCAGCACTTCGTCGGCCGCTTGCCAGAATCGATGCGCGACCGCGTCACACGCTGAGCCCACGTCGAGCAACGCCACGTCGGCGTGCGGGCCCAGGCTGCGCAGATCAGCAATGAATCGCTCTTGCGCGGCTGGCGTCCATGGCGTGGCGCCAGCACGCGGCGCTGTTTGCCCCAAGGGTGATACGCCTGGCAGGATCTGGATTCCCCCCGGTCCCAACCGGATCGCTTCGTGCATAGTCCGACGGCCGTACAAAACGTCGGCCACGCTATAGCCATCTTGTAGCTGGCAGACCGTCGCCACGTCGGGTCGTTGAGTGTCCGCGTCGACCAGCAGCGTCCGACGGCCGTCTCGCGCCAAGGCCTGCGCCAAGCGGATGGCGAGCGTTGTGACGCCCACGCCTCCTTTGCCGCCAGCCAGCGCGATCAATCGCGGCGCCGAGTTCGAAACCGGTCCTAGCCGGCGGCCGGCCGAGACGAGTGCGCGGAGATGGTTGGCTTGATCGTGCATGGATCGGTTCAAAACGAAATGAATAGTTACAGGCGAACGTTACGCGTTCACTCCAACACCTAGGATAGACTCGGCCAGCCAACGCGCGTTGGCCGGCTGAATATCGTCAGGCACGTTCTGCCCGTTGGTCAAATAGCTCAGCTTCAATTGGCTGGAACGAACCAGCGGTAACAAATTGCCGAGCGATGTCGCTTCGTCGAGCTTCGTCAGAATCAACGCCGTGACCCCGGCCGGACTGAAGCGCTGCGCCGTGTTGACCAGGCTCGAGGCACTGGCAACGCTGGCCATGACCAGGTGAACCTCGTCCGCGCGGGCTTCGACCAACAGATTGCGCAGCTCGCGAATCTTGATTTCATCCTGTGGACTGCGGCCGGCCGTGTCGATCAGCACCAGATCCAAGTGCGACATCCGCTCGACGGCTTCCCGCATTTCGCGCGGCGTGCTGACCACTTCCATCGGCAGGTCGATGATCTCGGCATACGTCCGCAGTTGTTCGACCGCGGCGACGCGATAGGTATCGACCGTGATCAGGCCAATCTTGCGCTTGTCACGGAGCCGAAAATTAGCGGCCAGCTTGGCGATGGTGGTCGTCTTGCCAACACCTGTGGGACCGACCAGCGCCACCACGCGGCAGCGGCCAGCCCGGGCGTCGATCGGCCCGGCCACGGCGACGTCGCGCTCGATAATCGTTAACAGGCGCGATCGCAGTGCTTCTGGATCCTGCGCCTCGTCATTGGTCAATTCAGCTCGCGTGCGCTCAACGAGGGCCCTTGCCAGATCGTCCGGCGCCTCGGCGTCGATCAGCGCCGCATAAAGCTGGAAGCATGCCTCTGGCAGGTCCGTCTGTCCCGAGCCACGCGTGCGGCGGCACAGATCTGCCACCATGGTTTGCAGCGCGGCTAACTGCTCGGCCATGTCATTCGCAGCGGCGTTGGCCGGAATCGAACTGCTTTCGCTGGCCGTCGCGCTCACGGTGCGTGCGTCTGTAGAGTCTGGGAATCTCGATGGGACGTAGACATCGGCAGAGGCCGTGACTTCGATCCAGCGCATGCCCGGCAACCAGCCGAACAACCGGCTCAGCGGCGCCTCGCGTGTTTGCAGCACGGCGGCCCCGGGGCCCAGTTCCTGACGCACCTGGCACAAGGCATCCTGCAACGTGCTGGCGCGATACGTTTTGACTTCCATGTCGTTTCCGCTTGTCTACTATCGAAGGAGATGAAAGGAACTGTTGCTCATCGAACGTGTGTCCAACCGTCAGGCAGCCGCCGCGACAGTGCCAGCGCCGGCCAGCGCCGCGGATTCAATCTGCGTGTCACGCGTGATCTCGTTGTAGCTCAGCACGACCAGGCGAGGCAGATGCGCGGCGCTCAACCGTTTGACGGCGGCGCGAATGTCGGGACTGACCAGCACGATCGGCTGTCGTCCGGCCGCGGCCATCGCCTCGACTTCCACACCGATCATGCGGCAGATCTCGTCGACCGCTCTGGGCGCCAGGCGAATCGTCAGCCCGGCGGCGGTTTGCTCGCAGCCAGCACGAATTCGATCTTCGAGCGCCGGATCTAGCGCTACGACATGCAGTCGGTTCTGCGCGTCGCGATAACGAGTCGAAATCGCGCGAGCCAGGCGGCGGCGGGCGAACTCGGCCAGGACGAGCGGATCCTTGCTGCGCGGCGCACAGTCGCCAAGCGCTTCGAGGATCGTGCCCAATTGGCGGATCGGCACACCTTCGCGCAATAGCAACTGCAACACTTGCTGGACTTCGGCCAATTTCATCACGCCAGGGATAAGTTCTTCGACCACGGCTGGCGTGGCTGATTTCAACTCGTCGATCAGGTGTCGCGTAGCGTCACGCGTCAACAGTTCATCTGCCTGGGAGCGAACCACGTCAACCAGGTGCATGGCGATTACGCCACCGGCTTCGACGATACAACTGCCGCGCTGCTCGGCCGAGGCTCGTTCGCTAGGGCCGATCCAGGCATCGAGGGCGTTGTCGCCTTCGCCCCGTGCGGCAAGCGCAGCGAGCGCTTCAGTGTCTGTCCCACGCTCAATCGTCAGTAATCGGCCCGGATACACATACCCTTGCGCGACTGGCACGTCGGCGATCTTGATACGGTATTGATTCTGTTCGAGGCGAGTATTGTCGCGAATCCGAACCTTGGGCATCAGGATGCCGATCTCGGTCGCCACGCTCTGACGCACCCGTTGCACGCGTTCCAGTAAGTCGCCGCCTCGCTGACGGTCAGCCAGGCGAATCAGGCCGACGCCGATCTCGATTTCCATCGGATCGACGGCCAGGTATTGCTCGACGCGCTCTTCAGGCGGCTTGGTGGCAGCCTTTTCGGCAGGCGCCGCGGCGGCAGCGGCTGCCTTCTCACGACGCGTCGCCCGAGTCATCCGTACAGCCAATCCTGCACAGCCACCACCAATCAACAGCAGCGGTATCGCCGGTAACCGAGTAAACGTGAGCAGTCCGAGAAACCCCGCCGTTACAGCCAACACTTCGGGCCGGGTGAACAATTGCGAAACCAACTGGCTCGGCAGGTTCGTTTCGTCGTTCGATCGAGTAACGAGCATGCCGGCCGCGAGCGAGATCAACAGCGCCGGTACTTGCGTGACCAGCCCATCGCCGATCGTCAACTTCGTGAAAATCTCGGCCGCCGCGCTCAGGCTCATGCCGGATTCGACGACGCCGATGAACAATCCACCGACGATATTGATCCCAATGATCACTATCCCTGCGATGGCGTCGCCACGGACGAATTTGCTGGCGCCATCCATTGCGCCGAAGAAATCGGCCTGACGGCCCACGTCGGCCCGGCGGCGTTGCGCTTCGTGCTGATCGATCACGCCGGCGTTGAGATCAGCGTCAATCGCCATCTGCCGGCCTGGCATGCCGTCTAGGGCAAACCGAGCCGCGACTTCGCTGATGCGCGTGGCGCCTTTCGTGATCACCACAAATTGTATGACGATAATAATCGCAAAAATTACCAGGCCGACAATGACACGATCGCCGGCGACAAATGCTCCAAAGCCGCGGACGACTTCACCCGCCGCGTCCAGGCCGTGCGTGGCGGCGCGCGTCAGAATCAAACGCGTCGTGGCAACGTTCAGCACCAGACGACCCAGAGTAGTGATCAGTAGTAACGACGGAAAAACGCTGAACTCCAGCGGCCGGCGCACCGATAACGTCGTCAACAACATGACCAGCGCCACGGCGATATTGGCGCTCAGCAGCACGTCCAGCAGCGCTGGCGGCAGCGGCGTCAAAATCACCAGCAGGCTTGCCACAATGCCGGCCGGAACGACGAGATCTCTCAGGCGCGCGAGCCAAGAGGCGCCCGCGCCCGGATTGTTTCCAGGAGCCACGTGTTATTCCCGCGTGAGCGGAGAGTCGGAAGAGGAGAGGAACGAAAAGACGCTTGAGGTGAAGGGCGGGGACAGTACTCAAAATCCCCCTCGAATGTCTAGGTGAGTTTCCCACAAGCATATGCCCGAGAAATCCCACGCTAGCAATGCGCGCGAATCTCGCGCCGAAATCAGGTGTTCGCGCCAAGTCATTACGTGATCAAAAAAGTAATTCACTGCACTTGTGAAAAACCGTTCATCTCCGGCCGTTTCTCGGTTCGCTACCTGACGCTTGCCGGCATGTCGTCTGGCTTCAATTCTCCGATTCGGCTAGAGATGTCGCCTCGACCGAAGCTCTATCAAGTCAACCGGCTGACGGTGCGATAAGAGAGCCAGAGGCGCGCCGCATGCGGCGGCCTGATGCTAGCAACCACGTTCTACTGATCGATGGCCAGAATCATGTTTTCCGCGCAGAGACCTGCCACCAGGTGGTGGTGGAGCTTGGCCCTTTGTCCGCTAGTGTTCGCGCTGGGCTGCGACACCGGCGCAGCGCCGCCCGCGGCGGACTCCGGTCGCTTGGCGCCGAGTGCGCCTGCCGCAGCGCCGACAGCGCCACATGTGGCCCGTGGCGCCATTTCGTTTGTCGACGGTTACCAGCGCGGCTGCGAAGTGGCGCGGCGCGAGCGTAAGCCGATGCTGCTATTCTTTACCGCCAGCTGGTGCCAGTATTGCCACCAGATGGCTAACGAAGCGTTCAACCAAACGCAGGTCACCAACCTCTCGCAGCGCTTCGTCTGCGTACTGATCGACGCCGACGCCGAGCCGCAGGTCTGCCAGCACTTCCAAGTGCGTGGCTACCCGACGGTGCAATTCCTCTCGCCCGAAGGCGCCCCGCTCCACCGAGTCGTCGGCAAACGCCCCGGCACGCAATTTCTCGTCGACATGCAAACGGCGCTGCAAGCCGTGGCCCGGCTGCAAACGCATGAGCGCGTTTTGCATTAAGAGGCGATCCTTCGGTTTCTGCCGTAGCCGGGGTCTTCGACCCCGGTGAAATGCGCTCGTCCACACCAACCCGAAGCGCCAGCGAGGGTTCTTCGTGTTATGGCCGCACAAAACCACCCTCGCTGGCGCTTCGGGTTAGTGTTGGAGAGCGGTAACTCAGCCCATTGCAGCCTCGCCGACAAAACGGGATCATGGCGTCTGCCGATCGGCCGCTCGTTTCGAATTCCATCGCCCTACCCTGCTCTGCTCGAACTGTGAATCTCAATCGCCGCGCAAATACCGTTTGTCGAAAACTACTGGACGATACCGAGCGGCTACGCGTGGGCGTGCAGCGGATCGGGGGCGCCTGGATTGTTGATTGTGGAATCGACGCGCCCGGCGGTCTGGAAGCGGGACGGGTAATGGCCGAGGTTTGTCTCGCCGGACTCGGCACGGTCGACCTGACGCCCGGCTTTACCACTGCGTACGGCCTGGCGATCTCGGTTTCGACCGAGCATCCGGTCGCCGCCTGCATGGCAAGCCAGTACGCTGGTTGGCAAATCACGCAGGGCAAATATTTTGCAATGGGCTCGGGCCCGATGCGCGCGGTCGCCGGCCGGGAGCCGCTGTTCGACACGATCGGCTTTCGCGAGACGGCCGACAACGTGATTGGCGTCCTCGAAGCGCGTAAGTTTCCCACGCCGGAAGTCGTCGCCTACATTGCCGAGGCGTGCCACGTCGCTCCGGAGCGATTGATACTGCTGATCGCCCCCACGGCCAGCCAGGCCGGCACGGTGCAGATCGTCGCCCGCACCGTCGAGACTGCGCTTCATAAGCTGCACGAGCTGGGCTTCGACATTTCACGAGTCGTGACTGGCCACGGCGTTGCTCCGCTGCCACCGGTAGCGGCCGACGATCTGGCGGCGATCGGTCGGACGAACGACGCCGTGCTCTACGGCGGTAAAGTCACGCTGTGGGTGCGCGGCGATGACGCCAGTCTTGAAGACATCGGCCCGCGCGTGCCGAGCAATTCTTCACCTGATCACGGTCGCCCGTTCCGGGCAATCTTTGAAAGTTACAACTGCGACTTCTACAAAGTCGACCCGCGCCTGTTCAGCCCGGCGATGATTACATTCATCAATCTCGACACGGGCCGCTCGCACCGCTTCGGTCAACTGTCGCCAGACGTGCTGGCCGAATCGTTCTCCTCGTAACGGGATTTCGCGGCATGCGAATGGCGATCCTCGCCACCGAGCAAAGTTGGTACACGCGCGATCTGCAGCGCGCCGCCGGCGATCGCCACCAGATTATCCCGGCCAGTTTTCGTAACCTGGCCGCGGTTGTTGGCCCGGTCGGCGCACATTTCTCGTCTCAAGTCTCCGGCGCTGACGGCGCGATTGATTTGCGACAGCTCGACGCTTTGCTGGTGCGGACGATGCCGCCGGGATCGCTTGAGCAGGTCGTGTTTCGCATGGATGTGCTCGGTCAATTAGAATCCGCGGGCGTGACCGTCATAAACCCGCCCCGCGCAGTGGAAGTGGCAGTCGATAAATATCTGGCGACCGCGCGGCTGCGGGCCGCTGGCTTGCGAGTGCCGCGGACGGCCGTTTGCCAAACGGCCGACGAGGCGCTGCAATACTTTGCTGCGCTCGGAGGCGATGTCGTGCTCAAGCCGCTATTCGGGTCCGAAGGGCGTGGGATTACGCGGCTGACCGACGAGGCCCTGGCCGAACGGGCGTGCAAGATGCTCGAACAGTTTGGCTCCGTAATCTATTTGCAGGAGTTTGTCCCACACGAAGGCGCCGACCTGCGTTTATTCATCGTTGGCGACCGCGTGCTCGGCATGCGGCGCCGCAACCCGCTCGACTGGCGCACAAACGTCAGCCGCGGCGCCACGGCCGAGCTCTTTACGCCGGACGAAGCGCTGATCGAAGTCGCCAGGCAGGCGGCCGCGGCGGTTGGCGCGCCAGTGGCCGGCGTGGATCTGTTGCCTGGCCGGGATGGAGAGCTGTATGTGATTGAAGTTAACGCCGCGCCCGGCTGGAAGGCGCTCTCAGCTTGCACCGGAGTCGACGTTGCTCGCTGGGTGCTCGACTTCGTTGCGTTAGCCGCAGAGAAACGCAGAAGCAGGTAAAACGTCATCCAAAGCGAGAAGAACACAAGACGAGAACATTAATAAACGCGAAGTCACTCTAATGGATTTATTAGTGAGAATTGGCGCCGATTAGCGTTCTCCCCTGAGCCCATTTGCTCTGTCTCTCGTTGGCGGCCCAGTGCGGTGTTGGCGTTCGATCCGTCGCACCGAAAGCAGCACGAACAGGGCGACCAGCCACGTTTCGATGGTTACTTGCACCATCGTGATCCCAATGCGCTCGCTCCACTGGTGATAGGGCCAGTCCCGCGGACGTCTGCTCCAGGACAACATGTACGAGGGTTCGGGGCTCTCAGCCAATGCATTCATCAGGTTCACAGTAGGGCTGGCCGAAGTGACCGGCGTTAGCGGCCACCGATTTTGCGGGTCGAGTGCGCCGGCCAACGCCAGCGGAGCGCCAACGCACAAAAACAACGCCACTCCCACGGCAATTGACGCGGCCCGTGAGCTGCTATCCGTCTTCACAGACCAAAACAGTCCCCAGGTCGCTGCCAGGAGTGAACCGACCAGAATAATCAACAAACTCACGGCCACGGCGCGGAACGAAATCACGCCCAAGAGCGCGGCCAAAATTGTGAACAATAATGGAAACGCCAGCGCAAACGCCGAGCTGCGGACAATTCCGGCCAGCTTGCCCAGGATGATCTCTCGACCGGTCAACGGCGTAGTGAGCAAGGCGTCGAGCGTGTTGCGGTCGCGCTCAAAGGCAAAGCTCATACTTCCCTGTAGCGCCATCAGGACCCAGGTGATCACGGCCGTCACCACAACGACGATATTGTACGTATCGATATCGGTCGAAAGACTCGAACCGCCGTGATACAGATCAATCAGCGCCACCATCCAGACCGGTGTGCTGAGAATCACCAAGAGGACTAACGCCATGATCCGCGCGATGCGCATCCGGCGATGCACGGCGATGGTTTTCACCTCGCGCCAGGCGACCGGATTATCCCAGACGGTCCGCGCCGCCGCTTTACGGTCCCCTTTTGGCCTCGGCACGTTCTCTTGCGAGGCCCACAATCCCCAGCGACGAACGGTCACGGTCGCCAGTCCCAGAGCCAGCAGCGTGGCGACTGCGTACACTCCAATACACCACACACCGGCGCCGCGCAGGTTGGGGTTCAACATCGAGTTGTATTGCACAGCGTCGATGACGCCAACAACTGGGTGCGCGGCAATCAATGCGTAGATCGGCCCGCTCGCTGGCGGCGGCGTGTTCTGGTACTTCAACGAGGCAACCAGCGGCAAAGCGACCCAAAGTCCCAACAGCGCCACGTAGCTGATCACTACGGCCGACATCACCCGCGGCGTAAGGATCGACACAATCAACGACACGCTGGCCACGAAGGCGACGAGCGTCAGCAACAGACCGTTCGAGATCAATAGTCGCTCCCACGAAACGCCACCGAGCAGCAGACAAAAGAAGAGGGCCGGCAACGTCGCGATCGCCAACATGCAAAGTTCGAGCAAGCGGACCAGGAACTTGCCGGCGACAATCTCTCGGTTGGTCAACTGCGTGATCAAGATTGGCTCTAGCACGCGCCGTTCCCGGTCACCCGCCACGCAACCGGCGCAATAGACTGGCGCAAGTAGCAACATCGCGACGAATTGTCCGATGCTAAACGCCGTGAACATCTGCGAGCCCAATCTGGCGAGCTCGCTCAGGCTGCTGTGATAGCTCAGTTCGGCGTGCGAGAGATCAAAGTTCACATAGATCATGCCCAGGATGACAGAGAGCCCGGCCGTGACGATGGCTCGACCGAAATACAAACGGCGCCGCCGGGCGCGAGTTCGTAATTCCATCCAAAAGACCGGTCCGAGCATGTCACTGCCCCGGCGAAATCACAGGGATCATCCAAGTCAGCCAGTAGGCCTGCGCCAACGTCAACAATCCTACCAGGCAGGCGAGCACGACGCTGTGCGGAAACACGAACCGCAAGATAGCGCCTTCGCCGCCATTCTGCTCGGTGGCCACCGCGGCAACGACAATGCTTTGCGCGTCAATCATCTTGCCCATCACGCCGCCGGTGCTGTTTGACGCCACGATCAACACCTGCGGCTGATTCAACTGCGCGGCGGTGATCTGCTGCAGACTGCCGAAAAGCGCGTTACTCGATGTGTCGGATCCGGTGAGCGCCACACCCAGCCAGCCCAACAGTGGCGCAAAGAACGGGTAAAGCCAGCCTGTCCGCGTAAACGCCAGTCCGAGAGTGGCGTCCTGGCCGCTGAATTTGGTGACCATCGCCAAAGCCAGCATGCAGGCGATCGTCAGCAGCGCCATCCGCATGCGCCACAACGTCAGCCCAAACTGCTGCACAAAGATCGCCGGCGAGATTCGCAGCCATAGCGCGGCCAAAACAGCGCCAAGAAAGATGCCGGTGCCAGTCGTCGAAAGCCAGCTGAATTCGTAGACCACCTTTTCCGGTTCCGCGGCGCGATCTTGCACGGCCGGCGCCGGCGCGGGCACGGCCACCGGCGGCGCGCGATAGATCCGCCGATTGATCCGCGGAACCTCGAAGTCGAGTTTGCTGCGCGCGGCCAGCACGTTGCGTTGTGTGGCGGGTCCGCCATTCAAGAATTCTTTGAACGACGGCCAACCCCAGAGAAAAACCATCACGGAGAGAATCGCCCACGGCGTCCAGGCATGCACGATCTGCCGACGCGTCAGCGGAGGGAGGTTTGCGTCCGCCGCCTTCATTGCATTTGCTTGTTCGTTCGTCGGTTCACTCTCCGGAAATCGCCACGGTTCGCGCGGTTGCCAGAATCGCAAAAAAAGCGTCAGCGCCGCGAGCGAGCCGAGGCCGCCAACCACGTCGACCAATGTCGGACCAAAATAATTCGCGGAAATGAATTGCAGCGTGGCGAAGCTGCCGCCGCAGACCAGGATCGCCGGCCAGCATTGTCGCACGCCGCGCCAACCACTCATCACCGCCACCAGCCAGGCCGGCACAATCAACGAAAACAGCGGCAATTGTCGACCCGCCATCTGGCAGAGGGCCTCTTGTGGCAAGCCGGAAAACTTGGCCAACGTGATGATCGGCGTGCCGAGGGCGCCAAACGCCACTGGTGAGGTGTTGGCAAATAGCGCGAGCGCCGCGGCGTAGAGCGGAGAGAAGCCAAGGCCAATCAGGAGCGCCGCCGAAATGGCCACCGGCGTGCCAAAGCCCGCCGCCCCTTCGACAAACGCCCCGAACGAAAAGGCAATCAGCAGGGCCTGCATGCGCTGGTCAGGCGAGATCGCCGCCACGGACCGTTTGACGATTTCGAACTGCCCCGACACGAGCGTCAATTGGAACATAAAGACGGCGGCCACGACGATCCAACCGATCGGCAACAGCCCAAAACCGGCGCCATACGCGGCCGCGGCCAACGCCGCGTCGGTCGGCATGCCGTAGCCCCAGATGGCCACGCCTAACGCGGCCAGCAGACCCGCCAGAGCGGCGCGATGCGCCGAGACCCCCACGACCAGTAAGCCCAACAGCGCCGTCACTGGCGCCGCGGCCAGTAATGTCGACCCGATGGCCGATCCGAGCGGATCGTAATTCTGAACCCAGTCCAAGGCGATGCATCCCCTCTGGCGCGACTCGCAACATCGATTCCCCCGGTGCGTCGTCGGCCACAGAGTAGCAGACGACCAGCCTTTTGGTAGCGAGTCAAAACACAAAGCTTGAGATTAGCAATCCTTCGCACGGCGACCCGTCCATGATGGGGGATCAACTGCGGATCGGGCGACCGAATTGAGCGATTAGGAGCTTTTTTAACAAAATTGTCAGAATTCGCGTCCGGTTTTGCCCGGAAATCGCTCTTAGAGATATAGCGGGACTGATATCAACTCACGAAGGGAGCGGGATCGTGATTCAACGGGGTGTGCTCAGCAAGACCAGCAAACGTTCGCTACTGATTTGGGCTACGGCCGGACGAGGCCAGGAGTCGACGATCGGCCCAGCATCGGCCTTCCGCCTCGTCGGTCCTAGCATGCGGACCGACCGGGACGACCACGAGGCCGCTGCGTATCAGCAAGGCGCCTGGTATTGCCCAACCTCGAATCGGTCGTTCGGCGTGCTCTGGTCCGAGTACGACGCGGTCCTGCGCTTCGAAGATCCCACGACAGGCCACTCGGCTCCGCTCGGTCCGTTCGACATGATCGGGCTCGTCGACAACATGCTGTACGTGAATCGCGAGCACAGCAAAGCCGCCGCGAAGCTGGATGAAAGAACACGGAAGTGGTGCGCCATCGACACCGGAATCTGGTGGCCTCAGATCGTCATTTCGCCCGCGCCGCCGCCGGCGTTCCGGTTAGAGCACATCTGGCCAACGTTTGAAGGCTAAGTTCTTCGACTCGTGCCAAGGAACGGTCCCTGCGCCACTGGCTCTACCAGTGCATCGCGCCAGCCTAGCTCACAGCGCGCGCACTGGCGAATCCTGTGGCACAAACCTCTTGACCATGTTTAGACGATCGGCGCGATAGTTCTGCCACGACTCCGCTAGATCGATCCGTGTTTCTACTTGGTCTTTCGCGCGGCGGCCGCTGCCGCGGCGACACATTGGCGAACGTCGTTTGTTGGGTTTTCCGCGTTCTCTTCGTACTCAAGCGCCAAGCAAGCGTCGGCCGGGAACTTCACTTTGCGCAGTGCGCGGAACGTGGCCTCGAGGTCAAGTTGCCCCTTCCCGAGGACGCAACCCTTGGCGTCCTTTGTCGGCTTCTCGAAGTCTTTGAGATGTACGCCGAACAGCCGGCCTTCGAGCAGCGTGATTGCCTTGACCGGGTCTTCGCCAGCGCGAATGTAGTGCCCCAGGTCAGCGCAAGCGCCAATATCCGTGTGATGTCCTTTGATCGCGTTCAAAACGTCCGCGATCTTGTCGTAGCGGGCGCCTGGCCCATGATTGTGAATGGCAACACGAACGCCATACTCCGCCACGAGCTTGTCGAGACTGTCAAATGAATCAGGCGTGGGATCCGCGGAAATGTTCCGAATGCCGGCCTGCTTGGCGAACTCGAAGATCTTGCGGTTGGCTTCGTGATCCTTGGTGAATGGGCTGACGCCGTGGCCAAGGGCTTTCAACCCGTGCGCGTCGAGCTTCTTTTTCATCGCCGCAATTTCATCGGGCGTTGACTTTAGATTGTAGTGGCCTGGAAAGAACTCCAGCGTCGTAAAGCCGAGTTCCTTGGCCGTGTCGAGCATCTTGTCGACCGGAAACGAGCGGAAGGTGTACGTCTGCAGACCGAGGGCAAAACCGCCGAAATCGTCGGCCGCCGCCCGCGCAATCGGCAATCGACCAAAACAAGCCGCGGCGCCACCGGCGACGGCCAGGCCCAATAGTCCACGTCGAGAGACGCGATACCCGACGTCGAGATCCTGGATGCGTGGGCGTGAGTCTTGGGCGATGGACATGCGGGCGTCTCCGGTTGGTGCTGCGAAATGCGTTGTGGATTTCGTGGGTCTGGTAAGCGATCATCGCCGACTACGCGTCAATTGACTCGCGAATGGCCCTAGTGAGTCTAATTACCCCGGGGGGCGCGGCACAAGCGGGCCAGCGTTCCGCAAGCCAAGAAATGAACCTGACAGATTTGGCGAGTTAAGCGTTTTACTCGTTCGGCATTTCGAACATCTGCGTCGCGTCCGGGCTGCTAGTGACGCCGCCCGCTTGGGTCTGGGCGTTGCCATTGCCGGCCTGCGTGGCGGCGAAGCGGTTGTCGGCCGTCGCCGGCTTGGCCGTCGCACTGATGCTCCGCACGGTGATCTCCCGCCACCATTGGTCGGCCTCTTTGCGCGTCCACTCACTTGCGGATCTGCAAAGAGCCAACTCGTCGGCCAGCTCTCTAGCGGTTTGCGGACGGTCGGCGACGCTCTTACTGAGACAGCGCAAGATCACCCGCTCCAGATCGGCCGAAATCGCCGAGCCTAAGCGGGTCGATGGGGTGTCTGGCGTTGCGCTCACGTGCTTCTGCAGAATCGAGATGACGCTTTCCGCGTCAAACACAGGCGTGCCAGTTAGCAGGAAATACCCCACGGCGCCCACAGCGTACAAATCGCCGCGCGCGTCAACGTGGTCAGGATGCTCAATCGACTCGGGCGACATGTACAGAGGCGTCCCAGTGAACGTGCCGGCGCTGGTGACAGACGAAGACTTTTTGGCGTCGAGCGCCTTGGCCAGACCGAAATCGAGCACTTTGACAAAATCGTGCAGACCGCCCCGCTCGGTCAGCATAATGTTCGCGGGCTTGATGTCACGGTGGATCAGCTCGATCGCGTGCGCCTCGGCCAGCGAACCGCAAATCTGATCGAGAATGTAGATCACGCGTCCTTCGCTCTGCGGACCGTATTGCTTGACCAGGTCTTCGAGATTGATCCCCTGCAGGAACTCCATCGCGTAATAAAAAATATCCTCAGGCGTGCGGCCGTAGTCATAGATCGCGATCGTGTTGGGATGATTCAACCGGCTGGTAAGCTGCACCTCGCGTTCGAAGCGAGCCAGCGACTGCGAGTTCGTCTTCTCGACACTCAACAGCTTCACAGCCGTCGGCCGGTGGAGCATGGCGTGATGGGCGCGATAGACCATGCCCATGCCCCCTTCGCCCAGCTTTTCATCCAGAGTGTATTGGCCCAGGCGTTTGGCTTCGATGGCGGCAATCCGCGCGGCGCGGTTCGCTTTCGCGACAAAGATCGTGAAGATGAAGATCGCCACGCTCGACGCAATCAATAGCGCAAACATCCCCCAAAACGCCTTTCGAAGCACATAGAGCGCCTGAAATGCTTCGTCTTTATCCTGTTCGGTCCCGACGCCAAAGCCGAGATCATCGAGCCACATCCACGCGCCAATGCTGGGCACGCCGCGATAATCTCGGTAGCCGTTGACGTCATGTCCGGTATTGCCCGCCGTCGCGTCTTCGGCCAGTTTGGTGAGCGGCTGCTGCGCACGGCGCCCACTGGGTCGCTCACCTTTCATCAAGTTTGCGCCGGGGTCGCGCAGGTCGACAGCAAGAATCGATTTTGCGTCGGGCTGATCCACCACGAGGCCAATGGCTTTCAAATCTTCGTCAAAGCGGCTCTGGCTTAACATCCGGCCCGTTTTGTCGAAGGCGTAGGTTTCGCCTGTCTCGCCAGACTGTGCAGTGCGCAGGATCCGCGTAAAGTCCTTGTCGGGCCGAATTCGGATGCCGAGCGCGCAGATCACTTCGCCCGCCGGATTGCGGATGGGGGACGCGGCAAACATCGTCGGCAGGGCAATCTTAAGCTCTCCGTTCTCATCCGCCAGCGGAACCGTGCTCGGATAAGGTTTCGAGACTTCTGTCTTGCCGGCGTTAACCTGGTCGAAAAACTCTTTGCGGAGTCCTGTGAGCGGTTTGCCCAGCGGAGTATCCAAATCAGCCGCGACTACCAGGCCGTTCGGCGCAACAAGAAAGTAGCCGGTGTAGCCATACCGCTTGATTCGTTCACCAAGTCGCTGTCGAAGCGTTTCCTGCTCCGGCGCCAGGATCAATTGGCGTTCGACCTTTTCCGTCCCCTCGGCAATCTTTAGCAGCGGCGCTACAATCTCGGGCAACCGTTCGTCGCTGGCGATCAACTCGGCGTCGACCTTTTGCTCGGCAATCCAGACGCGAACCGCGGCGACGTCAGCTTGCAATATCGTCTGCATGTCTGCAGCACGCCGCTCGCGCATGGCGGATTCGACCGATGCGCTGACCCACCAGCCGACAATGCTTAAGAGAACCACGGCCAGAATCGGCCAGACCCAGAGCTGCTTACGCATCGCCAGACTGCTGATAGCGACGGAGCGGACAATGCTGCGGGCGCTCGATGCGACGGCGCTGGCCGCCTTCGACGTGAATTTGGATTGATCCACAACGTAAACTCCGGCCCCGGATCGCCTTAAGGTATTGCGAGCAGCGCTGACCCGTATCAGCGGACAGGCGCGAGTCGCCATTATCTCTTACGTTGCGCGACGCCACTAGGAGGCCCAGCGGGACGTCGAAAGCCGGTGTTTTCAGCCTAGAGAGGGCGGATACGTCACCATCCAACCCGCATGGTCGGATTAAGCGGATTGATAACAACTACGTCTGGAAGCTGCGCTTTGTGCGGGCATTTCTTGAGGATTTTTCAGGACTTAGCGTCGTGAAAGATGATCCCCAGCGTAAACCGCTCGCCGCTACGCAAGCGGCTGACGCCGTGACGCATGTTCACGCGATAGGGGCCGCGAGCGCCAATGACCGGGCGCTCGCGCACCGGAAAAAGGACGCCATGACCTTGCACAAGTGGCGCCACTTCCGTTCTCGACTGCATCCGTGGTCGCTGCTCTGTCAGAACAAATTCACCGCCCGTAAAGTCATGCTTGGGATCCGAAAGCAGAATGGCTAACTGCAACGGGAACACATGCCCGCCGTAGACGTCCTGGTGCAGACAGTTGAAATCGCCAGGACCATAACGCAGTACTAGCGGCGTCGGCTGCTTCTGACCCGCTACATGACAGCGCCTCAAAAACGTAGCGTGTTGCGGCGGAAACGTGGTCTCGACGCCGAGCGTCTGATTCCACCGATTGGCGATCCGGGCCAGCGGCGAATAGAGCGAAGTCCGCAAATCCGAGACGAGCGGTGGCAAAGGACTCGCAAAATACTTGTACTCCCCTCGCCCAAAGCCATGTTGTGCCATCACGACTCGTTTGCGGTACGCAGCGTTGTCGGCGTAGGCGGCCCGGAGCGCTGCGCATTCCGGATGCGTCAACAGCGGTCCGATCACCGCGCAACCGTGAGCGTCTAACTCGGTCTCGATGGCTGTCCAGTCGAGCGCCGCGATGCGATCCGCAGCTGCGCGAAGATCATTCTCTGCAGCAGATTTTGATTTCGTCTTGGCCATGGCTGGCGCCGAACGATGAAAAAAACAGTTCACAAAGAGTTGATTGGTGGCTGCGCAGGAAAGGTTACGTATGCCTTGACGATTGTCGCACCGAATGCCGGCCTCCCGCTGGTCGGCCTATCGCTTTCCTCATGCAGCCGTCAATAATCCGCACATTCGCCGATGACCGCAGAGGTACGAAAACGTGCGACGACTGATCCCACCAGGGTGCACCTCAGCGTCATTCATTAGATTGTAGCGCCGAAAAGGTACCCTACTCCCCACGTGAGCGCCATCGCCAAGGCGCCCCAGAAGGTGACTCGCGCCGCTGCCCGCGCTACTGGCGCGCCGCCAACCTTTGCCCCTACAGCGCCCAGCGTCCCCAAGAACAACAGCGACATCGCGGCAATAACCGGGATGACATAAACTCGCGGCGTGACCATCAAGGTTAACAGCGGCATGATCGCGCCTGCCGCAAATGTTCCGGCCGAAGCGAACGCGGCTTGCACGGGACGGGCCGTCAGAACCTCGGAGATTCCGAGCTCGTCTCGCGCGTGGGCCCCGAGCGCGTCCTTGGCCATCAGTTGCGTGGCGACCTGGCGGGCGAGGGGGCGATCGAGCCCTCTTGTGACATAGATGTCGGTCAGCTCTTCGAGTTCGCCGTCGGGACTGTCGGCCAGTTCGGTCCGCTCACGTTCGAGGTCGGCGCCTTCGGTATCTGCCTGCGAGCTGACGGAGACATACTCTCCGGCCGCCATCGACATCGCCCCGGCGACGAGCCCCGCCACGCCAACGAGCAGAACCTGATGTGTCCCGGCATCTGTCGCAGCCACGCCCAACACCAGACTGGCGGTCGAGACGATCCCATCATTCGCGCCCAGCACAGCGGCCCGCAGCCATCCGATGTGCTCTGTGCGATGAAATTCTCGATGGCGTGGTTTCATCGTTGACCTCTAGCGCATTGAGAAGAAGAGGTTTGCCACAGCAGACACCGAGAGCACAGAGAAACAACGATGAGAACAATTTGTTGAACTTCGGTCCAAGGTGCTAGGCAGCGTCTAACCTTCATCATTCTCTGTGATCTCTGGGCACTCTGTGGAAAGAATGTCTTCTTTTGAAGAGAACACTATCGCAAGAATAGTCGGTAGACCGGATTTTCGGTCTCGTCAACGTACGGATAACCAAGGCTGTCCAGAAACGGGCGAAATGCGTCTTGCTCGCCTTCGGCGCTCTGGATGCCAATCAGCACGCGGCCGTAGTCTGCGCCCTGGTTGCGATAGTGGAACAGGCTGATGTTCCAATCCGGATGCATGCACGACAGAAATCGCATCAGCGCTCCGGGTCGCTCCGGGAAGTCGAACCGATAGAGCCGTTCGTCGCTAGCCAGCCGCGTGCGCCCGCCCACCATGTGCCGGACGTGCGCTTTCGAAAGTTCGTCGTCCGTGAGGTCGATGGCGGCGAAACCATTTTCGGCAAAGCGCTGGGCGATTTGGTCTGATTCGCCGCGATCACGCGTCGCCAGGCCGACAAAGACGTGGGCTCGTTGCTCGTCGGAGACGCGGTAATTGAATTCGGTGATACTGCGCGGGCCAATGATCTCACACAGTCGGCGAAAACTACCGCGCTGCTCAGGGATCGTGACGGCAAATAGCGCCTCGCGCTCTTCGCCCACCTCGGCCCGCTCGGCGACAAACCGGAGCCGATCGAAATTCATGTTCGCGCCGCAGGTGATGGTGACCAGAGTTTTATCGCGCAGGCCATGCTGGGCCACATATTGCTTGATCGCCGCCACGCCCATCGCGCCGGCCGGTTCGAGAATGCTGCGAGTATCTTCGAACACGTCCTTGATGGCCGCGCACACGGCGTCGGTATTCACGACGATAAAATCGTCGACCAATTTCCGGGTGAGCCGAAACGTCTCTTCGCCGACCAGCTTGACCGCGGCCCCATCGGCAAACAGACCCACGTCACTCAATTGCACGCGCTGCCCGGCGTTGATCGAGCGCAGCATGGCGTCGCTGTCGGCCATTTGCACGCCGATCACCTTGATCTGCGGTCGCACGGCCTTGATATACGCAGCCACGCCGGCAATCAGTCCGCCACCGCCAATGGTGACAAACACGGCATGAATCGGGTGCTGATGCTGGCGGAGGATTTCCATGCCGATCGTCCCGGCGCCGGCGATCACA
>Ga0268266_10000446_pt1 | contig 61283 bp, 64 predicted proteins | sample KBSS13metaG_FD_190356 | JGI IMG/M metagenome (GOLD analysis project Ga0268266, IMG submission 190356) | Switchgrass rhizosphere microbial communities from Kellogg Biological Station, Michigan, USA - KBS S1-3 metaG (SPAdes) (version 2) | ecosystem: Host-associated > Plants > Roots > Rhizosphere...
GCCAGGAGGACGACACCAGCACGCCGGAACGGGTGGCAATCAGAAATATCGCATAGGCCGCGAACGGGATCAGGAAAATTCCGATTTCGGTCAGAACCGGACGGATCATGCGAGATAAATCCGCTCATACAGCACGCGCAGGATACCTGCCGTCGCGCCCCAGATGTAACGCTCGGCGAACGGCATGGCGTAATAGGAGCGCTCCATGCCGCGGAATTCCTTGGAGTGGATCTGATGGTTCTCGGGATTCATCAGGAACGCCAGCGGCACCTCGAAGGCGTCGACCACCTCGCCCTCGTTGATCGTCAGCTTGAAGCCGGGCTTGACGCGCGCCACCGTCGGCAGAATGCGAAATCCGAAGGCGGTTCCATAGAGGTCGAGATAGCCGATCGGCTCGATGAAGTCGCGGCTGAGGCCGACTTCCTCCTCCGCCTCGCGCAGGGCGGCGTCGAGCGGGGAAGCATCGGTCGCGTCAATCTTGCCGCCGGGAAAGGAAATCTGGCCCGCGTGGCTCGACAGATGCGGCGAGCGCTGCGTCAGCAACACGGTAGGCTCCTGGTGATCGACCACCGGGATCAGCACCGCCGCCGGGCGCACCGGCTGCTCGCGCGCCACGATCTCGAGCATGCGGTCGTTGCCCTCGTCGCCGGTCTTCGGAATGATGTTGGGATCGACCAGGCCAGGCGGCACGTCGAAATTCAGCCGAGCCTGGCTCCGCGTGAAAAACTCCGCCGAGTTGATCGGAGCGGCCTGCATCTTTTTCAGTATCGGCTCGTTCAAACCGCGTCCCTCACCTGCTTCGCGTCCGCCATCGTAAAGAACTCGCCGCCGGACTCGATGCCGAACATCGGCTGACCATCGACCACCCGCTCTTCCCCCATGTCAACCAGATCGTAATAGAGCGCGCGGGTCACCTTCGCCCACAGATCGGCGCGGACGTGAAGGTAAGGCGTCAGCCCGCCGTCGGCCGCCATCTCGAATCGCAGGCGGTGTCCGGAATCGCATGGCACCCAATCGTCGACATTGGTGCGAAAGCGCAATAGCCGCCCGCGATCGTCGGCCTCCTTCTGCATCTCCACCGCCATGAACGGCGCGTCGTCGACTCGAATGCCGACCTTCTCGACCGGGGTCACGAGAAAGTGCTTGCCGTCCTCGCGCTTCAGGATGGTCGAGAACAGCCGCACCAGCGCCGGCCGACCGATCGGCGTGCCCATGTAGAACCACGTACCGTCACCGGCGATTCGCATGTCGAGATCGCCGCAGAACGGCGGATTCCACAAATGTACCGGCGGCAATCCCTTGCCTGCGGGAGTCGCGTTGGCGGCTTCCCTCGCAGCGACAGTTAGTCCTTCGAGGCCTTCAGCGCCGGTTTGCCCTTGCTTCGCCATTGTTTGCCCTGAGTGTCATCGCCTCATCTGGCACGATTGGTGCACGTGTTCGGAACTGTCCGGACGATTTGGGCCCGTATTCTTGCGGATCAAAGTCGCCATATCGTGATGCCGTTCATACCCCGAAATGCCGATAATGTGGGGATAGTTTAATTCAACGAATACATGGCCTTTGCACAGGTTTAGCATGAGGCTCATGGGATGACGACGCAACCGGCGATGTCATCGAGCGACCAGGGAGACGAATATGGCGAGCGCAGACGGTGTCGAGAAACTCGAGGACGCGATCGTCCGTTCGGCCGAACAGGTCGCCGGCCAGATTCGCGCCGCAAAGGAAGCGATCTCCACCGTCATCTTCGGCCAGGACCGGGTGATCGAAAACACGCTGGTGACGATCCTGTCCGGCGGCCACGCGCTCTTGATCGGGGTTCCCGGCCTCGCCAAGACCAAGCTCGTCGAAACGCTGGGCATCACGCTCGGGCTGGACGCCAAGCGCATCCAGTTCACGCCGGACCTGATGCCGTCGGATATTCTGGGCGCCGAGGTGCTGGACGAAAGCAATTCCGGTAAGCGGTCGTTCCGCTTCATCTCCGGCCCGGTATTCGCGCAGCTCCTGATGGCCGACGAAATCAACCGCGCCAGCCCGCGCACCCAATCGGCGCTGCTGCAAGCCATGCAGGAACAGCACATCACCGTTGCAGGCGCGCGGCACGACCTGCCCAAGCCGTTCCACGTGCTCGCCACGCAGAACCCGCTGGAACAGGAAGGCACCTATCCGCTGCCTGAAGCGCAGCTCGACCGCTTCCTGATGGAGATCGACGTCGATTATCCCGATCGCGACGCCGAACGCCGCATCCTGTTTGAGACGACGGGCGCGGATGAGACGCTCGCCAAGGCATCGATGAACGCGGAAATCCTGATCGCGGCGCAGCGGCTGGTTCGCCGTCTGCCGGTCGGCGACAGCGTCGTCGAGGCAATCCTGTCGCTGGTGCGCGCTGCACGGCCTGATCCTGATGGCGGCGACAAGCTCATCGCCTGGGGACCTGGCCCGCGCGCCAGCCAGTCGCTGATGCTGGCGGTCCGCGCCCGCGCGCTGCTCGACGGCCGCCTCGCGCCCTCGATCGACGACGTGCTCGATCTCGCTGAACCGATTCTCAAGCACCGCATGGCGCTGACTTTCTCGGCGCGCGCGGAAGGCCGCACCATCCCCGACGTGATTAAGCAATTGAAGACGCGGATCGGTTGATGGCCGCTGAGACCAGCCAAGAGACCAGGGAGATTCTAGCAATCCGACGTGCCGATGGCGAAAGCCGAACGCTCGCCGCTTCGCTCCCCCGTCTCGTGCTCGAAGCCCGCCGCATCGCCGCCAACGTCATCCACGGCCTGCACGGCAGGCGCCGCGCCGGCGCCGGCGAGAGCTTTTGGCAGTACCGCCGCTTCGTCTCCGGCGAGCCGTCGCAGAACGTCGACTGGCGCCGCTCGGCGCGCGACGATCATCTCTATGTCCGCGAACAGGAGTGGGAGGCCGCCCATACCGTGTGGCTGTGGCCCGACCGTTCGCTGTCGATGGCGTTTGCTTCCAAGGGTGCGCGCGACTCCAAGCTGGAGCGCGGCCTGATCGTGACGTTCGCACTCGCCGAACTGCTGGTTTCGGGCGGCGAACGCGTCGGCATTCCCGGCCTGATGAACCCGACCGCAAGCCGCAACGTGATCGACAAGATGGCGCAGGCGATGCTGCACGACGATGCGGCGCGCGCGAGCCTGCCACCGTCCTTTGTCCCGTCGGCGCTGGCCGAAATTGTCGTGCTGTCCGATTTGTGGTCTCCGATGAGCGAGATCAGGCTGATGCTCGCAGGGCTTTCGGCCTCGGGCGCCCATGGTTCCCTGATCCAGATCGTCGATCCCGCCGAAGAAACCTTTCCCTATTCCGGCCGGGTCGAATTCGTCGAGCCGGAAGGCTTTGGCGTCGTCACCGCCGGCCGCGCCGAGAGCTGGGCCAGCGACTATGTGGCGCGCGTCGCCCTGCATCGCGACGAGATCCGCAGCGAGACCAACAAGCTCGACTGGTTGTTCTCGACCCACACCACCAGCCGTTCCGCCGCCGAACTCCTGCTGTTCCTGCATTCGGGCATGATGGCAGCCAAGGGAAGCGCGCGCGGCTCAACCGTCAAGGCGGGGCGCAGCGCATGATAGCGGGGCTCCCCCTCACCTTTGCGCAACCGCTGCTGCTGCTGGGCCTGTTGAGCCTGCCCGTGTTGTGGTGGCTGCTGCGCGTGATGCCGCCGCGGCCGCGACGGATCGAGTTTCCGCCGACGCGGCTATTGTTCGACATCAGGCCGAAGGAAGAAACCCCGTCGCGCACGCCGTGGTGGCTGACGCTGCTGCGGCTTGCCGCCGCCGCACTCGTCATCCTTGCCGCCGCAGGCCCGATCTGGAATCCGCAGACCGGGGTCGGCGGCAGCAATGCACCCTTGGTGATCCTGCTCGACGACGGCTGGAGTGCCGCCGCAAGCTGGGACACGCGGGTCAAGGCCGCGGACGAACTGATCGCCAACGCCGAGAACGACCGCCGCGGCGTGGCGCTGGTTCCGCTTTCCGAGACCGCGCGCGACATCACGCTGATGCCGGCCGGCACCGCGCGGGTCGCGCTGCGCCAGATTTCGCCAAAACCCTATTCGGTCGATCGCGTCGACACGCTGGGCGCGCTCGACCGCTTCCTGAAGGCGACCGGAGAAGCCGAGATCGCGTGGCTGTCCGACGGCGTCGATACCGGGCGCGGCGCTGATTTCACCGATAATCTTGCCAAGACCATCGGCGACCGCAAGTTGACGGTGTTCGAGGGCGGCGCGGCCCCGGCGCAGGCTTTGGTCGCCGCTGAAAACGCCGCGGCGAAGATGACGGTCAAGGTGCTGCGCACCACCGGCGGCGTCGCCGCCGGCGTGGTTCGCGCAATCGACGCCAAGGGCTCGCCGATCGGCGAGGCGCGCTACGCGTTCGGCATGCAGGATCGCGAGAGCGAGGCGGCGTTCGATTTGCCGGTCGAACTGCGCAACGACATTTCGCGGCTGGAAATATCCGGCGAACGGTCGGCCGGCGCGGTGCAACTGCTCGACAAAAGGTGGCGGCGGCGCGCCGTCGGCGTCGTCACAGGTGCTACCAGCGATACCGCCCAGCCGTTATTGGCGTCGACCTTCTACCTGACCCGCGCCTTGTCGCCATTCGCCGACATCCGGTTGGGCGACCGCGGCGCGGCGCAACAGGTGATCGCGCAATTCCTCGATCAGCGACTGCCGATGATCGTGCTCGCCGATGTCGGCACGCTGTCGCCGGAAATCCGCGAGCGGCTGAACGCATGGATCGATCAGGGCGGCGTGCTGGTGCGTTTCGCAGGTCCCCGTCTGGCGCAGGCCGATGACGATCTGGTGCCGGTGAAACTGCGTCGCGGTGGCCGCACCCTCGGCGGCAGCCTGACCTGGGAAAAGCCGCAGCATCTGGCTTCCTTCGCCGCCGACGGCCCGTTCGCGGGCCTTGCCGTGCCCAAGGACATCACCGTGAACCGGCAGGTGCTGGCCGAGCCGGACGCGGTGCTCGCGACCAAGACCTGGGCGTCGCTGGAAGACGGCACGCCGCTGGTGACCGGCGAGCATCGCGGCAAGGGCATCGTCAGCCTGTTCCATGTCGGCGCCGACTCGCGCTGGTCGGACCTGCCGATGTCCGGCAGCTTCGTCGAGATGCTGCGGCGAATGGTCGACATGTCCGGCTATACCGCAAAGCCCGGTGCGGGCGTTGCAAGCGAGACGACCAATGTCGAGACGGTAACGCCGCTGCGCACCCTCGACGGCTTTGGCGCATTTGGACCGCCGCCCTCGACCGCCAAGCCGATGCCGGCGGATTACCGCGACCGCGCCACCTCGGATCATCCGCCGGGCTTCTACGGCCCCGCCGATGGCCCGATCGCGGTCAACACGCTGGCCGCCGCCGATCGCATCGCGTCGCTCGATACATCCGCCCTGCGCGCGCAACGCGCCAGCTACACCAATGCCGAACCGCGCGATTTGCGCGGCATCCTGCTGTCGTCGTCGCTGGCGCTGTTCCTGATCGATGCGATCGTGGTCGCGATGCTGGGCGCGGGCCTTGCCGCCCTGTGGCGGCGACGCACGGCGGCTGCCGCCGTTCTGTTGGCCCTGATCCTGTCCGCGACCTCGATCGCGCCTTCGCCGACACGCGCGCAAAGCAACGACGAGTTCGCCATCAAGTCGGTGTCGCAGACGCGCCTTGCCTATGTCGTCACGGGAAATGCCGACGTCGATTCCATCGTCAAGGCCGGCATGGCCGGACTGACGCTGTTCCTGGCGCAGCGCACGGCGCTGGAGGCCGGCGATCCCGTCGGCGTCGATCCCGCGCGCGACGAACTGGCTTTCTTTCCGCTGATCTACTGGCCGATCGTGCCGGGTGCGCCGAAGCCGCCGCAGGATGCCATGAACCGTATCGAAGCCTACATGAAACAGGGCGGCACGGTGCTGTTCGATACCCGCGACGCCATCGAGGCGCCGCCCGGCGAGAACGGCGCGGCACAGACGCCGGGCATGCGCACCTTGCGGGAAATTCTCTCCTCCCTCGACGTGCCCGAGCTGGAGCCGGTGCCGCGCGAGCACGTGCTGACCAAGACGTTTTACCTGCTGCGCGATTTCCCTGGCCGCTTCAACTCGGGGCAGACCTGGGTCGAGACCCTGCCGCGCGAGGAAGACGACGACGCGGCCTCGCGCCCGGCGCGCGGCGGCGACGGCGTCTCGCCCATCATCATCACCTCGAACGATCTCGCCGGCGCCTGGGCGCACCGCCCGGACGGGCAGCCGATGCTGCCGCTGACGCCGGGCGAGCCGCGTCAGCGCGAATTCGCCTTCCGCTCCGGCGTCAACATCGTGATGTACACCCTGACTGGCAACTACAAGGCGGATCAGGTCCACGCGCCGGCCCTGATCGAACGGCTGGGGCAATAGGTCATGCAATACGGCATCGCGTTCACCCCCCTTGTTCCGACCATCGTGCTGTGGATCGCGCTGGCCGCGATCGTCGCGATCTCCGTGCTGCTGCTGATCGGCCGCGCACGCGGCGCTGCCGTACGCGTCGCGGCGCTGGCGCTGATCCTGCTGGCGCTCGCCAATCCCTCCTTCACGCGCGAGGACCGCGAGCCGCTGTCCTCGGTCGCGGCAATCGTGATTGACAAGAGCCCGAGCCAGAATTTTGGCACGCGCAACCAGGAGACGGCCAAGGCGCAGGAGGCGCTGGTCGATACGCTGAAGAAGATCAAGGGGCTGGAAGTTCGATTAGTCGAGGCCGGACAGGCCGACGGCGAGACGGACGGCACCAAACTGTTCGGCGCACTGTCCTCGGCGCTGTCGGACGTTCCGGTCGACCGCGTCGCCGGCGCGTTCCTGATCACGGATGGCCGGGTGCATGACATCCCGGCCAACGCCGCCGCCCTCGGCTTCCAGGCGCCGGTGCATGCGCTCGTCACCGGGCGCAAGGACGAGCGCGACCGCCGCATCGCGATTTCGGCGGCGCCGCGTTTCGGCATCGTCGGACAGCCCCAGACCATCACCTACCGGCTCGACGACCAGGGCGTCTCCAGCCAGCGCGCCAAGATCGTGGTGCGCCGCGACGGCGAGGTGATCAACGAGCGCACGCTCGTGAGCGGCCAGACCTCCAATGTCGAGGTCGACATCAAGCATGCCGGGTCGAACATCGTCGAGATCGAGGCCTCGCCGCTCGAAAACGAGCTGACGCTGGTAAACAATCGCGCCGTGGTCGCGATCGAAGGCGTGCGCGACAAGCTGCGCGTGCTGCTGGTGTCCGGCGAGCCGCATTCCGGCGAACGCACCTGGCGCAATCTCTTGAAGTCCGACGCCAGCATCGACCTCGTGCATTTCACGATTCTGCGTCCGCCGGAGAAGCAGGACGGCACGCCGATCAACGAATTGTCGCTGATCGCGTTTCCGACGCGCGAACTGTTCCAGCAGAAGATCAACGAATTCCAGTTGATCATCTTCGACCGCTACGCCCGCCAGGGTGTGCTGCCGATCGCCTATTTCGACAACATCGCACGCTATGTCCGCGCCGGCGGCGCGGTGCTGGTGTCCGCCGGCCCCGACTATGCCTCCACCACCAGCATCTGGCGCACGCCGCTGGACACAGTGCTGCCGGCCGAGCCGGTCGGCGTCACCGAAAAGCCGTTCTACGCGCATTTGAGCGACGCCGGCAAACGCCATCCGGTGACGCGCGGCCTCGAAGGCTCCGCCAGCGAACCGCCGCGCTGGAGCCGCTTCTTCCGCACGGTAGACACGCGCAACGCGATCGGCGCGCCTGTGATGACCGGCGCCGACGGCAAGCCGTTGCTGTTGCTGTCGCGCTTCGGCGAAGGCCGCGTCGCGCTCTTGCTGTCGGACCACATCTGGCTGTGGGCACGCGGCTTTGAAGGCGGCGGACCGCATCTGGACCTGCTGCGGCGGACGTCGCACTGGCTGATGAAGCAGCCTGATCTGGACGAAGAGGCGCTGCGCCTGCAGATCCAGGGCAAGGACCTCGTGGTGCTGCGCCAGACCATGGCCGACAACGTGCCGCCGGTGACCGTGACGTCGCCGAGTGGCGCGACGAAGGAGCTTGAGCTGACCGCAAGCGAGCCCGGCACCTGGCGCTCCACCCTTCCCGCCAACGAACTCGGGCTGTGGCAGGCAACCGACGGCGCGCTGAAAGCGCTGATCAATGTCGGGCCGACCAACCCGAAGGAATTCTCCGAAGTCACCTCCACCACCGAGATGCTGAAGCCGCTGGCGCAGGCGACCGGCGGCGACGCCCGCCGCGTGGCCGATGGCGGCAGCATCGATCTCCCGCGCGTGGTGCCGGTGCGCGCCTCCGGCATCTTCCACGGCGACGGCTGGATGGGCGTCAAGATGCGCGACGCCAGCGTCGTCAAGGGCGTCGGCGTGCTGCCGATGTTCGCCGGCCTGGTCGGGCTGTTGCTGCTGCTCGGCGCATTCGCGGCGACCTGGGTGCGCGAGGGACGGTAGCGCTGCGGCTTAACGAAGCCTGTAGCCCGGATGAAACGGAGCGCAATCCGGGATAACTCCATCGATGCGGGAAATTGCCCCCGGATTTCGCTCCGTTTCATCCGGGCTACGATCGCTCGATCGTTGCGCCAATCACACAAACGGTGGTGGATATTACCGGGCTCGCCGCGCTGCGGTTGACATCGTCATTCCCTTCCGATGTTATAATATAACATTGGGACGAAGATCCGGATGAACTGGTTCCGAAAACACGTGAAAACCGGCTCGCGGCTGGCGCTGTTTGCGCTCGCGATCCAGTTTGCGCTGTCGTTCGGGCATTTCCACGGTGAAGTCGGCCCCGCCGCACCGACACTTCAGGCCGGGTCGGCCGATGCGAACCTCGCTATTGCCGCTACCCTGGCTGTCCAGGGGACGCCCGCCGAGGCCGTCCAGCAGCCTTCCAACCACGATACCGACCGGCACAGTTCCGACTGCGCGATCTGCGCCGTCCTCTCGCTGGCCAACAACTTCCTGTTTGCCACGCCGCCGCTGCTGGAGTTGCCGCAGGCGGCCGAGCTGCTGCACCTGACCACCGGCGCCGAGTTCGCACATCTCGGCTCGCTCCATCCTGCGTTCCAGTCCCGCGCGCCTCCCGTCTCCTGACCTCGATTGATTGATGCACTCCCGAGGGATTGCCGCGCCCGCGCGGTTTCCCTAGGGAAAAATCGGAATCGATCCGTCGCACATCGACGGGATCAGGATCGGGACAATGACATCCAAGAAGAAACGAGCGTTCCATTTCGGTGGAGCAAGCGGGCTATTGCTATGCGCGATGGCCGACGGTGCAATGGCCCAGGACGCGGCAGCGCCTGCCGCCGCAACGCAACTGCCTGAAATCACCGTGACGGCGCCGAGCCCGATCGTGCGGCGAAAGCCGGTGGTGCCTTCACGTACACCCGCACGAGTCGCCCGCGCGGCGCCGGGCCAGAACCGGCAACCGGCGGCAGAACCACAAGCTGCACCCGTTGCCGCCGCGCCCCAACCGGGCGTGCTGCCCGTCGTCACCGATCAGTTCGCGACCGTCACGGTCGTGCCCAACGAGGAGATCCGCCGCCAAGGCACCGCGCAGCTTGGCGATCTCCTGTTTTCGAAGCCCGGCATTACCGGCTCCAGCTTCGCGCCCGGCGCTTCGAGCCGGCCGGTCATCCGCGGCCTCGACGTCAACCGCGTCGGCATCGTCGAGAACGGTACCAACGCCGGCGGCGCCTCCGATCTCGGCGAAGACCATTTCGTGCCGGTCGATCCACTGGCGACAAACCAGGTCGAAGTCATCCGCGGCCCGGCGGCGATGCGGTACGGATCGACATCGATCGGCGGCGTCGTCAGCGCAACCAACAATCGTATCCCGGACGCCTTGCCAACATGTGCGGCCGCACCGTTCCAGACCTACGGACTGCCGGCGAAAGCGCCGCTCGCAAGCGCTGGATCACCTTCCTGCGTCACGGTCGAAACCCGAACGGCCGTCAGTTCCGTCGACCGCGGTGTCGATGGCGGGATCCTGCTCGATGCCGGCGGTGGCAATTTCGCGATTCATGCCGACGCCTATGGCCGCAAAGCCAGCGATTACAACATTCCGAGCTATCCGTATTTGTTCGACCAGACCCGCCCGGTCAACGGCCGGCAGCCGAATTCGGCGATGCAGGCGGATGGTGCGTCGATCGGCGGCTCTTACATCTTCCAGGGTGGCTTCATCGGCGCGGCGATCACACAGAACGACACGCTTTATCGCATTCCCGGCATCGACGGCGCCGATCACCAGACCCGGATCGACGCGCATCAGACCAAATTCACCGCCAAGGGCGAATACCGGCCGGACGCGACGGCGATCGACGCGATACGTCTCTGGGCCGGCGCCACCGATTACAAGCACAACGAGATCGGGCTCGCGGACCCCGCCGATCCGACGACGCTCGGCGTGCGGCAGACCTTTACCAACAAGGAGCAGGAAGGGCGCGTCGAGGTGCAGATGACGCCGTTCAACGCGCGCTTTGCCGCCGTCACGACGGCATTCGGCCTGCAGGCCGGGCATCAGGAACTGACGGCGCCAAGTCCGGACGATCCAACCAGCCCGCTCAACGGGTTGTTTGATCCTAACAAGAATAACAGGGTCGCTGGCTACGTCTTCAACGAGTTCAAGTTCACTGACTCAACCAAGGCGCAGGTCGCCGGCCGTATCGAGCATGTCAGTCTCAGCGGAACCACGCCGGCATTCATTCCGGAACTGTTCGACCTCAACGTCGACCCCGCCGCCATTGGTCCTGCCACACCGCGCAATCTGAACTTCACGCCGAAGAGCGCGAGCATCGGCCTGATCCAGAATCTGCCGGGGCAACTGGTGGCCAGCATCACTGCGCAATATGTCGAGAGAGCGCCAAAGCCCGCGGAATTGTTTTCGCGCGGGGCGCACGACGCCACCGGTACCTTCGATATCGGCAATCCCAATCTCGGTATCGAAACCGCCAAGACGATCGAGATCGGATTGCGGAAGGCGACCGGACCTTTCAGGTTCGAAGCGACCGCCTACTACACCAAATTCAATGGCTTCATTTACCGTCGCCTCACCGGCAACACCTGCGAGGACGTCGCCTGTGTGAGCCCCGCCGATCCGGCCGCGCCGCTTGAATTGAATCAGGCGATCTATTCGCAACGCGACGCCACTTTCCGCGGCGGCGAATTCCAGAGCCAGTTGGATATCGGCCCGCTCAACGGCGGCATCTGGGGCATCGAGAGCCAGTTCGATGTGGTGCGCGCCACCTTCAGCGACGGCACCAACGTCCCGCGCATCCCGCCGGTGCGCGTCGGCGGCGGATTGTTCTGGCGCGATGCAAACTGGCTGACGCGGATCAACCTGCTGCACGCCTTCGCGCAGAACGATATCGCCCCGATCGGCGAGACGCCGACCGCGGGCTATAACCTGCTGAAGGCCGAGGTCAGCTACCGGACGAAGCTCGATCCGTCCTGGTTCGGCGCGCGGGAAATGACGGTCGGGCTCGTCGGCAACAACCTCTTGAACGAGAACATCCGCAACTCGGTGTCCTACACCAAGGACCAGGTTCTGATGCCGGGCATCGGCGTGCGCGCGTTTGCCAATCTGAAGTTCTAATGCATTCGCTGGCGGGTGGCGTTAGCCGATTGTACCGGCTAACGTTCGCATGACGGCGGCTGCCAGAGCCGATCTTCCGTCACATGTATCTCGCACAGCGGATGAACAAGGATCGATGCCGGCGCCGATCAATATTCACGTCTATAGCGACGCTCTCGTTTTGCTCGGCACGGCCGGCGTGGTCATTCCCCTGGCACGGCGGTTCGGCCTCAATCCGGTTCTAGGATACCTCGGAGCCGGCGCGATCCTGGGTCCTCTCGGATTGGGATCGTTCATCGGAAGCTTTCCGTTTCTCTATTGGATGACCGTCGTCGACGCCAAGAACGTCTCGGGCTTTGGCGATCTTGGCATCGTGTTTCTGCTGTTCCTGATCGGCATGGAGCTATCGTATGAGCGCCTGAAGTCGATGCGCCGCCTGATCTTTGGGCTCGGCGGTTCGCAAATCGCAATCTCTACCGCGGTAATCGGCAGTATCGCGGCCCTGGCCGGCAGCAAGCCGCCGGTGGCGCTTATCCTCGGCGGCTGCCTCGCTTTGTCCTCAACCGCCATCGTCATCGAAGTGCTGTCCAGGCAGAGACGGCTGAACACCAGTGCGGGCCGGGCCAGCTTCGCAACCTTGCTGGCGCAGGATCTGGCAGTCGCTCCGCTCCTGCTTTTCATCTCCATCTTCGGCACCGGCGAGGCCGGGTCGGTCGCCGCAACACTCATCCTGGCGCTGACGAACGCAGCCCTCGTGCTCGGCGTGATCGTCATTGTGGGTCGCGTCGTCATGCGCCCGCTCTTTCGTCTGGTCGCATCAGCCGGCATGAGCGATCTATTCGTAGCTACCACGCTGTTCGTGATCGTCGCAGCCGGAGTAGCTTCCGCCGTGGCCGGTTTCTCGATGGCGCTCGGTGCCTTCGTCGCCGGCCTGCTGCTCGCCGAAACCGAATTCCGCAAGGCGATCGAGACCGCCATCGATCCTTTCAAGGGTCTCCTGCTCGGCCTGTTCTTTTTTACGGTCGGCATGAACATCGATTTCCGCGAGCTTGCCCGCGATCCCGTCTGGTTGATTGGGGCCGCCGTCGGGCTCATTGCCATCAAGTCCGTCATCCTCATCGCCCTCGCCCGGCTGTTTCGCCTTTCCTGGCGAGCTTCCGTCGAAGTGGGCCTCCTGCTTGGCCCCGGCGGCGAGTTCGCTTTTGTCGCCATCGGCATGGCCGCGACGCTTGGTCTGATCGATGCCAAGATGTCCAGCTTCACGGTCGCTTTGACATCGCTGACCATGGTGCTCATTCCCGCGCTTTCCCATGTCGCGCGGCGGCTCGCGCCGATGGTGCGCGAAGACAGGCCGATCGATCCCGAACTTGCCGTTGCACCAGCCGGGGGCAGCGGCCACGCCATTGTCATCGGACACGGTCGTGTCGGACAGGTCGTCTGCGCGATGCTGGATCGGCACCAGTTCAAATATGTTGCCGTCGACAATGACGCTGCGGCCGTTCCGGAGCAGCGCCGGCAGGGACGCACCGTCTATTACGGCGACGCGACCAATCCGGAATTTCTCAAAAGTTGCGGCCTCATGGAGGCCGCGGCTGTCATCGTCACCATCAGCGAAGCCGAAGGCATCGACGAAATTGTCGCGCAGGTTCGCGCGCTCAGGCAAGACATGCTGGTGGTGTCGCGCGCCCGCGACGCGGAACATGCGCGGCATCTTTACCAGATCGGCGTCACCGACGCCGTGCCCGAGACCATCGAAGCAAGCTTGCTGTTGTCGGAAGCAGCCCTGATCGGCCTCGGCGTTGCCATGGGGCTGGTCATCGCCTCCATCCACGAAAAGCGCGAGGAATTCCGGCACGAATTGCAGCAGGCGTCGGGAGGTACCCGGCCTGCCGAAGAGACGACCGGCGTCAGAAGGAAATCGTCTCGCTGACTGCGAACGACACCGAGCGGCCCGATCGTCCCGGCCTATGCGCTGCGCTACCGCGCCTTGCTCCAGTCCGGCCGGATGTCGCCGGCGACGCCTTCGAAGGCGCCTTCGACCAGCTCCACCACCAGCAGGCGGCTGTAATCGACAGGACCCGGCATGGTCGCCCGTCCCTTCGGAATGACCTTGAAGCCGACGCGGCTGTAATAGGGTTCGTCGCCGACCAGAATGATGAGGCGATGTCCCTTGGCCTTGGCGTCCTGCAGCGAGCGATCGAGCAGCATGCGGCCGACGCCGCGGCTGCGGAACGGCGGCTCGACCGTCAACGGTCCGAGCATCAGGGCCGGCGTGTCGCCGATGCAGATCGGCAATTGCCGCACCGAGCCGACCAGCAACGTGCCGATCCGCGCCGTGAACGAAAGGTCGAGCAGGTGGTCGACATGCTCGCGCAGGCGGTAGGCGCTCAGCACGAAACGGCCGGGACCGAAGGTGCGCTCGTGCAGGCGTTCGATCGACTGCGCGTCCTTGGGGGTTTCGGCTGATATGGTGACGTCAAGTTCGCTCATGATGGGGCGCGAGATAGCATCTGGCGGCGGCGCGGTCCATCGCCGGAGACGGCAATCCCCGAATTGCCTTAATCCCTTTTGATGGCCGGCTGGGACAGATAGGCCAACAGCTTCATTTCGCGGCGGCCGCGCGTCACCGTATCCAGCACCAGCCCCGAGGTTACCGACAGCACCGCCACGATCATCAAGCCCATCGACAGCACCGCGGTCGGCAGCCGCGGCACGACGCCTTCCTCGAGATAGGTGATGATCACGGGGATCGCGAGGCCGATCGAGACCAGCATCAGGAACGCGCCTATCACCGTGAAGAACCGCAGCGGCTTTTCCGACCGGTACAGCTTCAGGATGGTGCTTAGAATCCGGAAACCGTCGCGCCAGGTGTTGAGCTTGCTGACCGATCCCTCCGGCCGGGCATAATACGGCGTCTCGACTTCCGTCACCGGCAGTGCCAGTTCGAGCGCGTGCACGCTGAGCTCGGTTTCGATCTCGAAGCCGTCGGACAGCACCGGAAAAGATTTGACGAAGCGGCGGGAGAACACGCGGTAGCCGGAAAGGATATCCTTGAACGCCTGGCCGAACACCGCGGAGAGGAAGCTCGTCAGCATCCAGTTGCCGGTGCGGTGGCCGGGCCGGTACGCGGCAACCGACTGGTCGACGCGAAATCCCACCAGCATGTCGAGGTGTTCGTTGATCAGCTTGTCGATCATGCGCGGCGCGCTCGGCGCATCATAGGTCGCGTCGCCGTCGACCAGCACATAGATGTCGGCGTCGACATCGGCAAACATGCGCCGCACCACGTGGCCCTTGCCCTGGCGACGCTCGCTGCGCACGGTGGCGCCGGCCGCGCGGGCCACCTCGACGGTACGGTCCCGGGAATTATTGTCGTAGACGAAAATCTCGGCCGTCGGCAGCGCCTTGCGGAAATCGGAAACGACGGTCGCGACCGCAGCTTCCTCATTAAAGCATGGCACCAGAACCGCAATCCGCAACGCGGGTGTCGTCATTGCCGGCTCACCGATTCAAGTCCATCCATGGCGCGTCATACCGCAATCAGGCGTTGGCCGGTTGTGCGAAGGCCGCACGGTCCGCGGCCCGCTCGCCGCGCAGATCGAGCGTTGCGAACAGCAAGGTCCAGAGCGAGAGCATGTCGATCGGAATGATATAATATGGCGTAAATATCGGATGGGTCATGAAGAAAATCAGGTTTACCGCGAGGTTCAGGGCGACCAGGCCGGTGACCTGCCGGGCGCGACCCCGATCGAAGCGCCAGAGCCAGACCGTCCAGCCGACGGATATCGCCAGCAAGGTGAATTGAACGTCAACGAGATAGCTTAACAGCACAGCAGGATTCAGCTCGGGCGGCGCGACGTCGACGCCGCCATAGGTGGTCGAGAACGGACTACCTGCATTGATCGCATTCGCGATCAGCGTCGGCGCGATCCCGATCAGGAAGGCGATCCCGAACGATGCCCCCTGCAGGAAAGTCGCCTTGCTGCGCGCCAGCAGGAACGCGCCGGCGAGATACAGGCAATAGCCCGCCGCCAGAAACAAATTGGGCAGGCGGAAATTGACGGAGAGGCCGATCAGCAAACCCGTCAGCGCAATAAGCAGCAAACGTTGCCGCTGATGTGCCGCGAAATACTTCGCGGTGAGAAAGCCTGCGGCCGCGCAGACCATCATGGTCGGCGGCACCGAATAGCTCGCCTTGCTCGGGTTGATCATCAAGTAGAGTGCGGCAAGCCCGAACACAGCGGCCAGCGCGAGCGAAGCCGGCTCGCGTGCGCGAAACAGTGCAAGCAGCGCGAAGGCAAGGATCGTCAGGTTCGCCAGCACATAGAGCGGGACCACCTGAAACCCTTCGCGAAACAGCGCCAGCGCGAACCCGGTGCCCGGCGGATACTGCATGACATATTTGTCTGCGGCTGGAATCAAGGTGTGGCAGGGGACGCGCTTCACGTCATTCCATTCCGCAAAGCCGATCGCCTTCAGCTTGTTCTTGAGATAATCGTCGTCGTCGAAAACGACGTTGGTGTCGATGCCGCGCAGGCCATACTTCTGGAACAGATGGGCCTGCCGCAGATAGCAGACGTCGTCATAGACGCCGCGGGCTTCGCTCCAGCGCGACATCGTCCAGATATTGCTTGCCAGCACCGCGAGCAGGCCGAAGCCGCAGAGGAGCCTGAAAATATTCATCCTGCCCATGTTGAACCTGTTATGCGCTTCCAGGTGCTGAAGCAACCGCGCCACGCGTCAGCGCCAGGTCGCAATCGGCGCCGCGCCGTCGAGCACTTCGGCGATCCGTAGCCGCGTGCCCTGGGTCGTATCCGCCGGCAGTGCGTCGGCATCATAGAACCCGCACTCGACGATCTCGTGGTTGGGCTCCGGTGGCCGGTCCTGCCGGAACTGCCTGACGATGTAGACGGCGACATGGTCACGGCGGGAGACGTGGCCGTTGAAGAACAGGCCGTGCAGGGCCGGCTCCGCGGTCAGTTCGATCCGCCCCTCCTCCACCAGTTCCCTCCGCAAGGCTTCGAGAAAGGTTTCGCCGACTTCGACCCCGCCGCCCGGCAGGTGCCAGCCGGCGACATAGCTGTGCCGGACCAGAAACACCTTGTTACCACCATCGAGCACGACGCCGCGGACGCCCAGCGTCATGCCGCGGGCGATCCGCCAATAGAGGTGGAAGACCCGCCGCAATTGCGGTTCGAGGCGTTTTCGCAAGGCCAGCAGCGCCGTCACGCAAACCTCGGATGGACAGCTATCACGTTTGATCCTTATATCGCCGGGATGATCGTGCGACGGCTCTATATCACAGCGAATGCGGCGGAGCGCGAATGACCGAAACTTTTACGCTGGCGCATCTGTCCGATCCGCATCTGCCGCCGTTGCCCAAGGCGCGGCTTCGCGATCTCGCAGGCAAGCGTGCGCTCGGCTATCTGAACTGGACCCGCAACCGCCACAAATATCACCGCCGCGAGGTGCTCGATGCGCTGGTCGCCGACATGCAGGCGCAGCGGCCGGACCACATCGCCGTGACTGGCGATCTCGTCAACCTGGCGCTGGAGGCGGAATTTTCCCCGGCGCAGGCCTGGCTCGAAAGCGTCGGCCCACCGCGCGAAGTCACGGTCGTTCCCGGCAACCACGACGCCTATGTCCGCGCCACCCGGCATCATTTCGCTGACATGTTCGAGGATTATCTGCGCGCCGACGCCGCCGAGGCCGACGGCGCAGCATTTCCGTTCGTGCGCCGCCGCGGACCGCTGGCGCTGATCGGCGTATCCTCCGCGGTGCCTACGCTTCCGCTGATGGCAACGGGCAAGCTCGGCCGGGCGCAGCTCGATGCACTCGATCGCCGGCTGGCAAAACTGTCGGACGAGGACGCCTTCCGGGTGCTGCTGGTGCATCATCCGCTTCACTCAGGTTCGCGGATGAAGCGGCTGACCGACTCGAAGGCGCTCCGCGCGGTGCTGAAGCGGCGCGGCGTCGAACTGGTCCTGCACGGCCACGACCACATCCATTCGACGGTGTGGCTCGAAGGCGCCGACCGGCAAATCCCCGCAGTAGGCGTGCCGTCCGCGTCGGCGCTGGCGCACCGGCATTATCCGGCCGCGGCGTATAATCTGTTTTCGATCACGCGCGACGGCGATAAATGGCGCTGCGTGCAGACCGTCCGCGCCATCGACACCGACTTCCGCGTCAAGCAGATCAAGCAGGCAACGCTGCTGTAGGCGCATCCTCAATCTCCGCCGCCGCAGCCACCACCTCCCCCGTCGCCACCACCGCCGTCGCCGCCGCTATCACCGCTTGCGTCGCCGCCGGTGTCGCCGAACCCGTCCGAACTGCCGTCGAACGACGTATCCGAGAAATCGCCGCCACACTGCCCACCGCCGCTGCCGTTCTTGCGCAGCGCCTTGCAGTCGGGCTGATAGACGAACCCGTTGGCGATCTTGAGCTTGCTGTCGAGCGCGAACAACAGCGGCAGGCGTGTCGGACTGACCGGATCGATGTTTTCGTATTTGCAGCAGTACCACCAGACGCGGCGCAGGCCCTCGTTGCTCTTGCGATGCTCGCTAAGGACGACGGCCGGCGTGTGGTGGAGGAAGCCGCCGAAGGCGCGGCGGCAGAACGCGTCGTAGTCGCGGGTGTACAGGATAAATTCATGCCAGAGATCGTCGGCGACTTGCGAGGGCATCGAGACGTGGCGCTTGCCGCTCATCAGATAGGCGAGGAAGAATTGCCGCAGGCCCCGCGAGACCAGCGCGCTGTCCTTGCGCTCAAAGCCCGCGTGATGCTTCTCCAGACGTTCGAGCAGCCCGCGCGGCCAGCGGAAGGTGCGGATGAATTCGGCCCGCCGCAGCGTGCGCCACTTGCCGTACAGCCAGGCGCCGGCGAACAGGGCGATGCCCAGCAGGATGGCCACCGGTACGGTCATGATGCGGTCGACACCGTTTTGCAATCCGCTGCGCGGCCGGCCTCAGAAATTCTTCAGGCTCGCATACAGCGCCAGTCCGAACAGCGCGACTGCACCGAGCACGAAGCCGAGCACGAAGGTCCCGAAGCCGCGGCGGCGCGGCTTTTTCTCCACAGCCGGCTCGTCGGCCACCGGCGTTGCCACCATCGCATGCTCGCGCTCGATCATGCGGCGCGCGACATAGCCGGTGACGGCATCGACGATGGCGGGCACCTCATGCGACTCCGCGATCACGATGCGGCCGAAGCGGGTATCCTGCACGAAGCGATAGATGCGCTTGTCGCGCCCCATCACCACATGCGCCACCACGTCGATCCACAGCCGCGGCGTCTCGCCCTGGCTGACGCCGCGATCGAACAGGTCGACCTGCTCCGGCACCTGGGCGAACAGCGGATCGAGCGCCTCGTTCAGGATCTCGAGCCGGGCAACCTCGGCATCGCGGAGTTCGACCACGACGCCGGTACGGTCGGCGGCCTCGATGCGGGCCTGGCGCAGCGCATCGCGCAGCCGCGTCGGTCGCATGTCGCGGGCCTCGTTGCCGGTGTTTTGCGCTTCTGCCATCGGTAGCCGCCTTTATCCTGAGAGATGGGCCCGGTTAACCTATCAGTAACTACCTCGCGCGCAATGGCTGTTTATTTGCAATGGCTTAGCGGTCCACCGGGTTTCGAGTCCGCCGAGAGAGCCCCTCACCCCGGCCCTCTCCCCGTGAAGAACGGGGAGAGGGAGCCCCGAAACGCAGACGGCCCCACCCGGTTTTCCGGATGGGGCCGCCTGTCCTTGGGCTTCCTCAGTTTTATCAGGCCGAGACGCGGGAGGGCTCCTCGACGATCGAAAAGCGCACGCCGGCCTTGTGGCGGTTCTCTTCCGAGACCGTGCGCCAGGCATCTTCGGCCTCTGCGCGGGTCTTGAAGGGTCCCTGTACCTGGGCGGAGCCTTCCACGAGCTTGTGGAAGTTCATCGATCCGAACTCGCCGCCAATCACCCAGAAATTGCTCTTCGTCATGACTTGTCTCCTGCTGTCGTCAGCTGTGTTAGCCGAACTGGTTCATCGTGTTGTGAGCGCCGCCCGCCTTCAGCGCGGCTTCACCGGCGAAATATTCCTTGTGCTCGTCACCGATATCGGAGCCGGCCATGTTCTGATGCTTGGCGCAGGCGATACCCTGACGGATCTCCTGACGCTGAACATTCTTCACATAACCGAGCATGCCCTGGTCGCCGAAATACTCCCTGGCGAGATTGTCGGTCGACAGCGCTGCCGTGTGATAGGTCGGCAACGTGATCAGGTGGTGGAAGATGCCGGCCCGCTTCGCCGAGTCGGCCTGGAAAGTGCGGATGCGCTCGTCGGCTTCAATGGCCAGCGGCGTATCGTCGTATTCCACCTTCATCAGTTCGGCGCGGTTATACTTGCTGACATCCTTGCCGGCTTCCTTCATCGCATCGTACACCTGCCAACGGAAGTTGAGCGTCCAGTTGAACGAGGGCGAATTGTTGTAGGCCAGCTTCGCGTTCGGAATGACTTCGCGAATGCGGTCGACCATCTTGGCGATCTGCTCGATATGCGGCTTCTCGGTTTCGATCCACAGCAGGTCGGCGCCGTTCTGCAGCGAGGTGATGCTGTCGAGCACGCAGCGGTCTTCGCCCGTTCCGGCGCGGAACTGATAGAGGTTGCTGGCCAGCCGTTTCGGACGCATCATCTTGCCATTGCGGTTGATGATGACATCGCCATTCCTGGCGTTTTCGGCGGTCACTTCCTCGCAATCCAGGAAGCTGTTGTACTGATCGCCGATGTCGCCGGGCTTGTGGCTGACGGCGATCTGCTGCGTCAAACCAGCACCGAGCGAGTCGGTACGGGTCACGACGACGCCGTCTTCGACGCCAAGCTCAAGGAACGCATGGCGGCAGGCGCGGATCTTCGCCAGGAACACCTCGTGAGGCACCGTCACCTTGCCATCCTGGTGGCCGCACTGCTTCTCGTCGGAGACCTGATTTTCGATCTGCAGGGCGCACGCACCCGCTTCGATCATCTTCTTCGCGAGCAGGTAGGTCGCCTCGGCGTTACCAAAGCCGGCGTCGATGTCGGCGATGACCGGCACGACGTGGGTCTGGAAGTTGTCGACCTTCTCGATCAGTTCCTTTTCCTTCGCCTTGTCTCCTGCCTTGCGGGCGGCGTCGATGGCGCGGAAGATATCGTTGAGCTCACGGGAGTCCGCCTGACGGAGGAACGTATAAAGCTCCTCGATCAGCGCCGGCACCGAGGTCTTCTCGTGCATCGACTGGTCGGGCAGCGGCCCGAACTCGGAGCGAAGTGCGGCGATCATCCAGCCCGAGAGATACAAATAGCGGCGATCGGTCTTGCCACCGAAGTGCTTCTTGACCGAGATCAGCTTCTGCTGCGCGATGAAGCCATGCCAGCAACCCAGCGACTGCGTGTACTTGGTGGGATCGGCGTCATAGGCCGCCATGTCGGCGCGCATCAGCGCCGCGGTGTAGCGGGCAATGTCCAGGCCGGTCTTGAACCGGTTCTGCAGACGCATGCGCGCCACGGCTTCGGCGGTGACGCCGTTCCAGGTCGGCTGGGTATCGAGGAGCGCCTTGGCGGCGCTGAGCTCGCTCGCATAGGAAGCGGGTCCCTTGATAGCCTGATCGCTGATGCCACGCGGCTGGTAGTTCATGTTCAAATCCCTTCAATCGACATTCTTGACAGTGCATTGCGAAACGTGACGAGAGCTAAACGCCAAAAGAGGAAATTCGTATAGATAGCTTGTTTTCTATTGGTGATGTATTGTAACATATAAACTTGTCACAGATGTCATTTTGTAAATTTTGTCACAATCCTGGGTCAGGAACCCTGCCATGGCCACCGATTCCGGAAAGAAGCTTTTTGTCGGCCCCCGCTTCCGGCGAATCCGCCAGCAGCTTGGCCTGTCGCAGACCCAGATCGCCGAGGGCCTGGGCATTTCCCCGAGCTATATCAACCTGATAGAGCGGAACCAGCGGCCGGTGACGGCGCAGATCCTGCTCCGGCTGGCGGAGACCTATGACCTCGACCTGCGCGACCTCGCCACCGCCGACGAGGATCGCTTCTTTGCCGAGCTGAACGAGATCTTCTCCGACCCGCTGTTCCGGCAGATCGACCTGCCGAAGCAGGAGCTGCGCGATCTCGCCGAACTGTGTCCCGGCGTCACACACTCCCTGCAGCGGCTGTACGCCGCCTATACCGAGGCCCGCCGCGGCGAGACGCTGGTGGCCGCGCAGATGGCCGACCGCGACGAGGGCACGCGGTTCGAAGCCAACCCGATCGAGCGCGTGCGCGACCTGATCGAGGCCAACCGCAACTATTTTCCGGAGTTGGAACAGGCCGCGGAAAACCTACGTGACGAGCTCAACGTCTCCGCCGAGGAGCTGTTCGCCGCCCTCGCTGCGCGCTTGCGCGAAAAGCACTCGATCGTCACCCGCATCATGCCGGTTGACGTGATGCGCGAGACGCTGCGGCGGTTCGACCGCCATCGCCGGCAGCTCCTGATCTCCGAACTGGTCGACGGCGCCGGCCGCGCTTTCCAGCTCGCGCTGCAGATTGGGCTTACCGAATGCGGCGCCAGCATCGACGCCATTGTCAATCGCGCGGGTCCGCTCGATGACACGCCGCGCAGGCTCTATCGGATCACGCTGGCGAATTATTTCGCCGCCGCCGTGATGATGCCGTATCAGGCGTTCCACAGCGCGGCCGAGACGCTGAACTACGACGTGCACGTGCTGGCGCAGCGTTTCAATGCCGGCTTCGAGCAGGTCTGCCACCGGCTCACCACGCTGCAGCGGCCGAACGCGCGCGGCGTGCCGTTCTTCCTGCTGCGCGTCGACAATGCCGGCAATGTCTCCAAACGATTCTCCTCCGGCACGTTTCCGTTCTCGAAATTCGGAGGCACCTGCCCCCTTTGGAACGTGCACTCGACCTTCGACACGCCGGACCGCCTGCTCAAGCAGGTGATCGAGCTGCCCGACGGTACGCGCTATTTCTCGATCGCGCAGATGGTGCGCCGCCCGGTGGCGCCGCACCCGCAGCCGCAGCCGCGCTTTGCGATTGGCCTCGGTTGCGAAATCCGCCATGCGGCCAAACTCGTCTATGCCGCGGGGATGGATCTGGAAAAGGCGGAGGGCACACCGATCGGCGTCAACTGCCGGCTCTGCGAACGCGAAAACTGCAGCCAGCGCGCCGAGCCGCCGATCACGCGGACGCTGATTTTGGACGAGAACACGCGTCGGGTGAGCTCATTTGCGTTTTCGAATGCACGGGAGTTGTGAGGCCCGGAACTCCCTCTTTTCGTCGTCCCTGCGAATCCCAGCCCTGGAAGCCGGGAACCGGCGGTTCCCCAGATGGTTGGTTGACGCACCGCGATCATCTCATCGTCCGAACTGTGTGCCCCCGGATGCCGCAAACCGAATGCCTGTACCCATGATTGACATTCCGGCCGCGGTCCATGATCCGCAGCGCCTCCAAATTCTGGAAGATTACGACATTCTCGATACCCCGCCTGAACCGGGATTCGACGACGTCGTCACGCTCGCCCGCCAGATCTGCAAGACGCCGATCGCCCTGGTCAGCCTCGTCGATCGGGACCGGCAGTGGTTCAAGGCCGTTTCCGGGTTGGACATCTGCGAGACGCCCATCAACCAGTCGGTCTGCGCGCATGCGCTGGCGCAGCGCGAAACGCTCAACATACCCGATTTGACGCTGGACGCGCGGACCCGGGACAATTCGCTCGTGACCGGCGAGCCGTTCATCCGCTTTTACGCCGGCGCGCCGCTGATCGCGGCCTCCGGCCTGGTGATCGGCACGATCTGCGTGATCGACACGGTGCCGCGCTCCGGTGGCCTCGATGTCGGGCAGATCGCCGCGATCGAAGCACTGGCGCGCCAGGTGATGATGCTGCTCGACCAGCGCCGGCTGATCGTCCTGCACGACGAACGCGCGTCCGAATTGCGCGAGCAGGTAGCGGAGCGCAAGATCGCGCAGGCCGCGCTCGAAATCAGCGACGACCGCTATCGCTCGCTGTTCAATTCGCTCGATGCGGGATTCTGCGTCATCGAGATGGCGTTCAACAAGGACGGCTCTCCCCGCGACTACAGGTTCGTCGAGGTGAACGAAGCCTTCGTCGACCAGACGGGCCTCCACGATGCCACCGGAAAGTGGATGCGCGATCTTGCGCCGGATCACGAGCCGTACTGGTTTGAAATCTATGGCAAGGTCGCGCTGACCGGCGAGCCGGTTCGTTTTGAGCACGAGGCGAAGGCGCTGGATCGTCGATGGTACGACGTCCGGGCCTTCAGGATCGGCCCACGCGCGGCGCGCCAGGTTGCGATCCTCTTCAACGATATCACCGTGCGCCGCAACGCCGAGCAGCAGCAGGTGATGCTCAACGAGGAACTCGGCCATCGCATGAAGAATTCGATGGCGCTGGTTCAGGCGATCGCGTCGCAGACGCTGCGCGGCGCCGGGGATCGCGCCGCGGTGCAGGCATTCAACCAGCGCATCGCAGCGCTCAGCCGGGCCCACGACGTTCTGCTGCAGCAAAGCTGGACGTCGGCAAAGCTCGCCGACGTCGTGCTGGGCGCCATCAGCGCCCATACCGATCCGACGCGCGTCAGCTGTGGCGGCCCCGAGGTCAGCCTCGAACCGAAGGCTGCGCTTTCGCTTTCCCTGCTGCTGCACGAACTCGCCACCAACGCCGTCAAATACGGATCGCTCAGCGTGCCCGACGGCGTCATCCGGGTGAATTGGCGCCGGGAAGACGGCTCCCTGATACTGGACTGGGTGGAACAGGGCGGGCCGCCGGCCGCACCCCCCGAACGCACCGGCCTTGGCTCCCGTCTTATTGATATCGGCATGGTCGGAACCAGCGCCGTGCGGAAGACTTTTGCAGACTCCGGATTCAGCGCCGAATTTCGCGCACCACTCCATCTCATCGAACACCAGATCGGACAATCGCATGGATAAGCCGACAGTGGTGCTGGTGGTGGAAGACGAACCTCTCCTGTTGTTGCTGGCGGGGACCCTTGTCGAAGAGGCCGGCCTGCAGCCGCTATACGCGGGAAATGCCGACGAGGCCGTCGCCATCCTGGAGGCGCGGCAGGATATCCGGATCGTGTTCACCGACGTCGAAATGCCGGGCTCGATGGACGGGATCAAGCTTGCGGCCGCGATCCGCAACCGATGGCCGCCGATACAGATCGTCGTGGTATCCGGGCACAGCGCCGTCGCGCCCTCCCAACTCCCCGAGGGCGCGCGGTTCTTCGCAAAACCCTATGACCAGCAGCACATCGTCCAAGCGTTGCAGGCGATGGCAGCATGAGCCGCCGATCGCGTCGCGCATGAGTGGCAGTTCAACAGCCCGGGACGGCACGAAGCCATAACATCGTTATTCGGCCCGGTATCACTGCCGGTCGTTTTGCAGCGGCCAAGCGGACGCGTCACCTGCTCTTCTGAATGGACCTGAGGTAATTCACCGCGGCGGCGGCCTCGTGGCGGTTGAAGCGGAAGGTCGGCATGTCTGGATGAATGGTGGTCAGCCCGTCCTGCAGCCGCTGCACCATGTCGGTATCGTAGAGCTTTTCGCCAAAACTTCGGAATGCCGGCGCGAGCGGATTCGGGCTTTTGCCGGTCTTGCCGACGGCGTGACATCGCCCGCACAGATTTTCCAGCATCGCCCTGGCGCGCGCCTGTTCCGGATCGAGCGCCTGCGCAGCGCCGCTGACGGCGAAAAAGAACGGCAGCGCGAGGCAGGCGAGCGTCACCATCATTCGCAAGGTGAAGCCGGGCATCCGAATTTCTCCGGGTTTTTACGGGAGCGCTTCAAAGCGTAGGCCGCCTGTCCCCCAAACGTGTTGCGATACGTCAACACCTGCCGCCTTTTTAAGCGGGCGCCTTGCGCGACCCCTCTCTGAAATGACAAAGTTAAATCCCGGGGATTGCGCAATTTTGCAATGGAACGGCCCGGCTGATTCGCTAGTTTGTAAGAAGCGAATCTCGACTCGCAAAAGGTGGATGCAGACCATGCTGCGACGCGTCAAGCTGATGAACCCGTTTGAAATCGTGCAGGATCTGGTCACTCAGGACCGGATTGCACCGGAGCGGCCGCAGCCTCAGCCGGTCGAGCTGAAGGTCGCCAATCGCGCCGCCCGCGCCACGCCGGTCTGCGCCGCCTGCAGTTCCGACGACATCATCTGCCACGCCACCGCGCAGTGGAGCAACGAGGCGCAGGAATGGCAGCTCGCCAATACCTTCAACCAGCCGGCCCACTGCAACACCTGCAACCACGACGGCAATCTGGTCTGGCTGACGCTGAATTGAGCGTGACAATAGCTAGCGTAGCCCGGATGGAGCGCAGCGAAATCCGGGACTCTCTCCGCTGATCGACCTGCCCCGGATTTCGCTGCGCTCCATCCGGGCTACGGTTCTCGCCCCGCATCAAATCTCCGCATACACCTCCAGCAGGTTTCCATCGGGATCCCTGAAGAACAGCGTGCGATGCCCGAACGGCTGGTTCGTCGGCGGCTCCAGCAGATCGACGCCGTGCCGCACCAGCTCGTCGGCGCAGCGATCGACATCGTCAACGGCAACCTTGAACGCGAGCTGCAGCGACGCGCTTCCCGTCGGCGTCGGCGCATCCTTCGCCGTCCGGCCCGGCCGCGACAGTGCGAGCGTGTTGCCGCCGATCTGATATTCAATCCAGTTCGCCGACAGCTCGCGCGTCAGGGAGAAGCGCAGAATGCCCTCATAGAAGCGGCGCATCGCCGCCATGTCGCGCACAAAGATGACGGTGTAGTCGATCGTCCGGATGGTCTGGAATGGCGAGGCGGAAGGAGGATTTTGATCGTTCACGGCTGCATCTCCACATGGCCCGCCACTACTGACGCGCTTATCACGACGTTAATCGCACACAAAATAGGCTGCCCAATCGTTTGACAATAGAGCGATACGCCGTGGATTTGCTCGAAGGTGCTTTACGTCTCGCTGGTCTGATCCTTGCGCCTGAGTGATGCCCGCCAAGGGCGTTTCTTTATAACAACGCTATCTTTGAATGTATTGCGTCAATGCGGTCGAGACCGCAGTTCGGTGCCTTGGGCGCATAGCTCGCATGAGCCAACCAGACACCAACGCCTCCAATCAGCCATCGCGCAGTGTTGCCATAAGCGACCAATCGGGTTCATCATGGCCGGACGGGAGCCCATATCCGCCCCCCGGGATGCGCTATGCGCCGCAGTCAAAACGCTCTGTCGCTGCTGTCGCTCTTTGCGTTGTCCGTCCTCTATCTATTCGCCACCGCATCTTTCCTGGGAATGACGGCGTCCGGTGCGGCAGCCGCCGAGCCCAGGCGGGTCCTGATGCTGCATTCGTTCGGTCCGCGCTTCAAGCCCTGGAGCGATTATGCCGAGACCATTCGTGCGGAGATCAACCGGCAGTCGCGCAAGTCGGTAGACTTTGTGGACCACGGGCTCGTGAATGCACGCGTCAACGACGAACAGTCAGAAGCACCGTTCGTGGAATATCTGAGCGCGCTTTACGCCGGGCACCCGCTCGACCTGATCATCGCCTTCGGCGGGCCGGCAGCGACCTTCGTCCAGCAGCATCGCCAGCAGCTCTTTCCGAAGGTACCGATGGTCATCACAGCCGTTGACCACCGCCGGGTCCAATACGAAAAATTGACCGAGAACGACACTGTCGTCCCAATTACAAATGATATTCCCGTTGTTTTCGAGAATATCCTGCACGTCCTGCCCCGCACGAAAACCATCGCGATTCTCATTGGCGCTTCTCCAATCGAACGATACTGGACGGCGGAATTACGCCGAGAGCTCGCGCCATTGACGAACCGGGTCGAACTAAGATGGTACAATGAACTTCCATTCGAAGACATTCTAAGGGATGTGGCAGCTCTTCCACCTGATAGCGCGATCTTCTCGATCCTCATGAATGTCGATGCGGCCGGGGTCGTGCATGAGACCGGCAATGCTCTGAAGAAGGTCGCTTCAAGGGCCAATGCGCCGATTTTCACCTACGATGATTCCTATTTTGACGGAGCGATCGTCGGCGGCCCGATGTTCTCCATGCTCGAGGGAAGCCGGATAGCGGCGACCGTCGCGACCCGCATCCTCGACGGTGAAAAAGCAGGTGACATCAAAACCCCACCCATGAAATACGCATCGCCGAAATATGACTGGCGGCAAATGCAGCGTTGGGGAATCAGCGAGAGCGACCTTCCGCCGGGGAGCAGCATCTATTTCAAGCCGCGCACCGCCTGGGAGACCTATCGTTGGCAGATCATGACGATCTGCGCGGCGATTGCGCTTCAAGGCGGCCTCATCATGCTGCTTCTGTTCGAGCGGAGGCGGCGTCAGTTGGCAGAAATGGACTCCCGGCAGCGGGTGGTCGAACTGGCCCATGTCAATCGCTTTTCCACGGCGGGCGAATTGTCCGCATCGATCGCCCACGAAATCAATCAGCCCCTTGGCGCGATTTTGACCAATACCGAAACTGCCAGGCTCATGCTCCAGTCGCCGTCTCCCGACCTTGGCGAAATGAAGGAGATTCTTGCCGATATCTGGCGTGACAATCGAAGGGCCAGCGAAGTCGTTCGGCGCCTGCGCAGCTTTGTCAGCAAGGCTCCCTTTCAAAGGCAGGAGTTCGACCTGAACGATCTGGTTGTCGAATCCGCCGAATTCCTGTCGGCGCAAGCCAGGGCACGCGAGATCACGATGCGAATCGTGCCGACGAAGATGCCGCTGCGAATCGAAGGTGATCCGATCCAGTTGCAACAGGTCCTATCCAACGTGATTCTCAATGCGATGGACGCCGTTCTGGACATGCCACGCAATCAGCGCGCCGTGACGGTGACGACAAAAAAAGGCCGGCGGTTTGCCGAGATCTGTGTCGCGGATACGGGACCAGGCGTGACCCCGGAAACTGCGACAAAGATATTTGAGCCATTTTTTTCAACCAAGGATCACGGCATGGGCATGGGTCTTTCGATCGCCCGCACGATCATCAACGCCCACGATGGACAGATAGACGTAGAGAATCGAAATGGAGCGGTTTTTCGAATTAGGCTGCCATTGATTGCTTAGGGCGTCCGTTCTTGCTCTTCGGGGCTACAGTTGCTCAGGTCTCGTTGTCTGGCCCACCCCAGATCCGCTCCTCCGTCCACCCAAGCTCCGCGAACTCTGCAGCCCGCAACGGCGCTTCACCGGCGGAGAAGAATTCGTCGAGTTGGGGCGGGCTTACCGACGTACCCGAGAGCATGGCGTGGGCCTGCCCGCGATGATGGACGTCGTGCTGGAAGAGATGCAGCAGCAAGCGGTCCATCCGCTCGCGCTGGATGGAGCTGCCGCGATGCACGGAGACGATGCGCTGCAAGCCGGCGCTATCGAGCGCTTCGACAACCTTGAGCAAGCGTTGATCTACCGCGGCCTGGGCTTCTTTCAGCGCGGCGACCGTGGCGCAAGGCTCCTGGTCCGCCCAGGCGGCGGGGCCGAGCGTGCCGCCTTCCATCGCGTCGACGTAGAAGTGGTCGATGATCAGGATATGGTTGAGCGTGGCGCGCAGGCTTGGAAAGAAGCCGGTTCGTTTTGCGGTGAACTCCTCCGGCGTCAGTTGTGCGCAGGCGGTGAGGAGCCGGTGGTTGGCCCAGGCGTTGTTGTACGCCATGGTGCGGTAGGGAAGCACGTCATTCATTGTCGTTGCCGGCTCGTAGCCCGCATGAGCGCAGCGATATGCGGGGGAGGATGAAGGTCCCGGATATCGCTGCGCTCATCCGGGCTACGGGTCCGCGCAAATCTGTAGGGCGGATTAGCCAACGGGTCCGCGCAAGGCGCGGCCCGATGACAGGCTCCGCGTAATCCGCGCCGTTGCTGCGCGCGAATGGTGGGTTACGCTGCGCTAACCCACCCTACGAAGCCGAAGCTACTCCGCCGCCTGCTGCGTCGGCGCTTCGAGTACTTCGAGCACCTTTGGCGGTGACATCGGCAGCGCGTAGAAGCGTTTTCCGAGCGCGTTGTAGATGGCGTTCGCCACCGCGGCCATCACGGGGACCAGCGGCACTTCGCCGACGCCCTTGACGCCTTGCGGGTGTTTCGGGTTCGGCACTTCGACCATGATGCAGTCGAGCATCGGCAGGTCCGAGCAGACCGGCATGCGGTAGTCGAGGAAGCCGGGGTTATCGACCTTGCCTTCCTTGGTATAGATGTACTCCTCGTTCAGCGCCCAGCCGATGCCTTGCGCGACGCCGCCCTGGAGCTGGCCTTCGACATAGCCGGGGTGAATGGCGCGGCCGACATCCTGCACGGCGGTGTAGCGCGTCACGCGCGCGATGCCGAGATCGACGTCGACCTCGACGTCGCAGACATGGGTGCCGAAACCGCCGTCGGCGCCTGTGGTGTTGAGCTGCACGCCGGCCCCGATGGGTCCGCCCATCGCGGGCGCCTTCTCTGCGAGTTCCTTCAGCGTCAGCGGCTCGAACTGGCCGGCATTCGGGCTGACCGGATGCGCCGCGCCCTGCTCCCACTTCACCGCTTCGGGATCGATCTCCCAGATCTTTGCCGCGCGCTCGCGCAGCGTGGTGATGATCTTTTCGGTCGACTGCGTCACGACAATCGACGAGGCGAACAGCACGCGACTGCCGCCGGTGAGATTCGAGAAACCGATCGTCTGGGTGTCACCGATGATGACGGAGACGCGCTTGTAATCGATGCCGAGCAATTCAGCGCAGATGTTGGCGATGCCCGCGCGCGAACCGCCGATGTCAGGATGACCCGTGGTGACGACGACGTTGCCGTCCTCGGTGATGTTGACTTGGGCTGAAGACTCGCCGCCGGCGTTGAACCAGAAGCCGGAGGCTACGCCCCGGCCCTGAAGCTTGCCGAGCGGCGCCTTGTAGTGATCGGAGTTCTTCGCGGCTTCCAGCGTCTCGATAAATCCGATGCGCGGGAACACCGGGCCGTGCGCGGCCTTGGTGCCTTCCTTGGCAGCGTTCTTCAGGCGGAAGTCGAGCGGATCCATCTTCAGTGCTTCCGCGACTTCATCCATCACGCATTCGACCGCATAGGCGCCGATCGGTGCGCCCGGCGCGCGATAGGCCGCGACCTTCGAGCGGTTGGAGACGACGTCATAGCCTTCGGAGAGCAGGTTCGGGATGTCGTAGGGCGTGAAGCTGCAGCCGGCGGCGCCGCGAATCGGCGAGCCCGGGAAGGCGCCGGCCTGCAGATAGAAGGTGCCGTGCGCGGCTGTTATCTTGCCATCCTTCGTAGCACCGATCTTCACCGTGCTCTTCGAGCCTGAGGTGGGGCCCGTCGCGCGCATCACTTCCTCGCGCGTCATCACCATCTTGACCGGGCGGCCGGATTTTTTCGCCAGCATGGTCGCCAGCGGCTCGAGATAGACGATGGTCTTGCCGCCAAAGCCGCCGCCGATCTCGGCGGGGATGGCGCGGATGTCGCTCTGCGGGATGCCCGTCAGCATCGACGTCATCGCGCGGACCATGAACTGGCCCTGGCTGGAGCTCCAGATCGTGGTCTTGCCGTCAGGCGCCACCGAGATCAGGCAGGCATGCGGCTCGATATAGCCCTGGTGAACGGGACGCGTAGTGAAGGTGCGCTCGATGACAATATCGGCCTTCTTGAAGCCTTCCGCGAGGTCGCCCTTCTTGTGTTCGAGGCGGCCGGCGATGTTGGACGGCTTGCCCTCGAACTTGTTGAACTCGTGCAGGATCGCTGCATCCGGCTTGATCGCGTCGTCGATCTCGATCGACCACGGCAGCACCTCGTAATCGACCTCGATCAGCTGGCAGGCTTCGGCGGCGATCGCCTCTGATGTCGCGGCGACGGCGGCGACGGGGTGGCCGGGGAACAGCGCCTTGTCGCGCGCCATCACGTTGCGGCACATCCAGCGCATGTCCTGGATGCCGAGCATCACCGCGCCCTTCTCGATCGTGAAATCGACGATGTCCTTGGCGGTGACCACGGCCTTCACGCCGGGCAGCTTCTCCGCCTTCGAGGTGTCGATCGATTTGATGCGCGCATGCGGATGCGGGCTGCGCAGCACCTTGCCCCAGATCATGCCGGGCATGGTGGTGTCGGCGGCGAACTGGGCGCGGCCGGTGACCTTGTCCATGCCGTCGGGACGGATGGTGCGCTGGCCGATCCACTTGTTGTTGGTGACGAGGTTCATTGGGCTGCTCCAGCTTTTATTGCGCGCGCATTTCAGCCGCGGTGTCCATCACCGCGCGGACGATCTTGTCATAGCCGGTGCACCGGCAGAGGTTGCCGGCGAGCCAGAAGCGGACCTCCTCCTCGCTCGGGTCCGGACTCCTCTTGAGCAGCGCGTCGGACGCCATCAGCATGCCCGAGGTGCAGATGCCGCATTGCAGCGCGGCCATTTCCAGAAATTTCTGCTGCAGCGGATGCAGCTTCTCGCCGTTCGCCATGCCTTCGATGGTGCGGATCTCGTGGCCCTGGGATTCCACCGCGAGCACGAGGCAGGAGCAGACCAACTGATCGTCGAGCGTGATCGAGCAGGCACCGCAATCGCCGGAGGCGCAGCCTTCCTTGGAGCCGGTGAGCGCCAGTGGCCCGCGCAGCGCGTCGAGCATGGTGTCCGAGGGCTCGCACAGGAATTCCATCGGCTCGCCGTTGATCGTGGTCGTGACGTGAACTTTGGCCATGAAGCTTATTTCCCTGTGGCGCGTTTGGCGGCGATGGCGGCGGTGCGCTTGAGCAGCACGCCGGCTACCTTGATGCGATAGGCGATGGTGCCGCGCTTGTCGTCGATCGGGCGGCAGGCGGCGGAACAGGCGGCGGCGGCCTTTGCCAGCGCGGCGTCGTCGAGCTTGGAGCCGATCAGCGCCTTGGCGGCGTCTTCGACCAGCAGCACGGTGGGCGCTACCGCCCCCAGGCCAACGCGGGCGGCGGTTACGGTACCGTCCTTGATCGTCAGGCTGACGCCAACGCCGACCACGGCGATGTCCATTTCGGTGCGCGGGATCATGCGCAAGTAAGCATCGCTCGATCCGGGCGGGCGCGGCGGCAATGCAAAACTCACGAGGATCTCGCCGGGCTTCAGATTGGTGCGGCCGGGACCGGCGGGCACATCCTCCACCTTGATCTCGCGGCGGCCGTTCGGGCCCTGCACGGTGACGATAGCGCCGGCGGCGACCATCGCAGGTACGCTGTCACCGGCGGGCGAGCCGTTGCAGAGATTGCCGCCGGCGGACGCACGGCCCTGCACCTGCTTGGAACCGATCAGGTTGATCGCCTCCAGCACGCCGGGCCAGACCTTGCCAAACGTTTTATGGTCATGCAGCGCCATGCCGGAGACGGCGGCGCCGATGCGGAAGCCGCCGTCGGCGGTCTGCTCGATTTGCGTCATCTCGGGAATTTTCTTGATGTCGACGATGACGCCGGGCTTGAGCACGCCTGAACGCATCTGCACCAGAAGATCGGTGCCGCCGGCCAGAATACGCGCCGCACTGCCGGCTTTCGCAAATGCGCCGATCGCTTCGTCAAGCGTAGCCGGCGCCAGATATCGGAGTTCTGTCATGGATTCCGCAATCTCCCCTTTTTGTCTGCCCGCCCCATATGGGCGACGGCCTTATCCTGGCCCGGCAGTGCGGTGAGCCTACACGGCGGGAGGCGATTGGAACAGCCTGTGAGATCAGGTTGATACGGCAGGCTCCTATGCGCGCGGCGGGGCTTGCGCGGCCGGATTGCACCGAGGCGAGAGCTGTAGCCCGCATGAGCGTTAGCGATATGCGGGACCACCGGCCCCGGATATCGCTCCGCTCATCCGGGCTACGGGACTCCGACGCGGGGCTGGCAGCGTTGGCTAATCCGGCCGGCCGGTCTAGAACGCGGCTTCGGATTTCACGATTCCCCGGGGCCAATCGATGCCGCTTTCCAGATTCCTCATTGCTGCCGCGGCATCCCTCTGCCTTCCATCCCTCGCCGTCGCCCAACCGGCCCCCGGACCGGTTCGTGCCTCGCCGAGACCTGTTGTCGCCCCTGCCCCCGGACAGCAACCGCCGGCCGCCGCTCCGCGCGCGCCCCGTGTGGCGGCCTGTCACAATGGCCAATCGTTCGACCGCTTCCTCGCCGATCTCAAGCAGCAGGCAGTCGCCGAGGGCGTGTCGCAGCGCGCGCTCACCGAGGCCGCGCCCTACCTCGTCTACGACCAGAGCATCGTCAACCGCGACCGCGGCCAGCGCGTGTTCGGCCAGGTGTTCACCGAGTTCGCCCGCAACAGGGCGTCTGACGGCGCGGCAAAAAATGCGCAGGCGCGAATCAAGATGCATGCGGCGGCGTTCGCGCGCGCCGAGAAGGAATATGGCGTGCCGCCGGCTGTGATCGCCGCATTCTGGGGGCTGGAAAGCAGTTTTGGCGCCGAGCTCGGCAAGCTGCATACGCTGCCGTCGCTGGTGTCGCTGGCGTATGACTGCCGCCGCTCGGAGATGTTTCAGAAGGAAACCATCGCCGCGCTGAAGATCGTCGACCGCGGCGATCTCTCACCAGCCGAAATGATCGGTTCATGGGCCGGCGAGCTCGGCCAGACGCAGTTCCTGCCGACGCATTATTTCAACTATGCGGTGGACTATGACGGCGATGGCCATCGCGATATGCTGCGCAGCGTCCCCGACGTGATCGGCTCGACCGCCAACTACATCGCCACCGGGTTGAAATGGCGGCGCGGCGAGCCGTGGCTGCAGGAAGTGCGCGCGCCCGCGAATTTTCCGTGGGAGCAGGCCGACCTCACGACCAAGCTGTCGCGCGCAAAACTCGCGCAGCTCGGCGTGACCTATCCCGATGGCCGGCCGCTGCCGAACGACGACATGCCGGCCTCGCTGCTGCTGCCGATGGGCCGCACCGGACCGGCGTTTCTGGCCTATGCGAATTTCGCCGCCTACACCGAGTGGAACAACTCGCTGATCTATTCGACCACGGCCGGCTATCTCGCCAGCCGCATCGCCGGCGCGCCGCCGATGCGGCAGCCGGCCACACCTGTCGCGCAACTGCCGCTCAACGATCTGAAGGAGCTGCAGCAACTCCTGGTGCGCGCGGGCTTCAATGTCGGCAAGGTCGACGGCGTGATGGGACAGTTGAGCCGCACCGCGGTGAAGGCGATGCAGGTTAAGCACGGATTGCCCGCGGATTCCTGGCCGACGGCGGAACTGCTGGCGCGGATGCGCGGAACGCCGCGTCAGGGCGCGATGAACTAAGCGCAGCCCCAGGGTGTCATTCCCCGCGAAGGCGGGGAATCCAGTACGCTGCGCAATAGGTTCTTCGCATCATGACGGCCGCGGCGCACTGGATCGCCCGGTCAAGCCGGGCGATGACGGCTAGAGAATTATTGACCGCAATTGCCACGCCGCAAGCGTTGAATTTCCTTTCTTAGCCCCCATGTCGGAAAGCGCCTCATCCTCCCGAGGCCTATTCCACCTCACGAAAAGAGCATCACATGTCTTTCCACGACGCGACCGTGCCCGCCTTCCTGCAGATTCTCGGCGGCCTCTCCGGCCTGCTCGCCAAGGCGGAAGCGCATTGCAAGGCAAAGAACATCCAGCCCGAGGTGCTGCTCAGCGCGCGGCTTTATCCGGACATGTATCCGCTGTCACGGCAGGTACAGACCGCCTGCGATTTCGCGATGAAGACCTGCGCGCGCCTCACCGGCAGCGAGGTGCCGTCGACGCCGGACACCGAAAAGAGTTTTGAGGAGCTGCAGCAGCGGATCGCGAAAGCGGTCGACTATGTGAAATCATTCAAGCCGGCGCAGTTCGACGGCGGCGACACCCGCGAGGTCACCTTCCCGGCCGGCCCGGGCACCACCAGGACGTTGCAGGGCCAGCAATATCTCGTCAATTTTGCGTTTCCGAATTTCTATTTCCATGCCGCCACCGCGCACGGCATTTTGCGGCACAACGGGGTCGAGATCGGCAAGCGGGATTTTCTCGGGGTGAGGTAATCGCGGCCGTCGTCGTGCGCATCGCACGCCGCGGCGACGGCACCATCACCGCAAGGAAGCCAGTTCGCGTGCGAGATTCTCGCGGGCCTGCCGGTCATATCTGGTGGCAAAGGCCGCATCGGGAAAGATGACCGGACGGGCCGCGAACTGGCCGAGCACTTTGGCGCGGCCGGCGCGATAGTCGCCCTCCGGTACATGGATGAACTCCTGCCGGATCGCCGCGGCATACGCGTCGTATCGCGCAGGCTCCGCGCCCAGAATGCTGAGGTCGATCGAGATCAGGATGGCGCCGAGGCGGTCACCCGCCTGCACATCGTGCGTTTTGGTCAGGCGGATCAGGCGGCCGACTTCCTGGCGAAGATCGGGGCGCACGTGCTGCTCGGCCAGGCGCGCGCTGAGTTCTTCATTGTCCGCGCGGGTCGCGTCGTAGACCACGTCGTGCCACCAGATCGCCGCGCACAGGATTTCGCGATCGAGCGGCGAAAGATTTTCCACGCGCGCGAGTGCCGCGAGGCTGTCCTCGATATGCGTGAGGTTGTGATAGTGGCGGCCTGGCGCGGCGTAGGCAGCGGCCAACTCTTCGCGGTTCATCGGTGCCTCACGACGGTGCTGTAGGGTGGGCAAAGCGCAGCGTGCCCACCATTCGCAGCTTTACCGGTGATGGATGGTGGGCACGTCGCTTCGCTCCTTTGCCCACCCTACGAAGCTACGCAGCAACGGAAGCCTACCGCATCGTGATCGCGAGGCCGCTGAGATCGGCGTTCGCCATCAAGCCGACCTGATGCCCCGACAATTCCAGCACCGCGCCCTTCTGGTTGCTCAGCACGATCGCGCGCGCGCCGCGGCCGACCGCAAGGCCCGCGCCGGCTGCGCCGTAGACGCCGGCGACGTCGGAGGGACGAAAGATGTTGCTGACGCGGCCGCGCAGCACCGTCTTCGAGCCGCCGAACACCAGGCCGTAATCGAGACCGCCGGTCGACAGCGGATAACGGCGGCCATGGAAGTTCAGCACGCCACTGCCGCCGGAACCGCCGATGATCCAGCCCGCCTTGTAGATCGTGAGCTGCACAAAGCCCTCGTCGGCTTGCGCGGCGGAGGACAGCGTGACGCCGGTCAGGGCCGCAACCGCAAGCACGGTGGCACGAATGGCGGATGGCATTTTCATGGATCGTATCTCCGGAGGTCTTGCAAATCGGAACGTGTCAGGCAGGCTTTACGGTGCGTATTGAGTCGCAACTATCGGATTGTAACCGGTCGGCGCAAGGGGCAAAGTGTATTCGGCGGCTCACGCGATATACGGCGCACGCCGGCCGCGCCGTGTACCCGACACAATTTCATCACGATTGCACGAACAAAAACGCCGGACTGTGAACTGCATTACCTCGACCGGTGGTGCGCCGCGCTATTGCGTGGCCAGCGAATTGGACTGACGGGCGGGACCTTCAGAGCTATCGGCGGGTCGCAAGCGCCGCGCCGCTGCCTTTCCAGCGAGGCAGCGGCGCGTTAGGCTCAAGGCAACCAAACGCTCATGGAGCTGCCCCATGCCCCCGATCCAGCATTTTGCGCCGCCCGCCGGCATCAAGTCTCCGCCGCTCTCGTTCGCCGCGCGCACCGGCGACCTGCTGTTCGTCTCGGGCATTCCGGGCTTTGACGACAAGGGCGCGCTGGCGGACGGCTTTGAGGCGCAGTTCGGCTTCGTCGTCGCCAACATCAAGCGCATACTGGGTGAAGCCGGCGCGACGTTTCGCGATCTCGTCAAGGTCAACGTGCTGCTGACGCGCGCCTCCGACGTCGCCACGATGAACGTATTGTACGCGTCGGCGTTCGGGCCGGCGCCCTACCCCGCCCGCACCACCTGCGTGGTGCAGGCGCTACCCGACCCGAAGATGCTGATCGAGATCGAATGCGTGGCGCAGCTCGCGAAGACGTAGGATGGGTGGAACGAAGCGATACCCATCGCTTCCGCGAGCCGATTGATGGGTTTCGCTGCGCTCTACTCATCCTACGGGACCTCTCACGGCTTGGGCATGGTTTCCTTCAATTGATCGCCAACGAAGTTCGCGGCATGGCGATAGGCGGCGTCGTTGTCGCCGCGGAACGTCACGGTTCGCTGCAACAGGAGTTTCTCGGCTTCGAGATCGAGCAGCTGGATCTCACCCCATTGGATCAGCGTGCTCATCTTGCGGATGCCGCCATAGATCACAAGCCGCGCACCGGCCTTCCTCGCGGCGGCGATGAACACCTCCTGTGACATGCTGGTGGCCGTGCAGGGATGATCGGGGCATTCGATCGGCACCACGCGATAATCGCTTTGCGCCGCCAGATTGTCGCGCAGCAGATTTGCAAACGACGCCACGCGGGCGCGATGCTCCGCGCTCTGGTCCACGACTTCTCCTGACGTGTCGAAATAATCGAAATCCGCCACAGCCACCGCAATCGGCGTTGCGGCCGGTGATGCGCTCGGTTGAAACGACAATGCGGCGAACGCGCACAGCATGGTCAACACGGCGGCTGCGATACCGTGCAGGCGTGATGCGCGCAACCGGGTTACTATGTGCATCATGCTTCGTCTCCTTCAACCGGTTCCGTAGGATGGGTGGAGCGCAGCGATACCCATCATATCGCGCAACAGCACCAATCGATGGGTATCGCTGCGCTCCACCTATCCTACGACTATGTTCTGTCCCACCCTTGTGCAAGCGTACACGCTTGCTATCCTCCGCCAAAACCAAAAGCAGAGGAAATGCCATGGCGCTTCTCCAAAATCACATCGCCGTCATTACCGGTGCAGGCTCCGGGATCGGGCGCGCCATCGCGCTGGGCTACGCCCGCGAGGGCGCCCGCGTGGTGCTGCTTGACAGGGACGAGAAGGCGGCGGCTGAGGCCGCGAAGGAAATTCGCGACACCGGCGCCAAGGCCGAGAGCTTCGCGCTCGATGTCGCGAACCGCGAAAACTGCGTCGCGATGGCGAAACAGATCGCCGACAAGGTCGGGCAGGTCTCGATCCTGGTCAACAATGCCGGCATTGTTCGCCGCAACGGCATGCTGGGCGCGCCCGATGACGTGATCAAGGATTGGGAAGACATCATCGCGATCAACCTCACGGGCGTCTTCAACGCGACGCATGCGTTTCTTGCGCCGCTCCGCGCCAGCAAGGGACGCATCGTCAATATCGGCTCGATCCAGTCCTTCGTGCATGTGCGCACGCCCAGCTCGCCGGCCTATACTGCCTCCAAGCACGGCGTGCTCGGCTTCACCAAGGCGCTCGCCGCCGAACTCGGCAAGGAAGGCGTCCGCGTCAACGCGATCGGCCCCGGCTTCATCGCGACGCCCTTGAACGCCAATGCCCGGGCCAACAATCCAGAGCTGGTGAAGACGTTCATCGATCATACCCCGCTGGGCCGCGCCGGCACCGCGGAAGACATCGTCGGACCTGCGATCTTCCTGGCGTCCGATCTCTCGGCCTACGTCTCCGGAACGATCGTGATGGTCGACGGCGGCTATCGGGCGGTGTGACGCATCATGTCCAACGCGCCGCATTTCGATATCGACGTTGCCTCGTTCTGGGCCGACCCCTACCCTGCGCTGGCGAAGATGCGGAAGGAGGCGCCGATCGCGTTCGTGCCGCAGTTGGGCTCAACGGTGTTCACCCGCCGCGACGACATCTTCACGCAGGAGAAGCGCATCGACGTGTTCTCCTCGCACCAGCCGAACGGGCTGATGAATGTGCTGATGGGCCAGAACATGATGCGCAAGGATGGCGATGCGCACATGACGGAGCGGCAGGCGATGTTTCCCGCGGTGTCGCCGCGCACGGTGCGCGACACCTGGGTCCGGCAGTTTCAGGCCCACGCCGACCGCATTCTCGACGAGCTCGCGCCGCAAGGCTCTGCCGATCTCTGCAAGGCACTGGCGCTGCCGCTGTCGGCCGAATGCCTGAAGGACGTCACCGGGCTGACCAACATGCGCTACCAGGACATGGACGCGTGGTCGCAGGCGATGATCGACGGCATCGCCAATTATACCGGCAACAAGGAGGTCGAGGCGCGCTGCCATGCCGCCACTTCAGGCATCGATGCCGCGATCGACGACATGATCCCGGTGGTGAAGCAGCACCCGAACACCTCGATCCTCAGCGTGCTGCTGGCATCCGGCCAGAACATGGAAAGCATCCGCGCCAACATCAAGCTTGCGATCTCCGGTGGCCAGAACGAGCCACGCGATGCGATTGCCGGCACGATCTGGGCGCTGCTGACGCATCCGGCGCAGCTTGCGCTGGTGCGCGACGGAAAAGCAAAATGGATCGACGTGTTCGAAGAGTATGCGCGCTGGATCGCGCCGATCCAGATGTCGCCGCGCCGCGTCGCCAAGCCGTGGAGCTATGGGGGTATCGACTTCGAGCCGGAAGACCGCGTGTTCTTCATGTTCGGCTCCGCCAATCGCGACGAGGCCTGCTTTGCCGAGCCCGACCGCTTCGACATCACGCGTGATACGCAAAAGAGCATCGCCTTCGGCGCCGGGCCGCATTATTGCGCCGGCGCGTTCGCCTCCCGTGCCATGGTGGCCGACGTCGCGCTGCCGAGCGTGTTCGCGCGGCTGAAAGGCCTGCGGCTCGACGACCGCGAACCGGTGCGGATCGGCGGCTGGGCGTTTCGCGGATTGCTCAATCTGCCGGTGAAGTGGGACGCGGGCTGATCGTTGCGCCCGGTCTCTACGACCGCGGGCATTCCCGGTAGCCGAACGTGTCGATGATCCTGCTGCCCGGAATGGTGTGAAACGCCAGCGTCTCCATGTAGTGGTTGTCGATGAGATACTTTTGCAGTTTCGGATTGTAGGCGTTCAGCATCCGCTGGGTGGAGCCGGCGTGGATGTTGCGCTGGCGGTCGTGACCGGCGTGGAACAGCAGCGAGGCGCTACGCTCGACGCAGACGTTGCGTACGCCCAGGAACAGCGTGCAGAGCGACTGGCAGTGCCCCTTGATGCGAAACAGCTCGCCGCTGGCGTTGGCGCGCGCGATCTCCGGCTGGAAATCCTTGTACCACCCGCCCTTGCCGAATCTTTCCGACGTGTCGGCAAAGGACGAGGACGAGATCACGACGAATACAAAAACGGCGAGAGCGCGCATGGCCTGCCTGCCCGGTTCATTATGTTTGAGGGAAGATAACAGCGATCGACGGAGGCGTCACCGGCCGGTCACCGGCGGTCACAACGACCACGGCAGCGAAAACAGCTCGGCAAGGTGATGGCTTGCGAATCCGCGCAGCGACCATGTCAGGGACGGCCAGGTCACGGCGACAAACAGCCCCGAAGGCGTCCCGTGCCAGTCATCGGCAGGAAGCAGCGGATCGACCACGCCGCGCAGCCACATGGTCGCAAGGCCGGTGAAGAGCATCAGCAGTGCCCAGCCAAGCAGGCGCATCACTGCGGCGTCTCCTGACCAGTACCGCGATCACCGTTAAGCAGGTGCATGCATTGAAAAAACCAGCGCATCGCGAGATACCAGAGGTAGCCGCCGACAGAACCGCAAACGGCCAGAATAACGATGTGGGCAGGATGATACTCCCCGCTCCACCACAGCATCCCGCCGATCCAGAAGATCGCGAAAGCTACCGCGGCCCATCTCAATCGCGTGGCCTGATCCATGACCGTTCTCCAGCAGTTTCCGGTGGCTGACATCCGAGGCCAAATTGAGCGATGCCGCGGCGCAGCACCGTGAGCTGCATCACGCTGCGCTGGAGCCGGCGGACTGGGCGCCTTACGAAAACTGGATTGCTCTGAATGCGTGCATGCCACGAGTATTGCAGTAGTGGTGAGAGCTCCTGCGGTTCCAGAATTAACCCGCAGCGCGGACATAAAGGTTAAAAAACAAGCTTAAGAAAGGGCTTCTGTTGCCACATTCGGCAAAGCGACTAAGCCTTTGGCAACCTTTTTGCTTTTTGCCTGCCCGCTCACGTTTACATTAAAGGAGCATTACCATGGCGCAGACAACCAAACCGCCGATCTTCGACACGATCGATCTTGAACGCGAGATCGAGGAAGAATTTCGGAAGCGACCGCAGGAGCGCGAATCCGTGCCGAGCGATTTCGCGCCGCTTTCCGTCCGCGCGCCGGATATGGCCATGCCCGACTATGTCGAGCATCGCGACGGGGCGACAGAGATCGGCAGGCTGTCGGCAGAAGCTGTCGTCCGCGAATATGAAGCTGCGGCGAAAGACATCGAAGCACTCGGCCAGGAGCTGGTTGAGAACGTCAAACATTGCGAAGCCATGAACCGGGACTCGCTCGTCGTGATCGAGGAGCTCAAGGAAACCGCGGAGCGATACCGCAAGGAGGCCAGGCGCGTCTTCCTGCAGATCGAGAATTACTCGCTGGTGATGGCGGAGGTCCGCAAAAACTGTGCCGAGATGAGAGAAAAGATTGCCGCTCCGGCCCCGGAAGAAACCACTCCGGAAAAAACCGAGGTTCCGGCCGCCCAGCAGAGCTGAAGTCCGAAAATTGCCGGTTGCGCCCCAGGCGCCGCCGTCAATAAGGGTCTCGTCCGATCACCTCGTCCGCGCGCGTTTGAGCGGGTGATCTGAAGGTGCGGCAAGGGAGCACCGCAAGCGCGCGTTGGCGTCCATCGCCGTCACACCACTTCACACCCTCACCACGCAGCCGCCTGCTTCTTGTTGCGCGGCAGGAACGGCCTGAACGGCCGCTTGATCGCGCCCGCGCAGGCGCGGGTCACGGTCTTGCCGCCGTCGGTCCAGGTCTGCATGCCCTTGAGCCTGGCGCTGCGCCGCACGAAGCTGCCGCTGTATTTCGCCGCATACTCGCGGCCGCCGCCTTTCCATGTGCCTTGAAGATCGATTTTCTGGCCGTCGATCGTGCCGGTGCCCTGCTCCGCAGCGGCCTCGACGGCCAGGTTGCGCAGCCGCACCACATGACTGTAGCGCGCGGCGCCCCCAGTGATCACGACCTCGATGGCCTCACGCATCTTGTCGCTGGTAAACGGCAGTTTGTCGCAGACCAGCGTGCCGCGATAGGTGGCGTCGAGCACTTCCGCTGCCGCGGGCGTGGCCATCACCGTCATCGCCGCCAGCACCACATGTCGCCCCCGCACCATAGCCGTCCCCCTTGTGAATTCCCGTTGCTTGCTGTCACCACCGAGCGGTCAAAAGAGCTCCCACCGTTTCATTCAGGCGTCATCGTATTGGGCTCAACCGCGCGCGTCGATAGAGTTGCGCCGGCCTCGCTGCTGCACAACCCCTCGCCGGTGTTCAGTGGACTGCGATCGGATCGTTTCCTTCAAGTCCACGCTCCTAGCCGAACCGCGCCCGCGAGCGTTCCCTCGCCTTCTCGGCCTCGACCTCGCGGTCGCGCGGCGCAGCGTTGGTCTGCAGTGCGGCCAGCAAGCGCCGTGCGCTGTCGGACACTTCGGAAACCGCACGGTTGAACGCTTCGGCATTCGCCTGCGACGGCGAATTGAAGCCGGAGAGTTTTCGTACGAATTGCAACGCGGAAGCGTGGATCTCGGCGTGCGTGGCCGGGGGATCGAAATTGAACAGGGTCTTGATGTTGCGGCACATATCTCTCTCCTTTGCAGCCGGTCGATCAAGGACGAACGGCCCGTGCAAAATCCGACGGTTTGGCCTATTCTGTCATGAATAGTGCGGCGCGTTCACCTCTGTCGGCCCCGGTAAACAGCGAGTTCCCGATGACCCATGTGACCTACAAAATCGTCGAACATGATGGCGGCTGGGCCTACACCGTCGATGGCGTTTTTTCCGAACCGTTTCCTAACCGCGGCGCGGCGCTGGCAGCCGCCCGGCGCGCGGCGGCCGAGCAGCGGGTGCCGGGCCGCACCGAGGCGATCGAATATGAAACCGCGGACGGCCGATGGCACTCCGAGACCGCCGCCGGCAATGACCGGCCGGAAACCGACGTCGAGGGATAGGCGGGCGCGCGTGACGGTGAAACAGCCGTTGTGATAAGGTTCCCCTCAAGCGGCGCACAGACGGCCGCGCCCCCGGGGAGACCATCATGAATTTTCCGTATGCCGCCTTGTCGGCCGCCCTCGCCTTGACCTCCGTCACCGCTTTCGCTGCGGACTATCCGGCGCCGAAACAGGGCGAGTGGATCGCGAAGGATTTCAAATTCCACACCGGCGAGACGCTGTCCGAACTGCGGCTGCACTACACCACGATTGGCGAGCCGACCGGACAGCCGGTGCTGGTGCTGCACGGCTCGGGCGGCTCGGCCGCGAGCATGCTGACGGCGACGTTCGGCGGCGAGTTGTTCGGCGCCGGCCAGCCACTGGATGCCACGAAATACTACATCATCATTCCGGACAGCGTCGGCCACGGCAAATCATCAAAGCCTTCAGACGGCATGAAGACCGCCTTTCCGAAATACAATTACGAGGACATGGTCGACGCGCAGTATCGGCTGGTCAAGGAAGGGCTCGGCGTAAAGCATCTGCGGCTCGTCATCGGCAATTCGATGGGCGGCATGCACACCTGGATCTGGGGCGGCAAATATCCGCAATTCATGGACGCGCTGGTGCCGATGGCCTCGCAGCCGACCGAGATGGCGGCGCGCAACTGGATGCTGCGGCGGATGATGCTGGAGACCATCAGAAACGATCCCGATTATAATCGCGGCAATTACATCACCCAGCCACGCATGATGAAATACGCCATCAACGCCTACGGCATCGCGACCGGCGGCGGCACACTGGCCTATCAGGCGCTGGCGCCGACCGCTGAAAAGGCCGACAAGATGGTCGATGAGCGGCTGGCGACCGCGATCACCGCCGATGCCAACGACTTCATCTACCAGTGGGAAGCCTCGCACGATTACAATCCTGCGCCCTCGCTGGAAAAGATCGAAGCCACGCTGCTGCTGATCAATGCCGCCGACGACGAGCGCAATCCGCCGGAAACCGGCGTCACCGATGCGGCGCTGAAGCGCGTCAAGAACGGCCGCCTGTTCCTGATCCCGGCCTCCAGCGAGACGCGCGGCCATCTCACGACCGGCAATGCGAAGTTCTACAGGAAGCAGCTGGAGGAACTGCTGCAGGCCGCGCCACAGCGCGCGATGTAACCGGCGAAGCAGGTAGCGATGTCGGCCAGCCGTTTTCGCCGTGCAGCACTCGCTCTCCCCGGCGCGGTCGAGGGCGCGCATCTGCGCACCGCCGACTTCCGCGTCGGCAAGCGCATCTTCGCCACGCTCGGTTATCCCGATGATGCCTGGGGTACGTTGAAATTGACCGCCGAGCAGCAATCGATGCTGGTCGAGGCCGAGCCGGAGATCTTCCGCCCGGTGCCGGGCGGCTGGGGCAAGCAGGGTTATACCAATGTGCTGCTGGCAAAGGCCGACGCGACGACGCTGAAGAGTGCGCTCGGCATGGCGTGGAAAAATGTCGCGCCGAAAACGACGGCGAAGTCAGCTAAGAAAACGTCGCGCTGATTTCGCACCGCATCAATTCGCTGCCGCCACATCGCTCATTATTTGAGCGTGCATCCGCGCGCCGCCTCCGCTTGAATTGTCATAGAACTTGCGAATCGCGGGCGGCCTGCCCGCAGGGATAAAGACGCAGCGGAGGATCGGATGCGAAGGCTTGCGCCATTCATCTTGCTCGCCTGCCTTTCGACGCTGGCCAGTACGGCGCTCGCCGTCGACAGGGGCCAGTTCGGCCACGTGCCGCCCGATATCCGCGCCTGGTTCAAGAGCGTCATCGCGCCGAACGGCGTGCCCTGCTGCGACGAATCGGACGGACATCGCACCAGCTACGACGTTCGTGGTGGCGCCTATTGGGTCCCGATCGAGGGCCAGTGGATGCAGGTGCCCGACCGCGCGGTCATTCGCGATCAGGGCAACCCGATCGGCGAAGCCGTGGTGTGGTACGTGCATCACCGCGGCAGCATCATCATCAGCTGCTTCGTGCCGGCGGACGCGGTGTAGACCTCAGAACATGTCATTGCGAGCGCAGCGAAGCAATCCATCGTGCCGCAAAGAAAGGGTGGATTGCTTCGCGGAGCCTGTCATCGGGCGCGCATTCGCGCGACCCGTTGGCTCGCAATGACGAAGTAAAAACTGCATGGCGTGGCGCCGCGGCGCGGCGCGTGCTATTGCGCCGCGATGATTTCCGAACTGGCATATGACAGGCGGCGCGCCGTGATGCGCTGGATCCTCGCACTGTTCTATGCGGCGGCGGGCATTGCGCATCTCTGGGCGCCGGACAAGCTGCTTGCGATCACGCCGTCCTGGGTACCGTTTCCATCGCAGGTGGTTTTGATCACCGGCGTCTGCGAAATTCTCGGCGCCGTCGCGCTGGTGACGCAGCCGCTGCGCCGGTGGGCGGGTATCGCGCTGGCCGCCTATGCGATCTGCGTCTGGCCGGCGAACTTCAAACATGCGATTGACGGCATCGACCTGCCCTACATCGCCAACAGCTGGCTCTATCATGGACCGCGGCTGGCGTTTCAGCCGGTCATCGTCTGGTGGGCGTTGCACTGTTCGGAGGTGACCGACTGGCCGTGGCGGCGATCGTGAGTGGCCGCCGAACGGCGGCAATGGTATTCTGAGAAACGATCGGTCCCGATTGGACCAGGACCGAAGGCCCAAATCCCTGTTTTGATCGGAGGATATCTTGACCGATTTCAGCGCGAGCGACCTCGCCACGATCTATCCTGCGCCCTCGCCCCGCGTGATTGCCAAGGCGCGGCCGGAAATCGACGTCCATGCGAAAAAATTCATCGGCATGTCGCCGTTCTGCGTGCTCGCCACCTCGGGCGCGGACGGCAGCGTCGATGCGTCGCCGCGCGGCGGCAATCCCGGCTTCATCCATGTCGCAGGACCGAACCTGCTGCTGATGCCGGATCGCTCGGGCAACAACCGCATCGACAGCTTTCGCAACATCGTCGAGGGGAGCGGCTTCGTGCAGCTGATCTTCTTCGTGCCTGGGATCGACGAGACGCTGCGCGTCGGCGGCACGGGCAAGGTGTCGGTCGACGCGGAGCTGATGGCCTCGATGGTGGAGTTCGGCAAACCGCCACGGGCGGTGCTGCGCATCGACGTCAGGGAAGCCTATTTCCACTGCGGCAAGGCGCTGATGCGCTCAAAGCTGTGGGCGGGTGAGCGGGTCGAACGCTCGGCGATGCCCAGCATCGGCGAAGTGATCCACGACCAGACCGGCCTCGGCGAGCGCGAAAGCCAGGAAGTGATTTACGAGCGGTACAAGACGCAGCTGTAGGGAAGAAAAAACCCTCCCCTGGAGGGGGAGGGTCGCCGCAAAGCGGCGGGGTGGGGTGACGGTCTTTCCACATCCAACAGTGCCCGAATGGAGAGACCGTCACCCCACCCCGTCTCGCATTCGCTTCGCTCATACGAGCCGACCCTCCCCCTCCAGGGCAGGGTAAGAAGCAGCTCAGTCGCCACTCTCCAATCCGCCGACATGCTTTTGCGTATAGAGCTCGAGCCCGATGCGCCCGATCAGGTCGAGTTGGGTTTCGAGGAAATCGATGTGGTGTTCCTCGTCCTTCATCAGCTGCTCGAACAGGTCGCGCGAAACGTAGTCCTTGACGCTGTGGCAGTGGGTTGCCGCTTCCTGGTAGAGCGTGCGCGCAGCGATCTCGGAGGCGAGATCGCATTCGATGATTTCCTTGACGTTCTGGCCGATGCGCAGGGGATCGAGCACCTGCATGTTGGGGAAGCCGTCGAGGAACAGAATCCGGTCGGTGAACTTGTCGGCGTGCTCCATCTCCTCGATGGATTCCTTGCGCCAGACCTTGGCCATTTCCAAAAGGCCCCAATTGTTCAGGAGCCGGTAATGCAGCCAGTACTGGTTGATCGCGGTGAGCTCGCTGCGCAGGCCCTTGTTGAGATAATCGATGACTTTTGGGTCGCCCTGCATGGTCCACTCCGATTCCTCAGGCCAAACGCGGCCTGACACTGCATTTAGAATGCTTCTAAATCAGTTCGCAGCCGAGAGCAACCGCTCTGCAACAAAAGCGGTGGGGACAACGAAAATCGGGGGATTCGAGGGATTTTAGCAGGCCGCGAGCGCGAAGGCCGGGGCAGCTTCCTGCGCGGGTTCGTCGTTGGCGGCATGACGGCTGTGCGGGCAACCGGAGCAGCATTCCTTGGCGCAGGCGCCAAGCGCTTCGTCGATGATGGTCTTGATGGTGCGCGCGCAGCGGCCGCATTCGGCGCTGCAGCCGAGGCAACCGTAAATCTGCTTGGGATTCCGCGGCAGGTCCGAGGCTGCCCTGACGGCACTCCGGACATCGTGGTCGCTCAGGACGTTGCAGGAACAGACAATCATGAAACCGCTAGAACCCTAGTGTGATGCGAGCTCATCGATATTTAAGAGCGCGACGAGATGCAAAAGGAAAAGCCGCATTTTCAAGCAATTCCAAACTGATGCCGGGGGAAATACTGGAATGAATCTAAACAGGCGTCATTGAGCTAGATCACGCTGGCGCGCTGATATTCCTGGGATTTTCGGCATCAATCGCCGCCACCGCCGCCGCCATCACCACCGCCGCCCCCGCTGTCCCCGCCGTCTCCGCCACTGTCCCCGCTGAAGTCGCTGGAAGAACTGGAATTATGCGACGAAGAACTGTCGCCGCCGAACCAGGAAACCGGGCTCCAGCCGCCTCCGGAACTGTCACCCGGGCCTGTGACCGAGGCGTCGCCGCCTGCACTCTCGCGCCGGGTCTTGCGGGCATGCCCCCGGTTCATCAGCAGGAAGCAGACCAGCGAGGTTCCGCCGACTGCCACCATGAATGCCGTCATTCCGCTCGTCATCGTGTCCGCTGCTCCAGGCTTTGGGAGAATTAGGTATCTTTGCACCGCAATCTGCCGATCTCTCCCCCGCTTCGTCACCCCGAAAGCCACCGCCGTTCATTGATCATTCAAGCGAAATATGGAACTTTTGCCGGGATAAAACTTAAAGCCCTTTGATGCTCACGAGAAAGATGAGGCCATGAAGAACATTGATGGCGCTCGGCGCCGCTGCCGCATTGACCATTTCCGCCGTTTCCATTCCCGCCCCCGCGCAAGCGCAGCGCGGTGTCGCGGCGGGCGTCGCTGCAGGCCTGCTTGGCGGCGCCATTGTCGGCGGCGCGATCGCGTCGCAGAACGGCTATTACGGTCCGGGCTATTATGCCCCCGGCTACTATGGCGGCGGCCCGGCCTATGTGGTCGATCCCGGCTACGGCGAATCCTGCATCTGGCAGCGCCAGCGATTCTGGGATGGTTACGGCTGGCGGGTCCGCAACGTCAGGGTTTGCGACTAGCGCTCGCAAGCACTGAAAAGTGCGCGTTCATCTTCATTAAATCTGCAATCGAATAGCCCGGAAAAGCACGGCTTTTCCGGGCAAGATGCTGTTCCGGCCCGAAAAAACCGTTTTCTTCGATCACGGTTTCGAGACGTTTACTTTCGATTGACCTAGGTACGCTTCTGTAGCGAAACGGCAGTTCGAAACAGCGTATGAGTCACCCGTAAACCCGGCGCCCGCAGGCGTCACTCCAGGAGAATCCAGGATATGAAGAAGACATTTGCTGCCTTCGTCGCGGTCGCAACGGTCGCCGGCGCGCTCGCCTCGACGCCCGCAAGCGCCCAGCGTGGCGTTGCCGCAGGCGTGGCGGCCGGCTTGCTCGGCGGCGCGATCATCGGTGGCGCGATCGCCTCCAGCCGCCCGGCCTATGGCGGCCCGGTGTACGTGGAAGAAGCGCCCTACCCGGCGTGCCGGATGGTTCGCGAGCGCTTCTGGGACGGCTACGACTGGCGCTATCGCCGCGTCGAGGTCTGCAACTGATTTGATCGATTGGCGCGCGAGCCGCGCATCTTGATCGAAGCCCGGCCGATATCTCGGCCGGGCTTTTTCTTTGGCCGCGAGAATGTCGCGCAGCCCGGGGCGAGCGAAGCGACCCCGGGGACAGCGGCGACAAAACCATCGGCGAGTCCATTTAGCTGGCACCGCCCCCGGATTTCGCTTCGCTCATCCGGGCTACGATCTCTGTGCTCGGGGTCGCCGGCTTTCGTTCTCCGCTGCAGAAATCCTTCAGCGTCAACCGGTGCCCACTCTGCCCTTCAGCAAATCGTATTGCTGCGGCGAGCAATCGCCCAGCGCCTCGTCCCGGCTGCTCGGGACATCGTCGTAACCGATCGGACTGTCGAATTGACTCATCGTGAAGTCCACGCGCCGTCCGTCGAGCCGGTTGTAGAAATGCCAGGCGCCGTTGACATCGGTCTTCAGGATTTCGCCGCCGAACTTGTCCTGAACCACGAGCGCCGTCACGCCACACTGGCCGGATGCCGGATTGTCGGGCTGCCAGCCGCTGCCGGTCTCGGTGGACCACGACCGCTGGAGCTGCTGATAGAAGTCGACGAGCAACGCACTCCCTGCGGTCATTGACACCTCGAATTCAGTCGCCTCTGTTCGTCAATGGTGCGTCCAGCAAATGCGACGCGCCAACCTTGTAGCCCGGGCGAGCGAAGCGACCCCGGGAGACAGCGGCGACGAACCAACGGCTATTCCATTTGGCTAACACCGCCCCCGGATTTCGCTTCGCTCATCCGGGCTACGAAACGAGTAAACAGCGCTAGCGTCCCGCGCTCATGGCGCGCAGCACCGCTTCGCTCGGCCAGCAGTCGACCTTGAGGCCGGCGGACTTTTGATACGCGCCCAGCGCTGCACGCGTCTGCATGCCGGCCTTGCCGTCGAGCTTGTCCTTGTAGAGGCCGATGCGCGTCAGATGACGTTGCATCGCCTCGACATCGGCCGAGCGCAACTGCGTCGAGGCCGACCATGGCGTGGCGAACGGCTGCGGGCTTGTCATGCGGTCGGCGAGATGGCCGACGAACAGCACATACAAGTCGGAGAAATTGTATTCCTTGATGACGAAGTAGTTCTTGGTGGTCAGGAAGGCCGGACCGTAGATGCCCTCCACCTGCAACAGCGAGGCCGGCTGCGCCTGCTCCGCCGCGCTGAGCTTCTGGCCCCGCACCGGCACAAAACCTGCGCGCAGCCATTCGGCGATCGGCTTGGTCACCTCGGGCACGCCCATGGTGCAGTCGACATTGGCGGGCGCTTTCACCTCGTAGGCCCAGCGCACGCCCGCCTGCCAGCCCTTGTTGACGAGCTGCTGCGCGGCGGCCGCCAGCGCATCCGGCACCGAATGCCAGATATCGACCCGGCCGTCACCGTCGAGATCGACGCCATGCTTGTAATATTCGGACGGCAGGAATTGGGTGTATCCGGTGGCGCCGGCCCAGGACGAGCGGAAATCCTGGCGCGTAACCGCGCCCTCACCGAGGATCTTCAACGCGAGAATGAACTCGCCCCGGTACTGATCCTTGCGGCGGCCGACGTAGGCCTGCGTCGCCACCACGCGCAGCGTGTCGTAAGGCAGCCGGTAGCGGCCATAGTCCGTCTCGCGGCCCCAGATCGCCAGCACGACGCTGGAAGGAACGCCAAAACGCTTTTCGATTTCGTTCAGCGCCGCGCGATGCTTCTGCATCAGCTTCTGCCCCTCCGCCGCGAGCCGCGCGATGGAAGCTTCCTTGACGTAATCGGCCGGCACCTGCACGAACTCGGCCTGCGACGGCGCGCCGGTAGCGGGCCGCCCCGGCAGGATCAGGTCAGGCAATTTGTAATCGGGCTCGAGCCCTTTCGTCTCAGCATCGAACGTCGCGCGCGACACGCCGGCAGCGTGCGCCTCCGGCCACAGCGAGGCGATAAACTGGGTAAAGGCGGCGTCTGCGGCGTGAACCGGGCGCACCGCGCCCGGCGTCACCGCTGCCAATATCAGAAACGCGGCTATCAACCTCTGTCGCAAACCGGAATCCTGTCAATCGGCGCGTCGCCCATCAATGCGAGACGGCCTGTTTGGCATTTTCGGCATGTTCGGCGGAATCATTCGACAGCTTGTCGACATAGGCAATGCCGATCGCCGACAGAATGAAAACCGTATGGATGATGGTCTGCCACATCACGCCGGTTTCGGTGTAGCCGCTCTTGCCCGAGGCCAGGCTTCCCGCTTCGATGAAGGTGCGCAACAGATGGATCGACGAGATGCCGATGATGGCCATCGCGAGCTTGATCTTGAGCACGCTGGCGTTGACGTGGCTGAGCCATTCCGGCTGATCCGGATGTCCCTCCAGATTGAGACGCGAGACGAACGTCTCGTAGCCGCCGACGATGACCATCACCAAGAGGTTGGAGATCATCACCACGTCGATCAGGCCCAGCACCGCCAGCATGATCTGCTGCTCGCTGAAATCAAAGGCGTGGGCGAACAGGTGCCACAACTCCTTCAGAAACAGCACCACATAGACGCCCTGCGCGACGATCAGCCCGATATAGAGCGGCAGCTGCAGCCAGCGGGAGCTGAAGATCAGCAGCGGGATCGGACGCAGCGCCTTCCGCTGAGGTTCGGGCGGCAAGGGCGTTTCGGGAGTAAAGGACATCAGGGAATGGCTCGCTGCGAAGGATTCGAATTGCGGAAGGAAGCCTATATCTACGCAATCTGACCGCGCTGTGAAGCGACAACTGGCCGCAGCACATATTGCGGGATCGTCACGTTAGCCGGAGCTTCAAGGCAAAATAGCGGTGTTGCACGCCTCGGTATGACAGTTTCCGATGCCTTATCTCGCTATCGAGACGGTCGTTGGGAATGCAACAACGATATGGGCGGCGTTCAGCGCCTGCCGAATACGGCGCGAGACGCGCCAGGCGACCCGGCAGGTGGCGATCGCATTATCGGGTTGCCGCCGGCTTCGCTGCCGTGGAACGACTGTCCGCTGCTCTCGTTGCGTGACAAATAGACCGTGGCTGCCATCGCTGCACAAAAGGCCGCGCAGACGAACGGTTTGAGTACAAACGCCCAGTAGCCAAGTTTTGCAGGCAGCAGTACTAGCGCAGGGCCGCCGGGAGCGACGAACCAAATTCTCGCCACATACAACAAGCTCGTGCCCGCCGTGAGGAGCGAGATGATGGCCAGCAAGACCGCGAGGATGCCGCAGATCCGCATGGCCATGCGCTGGCTTGGCGAACTATCATCGGGTGGCGACGCCATGCTCATTGCGACCAACATCGCCAACGCGGTCATCGCGAACCACGGTAGGTTGACCCGCAGAATGCCGAGCGAAAAGCCTACTCCCCAATGCGCGCCGGCAATCATCAAAAAAGGCCAGTCGAGCAAGAAAAGCAATGGAACGAGCAACCCTGCAAACCCGGGAAAGCCGAGGCTACGCATGCGCTGCCAGCACGGTGCCAGCAGCGAAATCACAAAGCCGAGGATGATAACAGGTTTTAAATAGACGCCGGCAACGACGGCGAGTGCGCCGCTGGCGCCGCCAACGCCGCGCGCACCAGTCGCGACGATCAGGCCATAGACGATGAACGGAAAGCCGATCGTCAGCGCGAGAAAAATGCCGACGCGCCATCCGGCCTTCACGCCAAACTGCGAACCCGACATATAGCCGCCCATCGCCGCCTCCTCTTTTGAGGAAGTTGTGGGCTAAAATCATGCAATTTCCGGTTAAGGAGCGGAGTTAACCGGATTCACCGTCAATCGTTCAAACTTTGCAGAACTCACCGCGTCAGCTTCTTGTACTTCACGCGGTGCGGGATGATGCTGTCCTGCCCCAGCCGGCGCATCTTGTCCTTCTCATAGTCCTGGAAGTTGCCTTCGAACCATTCGACGTGGCTGTCGCCTTCGAAGGACAGGATGTGGGTTGCGATGCGGTCGAGGAACCAGCGATCATGGCTGATGATGACGGCGCAGCCGGCAAAATCCTCCAGCGCCTCTTCCAGCGCACGCAGCGTATCGACGTCGAGGTCGTTGGTCGGTTCGTCGAGCAGCAGAACGTTGGCGCCGGATTTGAGCATCTTGGCGAGATGCACGCGGTTGCGCTCGCCGCCTGACAGGGAGCCTACCTTCTTCTGCTGGTCGGCGCCCTTGAAGTTGAACGAGGAGCAATAGCCGCGCGAATTGACCTCGCGCTTGCCGAGCAGGATCAATTCGTTGCCGCCGGAAATCTCTTCCCAAACGTTCTTCTTGCCGTCGAGATCGTCGCGCGACTGGTCGACGTAACCAAGATGCACGCTTTCGCCGACGGTGATCGTGCCCTGGTCCGGCTTCTCCTGCCCGGTGATCATCCGGAACAGCGTGGTCTTGCCGGCGCCGTTGGGGCCGATCACGCCAACGATGCCGCCCGGAGGCAGCTTGAAGGTGAGATTCTCGATCAGCACGCGATCGCCGAAGCTCTTGCTGAGCCCTTCGAAGTCGACGACGTTCTGGCCGAGGCGCTCGGCCACGGGAATGGTGATCTGCGCGGTCTGGGTCTGCTTCTCGCTCGCCTGTTTCAGCAAATCCTCGTAGCGCTGGTAGCGTGCCTTGGACTTGGCCTGACGGGCCTTCGGGGAAGACGCGATCCATTCCTGCTCGCGCATCAGCGTCTTTTGATGAGCCACATCCTCGCGGCCTTCCTGCTCGAGCCGCTTCTGTTTCTGTTTCAGCCAGGACGAATAATTGCCCTCGTAGGGAATGCCCTTGCCGCGGTCGAGTTCGAGGATCCATCCGGTGACATTGTCGAGGAAGTAGCGGTCGTGGGTCACGATCAGGATCGCGCCGGGATAGTTGCGCAAATGGCCTTCCAGCCACGACACCGACTCGGCGTCGAGATGGTTGGTCGGCTCGTCCAGCAGCAACAGTTCCGGCTGGTCGAGCAGCAGCTTGCACAGCGCAACGCGGCGGCGCTCGCCGCCCGAAAGTTTTGTCACGTCGGAATCGTCGGGCGGGCAGCGCAGCGCGTCCATTGCCTGATCGACCTTGCTGTCGAGATCCCAGAGGCCCTGGGCCTCGATCTCGTCCTGCAATTTGGTCATCTCGTCGGCGGTCTCTTCCGAATAGTTCATCGCCAGTTCGTTGTAGCGATCGAGGATCGCCTTCTGCTTGGCGACGCCCAGCATGACGTTTTCGCGGACCGACTTGGAAGCATCGAGCTGCGGCTCCTGCTCGAGGTAGCCGACCCTGGCGCCCTCGGCGACCCAGGCCTCGCCGTTATATTCCTTGTCGAGGCCGGCCATGATCTTGAGCAGGGTCGACTTGCCGGAGCCGTTGACGCCGAGCACGCCGATCTTGGCGTCGGGGTAGAACGACAGATGAACGTTATCGAGCACCTTCCGGGTCGGGTAGCTCTTGGTCAAACCCTGCATGAAATAGACGAACTGGCGCGCCATCGAGTGCCCTTAGAATCGTTGGATTTTACGGAAATTTGCTGCCGCTGATGTAGCGGCGCGGCCGCCAAAGGGCAACCGCGGGAACCCGTTTTCCATCCGTTCACGACGGATGAATACGGGTTGGTCACCATGTGCGCCGAGATCCCGACAATTGTAACCATCTTTTAACAAATCAGGCGAAAACTCGTTTTCAGCGCCGAAAAAGGCGACTTGAAAACAAGGGCCCGCGTCATGGCTACGATCGGTTCGGCATCCTTTCACGCCCCGGCACATGCAGGCGCCGGACTGGCAAAACCGCTGGCAGAACTCCGCGCCTTCTGGCGCCAGTTCGTCGCCAAGGCGTTCAACCCTTACCGCCCGGAACTGCACTATATGCGCGGCCCGGGACCGGCCTGGCGCGCCAAGCATCTCGGCCGTAAGAACTGAGCTTTTCCGGTTGTTTGAGCCTGCCCTGCGTTTAGTCCGCTTGCGCCATCTCTGATTGCGCGCAACCATGGCGATCTTCCCCGACGGTCGCTTCCGGCCGTCATCCTCGCCACCAACGGACCTCCCCATGACGCGGCTGCGCTGTGCAATCCTCGACGACTATCTCAATGTGGCGCTCTCGGTCGCCGACTGGTCCAAAGTCCAGGACCGCGTCGACGTCACGGTGTTCAACCAGCCGTTTGCGACCGCGGAGGCCGCCGCCCACGCCCTGAGGGATTTCGAGATCATCTGCGCGATGCGCGAACGCACCCCGTTTCCGCGCACGATGTTTGCAAGCCTGCCCAACCTCAAGCTCCTGATCACCTCGGGCATGCGCAATGCCGCGATCGACATGGAAGCCGCCAAGGACCACAAGGTCACGCTGTGCGGCACGCAATGGGGCCGCGACCCGACCGCGCCGCTGACCATGGGCCTGATCCTGGAGCTGACCCGGAATATCGGCCGCGAGAACGCCCGCATGCATGCCGGCGAACCGTTGCAGGCCCATGTCGGCATGGAGATCGAGGGCCGCACGCTCGGCGTCATTGGCCTCGGCAAGCTCGGCACCAAGGTGTCGAAGCTGGCGCAGGCTTTTGGCATGAACGTGATCGCCTGGAGCCCGAATCTGACGCCGGAGAAGTGCAAGGAAGTCGGCGTCACCTACGCCAGCAAGGAAGAGCTGTTCTCGACCGCCGACATCGTCACCATCCATGTGGTGCTGAGCCAGCGCTCGCGCGGACTGGTCGGGCGTGATGAGCTGGCGCGGATGAAACCGACCGCCTACCTCGTCAATACCGCGCGCGGGCCAATCGTCGACGAAGGCGCGCTGCTGGAAGCGCTGACGCAAAAGAAGATCGCGGGCGCCGGCATCGACGTGTTTTCAGTGGAGCCACTACCGGTCGAGCATCCGTTCCGCAAGCTCGACAACATGGTGCTGACGCCGCACCTCGGCTACGTCACCGAGGACAGTTTTCGAAATCACTACCGGCAGATGGTCGAGGGCATCGACGCCTGGTTCAAGGGCGAGCCAAAGCAGCGGCTGGCGTGAGCATAAGAGCTCAAGCCGTCATTGCGAGCGAAGCGAAGCAATCCAGAGCCGCAAAGAAAGAATGGATTGCTTCGTCGCTTCGCTCCCTTGCGCAAACGCTTCGCGTTTGTCGCAGGCAATGACGAGGAGTAATAACTAGCGAATCGTGACCGGCGCGGGCAGCGGCGGCACGACTGCCGGCTGCGCGCCGGGAACGGGCGCCAATTGGGCCTGTGCCGGTCCGGGGCCTGCGGCGGCAGCCGGGCCAGCGGACGATGCCGGGGCAGCCGAGGCGCTTGCGGTGTTGGCGGGCGGCGGGCCGCCGGGCATCACCACCACGCGGGTGCCGACCTTGGTGCGCTCGAACAGGTCCGAGACGTCCTCGTTCAGCATGCCGATGCAGCCCGAGGAGACGAACTTGCCGATCGTCGAGGGCTGGTTGGTGCCGTGGATGCGGTAGATGGTCGAGCCGAGATACATGGCACGCGCGCCGAGCGGATTGCCGGGGCCGCCGGCCATGAAGCGCGGCAGATAGGGCTGACGCTCGATCATCTCGGTCGGCGGATGCCAGTCCGGCCACTCGGCCTTGCGGCTGATCTTCTGCACGCCGGTCCAGGTGAAGCCGTCGCGGCCGACGCGGACGCCGTAGCGGATCGCGCGACCGCCACCGAGCACGTAATAGAGGTGGGTGTTGGACGTATCGACCACGATGGTGCCCGCGGGCTCCTTGGTCGCGAACGACACTTCCTGGCGGCGCAGGTGCGGCGGAAGCTGCGCGGGGCCCACTTCCGGCTGCTCTTCCGGCGGCAGCGCGGCGAGCTGCACTGGCCTGCCGTCGGCACCGACGGCGGGTTGCTGCGGCTGCGGGACTGCGGCGGTGGAGCCGACCGCGCCGGGCGGGCGCAGGCCCGCGCGGTCGTCGTTCGGATAGACGATGCCGGCGCCGGGAATGCGGCTGTCGCTGCGATCCGAATAGGCTGGCTGTTGTTGTGAACCGGGCGAGCGGTCCCCGTAGATGACCGCAGGCGGTCCGGCCGGACGGCCGTAACGCGGATCGTCGGGCGAAAGGACCGGACCCGTGGGCGTCGGAGCGCCGCGGTCCGAATAAACCGGGGCCGGCGCGGTGCGGCCATAGCGCGGATCGTCGGGAGAAAGAATCGGACCTGTGGGCATCGGAGCGCCACGGTCTGAATAGACCGGCGCACCAGCCGGGCGGCCATAACGGGGGTCGCTGGGCGACATCACCGGGCCGGGCGGCGGCAACGCGGCCGCGTTCTGACCGTTCGGCGCGTCATCGTCATCGAGGGCGTCGAAGTCGGGTTCGCCGGGGCCGCGGCGTTCATCCGTTGCATAGCCACCGGGGACATACTGTCCCGGAGCCTGACCTTGGTAGACTTGACCTTGGTAGACCTGACCTTGGGCCGGATAACCCTGTTGCGCATGGGCGAGCGAAGTTCCCACCATGCCCGCGGCAATGGCAGCACAAATCGTCAGAATGCGGTTATTCATCATCGCCTTTGTATAGACCCCAAGCCCCACCGGACGGTTAACGGCAGATGACGGAAGATAGCGGCACATTCAAGACAAGTCCGCGAAATTCGGCCCGCGCGGGCCATTTGTGATCGCTGTTGAGCTGCGGCAAAGATGCCTCAGATCGCCGGAAATCGCTGCTGTTTGGGCGATCAAGCGACTTCAGAGCGCAGATTTTAGTAACAAAAAGTGGACAGGCATTGAGATACTCTCAAATCGGCCTGATTCGCCGCGCGCGCCGCCCCGCGAATCACAGCCAGAGTGGTCACCGCGTTCCCTAGACACTAAATAGCCCTCCAGAGATCAAGGAGGGGGATGGAACTCGCGTCCATGCTTCCCGGCTTTCGCTTCCTGTTCACCGCGATCGTGCTTTCGATGTCGGTCCTGATTTTTGGCCTCGGCGCCGCCGCCCTGTTGCGTGCCGCGCATGAGGAATTTGCCAACCTTCCCTCGCGACGGGCGACGCCCGAGCCGATGTTTGCCCGCCTCAATGATGATCAGCCGCCGACGTTGGCGCTGCTGCGAATCGATCCGCCGCTTGCAGAGAAACCGGCGGAGAATGTCCCGGAAACAACCGCTGATGTCCCGGCACCGGCCGGTCAAACCCCGGACGTCCGTCCGGCCGACCCGGAGAAACTGGCGGCGCTGACGCCGGCAGGGCCGGTGGAGGTTGAGGCGGCAAAGCCGGAAGAACCTGCAAAGGAGACGAGCGCCGGGACACCGGCCGCTCCGGCCCCTGCGGTGGCGGGGGCCGAGGCGCCCGTGGACAGTGCGGAAGTGAAAATCGCCGCCATCGCCGCAACGCCGGAACCTGCGGCGGCAACTTCGCCGGAGCCGGCAGCGGATATCCCGCCGTTCGAAGGCAGTATCGCCACCACCCTGATCGCGACGCTCGGCGGCCCGGCCGTCCTCATCGATGCAACGACATCGACCACGGAAGCGAAGCCAGGCCGCAGAGCCATCAAGAAGAGGGCCGCGGAGCGGGCCCGGGAACGGCGGCGGATCGCCGCAGCACGGCGCGCGCGCCTCGCGCGTGAGGCAGCGCTGACCCTGCAGCAGCAGCAACCCAATCCGTTCTTCCCGCCCGCGGTGATGCAGGCGACGAGGTAGCCTCCCGGCTTGAGATCAGGCCGGGCCGGTCGCGACCGGCGGGCCGTCGGCTGCGCCCCACTCCGTCCACGAGCCGTCATACAGCGCCGGGTTCTCGACGCCGAGGCGATAGAGCGCCAGCGTCAGCACCGCGGCGCTAACGCCGGAGCCGCAGCTCGTCACGATGGGTGCGTCGAGTTTTACGCCGGCGCCTGAGAAGGCCGCCCGCAAATCATCCAGCGATTTCATGGTGCCGGTCGCGGCATCGAACAGGTTGTTGTAGGGCAGACTCAGGCTGCCGGGGATATGCCCGGAGCGCAGGCCCGCGCGCGGCTCGGCCACCTTGCCCTGATAGCGCTCGTTGGCGCGGGCATCGATCACCTGCTCGGCCCGGCTGCCGAGGTTCGTGACCAGCTGCTGCATGCTGCGCGTGCGCCGCGCATCGAACGCCGCGCGGAACGTCGCCGGCTTCGGCGTCACCTCGCCTTGCTCGACCTTGCGGCCCTCGGCGACCCACTTCTTCAGGCCGCCATTGAGCACGCGGACCTCCTTGCCGAACGACAGGAACATCCACCACACCCGGGGTGCGGCGACCCAGCCGCCGGAATCATAGAGCACGACCGTGTCGTCATTGCCGATCCCGAGCCCGCCGACGTCGCGGCCGAACTGCTCGGCGGATGGAAACATGTGCGGCAGCGGGTTGGAATGGTCGGACACCGCGTCGACGTCGAAGAACACCGCGCCGGGAATATGCGCGGCGAGATAGTCGTCCTTCGGCAGCGGCAGCACGCCCGGCATCTTGAACGAGGCGTCGATCACCCTGACGTCGGGATCGTTCAGGTGCGCGGCGAGCCATTCGGTGGAGACGAGCGGATCGGTGGTGGGCATGTTTCAGGTCTCCGGTATTTCCCAGACGTCATTGCCGGGCTTGACCCGGCAATCCATCTGCTTCGAAGGATTTCGTGAAGGGATGGATACGCGGGTCAAGCCCGCGTGTGACAAGTTTACCCCTTCTTCTTCGGCTCCCACTTCTCGACCGGGCCGCCGGCGTCGCGCCAGGCGGCAAAGCCGCCGCCCATATGTGCGACCGGCTTCAGGCCCATGTCCTGCGCGGTCTTGGCCGCGAGCGCCGAGCGAAGTCCGCCGGCGCAGTGGAAGATGAACTTCTTGTCCTCCTGGAAGATCGGCTTCGCGTAGGGGCTTTGCGGGTCGATCCAGAATTCCAGCATGCCGCGGGTGCACGAGAACGCGCCGGGGATCTTGCCGTCGCGCTCGATCTCGCGGGGGTCTCTGATATCGACGATCACGACATCAGGGTCCTGCGCGGCCTTGATGGCGTCGGCGGCGCTGACGGTCTCGATCGCGGCGTTGGCCTCGTCGATCAGGGATTTGATACCGCGGTGGATGGTCTGGGGCATTGATTGCGCCTTTGTTGTTCTGTCGACGGCCGTTGCTTCGACGGCGCGCCCTTACCGCACCAGTTCCTTCATCGCGCCTTCGAGGCCTTCGATTGTGATCGGGTACATGCGCTCCGACAGCAGCCGACGGATGATGGTGGTAGATTCGGAATAGTCCCAGTGCTTCTGCGCCACCGGATTGAGCCACACGGTATGGGGATAGGTGCGCGTGATGCGCTCCAGCCAGACCGAGCCGGCCTCCTCGTTGACATGCTCGACCGAGCCGCCGGGCACCATGATCTCGTAAGGCGACATCGAGGCGTCGCCGACGAACACCACCTTGTAGTCGTGCGGATATTTATGCAGCACGTCCCAGGTCGGCGTGCGGTCGGTGAAGCGGCGCTTGTTCTGCTTCCAGACGCCTTCGTAGAGGCAGTTGTGGAAGTAGAAATACTCCATGTGCTTGAACTCGGACTTCGCCGCCGAGAACAGCTCCTCGACCTGCTCGATATGGGAATCCATCGAGCCGCCGATGTCGAAGAACACCAGAACCTTCACAGCGTTGCGGCGCTCGGGCCGCATATGGACGTCGAGATAGCCGTGGTTGGCGGTTTCCCGGATCGTGGTGTCGAGATCGAGTTCGTCGGGCGCGCCGGTGCGGGCGAATTTTCGCAGGCGGCGCAGCGCGATCTTGATGTTGCGGATGCCGAGCTCGACATTGCCGTCGAGATCCTTGAACTCGCGCTTGTCCCACACCTTGACGGCGCGGTTGTTGCGGTTCTTCTCCTGCCCGATCCGGACGCCCTCGGGATTGTAGCCATGGGCGCCGAACGGCGAGGTGCCGGCCGTGCCGATCCACTTGTTGCCGCCCTGGTGGCGGCCTTTCTGTTCCTCAAGCCGCTTGCGAAGCGTCTCCATGAGCTTGTCCCAGCCCATCGCCTCGATCTGCTTCTTCTCTTCCTCGGTGAGGTATTTTTCGGCGAGCTTCTTCAGCCACTCCTCGG
>Ga0268266_10000448_pt1 | contig 61112 bp, 35 predicted proteins | sample KBSS13metaG_FD_190356 | JGI IMG/M metagenome (GOLD analysis project Ga0268266, IMG submission 190356) | Switchgrass rhizosphere microbial communities from Kellogg Biological Station, Michigan, USA - KBS S1-3 metaG (SPAdes) (version 2) | ecosystem: Host-associated > Plants > Roots > Rhizosphere...
CCGCCAGGATGCCCGTCGTCACGTTCGTCCCCGCCGTGCTCGAATTGGTGCCCGTGAGGTTCAACGTCCCCGCGCCCAGCTTGTTCAGCGCGAAGTTCCCGTTGATGTTGTCGGCAATCGTGGCCGTATCGTTGACGATGAGTGTCGTGCTGCCCGTCAGCGTGAGCGTCGAGGGGGAGCCCAGGCTCGTCCCGTCAAAGGTCAAACTGCCCGTGCCCGCCAGCGTGATCGTGCCGTTCAAGGAAAGGCTGTTGGCCAGCGTGATCGCCGTGCCGTTGTCGCTGAGCGTCGTTCCATCCGCCAGGGTGAGGGTGCCCTTGCCGAACGGTCCGTTGACAATCGCGCCTGCGCTGACCGTCGTGCTGTTGGCGGCCACCAAGGTGCCGACACTAAGCGTCGTCCCGCCGTCGTAGGTGTTGCTGCCAGACAGGATCAACTTGCCCGCGCCGGCCTTCGTCAAGGAGGTGCCCGTGCCGCTGACGGTGCCGCTCACGGTCAGGGTGCCGCCGGTGTCGACCGTCCAGGTTTGGTTCGCGCCCAGAACCAGCGGTGCGCTGATCGTGTTGCTGCCCGTGCCCGTTGTCGTGATGCCGCTGCCCGCCGTGTTGCCGTTGACCCCGGCCGCGCTGATCGTGATCGCCGAGGTGCCCGACACCGTGATGCCGCTGTTGGTGCCACTGCCCACGCCAAAGTTGAGGCTGTTCACCGCCAGCGCCCCGCTCGTGTTCGCCGAGGTCAAGCCATTGCGGTTCGCGCTGAAGAAGACATTGGTCGTTCCGGACACCGTCGATGAGGTCAGCACCGTGCCCGACACGCTCGTGTCGAAGTTGCCTGGAGTGTTCAGGTTGGCTCCCAAGCCGTTGAAGTAGGCCACCGTCGGGGCAGGAGGCGCCGCCGCGGAGAACGAGACCAGCAAGGTGCCGGACGAGGTGAGGAACGTTGCCGTCAAGCTGCCGGTTCCCGTCGTCAGGAAGTTCGCCGCGTTGAAGCCGCTGATCGAGCCTGCTCCGCTGATGAGCGTATAGGTCCCGCTCGTCGACAACGAGGAGAGTGCGTTGAAGTTGAAGGTCGTGGTCCCACTGAAGGTCAGTGTACCTCCACCCAGCGCGATCAAGTCGTTGAACGTGCTGCCCGCCGTCGTCGCCGTGTTCAGGTCGTAGTCAAACGCCGTGCCGCCGCCGATGGTGAACCCGAGACCACCCACATGGAGGGTGCCCACCGTGCCCGCCGTTGCACCCGGCGCGACATGGGCCACGTTGCCGCCCGTCGTCGCGGTGAACAACGCGCCGTTGATGGTACCCGTACCCGACAACGTCGCCACTGCCGTGTTGTTGCCCACCGTCACGGTGCTGCCCGAATTTGTGCTTCCCATCACATTCAACGTGCCCGCAACCACCGTCGTCGCGCCCGAGTAACTGCTGGTATTGGCGATAATCAACGTCCCGGCACCCGCCTTGGTCAGCGCATGGCCGCCGCTAATCACGCCGTTGGCCATCAGGACGGTGCCGGAATCCGTCACCGTCCAAGTCTGGTCATTCCCGAGGACGACGTTGCTATTGATCGTATTGCTGGCCGCACCAGTCGCGACCATGATGCCGCGGCCTGCCGTATTGCCATTGGCGCTGGTCGCCTGAAGTGTGAGCGTGGCCGTGCCGCCCAGGGTAATAGCGTTGGTGGAGCTGAAGGTCAGACTGTTGACCGTCAGATTCTGGCCAAGCGTCGTACTCAACACGGCAGTCACTCCGCTGTCGAAGAAGACATTTGAGGATGAACCGAGGAGACCGCTGGCGTTGCCCGTTCCTCCGGCACCGGTGCCGAAGTTACTCGTGTTGGTGTTGCCGTTGACGAAGCTGTTCCATGCCGTGGTCCCGCCCTGGGCCGAGACAGCGGCAGCCCCGCCGTTCCAGTAGGCGTTCGTCGGAGCACTATTGGCCGATTCGGTCAGGGTGAGCGTAGTTGCGGTCGAGCCAAGTCCGACCGTATAGCCACCAAAGTTGCCGGTCGTGGTACCGAGCGCGAAATTGGAAAATGAACCGGCTGCAAGGCCGCCAGGGGAATTGATCAGGATTTGAGTCGTTCCGCTAAGACTGCCGAGACCGGTCAGGTTGACAACGTTGGCCGTCGTGCTGGTACCGATGTTCGTCTTGGCCGAGGAGGCGAGCGTGATCTGGTCCGAGGTGGCTCCAACTTCCAGATTGAGGATGGCGTAGGTGCCGGCGGTGCTGCCGCCAATCGTAAGCGTGGTTGCAGCAGCCGTATTATTGGCGAGCGTCAGCGTGTTGATTCCGCCGTCCACCAGCGAGAGCGTTCCCTGCGTGATGGTTCCGTCGGCCAAGCCACCCTTGATCGTCAAGGCGCCCGCCGTGGACGTGCCAATGGTGTAATTACTCTTAACGAACAAGGCTGCACTGGCGGTATTTTGATTGCTGCCAACCGGGCCTGTGACCGGCGCAACGCCTGTCGCAACCGTAACGAGATTACCCCCAAGCGATCCTCCGGAACTGCCGTCCAGCTTCACGGTGCCAGCGTCGATCGTCAAATTTCCGCGGAAGGTGTTGGTTCCTGAGAGAGTCATCGTGCCGGTGTCGTAATAGGTGATATTGCTGCCGCTGGTTCCAGTGCTATCGACAATCCCCGAGTTGATCAGAATATTGCCGGTGCCTGTAATACTCTGGCTTCGGGCAGTTGTGTTGCCCGTCAAAACGAAACCACCACTGAATGTCGTCAGCGCCGAGTTCGTGACCGAAAGATTCGTTGCATTCGTATTATTTCCGAAGCTGCCCGAAAACTCGATAGCAGTGGAGCCAATGACGCCGGCGGTACTCGAGGTGATGTTGACCTGATTCGAAATGGTCCGCGCCCCACCGGAAGCCTCGACAGCAGATGCATAGGCGCTTCCCGCCGAAATAGTCAAGATGCCGGCGCCCAGCGCATTATTATTCGCGAGATTCAGAGTGCCATCCTTCAGTGTCACTCCGCCCGTGAAGGTGTTGGAACCGGACAGGGTTGTGACGGATGTGGTATTCGTCCCTGTCTGTACGACGATAGAACCAGCCGTACCCGAACCGTTATAATCGGCGATAACACCGCTAAAGGTGATTCCGCCCGTGGCCCCGCCGGTACCCGTACCCAAAGTCAGCGTATTGCCGGTGCCGCTTGCGTTCGACAGGTAGACCGGTCCCATGATCGTCAACATCGATGATGAACTATTGTTCCACGACTGACCGGCGCTGAGGGTGACGGCCACGCCATTCGTCGTATCGCCGATGATCGCCGCTCCAGCGCCCGAGTTGAGGGCAATCCCCCCGCTGCCTATGGTAAGATTACGGGTGGTGGAACTATCACTTTCGAGCACCGTTGAACCCGTGTTGTTAAATGTAATTTTCGTGATCGAGGCGTCGGCGTTCAGTTGGACGATTTCGTTGCCGTTGACAGCGGTCTGGTTAAACTGGACGCTGTCGGTCGAAAGAGGGACGGTCCCCGTGGTGCCTCCGCTGGCGAGATTGCTCCAGTTTGCGCCCGTCTGCCATGTGCCGGTGGTGGTCGTGTCCCAATAGTAGGTGTTGGCAGCCTGAGCAGATTGGCCCAGAGCAAGCAGCAACCATGAACCGAGAAGGAGAGTAAGTCCCCCCTTGCCACGACGAAGATTTAGTGGAGCGAAATACCATGTCGATGAAATTGGGAGCATAACATTTTCCTTTGCTTGTGTTTAACGATTACAAAGACGACTTATATTCTGATGAGCCGTGATCGAAATAATTTCGGCTTTAGCCAAAAACTCCCAATCACTGGGTTAACGAATAAAATTAGATTACAGATATTTCATGTTTTTTGTCAAAGATATTTTTTTAGCAACTTATCTATTTTTAAATGGTCTAATATCAAAATTAGTCATTTTAACTATCGTTTTTGTTTGTTTTTTGTATATTTTGATTTTTTATTGATTTTTCTTAAAGCGAGTTTATCGCAATAGTGTTTCCGCCCATTTTTTGACTACCGTTACTTCCGACCCTTTCTCCATGAAAAAACTCATCGTCTTCGCCTGCTCTTTTCTATGGGCGTCCAATTTCCTCTCCGCTGCGGACACCCCAGTAACGGTCACCTGGTCGCCTGATACGGCGGGAAGCTATCAACTCTTCGAAGCGACCAAGCCTCTTCTCCCCAAGCCGGCGACCACCAGTGGCACCTATCCGCTGGCGGACGGGACGGCGTGCCGTCTCGTGGGGCCGGGGTTCGACGTCAATTTTTCGGTGCATAACAGCAAGATTGTTTTTTCCCAATCGGGGGTGCTGAACGGCGCAACGGGGCTGCGTCTCGACAAGGCGACAAACACTTTTTCATTTGTGAGTGTCCCCATTCAATTAGATGCGAAGAACTGCGACGTGACTGTCTCGCTCTCAGGAATTCCTTCCACGCAGCTCCCCCAAGGGCAGGTCCCAACCGGTCCCCAGACCCTGAATGTCGTCTACGGCCATCATACGCTGTACTACGGCGGCATGCGCATCGGGCTCAATGTGGATGCACACGGCTCGGTCACGACGCAGGACGTCATCCCCGGCATTACGCTGCACGGATCGACCATCGCGGTGGAAGGCAAACCACTGGAGGTTACGACCACCCTTCCCTCCTGGAGCATCCACAATACCAACCTCACGCGTGTGAACGCGCCCAAGGCGATCTACCTCCTGCCCGGAACCAACGCCGGGTATATTTTCAACGGAGGCAAGGCGAACGTGCCTTTCTTCCTGAACGACGACGGTCTGCTTTCGCTGCAGGCGGAAGGACCGTATACCGAAGTCATCTCAATCAAGGACAAAGACGGCGCGGAAACCGCCAAAATCATGATTCCGGATGGCGAAACGAAAATGGCTGCCAGGCTCAAGCAGGAAAAGAACGACCTGGGTCTCCATGACAAGATTTTGACTGCCAGCGCGAAAGCCGCATGGAAGAAGGATTTCGACCTCGTGGAGTACATGAAAATCTACGCCTTTCCCGAAGAACAGTTGACCTATCCGATCGAACTTCCGGCTGACGTTAAACCAGAGAACCTGAAGCTTCTGGCCTTCACTGAGACGGCGGTGCACATCATCCCCTTTCAGTTGGGCGCCGACGAGAAGGGCAACCGTACGATTTCCTTCCGGGCCGAGCTGCCGCAAGGCGCGAAGCGGACGTTCCGGCTGGTCTCGGGTTTCGACACCGCCGGCATCCCGACGACGTCAATCACCGCGCCAACTTTGCAGGCAGGAACCGATGCACATGAAGCGGCGCTCTCCAACGACCGGCTAATAGTGAAGATTCCCGCCGGTCGTCAGGATTTCGCGGGCGGCAAACCTCTTTCGCAGGTCCCGGCGCCGATTCTAGGAATTGCCCGACCCGACCCGCCGCAGCCGTGGATGGCGACAGCTTCCTTTGCCGCGCCCGATACGCTGCTGGTTGATTCGATTGACGCCAAACTCATCGCGAGCGGTCCTCTCTTCGCGATCTATCAGATCGCCTACAAGTTGAAAGAAAATCGCAGCTACACGGCAACCCTGGAATTGCGCGCCAATGAGCCGGAAGTGCGCATCGGGGAATCGCTCGAAGGCTTCACGCCGGAGGATGGGGCGGCCCTCCACCTCAATTATGGCAAGGGGGCACTCGATCCCGACCAACGCCTGGCAGGTTCGAACAGCGGGTATGATCTTTTTAGCGGCGATTATGATCGCGATGCCAAGGAGGGAAAACTCAACTACGCCATCGGCATTTTCACGCCGAACGGCCTCGGTTTGATGCGCTCGACCGCCTTCTACCGGCAGGACGGTTCCGACGCGCTGCTCCTCTCGATCAACCGTATCCGCGATTGGCAGACGGCCAAGCGTGCGACCTGGTCGAGTTCGGGGGCCTATGAAAACCTCCGTTTCTACCATGTCGATGAACGTAAATTCATGACCGCCGGCCTGTCGGGAGCAAAACGGTACTGGGTGCTCGGCTTGATCCCGCGGGACCAGGTCGTTCTCAATGTGCTTCCCGGCGACAAGTCGCTCGGCGCCGGGCCGGAATCGCGCCTCTTCAACACGCTTACGTTTTGGAGCCTGAATGCCTACAAGGACCGCATGCCGGATTGGGAGGAGAAGCTCGACGCCGCCCCGTTCAATTCACCGGGCTTTCTCGACTTCCAATATTACAAGGATTACGCGCCGATGAGCTACGACGAGTACAAAAAGAAGTTCATGGAAAACAACACCTACTTTCATGACATCATCAACTACTCGTCGAACTTTGGCGGCTACTCCGATCGTGCGGTGCCCGCCTACTTTGCCGAGTATGCATTGAACCGCGCCTCGTGGACGCCGGAACAACGGCAGGAAATCCGCCAGTTCCTCCTTCTTCTGGCCGACTACGTCGAGGGTGACGACAATCAGCCGCACCACAGCATGCTTTCGGGCCATCCGAATTTTGTCATGGATACGAAGCAGGCGATCCCTTTTGCCGTGGCAACCTTCCCCAATCATCCCCGCGCCAAGGCCTGGCGTGATTCGTATATGGAATTTTATAATGAGTGGCTCGACAAATATGAACGCAAAGATGCGCCGGAACTCAACACCAAGGGGGGGCGTTGGACGGAGAATATCGCCTGTTATGTCGGCCAATGTTTCGTCGGCATCACTCCGGACCAGACCCTCCTCAAGTCCTTTGACGGCACTTCCCTTACCAAGGACGCCCGACTGCAGCAGCTAATCCGCTGGATGCGCGATTCGTTCATGTCTCCCAGCGACGGCGTGCGTCTGCTTCCACCTGAGGGCGCGCATTCCTTCAACTTCGAACCCGACCACATCGGGAGGAAAGTCCTCTTCCAACTCTCCGCGGAAATGGCCGAGGACGCACCCGAACTTTCCCAGGAAATGCGTTGGATTGAAACCAACGGCAAGGAAGGGAAGAAGCCGGACGTCCACTCTGAACTTTTCACCGACTTTGGTCCGGTCTTTCATTACGACTTCGGCGGCCCCCATGAAAGCTATGCCTACCTCGCCAATATCAACGGCATGAATTATCGGTGGACCGGAGCCGGCGTCGTTTACTATGCCGCGAAAAACAAGGCGTGGAGCTACAACACGGCGGAGACGACCGGCGACAATACCCTCGACGAAATCAGCGCCTTCAATGTCAAGGGCAAGGGATTGACCGCAACTCCAACGGACCAGTTGCTCTACGATTTCGACTTCGCCCAATTCTACCGGGAACCGGGCGCCGAGGGCGACGCCTATGTGGCGCGAGGCGTGATGCTTTTGCGCGACGACTATTTTGTCATTCTCGACGAGGTCAAAAATCCCACGATCACGGGAACTTTCAACTGGGTCGGCCTCTATGGGCTGCCGCAGATCTATCAACTCAAGCCGGGCGCACCAGCGGTCGAGAAGACCTCCCGCGATCCGCAGCCGCCTCATGCGGGCGTGCCCGATCGTACCGCACCACTCCGCTCCTACACGGGGCAAGGTGATTTTCTTACCGTTGTCGCGCCGGACCCGGTGACAGCCACAGCGACATCTTTCGGCGCCACGGTCAATGGAGAATACATCTTCGTATCGCAAAGTCCCGAGAACATCACCCAGGACAAGGCCGTCTTCTCGGGCAATTATGGCTACGCGCGAGCCAACCAACTCGCGCTTTTCGTCGGGACTAAGATCGGCCTCGACGGGTTCGAGTTACGCAGGGAGGGCGGAGACTTCGGCATCAGCGCTGCGGTTGAGCAGAATAAGATCATCGGGCGGGTCGTGGGCCGTAGCGGAGGAAAGATTTCCATTGTCCCTCCAGCCAAGCTCAATCCCGCGGGTGCCTCGGTTACGTTGGACGGACAAGCTATCCCGCACACCGTCGAGGATGGCGCCGTCACGTTCAATGTCGCTATTGCCCAGAAAGATGGGTTGAAAAAATATGCGATCACGTTCTGATCCAGTCGCCATCATGGAAATCCAGACCCTCTTTCATAATGTCGCGGAAACGGAGGCTTTGCCGGGTCTGCCAGGTTTTTATCTTCAACGGTATCCGAGGCAAGTGCGCAATCGATTGAACAATGCCGGTCGTCAGAGCAGCCATGACGGCTCCGGCATCGAAATCCGTTTCAAGACTACCGCACCGCAAGCCCGCGTCACTCTGACGACCCAGGTCGGCGATGAAGGCGAGGCGATTTTTTACAAAGGTGCCTATGAATATACGCGCTATAAGCTGCCGCAGGGTGTGACGACCACGATCGCGCTGCCCTATGTGGCGGACATTTTCAATGGACAGTCCGGCAAGCTTCTTCACTCGGGCGGTTTTTCCACTGATGTCTGGCGCCTGTGCCTGCACCGGTGCGCGGTGCGCTTTCACGATATCGAGACGTTCGGCCACCCGTTGTTGCCGCTGCTGCGCCGGGACACGCCGCGCCTGCGGTGGCTGGCCTACGGTTCGTCCATCACCCACGCATGGCTGGACGGATATATTTTCATGGCGGCGAAGCTGCTGGCGGTCGATGTGGCCAACAAGGGACTCGGCGGAGGCTGTCAGGCCGAACCGGCAGCCGCCGAGTTTCTGGCCTCGCAAGACTGGGACTTTATTACCGTCGAGCTCGGTATCAATATGTTTCGGGACTACCCGCCCAAGGCCTTTAAGGACCAGGTCAAATGCTTCCTTCATATCTTGCGCGAGGCTCGGCCCCGCAAGCCGATCGTCATCATCACCCCGTACCGTAACGGCCTTGAGACCTCCACCGAGCAGGAAGCGAAGGAAGGGGGCGATACGTTGCGTTCCTATCGCACCATCCTGGCCGATCTCCATGCCGCAGCCAAGGATCCGCTCCTCACCTTACTGGATGGAAACGAGATTTTGGATCGGGTTGATTTTCTGCGTTTCGATCTCGTGCATCCCAGCACGCACGGCCATGCCTTGATGGGGATGAATCTGGCCCGGCTGCTTCAACCGTTGGTCGACAGATTAAAAACCACGGCTACTCCCTGACTTTTCAATGTCTCCCGAGACAAACGAATTTGACCGACACTTCACTCCATAATCGAATGCCAACCTTCAACAAATGATGAATGCCCAGTGTGATATTTTGATCGTCGGCGGAGGGGCCGGCGGGTGCGCAGCGGCCATGTCGGCCTCCTCGATGAGTTACGGTGTTATCCTCACCGAAGTCACGGATTGGATCGGCGGGCAACTGACCTCGCAGATCGTCCCGCCGGACGAAAACGCCTGGATTGAACAATTCGGCTGCACCCTGCGCTATCGTCAGTATCGCGATGGGGTCCGGCAATATTACCGCGATCACTACCCGCTAACGCCGGCGGCGCGCGCGAATCGTTATCTCAATCCGGGAGGCGGGAACGTCTCCGCCGTTTGCCACGAACCGCGCGTCGGCGTGGCCGTACTCGAACAGATGATGGCCTATGCCCGAAGCACCGGACAATTGGAACTCCGTCTTCGCCGCCAACCGATTGCTGTCGAGACGAATGGCGACAAAGTGCATACCGTGACTTTTCGCCATCTCGAAACGGGCGCAACGGAGACGATTACCGCGAAATACATTCTCGATGCGACGGAACTGGGCGAATTGCTTCCGCTGGCCAAGGTGGAGTACGTTACGGGCGCCGAATCGCAAAAGGAGACCGGTGAACCGAGTGCGGTAACCGGTCCCGCGCAGCCCGAGAACGTCCAGTCGTTCACGTGGTGTTTTCCGCTGGCCTACGATCCAGAGAGAGGACACATCATCGAGAAACCGACGCAATACGAAAAATGGCGGAGCTACGAACCGAAGCTGACCCCGCCTTATCCAGGCAAATTACTGAGTTGGGCGAGTTACGAAGCCCATTCACAAAAGCCCTGGACGCAGACCTTGTTTCTGGAACCAAGCCAGAATCCGTGGACCTCGCTGTGGCTTTACCGGCGGCTCATCACGCCGGAGCACTATCTGCCCGGCGCGATGCCACATGAGGTGACGCTGGTGAACTGGCCGCAGAACGATTACTACGAAACGAACATCATCGACAAGCCGGAGGAGGTCGTCCGGTCCGCGCTGGAAAGTTCGCGCCAGCTATCCCTGAGTCTGCTCTATTGGATGCAAACCGAAGCGCCCAAGCCGGACGGGGGCCAGGGCTATCCGGGGCTCTACCTGCGTCCCGACGTTTCCGGCACATCCGACGGCCTCGCGAAATCTCCCTACATTCGTGAATCGCGCCGGATTCGCGCAGCCTTCACCGTGACGGAGAATCATATTGCGGTTACAGCGCGCAAGGAAAAGTCGGCGGAGATTTTTCCTGACAGCGTGGGCATTGGGCATTACGGAATGGACCTTCATCCGACCACGGGCGGCGACAATTCACCCCATCGCAAGAGCTGGCCGTTCCAGATTCCACTTGGCGCGTTGCTGCCGCTGCGGATCGGTAACCTCCTGCCGGCGTGCAAAAATCTTGGCGTCACCCATATCACCAACGGTGCGTATCGCCTTCATCCCATCGAATGGAACATCGGCGAAGCGGCGGGACTGCTCGCGGCTTTCGCCCTATCGCGACAGGTTCCACCCCGGGCCGTGCGAGAGAAGACGAATTTACTCCGCGACTACCAAGTCCTGCTCCGGGCCCAGGGCATCGAACTGGAGTGGCCGTGGATGAGATCCCTCTAGAAAGTCGGTTAAGTCTGCAATCCAAAATGAAATATTCCCCGCTTTTTTTGCTCCGTCTGGCCGTCCTGCTACCCGGCGCCCTGGTTTTTCCCGCCAAAGCCGACGTGAAGCTTCCCTCCATTTTTGGCGATCACATGGTGCTTCAACAGGAAATCAAAGTACCGGTATGGGGCACAGCGGAAGCGGGCGAGAAAATCATCGTCACGGTCGGCGATCACGCGGCCAGCACCACGGCGGACAGTGGAGGCAAATGGCGGGTTGATCTGAATCCTTTCCCCAACGGCGCACCCGCGACCACGATGACGGTGACGGGAAAGAACACCGTGACGTTCCAGGATGTGTTGATCGGCGATGTCTGGCTCGCCTCGGGCCAGTCGAATATGGAAGCGTCCGTGGACTACGATTATAACGGCAAAGTGGAGGCTGCCAAGGCAAGCGATCCGCAAATACGTCTCTTCCGTGTCGCGCGCAAAACATCACTGGAACCCCTTACCGAGGTTTTCTCCCCATTTAACTGGAGACCGTGGCCCGGGCCTAAACTTCACGAGTCCGATGGCGATCATCCGGGCCTGTGGATCGTTTGCGCACCGCATGCAGCGGGCGACTTTTCCGCCGTGGCATACTTTTTCGGTAAAGAACTGCGCGCCCACTTGAACCGTCCCATCGGCATGATCGGCGATTACTGGAGTGGCACTCTCGCCGAGGCGTGGACCAGCATGGACGGCCTGCAAAAGGGCCCGCCTTTTAAAACGTACGTCGACGCCCATAATCAAAACGTCGCGACCTTCGCCAAGCTCGGTCCCGATTACGAAAAGGCCAGAGCGGCCTATATGGCGGATTTGAAGGATTGGGAAACGAAATTGGATGATACCATGACCCAGTTTCAAGCCGCGCAGAAGGCCTATAAAGCGGCACAAGCCGCCGGAACTCAGCCCCTGCCACCCACCCCGGCAGATCGTCCCACCCTGCCACCCAAGCCCAAAGCCCCCGCCTTACCGGACGGGGGCTCGTTTGGTCCCGCCAATCTCTTCAACGGCATGATCGCGCCGATCATTCCCTACGCAATCAAGGGTGTGATCTGGTACCAGGGCGAATCGAACACACGCAACAAGGCCTTGGAATACCGTCTCCTCTTTCCGCGATTGATTGCCGATTGGCGGGAGAAATGGAATGAGGGAGACTTCCCCTTCCTCTTCGTTCAGATCTCGCACTTCGCTTACGCTGAGGACAACAGTTCCGCGCTCGTGCGCGAGGCACAAGTACGGGCTCTTTCGAGCCCCAATACCGGCATGGCGGTGACCGTCGATGTCCCCTGCGATGATCCCGGCCATCCACATGACAAGGAGGATCCCGCAAAACGACTGGCGCTCGTGGCACGGCATGTCGCCTACGGCGAGAAGGTCGTTTCCTCCGGTCCGATTTATCAATCGATGAAAGTGGAGGGCAGCTCCATTCGCGTCAACTTCACCGCCGTGGACGGCGGCCTGATCATCGGTCAGACGCCGTACCAGCCCCCCACACTGGGCAAGCAACTGATCATGCCCTACCCGACAGACAAGCTGGTTGGCTTCACCATCGCGGGCAGCGACAAGAAGTTCGTTCCTGCCGACGCAAAGATCGATGGCGACACGGTCGTGGTTTCTTCACCCGACGTGCCGAACCCTGTCGCGGTGCGCTTCGCGTGGGGCGATAAGGTCGAGGACAACCTCTACAACAAGGAAAATCTTCCGGCGTCGCCTTTTCGCACCGATGAGTGGAACGATTTCAAGTATCACGATCTTGCCCCCGGGACGGTTCCACCAAGCTTCGGCCCAGACTACTTTTCAACAGCGTCCACCGCCGACACCAAATGAAAAGGATTCGCCTCGCCTGTTTCGTCGCAGCCGCGATGGGGTGTGCCAGGCTTTCACTACAGGCGGATGTCAGGCTGCCGGCCATCTTCGGCGATCACATGGTCCTGCAACAGGAAGCCAAGGTTCCGGTCTGGGGAACGGCCGATGCGGGCGAAAAAGTTGAAGTAACCGTGGGCAATCATACCGCCGGAACGACCGCCGGCAACGATGGCTCCTGGCGCGTGGAACTGCCTGCGTTTCCGAACGGCTCGCCTCCATCGACGATGACCGTGAAGGGCAAGAACTCGGTGACTTTCCAGGACGTGTTGATCGGCGATGTATGGCTTTGTTCCGGGCAATCGAATATGCAATTGCCGCTGGCGCATACACAAAACGCCGCGAAGGAGATCCCCAAAGCAAACGATCCGCAAATACGCCTTTACGTTGTTCCACAAAAGACGGCGCTCATTCCCCAAACCGATCAAGCCGGGAGCTGGCAGGTTTGCACGCCGGAAACCGCGCAGAACTTTTCCGGGGTGGGCTATTTTTTCGGCCGCGAGTTGCGCGCGAAACTGAACCGTCCGATCGCGCTCATTGGGAGCTACTACGGCGGCACGCGTATCCAAGCCTGGAGCAGCTTGTCGTCCCTCCAACAGGATCCGCCGTTTAAAAGGGAGATCGCTACATACCAGAAAAATGTCGCCGATTTTCCCAAACTCAATGACGGCTATGCCGAACGCCAGACCGCCTTTGTGACCGCGCTTAGGGACTGGCAGCGTGCTCGCGATGACAAGACCAAAGCCTACTTTGCCGACGTGCAAAAGGCCAAGGCCGCCGGCCAACCTGCACCGCCGCCCCTCTCGTTCGCGGACGATCCACCTGCGCCCAAAGCGCCCGAACCGCCTGACGATGGCCCCAACGGGCCGTGCAACCTGTTCAATGCCATGATCGCTCCGATCATTCCGTACGCGATTAAGGGTGTGGCCTGGTACCAAGGCGAGTCGAACAGCAACGAACCGTTTGCTTATCGCGAGCTTCTCAAACGGATGATCATCGACTGGCGCGCGCGATGGGACGAAGGCGATTTACCGTTTCTCCTTGTCCAATTACCGACCACAGGCGCGAACAAGGAATGGGACTTTGGCGCCTTCATCGCCGAGTCCCAGGCCAAGGCGCTCTCGCTGCCGAACACAGGGATGGCCGTGACGCTCGACATCGGTCGCGAGGACCTTCATCCCAAGGACAAAATCGATGTGGGACGACGCCTGGCACTTGCCGCCAGGCATGTCGCGTATGGCGAAGATCTGGTTTTTTCCGGGCCAACATACAAATCGATGAAGATTGAAGGCGGGTCGATCCGCCTGACCTTCGACCACGTCGGAACTGGATTGACCACGGGAGGCCCTCCATGGTGCCCGGAAAACGTGCATCCAGCAGCAACGGACAAGCTGCTGGGATTTACCATTGCCGGAGAGGACAAAAACTTCTTTCCCGCCGATGCGAAGATCGAGGGCGATACGGTCGTCGTCTCCACCCCACAGGTTCCCTCACCGGTGGCGGTTCGTTATGCCTGGATCACGGCCAGTGCATGGCATAAGGCACCTTACACTTTCGATTTCAATCTCTACAACAAGGATGGCCTCCCGGCGGCTTTGTTCCGAACCGATGACTGGACCGCCCGTTGGCAGTAGCCGAACGCATATCGGCATGCATGGTAAAGAACTCTGCGCGGCAATGGCTATCCACCCTTGCGCTTTTCTCCTAATCCGATACTGGCATGGATCCAAGCCAGCAAAGTCATTTTCTCACAACGACGAGAATACCGTCATAGCATTCTCGCAATCTTGGAGGCAAGCACAGTCATGCCAATAACTTGCATCGTCTGGAGGTTACGTGATGATCATGCGCAATAAACCTGCAAGATAACGATATGTTTGACCAACGGTATTTTAAATTTATACTTCTTTGAGTTAAATAAAACTGCTTGTTGGAAAACAGCGGTTTAATTGTGGTTTTAGCAACCTTCTAAAAATTTTAAATTGTCGCTCAATAATTCCAATATTCTGGGCATTATCAGCAATAGTCCTCGCACACGCGCAGCTAGGTCACTTAAGCAATGGATCATTGATGGTCGCCTCCAAGCCGGAGAACGGTTGCCGGCCGAAACACGCCTGGCTTCCAAGCTGAACGTCTCCCGGTCCACCATCCGTTTGGCCCTAAGCGACTTGGAAAAAGAAGGCGTGGTCAGTGCCGATAAACGTCGCCGCATGGTTCTCGATCGGATCAAACCCGAAAGGACGTTTCTTTCCGATGCCGTCGCGCTGATTACTGACGCGCCGGAACATTTCGAGCGCACGAAAATGCATGGCACCTGGCACAGTAATTTCATTCATACTGGCGCGGTCGATGCGATTCGCAGCGCCGGTTATGACGTCCTGAACATCCATCCTTCCCGAATTGCAGGAGACCTCATCCAGCGGCTCATTCTACAACAACCCCGAGGCGTGATTATCATGCGGGAAGTCCTGCAAACACCCTCCGGACAGCATTTGCCGGAAGCGCTACAAGAGGGGAATGTCCCTTTTGTCATTTACGGCGGCATTGGGCCGGCCCGCGGCAACCGGATCGTCAGCGCTTATGATACGGTTGCGTCCGATCATGAATTTGGCGCGCAAGAGTTGGGTCGTTGGCTCATCAAACAGGGACGCCGACGCATCCTTCGCTTGTGGAATCTTCGCGTCGCGAATGCCAGCGAAAAACCCGAGTGGACTTGCCAGCGCGATACCGGCTACGAGAAAGCCATGCGGGAAGCCGGGCTACCTTCCCTGCCCGCCCTGGAAATCTACAACCCGATTCAGAGCAGCGAAACGCTCGAGGAATTTCAACTCCAAGTGCGTCTCATGGCCGGCTATCTCATCGACTACCTGCACGGCCCCGAACCAATCGACTCCATCATGGCGCTGAGCGATTCGATCGTCCCGACCATCACGGCGGCGCTGAAATTGCACAATCGAGTTCCCAACAAGGACATCCTGATAGTCGGTTATGACAACATGTGGGAGGACATCACCGCGCGCAAATGGGAATCGGTGAAGCCGGTTGCCACCGTGGACAAGAGAAACCTGGAAATCGGCTACGAGCTGATGCAACTCCTGCAACAGCGCATTGAAGGCTCGTTGCCACCTGAAGGCCAGCATCGCGTGATCAAGCCGGAGCTGATCATCACATAGAGGATGCCTCGCGCTGCTTGCTCACGAGCAGCAATCCGATTCCGTACGTGAGGAAGACCAATTCCACCGCGCATTCCCAAACGGTGTATTCGAAGGGAGTGGTCTGGCGTTGCTGCCACGAGAAAAGCGAGGACCCTTGGGAATAAAAATTGATGAGGTAGTCAAACAGGAAATGGATGAAGATGCCGGGTAGTAGCGAGTCGGAATAAATCCGGATGCCCGCCAGGAAAACACCCCAAATGAAAATTCCCACTGCGGCTTCGAAACAGCCAAACGTCCAAAGCTGACTTTCTGACAACAACAATGGAAAATGGAACAAGGTGAAAATAAAACTGGAAATATAAGCCGCAGAAGTGATTCCGATGGGACGCAGCATGACGATAATACACCCATTACAGATCAGTTCCTCCGCCATGCCAACACAGAGATTATGTCGAAGTAGATTCGCATCAAATCCCGGATAGTAACCAATGGCCTCGTAGAATCCGAGGGTGATGGCGACCGGCGTGAGCACGCCAACCACATACGAACCGCGTCGGGGAAATTTCAGGCCGATCTTCTGGAACCGCTGGTTGACGGCGAAGGTGACCACCAACGCCCAGAACAATTTCAAATAAATGCGATAGTCGCCTGCTCCTTGAAAATGGGCCTTGCACCAGCTGTAAGTCGATCGAAAGAGAAAGTAGTAAACGAAGGCAACGACCGTCGCAAAAACGATCGTCCGAACAACCAGAAAAGGACCAGGACGGGAACTCATTACTTCATCGCTGTTCGTCGAGATTCTGGTGATTTACCACCGTGCCGTCGTCGAGGGGGTTGATGCGTTCACGACGCAACCGCCGAAACAGATCGCGCATGTCCCTTATTCCGCCCCACGTAAACCAAATACCGATGACGACAGCCAGCAAAACCGGGAGGCCGATGCCGACGATTTCCCAGAAAACCGACCAGACATGCAACGACCATGGGGCTATCCAATTCCATACCGTGCCCACGACGAAAACGGCGGCCCAAAGAAGTGTCCAGCCAAACAGCGTACCGGCAATCCACTTGTCAGACCGTGTGAAATTCTCGTCAAAACCGAGGAGCGGCTCCCACCATGGCTGTTTTTTCGGCGACACCACCACGCCGTCCCCGGCAAAGACACCGCGATGGAGCATGCGGTCCATGTTGAAATCCTCGCGATGTGTTCGAAGCGAAACAATCACATAGACCGCGATGACGATCATGGGCACGAAGAATGAAACCTGAAGGCCATTCAGCGGAAAAGCCTCGCGGTAAATCGTCTGCAGAATGATCCCCGTCAGCGACAGGATCGAACCGGTGACCATGGCCGCCCACGCACCGGCGGCGGTCCCTTTTTTCCAATAAAGACCACCAATGATCGCCGAACCTGCACCGCCGACGAAGATCGATTGGGTGATGCCCCACCACATGCTGATGTATTGCGTCTGCGAAAATGTGGCGCCAAAAATGAGGGCGAACAACGCCACGCCGCAGATCGAACAACGCAGGGCCCAGATGTGCTGCCTCGGTCCGAAAGGTTTTTTGCTCAGCGGCACGAGAAAATCCTGCACGAAAATGGAACCCCATGAATGCAGATGCGTCGCGTCGCCGCCGAAGATGCCCATAAGCAGCACGGCGCAAAACAGTCCCTTGACCCCGACCGGCAACATATTGGCCACTGCAATGGGCGCCTCCATTTGTTCGCGTGCCTGTGGATCGGAAATCTGGTGGACCATTTCGCTCACATGCCCGGCCTGGACCGCAAAAGCAGGATGATGCAGGAAAGTAACCGCGCAGACACCGATCAGCGTGACCACGGCCGTTTTCCCGAGATCGCGCCACCGGCTGAGCACCGCGCCCATGCGTGATTCGTGTGCGGAAAACGCGGCCGACTTGTAGGCGCTCATGTTCTGCCATGCCTGAAGCATGTAGACCGCAATGGCGAGGTTCATCAGGACATACCAGACATTGAAATCCTTGGCCTGCCCTGTATCGAAGGGATTGAGCAGTGAATGCCCGGGGGGACGGTCTCCGAGGACGAAACTGATCTGCGACCAGTGAAAAATCAGCAGCAGCGCGACGATGATGACCAGGTAGATCAGCTGCGTGATGATTCCCTCCAGGCAGTTGACCAGTATGATCGTGATGATTCCACCGGACAACGCCACGAAGAGCGTAACCGACATGAACGCGATCATCAGCGGGATGTAAGTAGGGACGGCATGCGAAAGGAGCTGGATCTGCTCGGGCAAACCAAGAAAGTAGACGAGGCAGCGTGCGCCCACGGCAGGAATGATTCCGAAATTGAGAATGCCCGCGAAAAAGCCAAGCAATCCGCAGAACACGCGAAACGATTTATTGTAACGGATCTCAAAAAACTGGGCCAATGTCATCGCCCGCGTTTCGCGGAAACGATAGACCACGATTCCTGAGATGGTCACGAGAATCCACACCGGGATCGTTAGCCAGCCCCACCAAGTCAGCGTAAAACCCGACTGTGAAATCAATTCAAAGTAGGCGACAAAAGCGACCGCGCCCACTCCCAGTTCACCACTGGCAATGGCGAGAATATAGCGCCCGGCACAACGTCCCGCGGACATGAAATCGGCCACGCTGCGCACGTATCGGTTGCTGTAAATGCCCAGAGCACCAACGAGCAAGAGAGGACAGGCGGCAACAATCCAATCAAAAAAGGACATGAAATTATGATCGATGGGTTAGAGCGAAGCTTTTATCGCCACTTATGCTTCCAATGCCGACAAATTTTTTTATCGGAAACATTCCAACCCTAGCAGGATAGTCAATTTTAAAACATCTTATTCAAAATAAATAAAATTTGATCCGAGAGTTCTCCAGCTCCATTCGAGGGGATCGGCTCGGTCAAGGGGCTTTGGTGCCAAATCGAGGATGCGCTCACTGGGCAAAACGTGCCCAAATTGCTTTAGCTTACGAGGCATATTAGCTCTAAGTTTTTAAAATTAGAGGATGTTTGGATTTGGGGGCATGTAGCGGCAAATTTTTAAAAATTTATCTTGCCATTTTTAGAATATAAGTAACATTTCTAAGACTCTACTAACTATTTTAACTAAAAAATATCCCAATGAAAATAAATGCCCGCAAAGAGATGTTTCAAATGTCGCTTGGTGCGTTGTGGAAGATAATGGCAATTACGCTGTTTTTGGGCTTCACCGCTCGAGCCACGGTCACACTGCCCGTGGAGGTAATGGGAGGACAAGGAACGAATGCTACAGTAACGGTAACATTCCCTTCAGGAGTCACGGCAACTTCCCTCTGGCTGAAAATACATGGGACATCCTATGCCGATAAAGTGAGTGTGAAGATCAACGGCGGGACGGACACTCCCTTAAACAACACAACGGTAACCCTGGCCGAGCCGGGGAAGAGCTACGGCGGCTTCGGCAGCAACTATCCCGTTTTGGAGATGACGATCGATGGCCTTCCCTCCGGTCTGGTGACGGCTGGAACCAATACCATTACTTTCACCCTACACAAGGCTGATCCGAAGGGAATCTCATCTGGTTTCCGGGTGGTTGATTTTGACTTTCTCGATGCCAGCGGAAGGCAGCTGCTGGCTTCTTCCAACTTCACTTATGACGATCCCAACGCTTGGACTCCTCCATTGAATAATGCCAGCGATATCCACCAAGGAGGCATCTTGTTTCAAACGGAGGGTATTTTATCGCAAAGCCCCTTGACCGCCCCGACCAAGATCAATGCGAGTTGCGCAGGTTGCCATACGCTCGATGGCCACGACCTGAAATATTTTAACTATTCCAATCTTTCGATACAAGCCCGCGCCCAGTTCCATGGTCTGACCTCCACGCAAGGCAAACAGATCGCCAGTTATATTCGGTCCCTGAACTTCCCTAATCCGGGTCGCCCGTGGAATCCTCCCTATCAACCCGCAGTCAACATCGACACCTTGCCGGTCTCATCCTGGGCAGCGGGAGGCGGTCTCGATGCCGTGCTCGCCGATGATCGCACCGCCTTGAATTGCGTTTTTCCCAATGGCATTTCGCCGAAGGGCAATGCCATCGGCATCTCGCAAACGCTTAATGTGCGCACGACGCCGACGGAGTACATGCTCCTCGATTGGAATCACTGGTTGCCCCGCATTCACCCGAAGGATGCGCCCACCGCCGACGGCCTGGGAACGACCTTCGTCAACTCCGCCGCCAATCATTTTTATAACGGGGAGGGAACCGCCAGCACAGCGATCATCATGCAAAGTTGCGCCAGTTGGATAAGCAGCGGCAATTGGGCAACCATCAACAGTGCCCTGTCCAATTGGGAGAATGACACGCAGAGTCTCGGCAATCCTCTGATCGGAAAATTTACCTCCAGTCCGCCAACGGGAACCGCCACCCTGGCCGATGAACTCTACGCACTCAAGCAATGGAAAGAGGTCAAGATGTGGGACGTGATGAGCACCTTCGGCCTTGAAGGCTACGGCCCACAGTTAGTCGGGAGCTCGTCGGAGCGCTCCACCTGGCCCCGCACCGGCGAAAGTTTTCTCACCTCGCCCAACCGCAATTTTATTCCTTGGAACGTCAATGATTTTAGCAACTCGCAAGCCGATTACGAGTATGTCAACAACGCCTGGTACGAATTGCAGTTCATCCTCAACGCGGGCAATCGTCTTCGCGCCGGCAACGCACCCATCGACTGGCCTTACATCCGCGGACGCGTCACTGATTTGCAAATTAATAGCGAAAACAACCAGCTTACCAGCGGTTGGCCGGAAGTAGCCCGCCTGGTGATGATGCTGGCGAAGGGGATGCAGCAAAATGACGGAACTGCCCAACTTCCCCCGACAAATTACACCAGCAACGGCTGGGCTCCCACCAATACGGGAGACCTCTCCATTCTGGTTTCGCCAAGCTATGCCAATTTGTGGACCCAGGTAACCGCCAGTCAAAAACGTCAGGTGCTCAATGCGCTGCTCAAGATTTGGCTGGCCAAGTGCAAACAATACACTGTCGCGCAGTATTATCAGGATTACAACCAGGTCGATGGCCCGGTTGGCCCCATCACACAGCCCGATGGCACGACGACAAACGCATGGTCGACCGAAGTTCATACCGCCAATATCAACGGCGGTTTCATCCTTGATAAGGTCTTTTGCATGATACCCCTCATGCGGACCGCAGGTGTAGACAATCGGCTTCTGAACGATCTTTGCGATTGGGCCGCCACGATCTGGCCGGCGGCGGGCAATGATTGGAATTCGCTCAAGACCACCATTACCTATCCAGATCTCCCCACCACGAACCTTGTCGGCCGGTGGACCTTTGACGAAGGCTTCGGCAGCAATGTCGTCGACTGGTCCGATGCCGGAATTTATACTGGAGTTCTCCAGGGAACGACTTTACCCACTTGGATTACCTCGGGGCAAAAAGTCGGTTACGGCGCCGTCGCCCTGACGTCTGCCCAAGCCAACCAGGTTTCCGTTCCGAATTGGCCGTCGCTTGGCCTGAACGGTCCCTTGAGCATTTCCGCCTGGGTCAAGTTCAACACCGTTCCCACAACCTCGACCCCGGCCGTACTCATCGCGAACACAAAGACCACTCCGACTGCTTCAACCGGCTTCCAATTCTCTTATGACCCGCGAAATTTCACGATAGATTTTTACGGCTCGAGCGGAAGCGTTGCGGTTGCCTCCTACCGGATTGCGGACACGAACTGGCATCAAATGACCGTGACTTTCGATGGAACCAACGTGCTGTTCTACATCGATATCAACGTAAATCCTCAACCTCTTACCATGGCAGTGGGCCACACCACGGCGGGAAGCATTGTTTCATCCTCCAATCCCCTGGCCATGGGTTCCGGCTTGGATGGACAGATGGACGATGTCCGGATCTATAACCGCGTCCTCAGTGCGTCAGAAATTTCCACGCTCAATAAGGTCAATCAATAAATCTTGGAATGAGTGATTTCAGACGATCAACCGGCAGGCGGCCTGCCATTTTTCGATATCGGTTTCACCCGACTCCTTCCGGAATGCGGCCTGATCGGTCGACTCGAAAAAGTGGGCCTTCTTCATGTCGGCCACCAGTTCGATCTGCTCACCGATTTTTTCGCGGACTTGGCCCTGTGACCGAGCGATAAAGCCCTGCGCGCCGGCAGCGAGATAAAGATAAGTCTCCGCACCGAGCGGTTCGACGACTTCGAGCCGGGCACGCAAAATATGCGCTGGATGGGGATTGACCAGCGTTGCGCGGGCGTCGAAATCTTCCGGACGCAGCCCCAGCACGATATTTTTGTTGGCCCAGGCGGCGAGCTTCGCTTCGTGTTCCAGATCGACCGGCAGAAAGATCTCCCCATCATTTCTCGTTCCCTTGTCCGAGAAATAATGCCGGCCGCTTTTTTCCACCAATGTTCCCGCAAAGAAATTCATCGGGGGATTGCCAATGAACGCAGCGACGTACATGTTGGCCGGGCGGTTATAGATTTCGAGCGGCTCAGCCACCTGCTGAATACGTCCATCTTTCATCAGGCAAATCCGGTCGCCCATGGTCATCGCCTCGACCTGGTCGTGCGTGACATAGATCATCGTGGTCGTGAGCCGTTGGTGAAGCTTGGATATCTCGGTGCGCATTTGCACGCGCATCTTCGCGTCGAGATTCGACAGGGGCTCGTCGAAGAGAAACACCTTCGGCTTCCGCACGATGGCGCGTCCCAGCGCGACCCGCTGCCGCTGTCCCCCGGAAAGCGCCTTGGGCTTGCGATTGAGCATCTCCGGGCTCAGCCCAAGAATTTGCGCGGCATCGCCCACGCGCTTTTCGATTTCCGCCCTGGGATAATTCCGCAACTGAAGACCGAATGCCATGTTCTTGTAGACCGTCATATGCGGATAAAGCGCGTAATTCTGGAAGACCATCGCGATGTCGCGGTCTTTGGGCGGCACGTCGTTCACCTTACGGCCATCGATGGAGATCGTGCCCTGGCTGATCTCCTCCAGTCCGGCGATCATCCGCAATGTGGTCGACTTTCCACAACCGGACGGCCCAACGAAGACCATGAATTCCTCGCTTTCAATCGTAAGGTTAATGTTTTCGACCGCCGTAACCTGACAACCTTTCTCGCCGCCATAGGTTTTGTAGAGGCCTTCGAGAATGACTTTGGACATATCGGTTGGTAATCCGTTTAGGGCAAATACTTCTTTGCGAGTTGGCCATTGCGGTGCGCGCATTCGCCGCTGGCGATGGAATGGTACTCGGTGATCTGGGGATAAAGTGGATCGTGGAGTGGCCCGCTCCATCGGTCCGAGGTGCCAATCCAGCCAGGATCGCGCTCCTCTTCCCCCAGTTGCCGTGCTTCATATTGAATTAGTTCGGTGGAAGGCTCCCAGCCGACGAGATATGGACTCGAACGCATCATGCTTTCAACTCGGTAAATAATCTTATTGTCCCGGTGTCGCCGGCTTGGACGGCGGTATCACGATTTTCGTGATAGGTCCCTTGGCTTTGGGCAGGAGGATTGAGACGGTTTGCTGGGGAACGATTCCCTTGTCGTCGGGCAAAGGTGGAGGTGGCATGGGAAATTGCACCGTCATGATGGTCGCCTCACGCGGGAGCAAGGTCGTCATAATGACGCTGGGACGATACCCGGAGGCGGCCTTATCGGGCGTAAGCATGGCGTATTTCTCCTGAGTTCGTTCGTCGATCATGGTCGAGCCTTCCAGGGAAAACGGGCCAGGCCCGAATCCCATTTTCTTTTCTTCGGGGGTAGCTGTGGGGGGGACGACCGGCGGCTCCCCAATTAATGTCGCTCCACGTGCGTTGGGGCTGGCCAGCAAACGGATGACAACGACCAATCGATTTCCATCAATGCGGTCCACTTCCAAGACCTGCATCTTGACGTCAGGCCATGTGCTGTCCACTTCGCGCAGATCAGGCAATGACGGCGATGCGTCCGACACTCGCAATGACAACGTCATCAGGCCCAGAATTAAAAAGGTGCGCTTCAACATTTGCTGGACTCCTCAGTTTCGAATTTCCTCGGCATAAATGACGCGATAGAAATAGCGAGGGTTCGACGGATTATTCGTGGTGTCGCTGATATCATCATACGATCCTGCGACCCCATCCGCGCCGGTACTCGTGGCATTGCCTACTCCTCCGTCCACGCCCAGATCAAGATACCGTTCAACAACAAAGTGGTAACGTGCGGTTCCCGTGATCTGATCTCCAGCTTCATAAATGCCCTGGTTCGCCGGGTTGTTGTTGCTCTTGGATTTTGCTATGGATTCGCCCTCCACCCAAATCGAGAACACGTTACTCTGCGTCGTCAAGTTCCCCACGATTTGCCGGACGAGATCATTACGTGTCGGATTATAATGCGTGCCGTCGCTGGGGAAATTCGTTGCCATGGCAGGAATATTGCATATTTCCGCCGGCTCCCGCAGCGGCCCATACGTCCCGATATAGCTCGCAATGGCCTGGGAAAGACCAGCGTCATCGACAATCGTTCCACCCGTAAAGGTGGGCGCATTCGTGGTAGCCGTGGCGGCGGAGGTCCCTGTGGCAATGCTCTGGTTGATCGCAATGTTATGCAACAAAGCCTGCATCGGCAGGGTGCGAACAAGACCCGGGACAGGCGTGTTAACATTGGTTGTATAGAGGACAGAGCCATTGGGATTGATCCGACCGGGAGTGGAACCACCCCACGTTCCATAATTGTACATGTTGGTGGGATTGCCAGCGTACAAGGCCCCCGCAGTCCAGACGCCGCTCGAATTATAGTAACCGTAAGGACCGTTATAGGGGAGTAAGGTGGACGGCACTGTAACGAGATCGAGGAAGGCCCAGTCCGGGTAATAGTACGAGGCTGTTCGGTAGGAGGTGATCGGCCCGGTTTGTGGAGCATCGGTATTGTTCAAGGCGTTGAAATTCAGGCATCGAAAAGGCGTGCCGTGTTGCGTGTTAAGCGCCCCGGTTTCGTCATCGGGAATGATTCCGGTCCGGAGGTAATTGAAGTACCCGACATTGGGAAAGCGCGCGCTTCGCGGAATTTTGGGATCAAGCGGAGGCATCCAAAACGAATCCGGATCCTTGTAGCCAGAGGTGGTCGACGCAGCGTTTTGACCATTGTAATAGGCGGCGTAACCTCCGCTCCCGCCATGGTTGGCACTGACGGTCGGCAGGCCCGATCCCGCACCGCCCATGGTGTTGGGCGGAGAATTTCCTGCGCCAAAGTTTGTCTGCCAGTCTCCGGGAAATTTATTTACCAGCGGATCCGCCACCTCCGCATGATACCAGCCATAAGTGGCGGAAGCTGCAGATGAGGGAACGGTCATGCTGGGAAAGCCCACGGGAATGAGGTCATTAGTGATGCGGTCCCTCACCGTCTCAGTCAAATTATATCCCGTCTGGGCCTGATTGCCCATGCGTGTCGCCACGATGGAGTTGGTCCAAGCGAGGTACGTTAATCTTTCTCCGCCCGCGCCTGCCGCATAGTAATCGCTCCAACCCACGTTGGTATTACCGCTGTTTGCCAACGGAAACGCTCCCCTGGTTCCCGCGTCAAACGGAGTCGGATCAGGATCACCCGCCGGAGATCTCGTGTAACCCGTGACCGACACTCCGCCCCAAAATGTAACCGTGGAAGCTGAAGGCGACATCTTGTAAGCCGTGGAGGCGGCGTTATTATTAATCACGCGATATTGTCCGGGTAACCAGGGGGTCACCGCTGTTCCGTTGAAGGCGGCCGAAGCAGACAGATATCCCATTCGCAGCATGGGATAAGTCTGAGTAGCCACCGGACCGGTTCCCAGATACTGCCCCGCTGCATTGGTCGCCCATGGATGATACGCGGCGGCCCGGATTTGGTCGGGATCAAGATAATTGGTGCTTGGCCCGGGCGCGTTGCCCATCATGTCAATTCCAGCATTATTCTGTAAGAGCGTGTCTCCCCAGTAGCCCAAGGGTTGCGTGCCTCCGTAGGGCTGGGCCGAACTGCGTCCGATAAAGGCGTAATTTGTACTATATAATGGAGTTGGAATTGAGGAGTTCCCATTGGGGTTGGGCAAATCATAGACGTTCAAATTTCCGTTATAATTGTTGGGGCCACCGCCCAGCTCATAAGCATCATTATTTTCAACGACGGCGCTTGGCATCTGGCTGTTGATATTGAATAGATCCACCCCGCCGAATCCCGCCGGAAGATAGAACTCCACAAACACGGACATCATCACCGTCGGCGGGGTATAGCCAATCGAACCTATCGTACCATTGGGTCCAGCCACCGTCGCCTGCATGAGGATTTCATTAACCTTCGCTGTTCGTCCCGCACCCGGAACCAACTGATGGCTGAGGAAGCCAAAATAATCGTCGGGGACAGTAAAAGTGGTGCCATTGGAATTCAACTGCGTGGAGCCTTCGCTGGGCAATTCCGGCAATGTTGACTTCCCCGCCACATCGACAGCTTGAACGACGAGCGAATCGAGTTGCCGGAGCGAATATTTACCCAGGAAACCCGAGGTTCCCGAACTGGTCGTGCTACTCGTGCTCGACAGGGGCATCGAGGGAAAGGGGAACACCGGCCAGGTTATCGGCTTGTAGACGCTGTTGGTGCCGCTCAGGTACAACGACAAAGTGGATATGGCATAGCCTTCCCGATTCCCCTGAAAGGCCTGGGCTCCGTAACTATCACCGTTAAAATAGCCCCACTCCTGAGAAAGCATCAGGGGCCGCCAGCGAGTTCCAACACCGGGTTGCGTGCCGAGTGGTCCCTTCGAAATGAATCCCGGTAGCTGATTGGGCGCGGGATAGATTTCCGTCAGGGACTGGCCGGTAATCCCGTTCGTGCGCAGGTAACCGGGCACGGGATTACCAACCGCTTGCGGAGCATAGACGGCAGGGGCAAGGCTGATTTTCGGCTCCCCGAAGAGGTTCAGTTCGGGAGAACGGCTCCAGGTGGTGAGGCTGAAAAGATTCGTGCTGTAGAGATCGGACGTGGCACTGGACGCCCGAAGGATTTCGTGTGGGGAATTGTAGCCGGTGGTCCGGGCAACGTACACAATGTTGCTCGCCATCGCGGCACTGAGATTGGCTCCGCCCTGCTGCAGGACGCGCAGATCGACCTCGCTCGGCGTGCCGAGACCGAGCGAATTCGTGGTGTATTTCAGTGTCCCGTCCGCGGTGTTAAGGTTGATCTTGGCATTTTCGTCGTCCACCCAGAAGGCATAGCGACCGATGATTGGATTGAGGGAGCTGGCCGTGGTGTTGGCCGGGTTTTTCAGCACGTTCACCCAGTAAACGGAGAGGCTCCTGGTATTGCCAAGGATGGGATATGTACCGTCACCGGCCTGGGCATTGAGGTTCACCACGGCTGACGAACCGTTCGGGTCAATAGAAAAAAGTGGATAATTGGTCAGCGGCGCGGCCTGGCTGTAAGACCAGCGCGTCAGGACGCCGGGCGAGATCGACCAGTAATAGGTCGGCGCAGCGTTGGTAAAGTTATTGAAGGGATCGTCCCAATTGCCAATCGCCAAACGCAGCTGCGCCACGGCGCAATTCAGCCCCAGCCGGGTCAAGGCACGCGCCCTCTCGTTTTCGTAGTTGCGGCGCGAGGCCGACATCTGCCATGTCATCGTACCAAGAAACGCGATGGCGATGATGGTCATCAGCGAAAGCAAGAGCAGCGTGATAATCAGCGCCATCCCGGAGCGCCCGCCGGAGTGAGTGAAAAGATGGCGGGGCGGCGTCTTCATCGGGGGCCACTGGGCAGGTCGACGGTGGTGGTTTGGATCTCCGCGCCTTTTTGAATGGCGGGCGGCAGGCTGTTATAGAAAGTCTGGATATCGGCCCAGAAATTCCCCGTGAGCGACGAGGCAGCCGGCTTTTCGGTTCCGGTCAGCCGCTTGGCCGTGCGTGAATCAATGACCATAATCGCAACCTGCACGGATGCGGGAAGAACCGGGGCCATGTTTGTACTGGCCAGGGCGGGATAGGCCGAATTGGTGTAGGCGTAACTGAGCCGTGAGTTAAAATTCTCGCCCGACAGTCCACCCGTTTGCTGGATGGGATTTCCCTGTGGGTCAAGCGCCTGGATCCATAGCCCAATCACGTTGTCAGCCAGCAGCCCGACATAACCGGAAGCAGCGGTGGCCGAGGCATTGTTGGTAAGAATGTTATCGTTCATCCAACTCGAGGGATTGGAATAAATCGAGTAGTAGCTGCTGGAAGAAGGATTGATCAGCAACCGGGTGAGCGAAGGCCTTCCCTCAACCCACTGAACGAAGTAGCCGATGACCGCAAGGTTGCCGTTGGTCGATCCATCCGTGGCCACCGGGGCCTGCCAGAAGATGGCCTGCGGCAGTTCATACGCCGCGCTAACGCCACTGGGATTGATGACAAATTGAAGGCTGTTCGTATTGGATCGGCTCGAGGGCAGCGCGGCCTGCCGCAAATCGCGCGCCATCCGATCGAGGACGGACTGACCGGCAGTACGGCGTTCGTTGCGCGACTGGCCGAACTGCCAAGTGGACATGAAAGACGTCGTCATTCCCAGCAACACGACGGAAATGATCGAGACAATCGCGATGGCCACGAGCATCTCCACAAGCGTGAACGACGATAAGATGCCTTGGCCCGCCCTCCGTCCGTGCCGGCGGCTATTCATAGTTGAGAGTGGAAGTGATGATGACATTCGTGTTGGTGAACTGAGGCTTGGGCCAACGAATGCTCAATTGAATCTGCATGACATTACTCAAGCTCCACGTCTGCGGATTGGCATTGGTGACGTTGCATTGGTAATAGGCGGCGGCGCTGTTCGTGGGCAGGCCTTCATAAGTGAAGTAATAGACCGCATTGGTCGTGGCGCAGTTGGTGGACACCGTGAAAGGCTGGCTGTTGAATTTTGCCAGGACATTGCCGGCAAGATTCGAGAGACGAGAATAGTTGTCTGTCTGTTGGACCAACTGTGAAGCGTAGGCCATGATGCCGAGCACGGAAACGAGAACAAACGCAATCACCGCAATGGCAATCATCACTTCCACCAAGGTAAAGCTTCCTAGCGTGGAGCGACGGACCGGTCCCGGGCGTCTTTTAATGTCACACATCGTATCCTATAGACAAAGGCTCCCAATTGATCCCACAGCATATCTAAGGCCGCTCGATTTTGGTCATGCCCGTGTTGCTGACCACGACCAAGTCGTAATAGCTGACCGGTTTCCCGGAGACGGTCGAACCCTGATAGGTGAATACTCCAGTGGAAGGATCGACCGTACCCGTTATCAGGCGAAGACAGAGCGCCGAATTCTGGCCTCCCGTCAAGGTGCCATCTGGTTGATAGCATTCATACGCCACCACGCCCGCCGCCGTAAGATCAAGGGTCTGGTCGTGATAACGAAAGCTGGTCGGAAGAGGCTGGGGCAGCGAAAGGCTGCTGGTATTGGAAATGAACGTGTCGTTGGCCTGTCCACTCTCGAACACAACCCCCGATCCGAGGGAACGCCACGGCGTGATTGCAGTCCATGAGCCGAAGGAACCGTCGTCCTGTCGCGTCAATTCCAAGAGGCAGTACGAGGAATAGGCCCCCGCGCCCTGCGTTTTGATAAGGACCAGCACGTAGGCATTCTTTGCCATCGCGTCCTGCCGCGCCATGGCAAAGACATCGACCATCTGATTCCCCGAGGATGTCAGCGCCTCGGAACGAATCACCGAGACGGACGCAACCGTGACCACGGTCAAAACCGACATGATCGCCAGTACCACCAGCGTTTCCACCAAGGAGAAACCGCGTTTGAATGAAGGCGCCGAGATCATGGGGAAAAATTAGCTTAAAAAACTTCTGTTGTAAATGTAATTTGCTAAATAAGATTCAATTGTATGTTTTTTGCTAAGATGCTAGCTTTCTGGCATTCCGTGACGAATTCGTAAATCCTTATTTGTGCATCTTCCTGCTCCAACTATTATTTCAGCTCCAGCTGTTTGCATCCCTCCAACGCGGATTAAGATCGGTATCGTAGGGTTGAACTTCGGTCGTACAATCGTCGATGACCTCTTAGATCCTGCGATCTCCCCTTATTTTGAGGTAGTAGCTCTCTGCGACCAAGATGAATCCACTCTCCAAAATGTTTGCCCAAATAAACAACTCGTCCGCTATTGCCATCTTGATGAGCTTCTAGCTGACGACCAAGTTGAGGCCATCGGCCTTTTCACCGGTCCCATCCGCCGCGCGGAGTTGATCCGCAAAATCATCCGCGCGGGACGGCATGTCATCACTACCAAGCCTTTGGAGCTTGATCCCGAGGCAATGCTTCATGTTTTAAAGGAGGCACGAAAACTGGGCCGCATCGTTCACTCCAATTCCCCGGGGCCGCTCCCTACCCCGGACTTGAAAGTCATTCAGCAGTGGAGTCGGCAATACGAGCTCGGTCGTCAAGTGGGAGCACATGCGGACGTGTGGAGCTCCTACCGTGAAGCGGCGGATGGCACTTGGTACGACGATCCGTTGCGCTGTCCCGCCGCACCGATCTATCGGTTGGGCATTTATCTCGTGAATGATCTCGTGCGTTTATTCGGGAAGATCGAAAGGGTTCACCTGATGGAATCGCGCATTTTCACAAACCGTCCCACAGCCGACAATTGTCATTTGAGTCTGCTCTTCGAAAATAAAGCGATCGCAAGCCTTTATGCCTCCTTTTGTGTCGGCGATGGAGACCAGTACCGCAACGGTCTCACCCTCAACTATGAGAATGGGACGATCTACCGCAATACCGGACCAGCCTGGGCAGGAGCTGGCTCCGGTCATAGTCATTTGGCATTGGTTACGCGCCACCTGGGACAGCCCCAGGTTATCGCACGCGCAGAAGTCGCCCATAGCAGCGGCAGCTATCAATGGGATTATTTTCACCGCGCGATTCGAGGGGAAAGGGATCCCGAAGAATTAAGCCCCGAGGAAATGGTGGAGGGAATCCGGGCCATTCAGGCCATGTCTGCACCGGGCGTAAAGTCCTCGTGAAGTGCCGAAGCAAGTCCCCTTCAGAGTAGATTGCGATGATGGAATTATGGCGTGCAACTTTCATTTAATTCCCGTGTTTGTATTTTTATTGCTTTCATTGATCGGCTTTTGACTATTTTTATTTGGAGCCCTTTTACGAGATGTTTGACCATGGTGATGCCTCGCAGCAGCCTCATACCCCTCCTAATGACCGCGTCGCTGTTGGGCGGACGGCTTTCGGCAGTTCCGATTCACGTGCTCTGGCCCGATGGTGCGGGGACTTATTCCATTCGGACAGCCACCCCGAAAAATTTTCAGCAGGGCACGACCTATGAGCTTGGCGAGAACGAACAGGCGACACTTTATGGTCCCGGTTTCTCGGTCAGCTTCGCGGCAGAGAAGGGGCATATTCAGATTCCGGTAGATTACGAAGCCTCCAATCCTGGTGTACATTTCGACCCGAAAACCAACACGTTTTCCTTTGCGACTTTTCCGGTTCGGGTCGCCGTTAAGGATTTCTCCGATGCGGTTGCCCTAGACGCGAAGCCCCTCGGCCTCACAGACACTTCCGTCAACCTCATCGCGGGCCGTCACGTTCTTGATTATGGCAAAAACCGCCTCCCGTTCGATGTGCAGGCCGATGGCTACGTATTGCTGCTTGGCGATATCCATGGAATCTCTGCACGGGGACCAGTCATCACGGTACAAGGTACTGTGAGCAATGAGGTTGCCATGCCCCCTGCCCCCCGGCAGGCCGGGAAAGATCAGGAATTGCACGACCGTGTGTTGGATGCCAGTGAAAAGGCACGGTGGAAGACGGATTTTCCTCTCGCCGAAAAGTTAGGCCTCTGGAATTTCGCCGAACAGCAGATCAGCTATCCGGTCGCCATTCCCGCCGAGATCGAAACCGGCAGCCTCGCGTTGCTCGCCTTTACGGATTCCACCGTTCGCGTGGTCTCTTTCCAGTTTGGGGGAAACCGCTCCACGATTTTCTTTCGTACCGACCTCCCGAGAAACGCGCATCGCTTATTCCGGCTGGTTTCCTCCTTCGACACCAAGGAGATTCCCGCAGCGATCCCGAATCCCCCCGCCTTGACAGCAACGGTAGATCTCCACGAGGCCCTATTGGACAACGGCCTCCTCACGCTGAAAGTGCCCGCAGGCCACCGGGATTTTCCGGGCGGAAAGTCGCTCGCAGAGGTTCCTGCCCCGATCCTCAGTGCGTCCCGCGAGGGCCACCCGGAGGCAGTTCGCGAAACTTTCGCGGCGCCAGGTTCGCTTAAAGTTGCCGCCATGGATGCAAAGATGATCGAAAGCGGTCCGGTTTTCGCCAAGTACCAGATCACTTACCTGCTCCAAGGTGAAAAATCCTATTCAACGATGCTGGAGTTACGTGCTGGGGAGTCGCATGTCGCCATTTCCGAATCGGTGCAGGGCTTCACCCCGAACGACCAAGCCTTCCTGCATCTCGATTACGGAAAGGGCCTGCTCGATCCCAACCGGCGGTTGGTGGCGGGTATCGGCGCCGGAACCGACCATGGTTATGATCGCTATAGCGGCGCGTATGACCGTCACGCTTCGACCGATGATCGTTTCCGGCCCTGGATCCTGTCGTTTCGTTGGCTGGATTACGATCCAAAACTCGACAACTCAAAAGTTCCCTTTCTCGATTTCCGCCTCGGCCTGTTCATTCCCAATACACTCGGCGTCGTCCACGCCGCCACGTTTTTCCGCGACAGCGGCCCCGATGCATTGCTCCTGGCAATCGACCGGCCCGAGGAATGGAAAACTTACGACCGCTGGCTCTGGACCGATTACCGCTCAGCCGACAACCTACGCTTTTACATCGATCATGACCGCAAATACATGGCCACCGAGCTGGCCGGTAAAAAGCGTTCCTGGGCTCTGGGGGTCATCCCGCGGAGCGACGTGGTGATGCGTGCGATGGACAAGGTCCCGGCCGGGCCGGAGGTCTGGCTCTCCACCCAACTCGGCATCTGGAACCTGCAGGCACAAAAAGATCGTCAGGTGGAATGGGACGAAAAGCTTGATACGCCTCCGCCACCAAACGCCGCCATGTCCAACGAGACACCGCCGAAAACTCCAGTGCCGATGACCTATGATGAATACGTGGCCAGATACCTCGATAAATACGTCGTGCGCGACATGGTCAATTTCGGGCCCTTCTTCGGATATCTCAACGGTCGCAGTTTCCCGGTATATTATGACGCCTACCTTCGCAGCCGCGCCGCGTGGACGCCGGAACAGCGCGAACGTATCCGTCAAATCCTTGTGTTTCTCACCGATTATAACGACGGCGACGATTATCAGCCTTCTCACAGCATGCTGGGGGGGCATCCCAACTTCGAGAATGATGCGAAACAAAATGTCGTCCTCGGCCTGGCCAGTTTTCCCCAACATCCCAAGGCCAAAGTCTGGCGCGATTCGTTCCTCGCTTATTTTGACGAGTTCCTCGACAAGTGCGAACGCAAGGATGTGCCTGAATTGAACACCAAAGGCGGGCGCTGGACGGAAAATATCGCCTGCTATTGGGGTCAGTCGATGATCGGTATTCTCAACTCCCAGCGGGCGTTGAAGTCTTACGACGGGACCACATTGGCGAACAATCCGCGTCTCCGCGAGCTCATTCACTGGATGCGCGATGCCATGATGTCACCGCACGATGGGCAGCGGATGGTTCCTCCGGAGGGGGCCCATTCCTATTCCTTCCATCCGGGAAGTGTTGCCTGGAAAAGCCTCTTCGAACTCAGCGCCGAACTTGCAACGGTCGATCCGCGGCTCGCCCAAGATATGCATTGGATCGAAACAGGCGGGAAGGAAGGCGTAACGCCTGATGTCCGTTCCGCGCTCTATACTGATTATGGCGTGGTTTTTCATTACGACTTTGGCGGCGCGCACGAAAGCTACGCGCACCTGCAGGACATCAACGGTATGAGTTATCGCTGGGGTTATGCCGGCCCCCTTTGCCAGGCCGGGCTTGTCTATTACGGAGCAAAAAACAAAGTCTGGAGTTACAACGGCGGCGAAGCCGATGGCGACGACTTCGACTGGGAAAAGGTGACGGCCCTCACGGTCAATGGCCATGGCCTGAGTGCCGGATCGACCGACCAACTTCTCTATGACTTCGACTTCGCGCAGTTCTATCGCCAGCCAGGCCAAAAGGATGATGCTTACCGCGCCCGCGCGCTTATGCTGGTGCGTGACGATTATCTTGTCGTTTCCGACGAGATGAAATCGCCCGAGACTTCAGCCACTTTCCGCTGGGTCAACCTTTTCGACCTGCCCGAAATTTATCAACTCAAGCCGGGGGCCAAGATGGAAGAATCGACCTTCGCCGACAATGTGCGCCTCCGACCGGGCGAAACGGAGCGGATGTACAAACGCCGCATTTTTTCCGGCCAGGGTGATTTTCTCACCCTTGTCGCTCCGGCCCCGGTCACCGCAACGGCGACGCCCTACGGCGCCACCGTGATGAATGGCGAATACATCTTCGCTTCGCAGAAATCGAAGGAAATCAAACAGGGCCAGGTGGTTTTCTCGGGGACTTATGGTTACGCGCGCGCAAACCAATTGGCACTGTTCCAGGGAACGAAGATCGGTCTCGAAGGTTTCAGCCTGATGCGGGAGGGCGGCGACTTCGGCATAAGCGCAGTTGCGGAACCCGGCAAGATTATAGGACGAATTGTCGGGCGCAGCGGTGGAAAAGTATTCATCGTTCCGCCGGGGGGACAAGACAAGACGAAGGCCTCTGTCGCCATTGCCGGCCAGCCTGTTCCCCATACAATTGAACGGGGCGCCATCGCTTTTCCTGTGGAAATCACCCAGCGGGAGGGACTCAAAAATTATGAAATCGTTTTTTGAGAAAACCGGCAAGGCACTTCTTCTCCTGCTGGCGGCCTTTTCCCTCCAGGGCGGAAAGGTCTTCGCCGACGCTGCCTCGCCCAACCCAGTGGTGGAGGTGACCTTCATGGTTTCGCCGGCCGACACCGTGCGGCCAACCTGGCAGAAACTCAGCAACGAATTCAACCGCTCCCATCCCAACATTCGATTTCGCATTCTCTGGAGCGACATCCGGCCCAAGCTGAATCTTTTGACCGTTGCCGGCGCCCTGCCCGATTTGATCGCCCTCGCCGACATCAATCTTATCGCTCTTCACGGTAAGTTGATTGATCTTGACCCCTACTTCAATTCGCTCGCCGACGAGAAAATACCATATTATCCGTCGCTGTTGCAAAATTGCCGGTATGAAGGGACGCTGAAAATGATCCCGGTGCGCTACAACGTCCCGTTTATTTTCTATCGACCGGATCTTTTTCGCAAAGCGGGCCTACCCGAACCATCACGGGATTGGACCTGGGACGACTACCGACGGGACGCCAAAGCGTTGACCAAATTTAATCCCGACGGCTCCATTGCCCTCTACGGCACCAACGTCCAGACCGTCTGGTGGGTCGAATGGCTCGGCCTCATTCGCCAGGCGGGGGGCGATGTGCTCAGCTCCGACGGTCAGTTGAAAGTCAATTCGAACGCCACCTTCCAGGCCGTCCAGTTCATGCACGACCTCATCTATGTCGACCACAGTGCACCGCGACCGCGCGATGCCCCCCCGAATGGCTTCGAGAACGGCAGAATTGCCATTTACTACGGGGGCCATGTGACAGAACTCGGGCCGCTGCGAGACACGGCCAGCTTTGATTGGGACATCGCCCCATTGCCCGCGGGACCCGCCGGACGCGCGACCGGCGAGCTCGCCGTGGAAGGCCTTGGCATTTCCACCCAATGCAAGCATCCCCAGGCCGCCTTTGAGGTGCTTCGCTTTCTCCAGCGCAAGGACATCGCGTTGGCGCTGGCCCAGGGTGGAATGATCCCGCCCGCTCGCCGCGATATCGCCGCGGAAACAATCCTCGCGGGCACACCGGAAACACGCACGGTTCGTCCGCTTCACGCCGAAGTCCTGATCGACTCCCTCGCGTTCGCGCAATCGATTCCCAAGCTGAAAGAGTTTGGGCCCGTCTCGACTGTGATTAACGACCAGATTAACCATGTCCTGAATGATCCCGACAATTCGTCATTGGCCGTTTTACCGGCGCAACTCGAATCGGTCTCCCGGCTGCAACTTGATCTGCAGAAAACCAAGCCCGCCGCCAATCCACTCTTCTTTTTCGGGCAAATTATCCTGTTGGCCGGGGCGGCATTTTGGTGCCTTCGGCGTCTCTGGAGGAGAATGAAAGAGACTGCCGAGGAGCGGGCGGGCCAGAAGTACTTTTTCCTGTTCGCGGCACCCTGCATCGTGGGCCTCAGCATCTTCACCATCTGGCCGTTGCTGCTCAGCTTCTGGTGGGCGCAAACCGATTACAATCTTGTCGATCCACCCCAGTACGTGGGGCTTGCCCAATACCGCGCGCTCCTTTGCCAAGACCCGGAGTTCTGGCATTCGCTGAAGCTGTCGCTGATTTACGCGTTGTTCGCTGTGCCTCTTGGTCTGCTCGTGGCGCTGGGCTCGGCATTGCTTCTCAATCAAAACCTCCGCCAAGTCGGCCTCTTTCGCGTGCTGTTTTATCTCCCCAGCATTTTGCCGGTGGCGGCCAGCAGCATGATGTGGATATGGCTTTTGAATCCGCAGTACGGCATCGTCAACCACCTGCTTGGATTCATCGGTCTGCCCGGGCCAGGCTGGCTCCAAGACCCCCATTGGGCCCTCCCGTCGCTCGTGCTGATTTCGCTGTGGGGTTTCGGCGGTCCCATGCTGATTTTCCTGGCCGGACTGAAGAATATCCCCGATTCGCTCTACGAAGCGGCCGAGATCGATGGCGCGGGCGCCTTCTCCCGTTTCTGGCACATCACGCTTCCCAGCCTCTCACCTGTCATGTTTTTCAACCTGACCATGGGCTGCATCGGTGCGTTGCAAGTCTTCGACATCGCCTACATCGTCAGCACGGCCAATGGCGGCGACGAGGCGGCAGGCGGCCCCGAAAGATCGACTGACTTTTACATCCTATATCTCTACCTGAAATCGTTCTCCCGGCTCGAAATCGGGTCAGGCTCGGCCATGGCCTGGCTCTTCTTCCTCATCATCCTGATGATCACTGGAGTCAACTTCTGGGCACGACGTTACTGGCTTGCACCGGAGGACGAACGGGCATGAAGAAATATTCCGCAATTAACTATACGCCGCTGGTGTTGATCAGCCTGCTCACGCTGCTCCCGCTGGTCTTCATGCTCATTACCAGCCTGAAAACCTATCCGGAGACAATGGAGATCCCACCCAGCCTTCTGCCCAAGAGGTTCCAGTGGGAAAACTACATCGAGATCTTCCATCGCTTCCCATTCTGGCGGTATCTTTTTAACACGGTCATTATCGCCTTCAGCCAGGTCGCCGGCAGCCTGATCAGCACGGCGATCGTGGCCTGGGGGTTTGCCCGCTACCCGGGCCGCTGGAACAACCTCCTCTTTGGAGTGCTGCTGGGAACAATGATGATCCCGGCCCAAATCACCGCCATTCCGGTCTTCGCAATGTTCGTCAAACTGGGCTTTTACAACACGTATGTACCCCTGATCGCACCGGCATGGCTGGGGTGCAATGCGTTTGGAATTTTTTTACTGAAGCAATTCTTCCAGAAAATTCCCAAGGACCTGCTCGACGCCGCGCGCATCGATGGCGCAAATGAGTGGCAGGTTTTTCGACTGATCGCCCTGCCACTTTGCAAACCGATTCTCTGGACGCTGGCGGTCTTCACGCTGATCGCTTCGTGGAACAACTATTTCAGCCCGCTCATCTACCTCAATGATGAGCGCCTCTATCCGATCAGCCTTGGCCTCACTTATTTTAAACAGGCCAGTCAGGACGTGGCAGCGGGCAGCTCGGGCACGCAGTGGCAACTCGTAATGGCCGCGGCGTTGGTTACCCTCATTCCCGTGGTGACCTTGTTCTTCATGGCCCAGCGCAGTTTCATTAACAGCGTGATGTCGAGCGCGCTGAAGGAATAACCGCCATGAAATATCCCTCCCTACTTTTATTCATCGTCCTCGCGATCATGCCCGCCCGCGCGGAAGATTCACCCCTCATTCTGTACGCCGAAGAGGGAACCTACGGTATGATCAACCGTCCGTGGCCCGAAGCAGCACAACCGGCTTCAATTGAGTTAACCGTGATGTGGAAGCCTTCCTCAGCAGCGAAAATCCGGCTGAGCTCGTGCGATATTTTTGACCAGCCAATTCCCTGGTCACAAACTGTTTCCTTCACTGCTTCAACCCAAGGACCGCGCGTGCAAAAAATTCCATTTCCCGGTCACTTCGGTTTTTATGTCATCACGGCCAAGGCAGAAGACTCGCACTTGGGTGCCACCGCTTTACTCGAGTTAGGTGTCATTCCCCCTCCGCATTCGGGCCTGCGTCCCAATTCATTTTTTGCTTCCAATACCGCAGGGCTTAAGGCCGGACCCGATCTCGCCTTCCTGCACGCCATTGGCCTGAAGGTGGAGCGAACCCACTTTAATCCCGATGTAGCCTTTACCGAGGCCGAGTGGAAACAGCCTTCGACCGGCAAGGCCCTGCCGCTCAATTTTGAAAAGCTCGATAAGCTTTGGGCGGACACGAAAGCCGCGGATATTTGGGACCTTCCGGTGGTGGCTTATGCACTGGATGCCGCTTATGGCCGCACCAATCTCGCCCTCCAACTGGGCATGTGGGGTCCGCCGCGCAACAACGAGGAGTTCGTAAATACCTGGGAGGAAGTGTTGCGCCATTATCCCGAATTGGCCACCTATGAATTCTGGAATGAACCGTGGATCTTCGGCTGGACCTGGGCTGCTACTCCCCAGGACTACCGCGACCTTCAAAAGCAATGGTGCGAAATGGCCCTGCGTGTGAATCCCCAGTTACGCATTGTCGCCGGCAACAGCAGCATGTTCGTCCGGGACAACATCGCTCCGTTTCCCGACTGCTGGAAAGGACTGCTGCAAGGCACGACCCATCATCCATATGCGGCAACCGATCTTTCTTCCTACCGCGATGGTGAAAACCTGCGAGCTATCGACAGTGGGATGGAGGCGACACGCGAAATGGGTCTGAAGTACTATTACCTGACCGAAGGGGGCACAAATTTTTCCCTGCAAAAAAGCCCCGAGCGGTTGTCGCTTGAAAAAAGACAGCAGGAAATCCTCTCCATTCGTCGCGGCCTCAATTCCCCGGAGCAAAAAGCCTCGCCCGAAGCAATCGCGCTGGCCAAGGAGAATACCGACATTATCGCCAAGCTGGCCACCATGCCGGAGCCGGATGACAACCTCATAAATGCCGCCAAGGTCGTGGAGTATTATGTGAACGCCCAGCTTGATGGCGCCTTCATGGGCAACGCGCAATGGGAAATTGGTTATGGCCCGCGATGGACGCGCAGCAATACGTCCTTCGCCGTCATGACCCATCTGCTGGAAGATCGCCCCATTGTCTGCGATCTTTGGCCGGAACAGCAACTCATCACGGGAGCGATCTTTGCCGCGCCACGGTGGATCACCCCCGAAGTGCGGACGCTTCCACGGGCATCCGAACTAAGCGCGCGCTGGAACGTTCCACTTCCCGCAGACCGGGTGGATGACACGACCAAAGTGGCTGTGGTGTGGGCTTTGACAGGAGCCACGGCAGACACTCTTGACAGCGAAGGACGACTGGCCGTCGACCATGCCGACCATATTCGCGCATTCGATTTGACCGGCCGAGAGTTCGCGGCGAAGAGTTCCACCTTGACCGTTCCCTTCGGCCCAAATCCAGTTTATTTCACCACCGACCAGCTCAGTGTTATGGACCTACGCGACCGGCTCCAGCATGCAAAAATCGAGAATGTCGTCCCGGTAAATGCCTACGCGTTATCCCTTTCCCGACCCGCTGCCGAAAAGCAAGACCTCCTGGTGCGTCTCCAGAACCAACTTAACCGCGATCTTACCGGAAAACTCACCCTCACGCTTGTGGACAAAAATCAGGCCGTTTCCGCGCCCTTTTCGGTACCGACCGGAAAATTGACCGAGGTTAAACTGGCCTGGCCCGGTGTCGAACTCTCGCCAAAAAACGAATACGCCATTCGGCTCTCCGCCAAGGTCGATGACGACAAGTCCCTTCGGGAATTCAACAGATTGCAGACCCTCTCGGAAGCCCGTTTCGTTCCCCTCTCCATTACCGTCGATGGCTCACTTGACGATTGGAAAGGGTCAACGCCTGTACTAATTGAAAGCTCTGCATTGAAAACCGTCGTTGATTCGGCCAAGAATCTACTTAACCCTGGTGTTTACCATGATGACTCCCGGGCGAAAAATGCGGCCATCACCGCCCGGATCTATACCGCATATGACAAGGAGAACATTTATCTCGCGGTCGACGTCAAGGAACCCGGACTGAAATGCGACGCCGGTGCACCGGTCGTTAAAGGCCGCCTCGCGACCAAGATCACTCTTCCTTACCGCCGGGGAATGCCCGATGGGCTCGATCACATCACCAGTTGCGGCGATGTTTTCGAATTTGCTTTTGGCTTCCGTGACCGCATCCCCGGTCGAGGACGCCAAATGAGCGATCCCTACGCGTGGAAAGGAGACTTTTTCGACACCGACTATTGTTACGCCGCTAACGTCTCAACCGACGGCGATCAATTGACGCAACTGTGCGGCGCGGACACGAGCCGGCGGAACGGCTATCAGACCGATACCGTTCCCGGCATCGGTCCCGTCTCGGGCTCGAAAATAAAAATCACCCGCGACGAAACAAAAAAGGAAACGATCTACGAAATGTCGATTCCCCGCTCGCAAATTCCACTTTTCCGCCCGGAAGACAAAAAACTTCGTTTCGGCTTCATTCTCTACAACGATGAAAAACTCGGCGCAAATAATGGCCTGAGCTGGAGCGAAGCCGCCGGGGTCTTCGACTACTGGAAAACATTCGGATCATTCCCACCAAGTTGGACAAGCACACTTCCCTGCCAGACCTTTTTCGGAATCCAATTGCCATGAAATTTTCGTTCCTTATCGTCGCGTTCGTCATCCTTTTCAGGCTTATGGCCCCGGCGGCAGAGGATCCCGCGCCCCGACAGCCACCAACCACCTTCGGCATCGGTTTCACTAATGTTACGGACTCGTCGGCCCGGCTGGTTTTCACCACCAGCGAGCCCGTGAGATCGACCGTCGTGGTTTCCAGTCAGGGCAGGGAAATCACCCGCCTTCCGGATGAGACATACGATGAAATCCATGCCGTCAATCTTACCGACCTGACCAAGGGCGAGGAATACCAGGTCGTCGTCAACAGCGTCACTCATGACGGGAGGATTTCCACTTCTGAAATCGCCAACCTAAAGCCCGCCCTTCGCCCCGCATCAAACCCTGCCTGGCCCGGCTACACCATCTTTGGCACCAGCATTTCGGGACATAGCAATGCCGACCTTGATTTGCTGGCGGAAAGTGGTGTCGGTTTGGAACGCATTGAGGCTTCCTGGAGCGGGCTTTATCCTCACGATCACCAGCTCAATCGAGCCTATCTTGATCAACTGCTCCAGCAAATCGCGGACTTGAAGAAGCGCAACATCGAGCCGCTCGTTGTACTCGACTACTGCACGGCTTGGGCCAAACCTCTCACTGGCGCCACGATGACCTGGCGCAATCCCGCCTTCGGTCCACCGGATCGGCTGCAGGATTGGAATGAATACCTGCATACGGTGGTCAATGCCTTTCGCGGCTCGGTGAAATATTATGAGATTTGGAACGAACCCGATGCCGGTTACCTCGCGACAGGCAGCTATGTTGAGAGGCCTGGATTGCCAGCCCCGATCGGACGGCCTCCGTTTAAGGATAATTGGCACTATTGGCTCGGAGATCGTTTCGTGCCGATGATCGCCGAGGTACGGAGGGTAATGGATGAACTTCAGCCGGACGCCACGGTCATGAATGGAGGCTGGAATCGCGATTACGGCGGCCAACGCGGCGACCTGCTGCTTGAGTGTGGGGCCGGCCCTGATCTCAATGCCTATGCCTTTCACTGCTACGCATCCATGCCGATGTCTTTTGCCCGCTGGTATAGCGCCATCGACGGCGGGTTTCGGACCAATATCGACCGGATTTTCGACAAGCATCACGTCCGGATGCCGCTGGCCGTCACCGAATGGGGCTGGCCCGCCTGGGATGACCCGCAGCCCGGCAAGGGTTTCGTGAGTTTTACGGACGCCCAGAAATTTTTGGTGAAAAGCACCTTTTATTTTCTCGGCCAGCAACGTGTGGAAATTCTCAGCCAATTCTGCCTGGGAATCGGTCCAAGCACGCGCGACAAAGACCCGTCTTTTTATACCCTCGTGGACAGGGAACCTGATGGAAAATTGGTCAAGCGCCCCAGCTACGCCACCTTTCAATGGGTGGCGAAGACCTTCGGCAGCCGGCCTTATAGGTCCCTGCCCTTGAAGGTAACACCGTCCGATCAGGTAAAAGCGTATGCGATTCACCTGACCAATTCCGATGATACTTACCTCGCCGTGTGGCAGGATGGCGTGCCGGATGAGAAGGGGAATATTACAGCCCAACCCGCCCGCGAGGTGGAAGTCTCCATCCCCGACCTCTCGAACGGCTTCTTTGAAATCCAATCCATCGGCCTCGATGGGTCCCCTCGGGGAAGCGCAGAAACCACGACCAAGGCGTCCTTCCCGCTTAAAGTGACCTTGCCGGAAATTTCCGCCACGGAGGAATCTGGAATATACCTGGTCCGGATTAAGACTGCAAAAAAATGAACCTATGATGCCGGCGCAGCTTCATGTCTTCCCGTTCAGCCGTCGCGGCTCATGGATCAATCTTTACCGAAAAAGACCGGGCGGACTTTACGGCGGCGATCCCGCCGCGCCGCTAAGCCTGCGCATGACGGCCGGCACACTTTGGGAAGAGCCCGACATCTTCGATCTGAACTTGGAACGCGATGGATCGTACGTCGAATGGAAGCACACCATGGACCCGGGCATGCTCATCCTGCAAGAGAATGCAGGGCCCGGGCTCGTCTCCGCCGTGTTTCAGGATGCCTCTACCTTGCGGATCTGCGCCGAAAACATCACGGTATGCCTTGATTTAAGAAAGGGAAAAGCGTTACGGCTCGGGTCCCATGGCTGGGCCGTGCGCGCCGGTTCGTGTGGTTGGCTGCTCATTGCGCCCTATCTGGGAAATCTCGTCCGGGTGAAAGAAGGGGATCGCTGGTTGTTTCGGCTCGATGCGTCCTCCGATCCTGTCGAAATCCTGATTCATCACACCTCGAGCGCGGGGACCGTTCCAGCCCCGATTGGCTCGCAGGAAGACTGCGCCAATGCCTCCCGCTCCAGTTTCTCCTCATGGAAAAGGAATTCCCGCCCAATTCCTGACGAGTTTGAGGCATTGCGCAACCGGGAATTGTGGAACGTGTGGAACTTGGTCGTTGCACCACATGGGAATTTTCATCGTGAAACCATCCTCGTGTCGAAGGGCTACCTGATCGGTCTCTGGTCGTGGGACCACTGCTGGCATCTATTGGGTACGGCAGGAATCGATCCTGAGCTTGCGTGGAACAGCTTTATGGCGCTTTTCGACCATCAGGACGAGCATGGTGCTCTGCCCGATGTCATGTGCGCGAACCAACTCCTCTGGGGCATTCTTAAACCGCCCGTTCACGGCTGGATGCTCGGGCTGCTCGAGGAACGGCATGGCTGGTTTGGCGACCCTCATCGGCGGGAAATCTATCCGGCCCTCGCCAGGATGACTCACTTTTGGCTGCGCGAACGAGATGAGGACCACGATGGAATTCCTCATTATCTCGACGGTTGCGACAGCGGCTGGGACAACGCGACCGTCTTCGATCGGGGCTTTCCCATCGAAATGCCCGACCTCGCCACCTGGTTGATCCTCCAACAGGAGTGGCTGGCCCGGACCGCCCGGCAGCTCGGACTCGAAGCGGAAGCCCTTGCCTGGGATGAAGGCGCGAAAACCATGCTAGCGAAGATGCTTGATCATTTTTGGACCGGCCACCGGTTCGTTGCTCGAATGAGCAGTACTCACGAAGAAGTCGCCTCCGAGAGTCTGTTGTTGAAAATTCCCCTGCTCTTGGGTCATCGCCTGCCCCAAAGCGCTCGGCAGTGGTGCCTCGAAGGATTACTGGCCGGCGGTCGTTATCGCGCTCCCTTCGGCGTGTTGACGGAGCCTCGGGAAAGCCCTCTCTTCCAGGACGACGGCTACTGGCGCGGCCCCATGTGGCCCGTGGCGGTCTTCATTGTCGCCGAGGCCTTGAGGGTCAATGACCAGGAAGGGGAATCATCCGCCCTGATCCGGGACTACCTGCATCATGTCGCCCGCGTCGGCAATTTTGAGAATTATCGCGGCGACAACGGCCAAGGTGTACGCGATACTTCGATTGCGTGGACTTCGACCTGCGTGCTCTCGTTTTTGGACTCCGCGATTCCGCCACTTAAAGTCTAATGCCGGATGAGGCCTTTACGGTGGGAAGATTTTCGGGTCTTGCTGGCTCGGGAGGAGGCGCGGGCAAAAAGTTTGAGGACGTTCGCGCGGATGTTGCCAAATAAGTAAAGATTTTCGTGAATCGCTCTCCCTTTGTCGTCGAACAAGGTAGTCTCCACCGTAATACAATCCTTCGAGTCCATACGAAAAGGTGTTAACTGCAACAAGGGATGCGATTGGAGATAACCAGCGTCACACTTGCCCTGATAAAGATCGATAACCTTCTTTTTCTGCCCCAAAACCTTCACGTGGTAACGCCCGGTTAAACCATTGCGGTCATTACACGTCAGCCACAATTCACCGGTGAACGTGCATGGTCGAAGTTCCTCGTAGCGCAGACTAAGGATGCTGGGAGAAAAGGCGTTGGCCAGCACGTACCACGCATATTTTGCGCGCCCGTAATAATCGATGAGCGCGTTTCCGGCCAGTCCCGGCCATGGTTCATTGACGCCCCACCAGATTACCCCCGTGGTCACGGGTTGCTTGCGTCTCAGTTCTTCAATCATGAATCGCCCGCTTTCCGCTTGAAGATATTGGTTGAGTGCAACCAATTCGGAGAGTCGACGAATCGGCCCGAACACTTTCTCCGTTGACGGAATATCGAGCCACAGGTCGCGATGATGGTCCCAACATCCGTGGAAGGCGTGATGCAGGTTCCACGTCTCATCGTCAAAAGCCGGCAATCGTTCCGACGACTTCCCGGTAACTTCGCGAATGGTGTCGCGGTTGGCAATGGATGAAATGCTTGCCTCGGAATAAAGGTGCTGGTCGGCGGCGCGCCAATAGTCGTAGAACGTTTTGAATCCCCGATAACGATGATCTCCGATGCCGGGGTTCCAGTTCCAGATACCGTGGACTTCGCCTTCACCTTCCATCGGAGACGTGTTTTGGTAAAGACAGTGTGGCGCCTCTTCCGCCGTGACGCCTCCGAGAATCAAATGCAGCGGCTCGTCGTAACGCTTGACTGCGCCAGCCAGCCATTCACGCCCGGCGAAGGGCTTCCCGTCATTCACCGCGATGGATGCCAGTCGGGCGGCCTCCCTCAGATGCGGTTCATCCCGGTCGAGCATATGCCAATAGTGATAATTCTCGTTGCCGCCGCTGAAGATAAAAACGCTGGGATGGACACGCAAGCTGCGCACGATCTGACGTGCCTCGCTCTGTAATTGCCGCCGATAAGTTTCGGATTGGCCCATGCCACAAGCGATGGGAAACTCCTGGAAGACAAGCAGCCCCAATTCATCGCACCGTCGATAAAAATGCGCTTTCTCCCGCAATCCCCCGCCCCAGACACGGACCAGGTTGATGTGCCCGGCCTGAAATGCTTCCAACTGGCGGTCGTATTGTACAGTTCCAATGTCCCCCACGCAGGAGTCGGGTGGCACCCAGTTTACACCATTGACGAAGAACGGCACTCCGTTGATCGTAAATTGCAAGGGGATGTCCATCGGACGCTGGCCTTTTGCCGGTATGCGGCCCACCTCTCGCAGTCCCACTGGCTGCTCAAATGTCACCGTCCGGCGCCCTTTGACGTGAAGACGGATGGTGAGCACATGTAGGACGGGATGACCGAGACCGTTTGGCCACCAAAGTTCCGGCGCCTCGATCTCAAGGAGAGCCACGAGCCGGGTTCCGCCCAACAATGGGACACGGCGATGCGCGCCGCCAATTGAAATATCGGCCCAGCCGCTTTTCACAGGCTCGCTCCATTCTGCGTGGACAGTCACCAGCGCACGCTGACGATTTTGCAGGCGCGTCTCAATGAAGGCGTTTTCCACCCGCAGTCGGGGGACGATTTCGAGTCTTACCTCGTCCCAAATTCCGATTGTCCGCAAGGTGGGAGCAAAATCCCATCCACGTGAAAATTGTGCCTTGGTCGTTTCCCAAAGAGCAGCCTTGGTCGCCGGTGGCGGCGCAAGCTGAACTTCCACGCAAATGCGCCGTCCCTGCACCAGATCGAGGGGGACGTTGACGGCGTGAAACATTCCCTCGCCCGCCGCGAGACAATTTCCGTCCACCAATATCCGGTAACGATAATCAAGCCCCCGGAAGACAAGCCGGATGCTCTCTTCACGACCGACCCGGGGAACTTGCACCAGACGGCGGTAAACCCAAAGACGGCTATCCATCCATTGAACGCTTTTGATTTTCGTTCCCCGGTAAAGCTCCGCGCGGGGAAGCCCGAACGGTGAAGTCTGGCAACAACCAGGTACGGAGACCGATCTCCAGCCATGGGCGGGCTTGGCCAATTCTCCTACCGTATCAGGACCGAAATGGGAAAGCTCCCAGCCATCCTTTAAAAGCCGTACCTTCATTGGTCACCCACCCCATTGCCCAGGCAGCTTTAATGTCGGCGACGGAAACCATCTTGGGCCTCCTCGGAATTTGAAATGCATATCGTCAATGGCAGGACTGAAGCCCTCCCAGCTGCGCGACTGGAATTTGAATCGATGACAACCAACATGACAGAATAAAGCGCATGCAAAGGAAACGATAAAAGTGGATCGTAAGAAGATACTAAAAAACATACAAGCTCATTTATTTTAACATATTGTATACAATTCTGATATTGTCTGGCTGGAACAAAGAGTTCCCATTCGATTTCATTGATAGAGCAGCCCCAGCCCGCATGAACCATGAAACAAATTGATCTTGGATTTTGCTGGCCTTTTTCCGGCCTTCGTCCCGCCAGCAACCTCAAACGCCTTCGAGATTGTGGTTTTGATGGCATCGAACTTTGGCCTGATCGCCTCGACGAAGGCGGTACCTCTGCTTGGGCCGCCGCGTTGAAGGCTGCAGACATGCGTGTGCTCCAACTTTGTCCTTATTTCAATTTTATGGGAGGCCAACCGACTATCGCCCGAAGCCGCGAGACTCTCATCAAGTCGCTAGAGGCTGCCGGGACTATGGATTGCTCGAGGCTGCGGGTCTTTACGGGACCACCTTGGGGGGACGGGGTCGTGGGTGCCCATAAAGCCACACCGCAACAATGGCAAGATGCCATCGTGTCCCTTCGCGAATTTTGCAATATTGCGGCCCGACAACATGTTGAACTTTGCCTCGAATGCCATGAAGGCAGCTTGATGGAAGACAGTCCATCGGCCCTCCGTTTAATCCACGAGGTCGATCGTCCCAACCTCACCACGAACCTGCAGCTGCCCCTTGTCCGAGAGGACTGGAAAATCAGCGTCGAGGCGCTGGCACCCACAACAACCCACATTCACATCCACAATTGGACGCTGGGGCTCGGTGAAGGCGATCTGACTTTCCTCGATGATGGTGCGTTCGATTGGAAACCTGTTGTGGATACGCTTAAGGCCAGTGGCCGAGCTTCTCTCACCTTGTCCGTGGAACATCCCGATCATAATCGACGCCACGACCCTTGGGAAACCGCACGTCGGGACGGTCTCTATCTCAATCGATTGAGGTCAATGCTACTAGAAATGAAAGAGGGCCCGGATTAACGGCCAGCAAAAGTATCCTCCAATTGATGTGTCCCAAGCCGCTACAAGGGACACGTATGTCCTTGACCGATAATTCCGGTTAATTCGGCTTATTCCGGCTAATTCGGGTTCCAAAGAATTATCGGTCAAGGCACACAAATGTTGATAATCAATGTGCCCGAGGCGGGGGTCGAATCCGTCCCGGCGCGGACTCCTGATGATTCCAGCGGATTCTCTCCTCTGAAAAACGTCATTTGAATGCGGGGATGTAGGCTGGAAACGTTTCAAGTTACGGAAAAATTGTCAGATGGTTGTCAGATTTTTTGGTGCATCAACACGCTGGTGGAGAATTGAAATCCATCAAGCGGTGGATTTTTTCGTTTCATCAGAAAATTTTTCGACCTGTCCCCCCATCACCATCGCGAGCGTCACGTCATTACGTGAAAGTTGCCGGAAGTAAGCAGTAAATTCACAATGCCCATATGTTTTTACTGGAGATTGGGTCTGGGCATTGCCGCTACCGTCCATGGCCACGACCGATACGATATTGGTTCCGGTCGACAAGACCGGATTCGCCACGAAGTTCGTACTCGTCGTCATGGTCGCCTGCTGGCCGTTGACCTTCACCGTGCTCGGCTCGCTCACTGCTCCCTGGAAATGCGTCGCGCCTCCGCCGCCTTCCCTTGCCGGGGATGTCTGGAATGGACTGGTTGCAGCATATTCGCCGGGGAAACACGAAGGTACCGGTGTTGATTTTGACGGCGCGCGATGGTATCGCGGACAAGGTGCATAATTTTGAATGCGGAGCCAACGATTAGCGGAGCAATAGCTCTTCATTCGTCCATGACGCGCTTTGCCCTCAAGTATCCCTATTTCATCATCGTCCTTTGCTTGATGGTGACGGTGTTGGGGATTACCAGCATCACCCGGATGGCTGTCGATCTCTTTCCGGCGATCAAGATCCCAGTTGTTGTTGTGGCGACTTTTTTTAACGGCATGCCGCCGGAGCAGATTGAGACGGATATAACCGGGCGTTTTGAGCGATTCTTCACATTGGGAAGCGGTATCGAGCACATGGAATCGCGGTCCCTCCCTGGAGTCAGCATCATCAAGGTCTATTTCCAGCCGGGGACAGATGCCGATTCAGCGGTAACAACGATTTCCAATCTGGCAATGGGCGGATCTTCGCAAACTACCACCTGGGACCTTGCCGCCGGTGGTACTGAAAATGGACGCCTCCAGTCTTCCGGTTTGCTTGGTCACACTGAAGGGTGAAGGGCTTAATGAAGCGCAGTTGCGTGATTTGGGGCAGTTCGCCGTGCGCAATCAGATGGCCGGCGTAACTGGCGCATCGGTTCCGCAGCCTTTTGGTGCCGGTATCGGCAAATCATGGTTTGCGTCGATCCAGTAAAGATGGAGGCCAATCAACTAAGTGCGATGGATGTGGTGCGGACGGTAAATGAATCGAACCTGATCCTGCCTGGCGGCGATGTGAAGATAGGCCCATTCGACTACAACATTTATAGCTGAGCGTGCGCAACGCTGCCGTCAGCGTCCCTGTTTGCGTCGTCCACGTCGCAATCGTCCCGTCCGCGTCGTACGTGTTCTCGGAATAGGGCAACTGTGTCGAGCCCTTCACCGTGATCCACAGAAGCCCGCGCACCGGTGCATAGAGACGAACTTTACGACTTGGCAAACGATCCCTTCGAACGGTGCAACCTCGTCGATCGTCCAGAGTATCGCGAAATCAAAATCGATCCGCGCCGCCGCATTATCAACCATATCGAACGAACCAAAGACTGGCGTGCTCGTCCACTTGCTTACTCGTTAAAGCAGGGATTCTAACCAGCATCAAATTTAACGCACCACCAGTTGCGTGACTGTTCAAGTGGAGCTCGCGATGGAGACGCATGAGGCAACTTTCTGCAATCGATTTGTCGACGCTGTCACCACAAAAAGAGTATTGGCATTCATTGTGTGATACGTATAATTATACGCTGTGAAAACAAGCCTTTTCGTCCTCGCAACGCTTTTAATCGGCTCTTCCATTATCCGCGCCGAAACTTACACTTGGTCAACGGTTCGCGTTGGCGGCGGTGGCGCCACCACCACGATTCAGGCCCATCCGTTGGTGCCCAATCTCTATTTCATGACCACGGACGTGGGGACGCCTTACCGTTGGAATAACGATACCCAGCGCTGGGATGGCATGCTCTATGGGGCAACCAAAGGAAATCGCATCGCCGGCGCGCGTCTGGCCTTCGATCCCCGCGACAAAACCGGGAACATCCTTTACATCACCACGGGTGGTGAGTGGTCAGTCGATGGAACCGTGCTGAAATCCACCGACCGTGGTCATACTTGGACCGATTGTCATGTCCTGCTTGACGTCAATCCCAACAAGGAACAGGGTGCCGGCCAACGCATTGAAGTCGATCCGCAAAACAGCAACGTGGTCTATGTCGTGACCCGCGGCGCCAAGGCCCCCACTCCTGCCAATGGCACCTTCAAGACCCTCGACGCCGGCGCGACATGGACGAAGATCAACGACATCTGTGGCAACTTCGTGCAATTCGATCCCAGTGGAGGAAAACAGGGCGACGTCACCAAGAACATCTTCATCGGCAACGGCGATGGCGTTTACGAAAGCACCGACGGCGGCGCCAATTTTACCCTCATGCCCAACAGTCCGCCCAAGGCCATCAAGGCCTCTCTTCATTCGAGCGGTACGATGTATGTGACTTCCTCCACTGGCGTTCATAAATGGGATGGCAGCGCCTGGAGTACCATTTCTCCCCCGACCAAGGGCGGTTACTCGGCCGTTGCCGTCAATCCACAGAACAAGGATGAAGTCGTCGTGAGCAGCAGTTCGTGGAGCCCCTATGTTTTCAACCATTACCGGAGCAAGGACGGCGGCGCCACATGGAAGTTGATGGAAAAGAAACACGATAAATCCGAGGATCCATGGTTCGCCACCAGCATCGGTCAGGCCACTGGCACTTTTTGCTGGAACCCGTTCAATCAATCCACCGTTTGGTTCGGCGATTTTTTCTTTGCATACGAAACCACCGATGTCTGGGCCAGTCCTGTCCTCTGGAAATCCCGTTCCGCCGGGCACGAAGAAACCGTAACCGAAGGGACCCTTCTCGCCCCTCCCTCCGGCGATAACGTCCTGTTCTCTTGCGTAGCGGACGTCGGCGGATGGGATCACAAGTCCCTCACCGATTCACCCGCCGTTGGCATGGTGAAGTTTTTTCCCTTCATTTTCACCAAGACCATCAGCGGCTGGGGCAATATGACCGGCGTCGCCGTTGAGGAAACCAATCCCAATTTCATCGCCCGTGTTGGACGCGTTTCCTGGAACGGCGACGGATATTGCGGTTATTCCACCGATGGCGGAACGACCTATACGCTTTGGAAAAGTCCCGCGGGCGCTGCCGGCGGACGCATCGCCGTCTCCGCCACCAGTGAAACCATGGTTTGGGTTCCCCAAACGGGCCCCGCTTATCGCTCCACCGACCGAGGCACCACCTGGACACTGATTGCTTCCATTCCCAAGGGCACCTTCATCGGCGATAATGTCTTTGCCAGCGGTCCCCGGCATCCTTTGGCCGCCGACAAGGTCACTGGCGATAAATTCTATGTTTACTGCTACGGCAAACTCTACGTCAGCACCGATGGCGGAGCGACCTTTGCCCCCGGCGGAGAACTGCCTTTCAGCTATGCCACCAATAACCTGACCGTCGAGACCACTCCTGGAAGAGACGGCGATCTTTGGGTCGGCATGATCAAGGACGGCCTCTATCATTCAATCGACTCTGGAAAGACCTTCACCAAGATTACCAAAGTCCAAAGCGCCGATTTCCTCGCTGTGGGCAAAGCGTCCAATGCCACTCCTTCCAATCCCGCCGTCTACGTCTACGGAAAGGTGAACAGCAGCCCCGAGATGAGCCTTTACCGTTCCGACGATGATGGGGCCACTTGGACCGACCTGGGCGCTCCTCAAATTGGCGTTCCACCTTTTGCCATGGCCGCGGACCAACAGACCTATGGCAGGGTCTATCTCGGCACGAAGGGTAACGGCATTTTTTACGGTGATCCTTCCACCGCTGCGCCTCCTGCTTCTCCTGCGTCGGCGACTGTCGCAACTCCTCCTGCACCCACGGACTCGACCGCTCGGTAGTTTTGTAGCGACCGCAAGAGAGGCATGCAGCCATCCAACATTCCCATCAGAATACTTCCGCCATCTTTTCAATGAGTATGCCGAGCAATCCCCGATGAAACTCTTTCTCCGCGCGAGACTCGAAAAAGCGCATGCGCTCCTGACGAATCGAAATCTTTGCATTGACAAAGTAGCCAGCCGGAGATCTCGGATCTTTTAAACGAACTTCACGTCGAATGAAGTCGACGAAAAAAATCAGGACCTTTTTCAAGCATGGCGATGGCTTACCGAGTGTATAGCATTCTCTGAACAAATAGAGCGCCAAGCAAAGAGGTTTTTCAACCCGAAATTTGAAAGAGCGCCAGGTCATGGTGACACATTGTACAGGTGGAGGCGGCGGCTAAGAAGATAGAACCGGGGAGGATTTTGTTGCATCGCTGTCGTTAAGACAGTAAAAAGGGCAATGATCCTTCGCTCAACTCTCCTCAGTTATTATACGTATTTTACGGCTTCGGTCGTCTTCGCGATTTTGTTGACCTCGACTATTCGGGCCGATGATATGATTCTCGGGAAATCGGGCGGCATTTCCGATGGTTGGAAAATACAGGCTTGGGGAGGACTATCCACTGCAACCAATACCACGGTGAAGAAGGATGAATTTTCTTCCCTCGAGATTGTAGCGAAGAGCGATGTAGCGGCGTATGCGGGTATTTCCCTAAATGCCGATAACGGTATTCCGTTGACCGATGAAATGAGGAAATCGGGCTACGTCACGCTTTACATCCAAAACGGGAAAACGAGCACGGGCATCCCGGGCGATGAGCAAACGGTGCAATTGGGCCTCACGTTTCTGGGGGCCGATGGCAAGCCGATCCATGCCAAATTTAGCCCGGTAACCATCCCTGCGGCAACCAAGGATGCCGGGACGTGGCAGCAGGTGAAAATTCCGATCGCCGACCAGTTGAGCACGATTAATGGCGCAGCGGTGGTCAGCCTGGCCTGGATCCGGTTCCAGTACGTTGGCCCGGCAGCAGCCGGAGTTTATCTGGCCGATTGCACGCTCACCAAGAAAGCCGACCAATAAGGACCCATGCTCAATTTTTCATTTTCGCGTTTTCTCCTTCTGGCCCTGATCAACTGGGGGGCCCTTCCCACATCCAGCCCGGCGCAAACGACTCCGGATGCGTCCGGTCTAGTCGGGGCCTCCCAAGCCACGATGACCAGCGGCCCTGCACCGATGGGCAAACCTTGGGAGCCGGCTTGGGGCTTCTGGCCTTCCGTTCCGATGGCTTGGCAACAGACGCACAATGGGTTCGTGAGCCAAATCAAGCAGGGACCTCCGGTGAAAGTGGTCTTTCTGGGCGATTCCATCACGAAAGGGTGGGCGCAAGCGGGGAAAGATCTTTGGGCGAAACTTTACGCACCCGAACCCTCGTTCAATTTAGGGATCGGTGGCGACACAACGCGACAAACCCTGTGGAGAATGGATCACGGCACCTTGGATGGGGTCTCGCCCAAGCTGGTGGTCCTGATGATCGGCGTAAATAATATCTTTACCGGAACCGGGACGAATGACGAAATCGTCCAGGGTATCGAGGCCAACCTGAAAGAGATTCAGGCCAAGGTTCCTGGCGCCAAAATTATTTTGCTCGGGATTTTACCGCTGGGAAATGGAGGACAGAATGCCCGGGTCAAGGCGATTGATGCCGTGTTGGGCAAACTTGCGACAACGGACATCCGCTTCCTCAATATGTCAGATAAATTCGAGGATTCCGACGGGAAAATTCTTCCCGATTTGTATCAAACGGACGGAACCCACTTGAAAGCATCTGGTTATCAAGCATGGGCGGATGCGATGCAGCCGCTTTTCGATGAGATGACAAAATAAGAGACAGCGGACAAAGAAACGGTGGCTTTGCTATTTTAAAAATACGAATCATCACATCTGTCGTTGCCATTAAAAAACCTCCCCAAGCGGAACCGATAGGCCATTCCCTTTTTCCATGCACACATGCTTTGGGGGGACGGTCTTTCTCCTCTCTACTTTTATGATGATCTCATCCACTCCCCTGCAAGCCGTCGACCCGTTCGCCTCGTTTGACATTCTAGGGGATGACACGAGGGGGCAGTATTTCATCAAGAAGGAGTACACGCCCGAGCCGTTGCCCACCTTTGCCGCCTCTCGCAACCTGCTGCCCAATCCGGTAATCGATAGGCGTCCCGAATTGTCCGCCATGTACTGGAAATGTTGGGAGCTAGCCTTCCACCATTTGCATCAACCACCGACCGGATCACCGCTCGTTTCCAATTGGGCGAGACGGTTCCCTCGATCTGATGGAAACCCTCTACTGGCAATAACCCACTTTCTGTCGTACTTCTCGCCATAAATCCCGAGATTGGCTTCGTCAATTCCGCTGAAACTTAACCAGCTTATGTTTACTTCCATGCCCATCACCCTCCTTGTCCGTTCTTTTCGAAAAAATTACCCCATCCACTTTGGCCCGATTTATCGGATGGGAGTGATTCTTCTCGTCGCGGGCGGCTCAAGCCTGCGTGCCGCTCCAGATGTCGCTCCGGCAACGCCCGCGACCTCCCCTGCATCATGGGAAGCCACCGGCTGGGGCGGTGGCGGCTTTTATTATGCAGCGGCATTCAGCCCAGGGACGAACGGGGTCATCTATCTCGCGGGCGACGTTGGCGGCGCTTACAAAAGCGAAGATAACGGGCGCACCTGGCGCATGATCAATACGGGCATTGCGGGCTACGGCGTCTTCTCCCTGGCGGTCGACCCGACCACCCCGCAAAATGTTTACGCCGCCACCGACGGCGGATTGTGCAAGAGCACTGATGCCGGCGAGCATTGGACGCTCCTTCCCCAAGCCAGAGAACTCCATCTGAGCGGAATCAAAGGCAAAAGTATCCGCTGTGTCGCGGTTAATCCGACGAATAGCAACATTGTCTATTCCGGCACTCCCACGGGTAAAGTCTATAAAAGCACGGACGGCGGACAGACCTTCTCCCTCGCTTATCAGAAACAGTCCGGTGGTGCCGAGGATCCCGACGCGTTGCGGGTCCAGTTCGGCAAGGTCAACGATGCTTTCTTCGGCGGATTCTGGCTTCCCTTCGCATTTCCCAAAGGCTCGACTTCGGCGGATTGCTTGGGCTTCGGCTTCACCTTCAAGGGTGACGGCTCCACTCAATCCAGGGCGTATCTCATCTTGAAAACCAGCACCGGAGCCACGTATCAAAGCAAGAATTTGAATGAGTTGTTTCGAAATACCCAGACCCAGGACGTGCTGCTGAAGGCCGCGGACTTTACGCTCGATGCGGATTACGCCAAGAAGCATCCCGACACCGCCCAGGCGTTGGCGAGCCCCGATTGGTCGACCGTCAATCGTCTCGACTTCTCCTGCGCCGGGGACCTTCCCGTCAATTCTTCCATTGGCATGTTTGGCAAATTTTTCTTCGCCTTTACCAAGACACCCGACGGAAAAACCTGGCCAGTCGATGCTCCCGGGCAGGTTATGGTGAAAGACTTTAATGCGGACAAAACCGTTCAGACTTACGGCAACATCCATACCGGCAGCGCCACCTCGAGTTCCACCGTTTTTACCGTGGCCGTCTCGCCCAAGGAACCTGCGACGGTGATCGCCGCGACGAGTGATTCGGGCTTGGTCCTCAGCGTGGATGCCGGTCAAACCTGGACGGAACTGCCTACGCCCAAGAAGGCCACGGCGGTAACCTTCGACCCAACCAATCCAAATGTCATTTATGGTGGATTTGCGACGGACGGCATCTGGAAATCCACCGACAAGGGCAAAACCTGGATCCAACTCTCCCAAGGGTTGAGTGCAGGTAGCTCTATCGTGGAGATCGTCGTCAACCCGGCCAACTCGCCAGACGTTTACGCCATCGGCAACGTCGGATGGGGTGGCAGTTTCTTTCAATCGCATGACGGTGGACAGACGTGGAAGTCGTCCGGATCGATGACCACCGACCGGGAAAACGACCCCACCCTTCCGGGCGATGCCGCGACCACCAGTCCCCTCAGCACGGCGACGAATCTGGCCATTAATCCCCTGAATCCCAAGGAGCTCTACATCAGCGCCAACTGGCGCTCGTGCCTGAGCGAAGATGGTGGCCAGACGTGGACCGAACGAGAGCGCGGTGCCGACATCTCGTGTATCAGCGATATTCGTTTCAGTGGAAATCGCGTTTATACCTGCGCCATGGACGAAGGCTCGTTCATGAGCGAGGACGACGGGAAGAGCTGGAAACAACTATGGCCGCTCAAATTCAGCGATAGTCTCAGCGGTCATAACTGGCGGATAGGGGTCAGCAATGTCAATGGTGTGGACCAGATCATCAGTACGGTTTCGCCGTGGAATATTAAAAATACCGATCGCGTGGTCGTCAGCCAGGACGGCGGCAAGACCTTCAAGATCATCACGGAGGGACTGCCCGATTATATCGTGCGCCCCAATACCATGTGGGGCCAAGGCCATCCCCGCGCGCTTGCGGTCGACCCGAAGGATCCCAAAATCGTCTACCTGGGTATCGACGGCGATGTGGAACCGGGAAAAAGTGGCGGCGGTGTCTTCAAGTCGACTGACGGTGGCATCACATGGACGCAACTTCCCAATCAGCCCGGCAGTCGTCGCATGTTCTATGGCTTGGTGGTTGATCCGACCGATTCCAATCGCATCTACTGGGGCTGCTGCAATACCGGAGGAGGTTTGTACCGCAGCGATGACGCTGGAAACAGTTGGAAACACGTTTTCAGCAATGAACTGTGGATTTTTAATGTTTTGGTCACTGCCGATGGCACGGTCTATTGCCCGGGCAACGGCATGTGGCGCAGCACCGACCACGGCAACACGTGGAAGGAACTCACCAGCTTCCCCAAAGGCGGGCAGATCATGGGTTTGGAAGTCGATCCTCGCGATTCCAAGACCTTGTGGGCTTCCAATACCAAGGGGGTCTTCAAGACCACAGACAGTGGCGCGACCTGGAGCGATATCACAGGGGACCTGCAATACCCCAAACCTTTGATTCTTCGCTTTAATCCTGCGACGAATGAGTTGTGGGCCGGGTGGGTTGGACTCTTTAAAATCAAACAGTAAGTTCACCCACACCAGATCCTGAAACAAAAGTAGCGTGTGATCATGTTGCGCATTGGTTTGATCGGAGCGGGGCAAAGAGGGGTGGCGCTGGCCGATGAAGTGGAGAAATCCGGACGAGGACGGATTGTCGCAGCCTATGATCTCAATCCGCCATTCGCAATGAAAGCACTCAAAAGCCGCAATCTGACGATTAACCTCGTCGAGCGCGAGCGTCTGTTGAATGACACCTCGCTGGACGGAGTTATCGTCGCCACACCTGACAACTGCCACCGACAGGACGCCTGCGATTTTTTGCGATCGGGAAAGCCCGTGTTTTGCGAGAAACCGCTGGCGATCAAGATCGCGGACTGCGATGCCATCCTCGGCGCTCAATCGGAAAGCGGCAAGAAACTCCAAATCGGATTCAATCTAAGGTTTCATCCCCTTTATGAAAAAATGCGTGAAATCGCCGCCGCCGGCAAGCTGGGGAGAATCACAACAGTCTGGGTGCGTCATTTCGTCGGCATGGGTGGGGACTATTATTTTCACGATTGGCATTCGGTGCGCGAGAAAAGCACCAGCCTCCTGCTGCAAAAGGCGACGCACGATTTTGATGTCATCCATTTCGTGACCGGAGCCTATACGCGACGCCTGGTAGCCTTGGGAAACCGGGCCTATTACGGCGGAGATCGCGACAACCAGTTGACGTGTCCGACATGCCCGGACGCTGCCGATTGTCCTGAAGCCAACCGTGACCCGACTAATCCCCGCGTGCAATGCGCTTTCCGCAAGGAAATTGATGTCGAGGACAACGAGATGGTGTTGCTCGAACTGGAAAACGGCATCCTCGCCAATTATTCCCAGTGCCACTTCACTCCTGATTATCATCGCAACTATGTCTTCATCGGCACCCAGGGTAGGATGGAAAGCTTCGAACCCATGCGGCGGACCACGGGATGGCAGGAGGACTGCCGGATTGAGATCTTGTTGAGAAACTCCCGCGAGAGAGAAACGATTTCACTGCACACCACGCAAGGTGGTCACGACGGTGCAGACCGACGCATGGTTGAAAAGTGGCTTACGGCCATCCAAGATAATTCGTTCGATTTGGAAAACCCTATCGCGGGTCGGCAAAGCGTGGCCGTGGGTTGTCTCGCGGCGGAAAGCCTTAGGAATGGCAATCATTGGATGGTTCTTCCCAAAGTCCCCTCTGATTGCTGGCGGGCTGTTTGAGAATTCCTGCGTGCAACTTCAGCTCATGCAGAAAATCGCCCTTTTCAACTGATCGGAAAAGCCTTGGCGAACAAGGCAACCAAGTCTTCGACGCCTGGTATCCAGCCGATCAATCGGCTCGAACCAGCATATCATCCAGATAGATTTCTCCCTGGCCATTCCAGGTAATCTTAAAAAAGATGGTGCCCTGTTCATGCCGGGCGTCCGCCTTCGTTCTATTGCGAAAGCTGTAGCTGATGGCGTCTTAAAAAAAGATCCATGAGCTGCCGGAGCCTATGGTTTGCTTGGCGTCAAAGGCCTCTGGATCTTCTTCACCTGGCTCCGAACGCCAGCCCCACAAATGGTACTGTAAATTCGTGATGTTGCCCGAACTGTGAATCCAAAAACTGGTATGATACTGCGCATTTTCCTTGGTGGTAAAACTATTTGAGCAACTGATCGTATGCGTATCATCGAAGAGCTGGTCTGAGATGGAATAGTAAAAATCGGGGAAGTAGGTGTTTTTATGGGATAGACGTAATAGCGAAGAGCGGACTGAGCGGAGATGAAACGGTCTCGGAACAGCCACAGCTTTAACGGGTTTCTGAATTTATTGACGAAGTTTCCATAGCCCAACGCCGCCGGCCCACAGCTCATTCGCGATCGGGTTGAAACGGAGAACGATCGGCTTGCGGTAGGGGATATCACCGGTGATGTCGATCCAAGTCATACCGCCATCCGTGGTCTTGCGGACGTGTCCGTTGGTGTCCTCACTCCAGTCCACTTCGGAAATCCAGATGGTTTTTTCGTCGGTGGGCGATGTCTCGAGACCGAGAATCTGCAAGCCGTCCTTGAAGTCGCTGATTTGTGTCCAAGTCTCACCGTGGTCCGTGGTCTTCCAAAGATTTTTGCCTGGAACGTAGAGCGTACCGTTCGGCGAGATCGCCAGATTCATGATAAAACTTTCTTTCGCAAAAATCTGCTTCCAAGAATCACCGCCATCTTCACTCCGATAGACGCCACCGTTTGTTCCGCAACACCCCCAGTAAAGACGCTGCGAATCAGTCGGATCAACCACCAAGCCAAAGAACATACGGCGGCTGGCGGGTTGATTGGGTAGTTGTACCCACGTGTCACCGCCGTCGGTTGACTTGAAAACCCCCCCACCTTGATTTCCATCGGCGACATCACCATCAATACCTGCGTAAACGATCTTGGGATCCTTGGGGTCGAGAGCAAGGGCGCGCATGTAACCCAAACCCCACATAGTATTGGCGTGGATGTTGTAGTTCGGAAGACCGGCCGTCGAACTCTTGAAGGTCTTGCCACTGTCATCACTGTAAACCACGCGATTGGTCTTCTTCCGATTCCATGGAGTACACGTACTCAAAATGCGATCGACTCCCGCATTGTCCCAGACGGCCATGCGCCAGTAATCTCCGTTAATGTTGTCGTCGCCATTTAGCGGCCAAAGCTGCGTCCAGTGCGTCCCACCATCCTCAGTGCTGAAGACGCCTTCATCCATGGCACTGGCGTAGGTCCTTTTGCCGCTGAACCGAATATCATAGACCACGCTGATGTCAGCTCCTCGATCACTTTCAGTCCAGGTTGCGCCTGAATCCTTGCTCAAGGTCGGGCGCCAATTTGATGATATGAACAGAAGCTTTGGGTTGACCGGGCTGAGGGTGAGATTGGTCAACGCACTCATTCCTCCATGAGTCTGCGCCTTGCCGGTCGGATCGGCGTCATGATCGCTCCGCATGTCGCCCACCGTAGCCCAACTTTTGCCACCATCGTGACTGCTTAAAAATTTGCCCCCCCAACCGACTGTATCAATGCAATAAACGTCATCGGCATTCGCTGGATTTACGGCCACATCAACCATCCTCCCTTTGGCGGATAGTGCCTGCCAGGTCTTTCCCTTGTCCGTTGATTTATAGATACCGTCTTCGAAAAAGGCACCGTAGATTGTGTTGGGATCGCTGGTCGCAAAAGCGGCCCCGGAAGCTTTCTTAGGTGTACTTAGTGGTGTCCAAGCTTTCCCACCGTCAACGCTCATCACCAAACCCGACTTGTCCGTCGCAGCGAGGACAATCTTACCATCGGGAGAAATGGACATGGAATGAATTGGACCTGATGTCGAATAGACCTCCGCCCAGCTATCTCCTCCATCCAGACTTTGACAGACCTTGCCCTCAGCCGTGCCCGCGTAGACCGTTTTGTCACTCGTGGGATCTACCGCAACAGGCCGAATTGTCACGCCTCTCTTACCCTTGATGCCAAGTTTGGCTGCCTCCAGCAAGGGTTGCCAGTGCGCAGCTCCGTCGGTGCTCCTGCTCAGTCCGGTCGTGGCATCTGCGTAAACCGTCTCGGGATTTTTCATGCTCACGGCAAGACCATAAATTCCGTAGCCACTGATCCCCGTGTTGACGAGGTGCCAGTGTTCGCCAAGATCATCCGTTTTATAAATGCCATCAACGTCGCCACCCATGTAGATGGTTTTTTCCTGGGTCGGATGAAATACGGCACACCAGTAATAACCGCCACCACCCCAACCTGCCGGTTGCCATGATGTTTCCAGGGCGAAAACGCATTCTGTCGAAGCAACACCAGCAACCACAATCGCGATCAATCCAAAAATGACTGAACTCCGACGTTGTATTTTATCGAATCCACACAACAATTTCAATAAACGGTGAAGTCGTATACTTAAAATTTCGATCATATGCCGAGAATTTCTTTAAAATAATCCTGAGAGATCTTTACGCGAAAGCCCTCAAACAAAGATTTGGAACGCATCCAATTAAACCAAGACGTCGATGTGATTCGGATGTGCTATTTCTAGCGTAGTAGCGTTGGGGAATTAGCTGATCTTGGACCGCCGCAAGCGCTGGCAAACGACCAACAGCACCAACCCGCCGAGCATCAGGGCCCAGGTGCCGGGTTCCGGGACCACTTCGACGTCGATGTTGAACCCGCCGCCGTTGGCCACCAGCTTCAGGTACGAATTG